>WNFM01037668.1_pt1 | contig 41847 bp, 57 predicted proteins | sample 5400271 | NCBI WGS metagenome assembly WNFM01 (sample SAMN13153352, study PRJNA577476) | soil metagenome | isolation source: 60 cm saprolite on Douglas fir-dominated hillslope | place: USA:California | collected 2013-09-17
TGTTCCACGACCCGGTCGCTCCCCCACGCAGAACAGGTTCGACTATGGCGAAGAATCCATGAGTAGACGCGAGTACCACAAGGCTTATTACTGGCGCACGCGGCGCCATCGACTGCTCCTGAAGAAGCTCGCGCGCCGTGCCCTGAAGGCTTCGGCGTGAGTAAACGACAAGCCATCTCGAAGCGGGTTCGCTTTGAGGTCTTCAAACGAGACAACTTCACCTGCCAGTACTGCGGCACGCACCCACCGCAGGTCATTTTACACATCGACCACATCACCGCGGTCGCAGCCGGCGGTGGAAATGATGTGGATAACCTGGTCACTTCCTGTGAGTCATGCAACCTTGGAAAGGGTGCTCGGCCGCTGACGGCGGCGCCGGAAGCCCTGGCTTTAAAGGCGGCGCGTATCGCGGAAGCTGAGGAACAACTACGCGGCTACCAGGAGATTGTCAGGGCCCGTGCCGACAGGCTCGAGGACGAAACATGGCAGGTGGCGGAGTTGCTCTGGCCCGGGTCATCGACGAAGGGCGCCAACCGATCGAATCTGTCGAGCATCAAGCGCTTTATCCAGAGACTCGGACTGGTCGATGTTATGGACGCAGCGGAAATAGCGCTCGCGTCCCGGCTCTATGGTTCAAGGGTATTCCGCTATTTTTGCGGCGTCTGCTGGAAGCGGATCAGGAAACTGGATGGGGAAATCGAGTAATGGCCAGGCTTCGCACAATCAAACCTGAATTCTGGACTGACGAGCGAGTAGGGGAGTGCTCCCCTACCGCTCGACTAGTCTTCATCGCAAGCTGGAACTTTGCCGACGACTATGGAGGAATCGACCGTTCGGCCAAGCAGCTCAAGGCGCAGGCTTTTCCATACGACACGATCGAGGTCGAGCCCCTCATCCAGGAACTCATCCGGGTAGGGCTGTTCGTCGAGTACGAGGCGAATGGTAAAAGGTACGTTCATATCAATGGGTTCCAGAAGCACCAAAAGATAGAGAAGCCGTCTAGGCCTCGTATACCACGATACGACTCCACGGTGAAAAGTCAAGGAACCCTCACCGAGTCCTCACCGACTAGTAGCGGTTCTTCTCTTGGTTCTTGTTCTTTGGTTATTGGTAGTAAGACGCGCGCGCGCGCGACCCAGCCAAAAGCAGCACACCAACCGAAGGCAGACAAGCTGGCACCACCGACCTCGGAAGCGCGGCGCCAAGCGCCGCTGAGTGACGATTCGGCCTGGGTGGAGTTTCAATCCCTGCAAGAGCTCTACCCACCAGGGACGTACCGAGCCGTGGCATGGCAAGGCGCCGAACGAAACTTCCGAAAGCTGCGCGAGACCGAGCCGATCGAGACGTTGGTGAAAGCCGTACAGGGATACGCCGCGCAGCAGGAGGCGATGGGTAAGGTCGGCTCGCAATTCGTGCTGAGCCCGGAGAAGTTCTTCAGCGGCAACAACTGGCGCGGTCCATTCCCGCTGCCCACGGCGCCAGCGTCCAACGGCGCGGCGAAGGCGAGCGCAGAGGCCCAGGCGTCGTGGGCCAAGATGGTGTCCACGTCCGGCGAGGAGCGAACCGAGCACGAGCAGCGCGCGCTGGTGTTGATTGGCGGCTACCAACGAATCAGGTTGCGCACCGACGCCAGCACGGCACAAATACGCCGCGAGTATTTCACGGCCTTCGAGACAACGCGCGAGGGCAAGGCACCATGACGTTTGGCGAGACGCTCGAGTGGCAACGCTGCAATCACTGGGACATCAAGCGCCTGGCTAACCTTGGCGACGAGTTGGCGTGCAAACTCGTCGGCGCGTACTACCGGCTGTACAGCAACCGCATGGACCCGAAGGCGCAGACCGAGTGGATGAAATACTGCGACGAATTTTCGCGGCGCGATCTGTACGACGATCAGCGCTACATCATGCAAAACCGCTTTGGCCACAAACTCCCACCCAACTGAGAAACCTATGGCACCACCCCGTTGGACCGAAGATGACCTGTCACGATTCGAGGCGAACAGCGGCCGCAAGTTGAACCCTGAGGCCGCGAAGGAAATGGCGCGCACCGTGACCGCAAAGACACGGCGCAACAAGTTCGGCGCACACGCCACGGTGAGCGACGGCATCCGCTTCGACAGCAAGCTCGAGGCCAAGCGCTACCAGGAACTGGTGCTGATGGAACGTGCCGGCGAGATCCTGTGGTTCCTGCGGCAGGTGTCGTTCCCGCTGCCAGGCGGCGTCAGGTGGCGCGCCGACTTCGTGCTGGTGATGCCCAGCCTGATTCCAGGCGCCGCGGCCGACGCGGAGACTCCCACGGTCCGGCTGCGCATCGAGGACTGCAAGGGCTACGACACCGTGGCGGGCAAGAACAAGATCCGCCAGGTCGAGGAGCTCTACGGCGTGAAGGTCGTGCTGCTGCGGAAGGCGAAGGCCGGGCGGAAGTGACGCGGCGCGCGTGAATGTCCTTGACCTATTTTCAGGCATCGGCGGATTCAGCCTCGGACTTGAGCGAGCCGGGATGCGAACCGTTGCTTTCTGTGAAATCGACCCCTACTGCCGAGCAGTACTTGCTCGACATTGGCCAGGCGTCCCCATCTTCGGAGACATCAGAGAACTCAGCGCCCAGGCGGTGGCCGACACCATTGGCTGGGGACGCGACGAGTGCCGGCCGCGGCGCGAACAGCATCGGCGGGGAGAGACTCTCGAAGGCAGTATTGACGTCATCTGCGGAGGCTTCCCCTGCCAGGACATCAGCGTTGCCGGAAAGGGTGCTGGTCTTGCAGGCGCGCGAAGTGGACTCTGGCGCGAATACCACCGACTCATTCGGGAACTTCGACCCCGCTACGTCATCGTGGAGAACGTCGCAGCGTTGCTTAGTCGAGGGCTGGCAACAGTACTCGGAGACATGGCCGAGATCGGGTATGACGCGGAATGGCATTGCATACCGGCTTCCTACGTTGGCGCGCCTCACCGGCGAGACCGAGTCTGGATTGTGGCCTACCACGGACAGCGGAGTGTTTGGCCTGACGGTGGACCTGGAGAAGAACGAAGCGCGGCGCCGACGGATCATGGCGCAGGGGATCAACGGCAACGGATTCGGAATACCTCTGGCAGTCAGCAAAGGGAAAAGCGCGAGCCGGCCAGGGCTGACGCCACTCGATATAGCGGTGAGGCCGGAGATGGCGAAACACGCGGAGCGCGCGAAGGCGCGGCGTCAGAATTGGCCGACGCCGGCGAGCCGGGATCATCGGCATCCGAACGCCAAGAGTTACTTGGAGCGCGGGGGTGGATCGAAGGGCGAGCAGCTTCCGAACGCGTTTGGTGGAGCATTGAACCCGACGTGGGTCGAGTGGCTCATGGGGTACCCGCTCGGGTGGACCGTCTTAGAGCCCTCGGCAATGCCATCGTCCCGCAGATCGCGGAAATGATCGGGCTGGCGATAATCGAATCTCAGCGGCTTCCTTTGTGACCGACTGGTTCGACCAAATCCACGTCGGAGATTGCCGTGTGCTGATGCGCAGGATGATCGCGGACGGCGTGAAGGTGAACTGCATCGTTTGCTCCCCGCCATATTGGGGTTTGAGGGATTACGGCGTGGCAGGTCAGTTCGGGCTCGAACGCACCTGGGTACGACACGTGGCCAGGATGCGCTACGTGTTTCGGCTCGCGCGCGAGCTGCTCGCCGATGATGGCGTGCTGTGGCTCAACTACGGCGACTGCTATGCCTCGAGCGGCGGCTCTGGCTGGCAGGGCAAGCATGGCGCCAGGGCCAACCGGACGCACACCCAGCGCACGCTGAAGCGCCGCAGCGCGCTGAATGGACTGAAACCCAAGGACATGGTCGGGATGCCCTGGAGAATCGCTCTGGCGCTGCAGGACGACGGCTGGTGGCTACGCTCGGACGTCATCTGGCACAAGCCCAACCCGATGCCGGAGTCGGTCGCCGACCGGCCCACCAAGGCGCACGAGTACATCTTCCTGCTCGCAAAATCGGCCGACTACCACTACGACGGTGCCGCCATCCGCGAGCCCAGCACCGGCGGCGCGCACCCGCGCGGCGATGGTGTGAACCCAAAAGCACGCACTGGCAATCGGACAGTCGCCGGTTGGGCGGACGGGCCGGACCATTCAGCCGTCGGTCACGCCAAGTCCAAGGGCGACGAGGCACGCGCGGCGCAAGGCCTGCGGGACTCGACGAAGTTCGGCCGCGGCAAGGGATGGCGCAAGCAGGACGCCGGCGCGCAGGTCAGTGGCGGCGATCGCATGACCGGCTTCAACGACCGCTACCGCAGCAAGCAGAACGAATCCTTCAGCGAGGCCGTGGCCGGCCTGGTGGACGATCGCAACGCGCGCACCGTCTGGACGATGCCCACCGAGCAGACCTCGTTCGCGCACTTCGCCACCTTCCCGCGCGAACTCGCGCGGCGCTGCATCCTCGCCGGCAGCCGTGGCGGCGATATCATTTTCGACCCGTTCATGGGCAGCGGGACCGTGGCTGAGGTCGCCACGTCGCTCGGCCGGCGTTTCATTGGCTGCGAATTGAACAAGGATTATGCTGAAATGTTCAAGGCTCACCGCAGCCAACAGCAGGGGATGGCACTTTGAGGGCTGTAATGGACCAGTTGTTCATCGAGACGCTGGACTTCAAGTTGCCGGCGGCGGTCGCGCGCCGGTGTGATGCGACCGCGGAGAGCATGGCCGATGCGCTGCGCGCCGCGTGCGCGGAGATTGGCCTCGAGCTGATCGACTACGACACCGGCCGATTTGTCACCATGGGCGGCAGTGAAGTGACTGACGTACACCTGCAGAGCCGCGCCTGGAACGAAAATACCAGACGCTCGGCGCTGAGTAGCGGACCAGGTGGGTAACCGTGGGCAAAAGCCGCCGTAACGACCTGAAGCATCTGCCGAAGACGGACCGTGACAAGGCCTTCTGCGAGGCCTGGCTGACGCACTTCGATCAGGCGAAGGCCTGGGCTGAGGCCGGTTATTCGACCAAGGCGAAGAACCACAAGCAGCGCGCCACGGCAAAATTGCGTCGGTTCATGCCCTACCTCGAGCCGATCAGGAAGGCCAAAGCGGAGGAGGTTGGCAAACAGCTGGCGATGAGGGACGGTGACGTCCTGAGCACCATGCGGCGGGTGGCGTATGCCGACCCAGCCGACTTCTTCGTGCTGAGCGACCAGCAGGTGATGCGCGAGGAGCCCGACCCGGAAAAGGGCGAGAAGGCGATGAAGTTGGTGCCCGTGACCTACCAGGGCAAACCCGTCTTCCACGTGATCCCAAAACCGCTGCACGACCTGACGGCTGAGCAGCGCCAAGCGGTCGAAGTGATGACGGCATTCGGTGGATACGCCGGCTACAAGCTCGCATCGCACAAGACCAAGCACTCCTACCTCGAGAGCCTGGGCAAAAACCTTGGCCTGTGGCTCGAGGAGACGGCCAAGGAGCAGCACACGCACCTGCACCGACACGCCCACCTGCACGTGGACGATGTGCCGACCGAGCAGCTCATCGAACTCCAGCGGCAGTTCATCCGCGTGGTGGGTGCGGAACAGGCACGCAACCTGGGGTTGAGCCAAAAAGAAATCGAAGAAGCCATGGTCGTTGAGTTCAAACCGAGACCTAAGCGATTGACGCGGCAGGCGTGAGGGATGTAAGTTCGCGTGCTGTCACCGGAGACAGAGCATGGGCAACGGCACCGACTACGCGACGGAACTTGGCCAGGCAGTCCACCGTCCCGGAATGGCAGGAGTCGTGAATCGAGGCCTGGATGTCTCGAAAGACCCCAGAGACCCATCCGGCAATCGCCTTGGACCCCGAAGGCAACTCGGGCCCGCTGACCCAGCCACCCGCGCCCACTTCCTTCAAAACGCCCTGGCGATCTCCTCAGAAGCTCCCAGGACACCATCCTCGCCATCGTCACGTTACCCCTCAGGCTCACCCATGGAGGCGCCACGAGCGATGCCACTGGCGGCGCCAGGGCAAGGGGCCACTGGCATAGGCGGCGCTGACAGGGAGCGGGCGATAGACCGGATTGTCAGCGGCGCATGATTAACTTCGACCAGCTGCCACCCGAGGAACTTTTGAAGGTGGTCCTGATGATCGCCATTGACGAAGCGATCAGAAAAAACTACCCAACCATTCAGGCCGTGGTCGAAGAAGTCGGCATCAACCACGAGCAGCTCACCCGGCTGAAACACCCCGAACGCCACCGCGATCGCTACTCCATTCCGTGGCTGCTGAGGGTTTCCAACAAAGTCGTCGGCTGCCACGTGAAGATTGACGCAACGGCCACCCAGGTACGCGCCTTGCAGACAGCCTGAATACCACGCTGAGCGTGCGATGTTGAACACTCCCCCCGCGGTCCAGCCCGGCGCTGCACCCGCGAGTATCATCAGCCGTGATAGCTCCCGCTACCTGCTCGGTATCAGCGCCAAACTCTATCGGCGCAACTTCGCCCTATTCGCGCAGACCGCCTGGACGCAACTGCTCCCTGAGCCGCCAATCTGGAATTGGCACATGGACGCCATCTGCGACCACCTGACGGCGGTCACGATGGGGATGGTCCGCTTCCTGATGGTGAACGTGCCGCCGCGCATGTCGAAGACGATGCTGTGCAGCGTGCTGTGGCCTGCTTGGCACTGGCTGCACGAGCCCGGCGAGCAGTTCCTGTTCGCGTCCGCCGACGATCGCCTGGCCAAGGACAGTTCCATTCTGTCGCGCCGTCTGATCGAAGGCAGCTGGTACAGAAGCTATTTCCCGGACGAGTTCGAGATATACGACGACGAGAACCAAGTCGGGATGTACCGCAACACCGAGGGCGGCTACCGCCAGACCGCGAGCGTGCAGGGCCGCGTCACCGGCATGGGGGGCACCATTCAGGTCCTCGACGACCCGCACGACGCCAAGAAGGTTGAAAGCGATGTCGTTCGCCTTGGAACCATCGCCTGGCACGACAACGCCTGGCGATCGCGCGTCAACAACCCGGAGAAGGCGAAGAAGGTCTACATCGGTCAGCGCACGCACAGCGAAGACTGTTTCGGCCACGTGCTGGAAGGCGAGAAGAAACGCTGGTGCGTCGTGACGCTCCCGATGACCTTCGACTCGCGCGACGTCTGCGTCACCTACCCCAACAACGGCGAGGCACCGCTCACCGACCAGGAGCCGCTGTTCAGGGACCCGCGCACGGTCGACGGCGAAATGCTGAACCCCAAGCGCTTCAGCGCCAAGACAGCGGCCGCCGAGAAATTGATTATGAGCGAGCGCGCCTGGGACGCGCAGTATCAGCAGAAGCCCGTCGGCACCGGCGGATTGATTCTGAAGCGCCACTGGTGGCGACCGTGGGTGTATCCAGAGTGGCGCCCGGAAGCTGGGGCCGAGCGCCCCATGCCGCAGTTCACCGAGGTCATCCAGGTTTACGACACGGCCTTCGAGGAGCAGGAGGAGAACGACTTCAGCGCGCGCACCACCTGGGGACTGTTCAACCACACCGAGCAGCGCTTCGATAAGCGGACCGGGCGCGTGACCAACGACACCACGCGCGTCGCCGCCATGTTGCTCGACATGATGATGGAGAAGTTCACGTTCCCGGATCTGCGCGACGAGGTCATCCAGTCTTACGCCGACTTCGACCCGCACTGGATTCTGATCGAGAAGAAGGCCAGCGGCCACGACCTGGTCAACGAGCTGAAGCGCAAGAACATTCCGGTCAAGGCGGTTCGGTTGTCTGGAAGTTCTGGCCGGCGCGGTGGCGAGGGGGACCTGATCGCGCGCGCTAACAGCGCCAGCCTCATGCTCGAGAAGGGCTGCATCTTCCACCCGCCGCGGCCATGGGCGGAGAAGACCATCGACTACGCGGGCAAGTTTCCAAATGGCCCGCAGGGCTCGCGCGATATCGTCTCGACGCTGGTGATTGCCTGGATGTACCTGCGCCGCTACCACGACCTGCAACTACCCGACGACGAGCCGGTCGGCGAGATTGCGCCATGGCAGTGGCAGCAGAAGGCGAAGCGCTACGCCTGAGCGGCCGTTTCGCTGGGGTAGATGTCCGGTCGGAGTTCGTGGCGCGTGACCTTGCCTTCACAGGCTATTTCTAGGGCGATGACGCGCAGCGCCGGCACCTGGCCGGCTTTGATCCACTTCTGGACGGCCTGGTAGGTCACGTCGCACTTGATGCCAGCCAGCCAGACTCCACCTGCAGCGGCGACGGCCTTTCGGATGATTCTGGGCCTACGTTTCATCGTGCGGAGCGTACAACGGCAGGCTGCGCCCGGTCAATGAGGCATATAGACTCATGCACCCTGAGGTTGTATACTGTCTCAACACTAAGGCCAACGCGGCAGCATTCAGCATGGAAGACGTCACCCCCTACGGAGCCGGTAAGCAGACTGGAGCCAACATGCAGGTCGTCAGGCGAAAGATTCGCTTCGTAAAGGTCGGCGTGCACTACTCCTGCCTGGTCGAACTGGCGTTCGACGTGGACTCCATCGCATTCCAGTTGGGGACAAGGCTGGCCATGTCTAAGCGCAACAAGAAAGGTCGTTTCATGCGCGGTGCCATCCGGGTCGCCGTGCACTCAATCACCCAGGAGCCATGAACATGCGACACGTCAAACTGACTTACGTGCAGTACGCCAACTGGCGAAACGCCATCCTTCTCAACCCGTGGATGCGTGGCAACCTGCCGGCGCTGAGGTCGCTGTACCGTTCGGTGCGCAGCGGTGAGACCTACGGGCAGTTTTCTGGATACTCGCCATGAGCATCCTCCGCGCCGGGATACGCGAGCGGTTGGATTACGTGCGCGTCGTCTCGGATTTCAACCGCCGTCTTCTGCTGCTGGCTGTCGCGCGCGGCGGCAAAGGCTACTTCCATTCAGGCACAGTGATTATGGGCGGCGTGGTAGTTGACCCGGCCTGGGACCGGATGCGCGCGGAGGGTCGGCGCTTCCGTGTGATCGCTGCCTTCAAGGACGGAAAGCGCGTCCCGGTGCCGCCGGCACTGCTGTACGGCTACGGGTATCGGCCGTGACCGGCTTCCGTGGTTTCGTCCGCGACCTGGTGGGCCTGCCGCCGCCGGCCGCCGCCAAGGACCCGGTCTACGACCACGATGGCGACTGCAAAATCAACGCGCTAGGCGCGGAGTGGCTGGCCCAGTTCACCTTTACGGCCAGCCCTGACGAGGGTAGCTACGTCGTGACCATCGAGACCTGTTCCTTGGTGCCAAGCAACCAGAGGTTGCATTGCGAGCCCATTCCGGTAGATTATTCCGAGCTTCCGCAGGACTGCCAGGACGACATAGAAGACGCGGCACTGCGGGGTTGCTTCGAGCGGGAAAGACCTACATATGACGACGACTCTGCCGGCTAAGACACTGGAGTGAGAGCATGAGGCCATCAGATTTCAGCGTCTACGAATTCGACGTGGAGTTCACGCAGACCATCGACCATAGTGATGCCAACGGCGATCACATTAACTACACGAAGCACCCAGGTACGCGCGACACTCTGCGGCTTATCGCTCAAACGTATCATCCTGAGCTCGCTGAGGCGTGGTGCCGTCAGTGTTTCAAGTTCTCAAACGCAGAAAAAGACTTAAAAATTACAGCGGTACGGACGCTGAAGATTAACGGCATTTTGGAACTGCACGTATGAAGCCAGATAACGCCTACTGGGGCCTGTTCTTCTGCGGCCTTGGGTTGCTGTTCGTGTGCGTCGTCGCTGTGTTCGAGTGGTACAACAGGAGAAGGCCTTGAAACCAGAGACCATAGACGTCCTTTGGAAGTTGGCGTCTGGCAGGATCATTGAACTGCGCAACTCACGCAATCTCGCGCGGGCCCAGATGGGTCTGTCACACCCGGCCGTGGTCTCGCTCAACGGCGAGGTAGATAAACTCGCCGATGCGCTGATCGAACTGCGCGGGTTGAAGTTCCCATCGCTGGCGCCAGTCGTTGCGGCGGTCGCCGCGCCAGGTCGCCGGCCGTGGGAGGAGCGCTACTGGTGCGGCGATTGTGCCAAGGCCTGCAGTGACCCAGGCGCGCAGCGTCGGCGCATCTGTCCAGAGTGCGGCGGGACGTTGCTCGTTACGATGGACGTGCAAAGCGCGTGAGCCTGATCCAATGGCTCCGCAAGCTATTCAGGGTCAAGCCAACCGCCTGGCATCACCGCAATCCAGACATAGGGTTCAAGCAGCGTCCGCCTGATCCTACGAACACATCTACACGGAGATAGGCCTATGAACGAACCCGCGACACTTCACCTGCCGGCGACTGTTGAGCGCCGCGATCGCCCGGCGCCGCCAGCACCAGCGCCAGTGCTGGACAACCCGACTCCGATGCAGATGCTTCAAGCGGCTATCCAGCGGGGGGTCGATACCGAGCAGCTGAAGCAACTGATGGACTTGAACGAGCGCTACGAGGCCAACCAGGCGCGCAAGGCCTTCGTCGCCGCCATGGCGCAGTTCAAGCGTGAGCCGCCGGTCATTTTCAAGGACAAGCACGTCAAGTTCAAAATGAACGACGGCAGCGGCTTCGTCGAATACGACCACGCGACGCTTGGGGCGGTCACGACCGCGATTATCGAGGGCTTGGCCAAGGTCGGTGTCAGCCACCGCTGGCAGGTTGAGCAGCCTGGCAACGGCATGGTGCGCATCACGTGCATCATCACGCACGAACTCGGCCACAGCGAGCAGACTGCCATGGAGTGCGGCATCGACAACAGCGGGAAGAAGAACCCGATTCAGCAGATTGGCTCCGCCAAGACCTACCTTGAGCGCTACACGCTCCTGGCCATCACCGGACTCGCCACCAACGATGACGACGACGGCAAAGGCACGGACGGCGAGAAGGAATACGTCCGCATCACCGAGAAGCAGGTGGCCGACCTTCAGGCGCTCATCTCCGAGTGGAAGATCGACAAGCCGGCGATGCTGACCTACTACCGCATCGCGGCGCTTGAAGATATCGCAGCCGAGAACTACGCTCGGATCTGCGCTGAGGTCGTACACAAAGGCAAAATCAAGGCCAGCGCTCCAGCCAGCCAAAGCAATACCAACCAGGGGAAGCGCAAGTGACAATGGAAATCCTGACCATGGAGCAGGGGACGGAGGAATGGCACCTGGCCCGCGCCGGCATTCCCACGGCCAGCGAGTTCTCGAACGTGATGATGCAGACGGGCCCGCGCGGCGGCATCCCCAAGTGGCGCGAGACCTACATGCGCCGCTTGGTCGGCGAGCTCATCACCGGCAAGCCGGAGGAAACCTACCGCAGCGCCGAGATGGAGCGCGGTCACGCCATGGAAGACGAGGCGCGCGACCACTACTGCTACCTGAAAGACGCCAAGGTCGAGCGGGTCGGCTTCGTGAAGAACTTCGGCGCCGGCGCCAGCCCTGACAGCCTGATCGGCACCGATGGCCTGCTGGAAATCAAGACCAACAAGCCTTCCGTCCTGATTGCCGTGCACGAGGATGCCGTGCTGCCAAGCGAGCACGTGGACCAGGTCCAGGGCCAGTTGTGGATCACCCAGCGCAAGTGGTGCGATTACTTCTGCTACTGGCCTGGCATGAAACCGTTTCTGGTGCGCGCGCTACGCGATGAGCGGCGCATCGCCGAACTGAAGGTCGGCGTCGCCAAGTTCTTGGACGAAATGAGACTTCGATACGAGAGGCACAAATGACGATCGCCGTGATTTCAGACCCGCGCTTGCAGGAGTTGTATCACGCGCTTGGTGAGACTGGACATGGCACTGATATTGACGCTATGGAGCGTGCCGACGAAGCCTTCATCCTCGCGCTCAACGAGCGGCTCGCGGCGGCGGAGAAGATGGCGTGGGCGGCAAAACTCGCAGTTGACGTATCTCTAACGTATTTGGCAACTGGAAAATTTCCACCGCTGGAATTAATACGCGCCGGGAGTGAGTGCGAAGCAGCCCTCGCCGCTTACCGCGCGACGCAACCGGAACAGAAAGGGGATTCTCACAAATGAACGCAGAGGCAAAAGACGTGGTCCTGATGACGCTGGAGCAGCGCGCCGTTGTGGCGCTGGGCCAGAAGGACAACGAGAAGGGCTTGGTCAAGATGGCCAGGCAGTCCAAGAACTTGGTCGCCATCACGAATGCTGATGGGCTCGAGCAGGTCCATGCCGCGCGCATGGTGCTGAAGAATCAGCGCATCACGATTCAGAGCATCGGCAAAGCCGCCAGGGAAGACGCCACGAAGTTCTCGAAGGCGATCATCGCGGAGGAAAACCGCCTAGTGGCCCTGATCCAGCCGGAGGAGGAGCGCTTGGCTGCGCTCCAACGGGCCTACGAGGACAAGCTGAGGGCCGAGGAGGAAGGCAGGGTGCAGGCCGAACTCGCGCGCGTAGCACGCCACAAAACCTTCATAGACAACATTCGCGCGACTGTGACCCACCTAGCCGGTGCTGACTCTAAGCGCATTGAGGGAGAAATTGCGCACCTGAAGGGTAAGACTATCGACGGCCGGCTTGATGAGTTCGAGCAGGAAGCGAATGACGTCATGGTAGCTACGCTGCATCGCCTTAACGAACTCCGCCTGACTGCCGTGGCACGCGAGGCCGAGGCTCGCCAGATTGAGGCCGACAGAAAGGAACTGGCCAGACTGCGCGCCGAGGCCGAGGCTTCTGCAGCCGCGGAACGGAAACGCCGGGAGGAGCAGGAGTGCATCTTGGCAGCCGAGCGCGCCGCCCACGAGGCGGAATTGACTCGCCGGCGCGAGGAGTTGGAAGTCAGGGAGAGGGAATTGCGCGGGCAGGAAGCTTTGCTGGCGCGCGGGCGGCTCGCCGCGGACGTCCTGAATGCTCCACTGGCATCGGAACCCACGACCGTAGTGGTCCTGCAGGACCCGCCGGCTCCAGAACCTGCGCCTGAGCCTGTCGTCCAGGCAGCACCTGTTTCTACCGTGCCGGAAACTCCCTTCGCTGAGGAAATCGTGCAGTGCGTCGCCGACCACTGGAACGTATCCGTTGCGCAGGCTGAAGTATGGATCATCCAGATTGGGAATGACCTGGTCGAAGATGGTATGGCAGCCTCAGGCGAAGACGTCCTTCCGTTCTAAGCGCCACAACCACAGGGAGAAACCATGGGCGACAGACAGTACGACAACAACTTGCGCGGCGTTCTTTTCCAGAACGACAGGCGCCGCGAAGGCAAGAAAGATCCACAGTACACCGGCCAATGCGAGGTTGATGGAGTGGAATACTGGCTTGCTGGCTGGAAGCATCGCACCCACGAGGGCAAGCCGTATATGTCGCTTTCCCTGACGCTTAAAGAGCCCAGGCACCAGCGCGGCAGCAAAAAGGGCGGGGCGGCAAAAGCTGGCACTACCGATGACTTCGACGACGACATTCCGTTCTAGCGACAGTGGCTGACTTCTGCTTCAGGAAAGGCGACGACGGGCTCGTGCCAGACGATGACCCGACGAGAGCGTGGTTCCTGAAGTTGGAGAGGGGGGCTTGGGTTGCCGGCAAGATGCGGCAGCCCAGGAACCCTATGTTCCACCGCAAGTACTTTGCCCTGCTCAACTTTGCCTTCGAGCACTGGGAGGATACGGCGCCGCCGGTTTACCACAAGGGAGAGCGGGTGCATCCCAACTTCGAGCGGTTCCGCAAGGACATCCAGATCATCGGTGGCTTCTTCGACCTCGTGGTCAACCTGAAAGGCGAGATCCGGTACGAGTCGAAGTCCATCAGCTTCGCCAGCATGGGCCAGGTGGAGTTCGAGGGAGTGTTCAAGAAGACCATCGACATCCTGTTAGAGCGCGTCTTCCAGGGCCCGCAGTGGAGCGAGCAGTACCTGCGGGACATCACCGACGAGATATGCCGATTCGACAGGTAGTATTCGGGCGCCAGCCGACCGCCAAGCTGCGCTGCATCTCATGCACGGCCGAAGTCCGCGCCATCGTGCACACGGTCGGATATGGTCTATGCCGCAGCTGCAAGCAGCGCGTAGTCAGGGAGTTAAGGGTCTATGCAACACAGCACGCCGCCACCAAACCAGGAAGACCAGAGGCGCTTTGACCTGCTGAAGGAGATTGGCTGCCTGCCTTGCTCCTTGTGGGGGTACTTCTCCTGGGCGGAGGTTCACCACCTGTTGAGCGGCAATGTCAGGCGCGGACATCAGTACACCGTCCCGTTGTGTCCGTGGCATCATCAGGGTAAGGTTGACGCCGGCGGGAGCATCAGGCGCATGGCCACATTACTGGGCCCATCCCTGGCGCTTGAGTCCAAACGGTTCCACGAGATATTCGGGAGCGACGGCGAGCTTCTCGAGAAGACCAATGCACGGATCACCAAACTGAGGAGATTGAAAGATGGCACGTCCGATCATGGAAACACTGCGGGAGATCCGGCACGGAGCGATGCTGGATGAAGCCGCGGTTCAACTGGCCGACGCCGTGCGCAGCGTCTTCGAGAGTGGCAAGGCGGCGCAGTTCAAACTCACACTGACGATCAAGCCGGCGAGCCGCGGCTCCGTCCGCACGGTCATCCTCGAGGATTCGATCAGCGTGAAGCTGCCCGAGCCAGACAAGGAAGTCACCATCTTCTTCCCAACCGGCGATGGCACCCTGAGCCGTTCCGACCCTGCGCAGCTTCCGCTGGGCCTGCGCCCCGTAGAGTCTGTCGATACACAGACTGGCGAAATCATCACACAGACACAGGGAGCCTGAACCATGGACGCAACCACTATCGACCGCATCATCAGGGCGCTGGAACAGAAGATTGTCGTCAACGCCATCACCGGCATGACGCCGTTCGCGTCAGTGCCCAAGGACTTCAAGCTCGAGACGCTGGTCCAGTTCCTGCCTGACCCGTTGCGCGTGCAGCAGCGGGTGACGCTCCTCACGGCGGATGCCTTCGTCGCGTACTGGAAGCGCTTCAAGAGCGCTGACTCCGTCATTTTCGGCGACGAGCGCAGCGCCACCTACGTGGCAGTCATCGACTACCACAAGGAAGCCGGCGCGCCCAGGTGGTGCGAACACCTGGCCGCGTACAGCTGCCCGAAGTCGCCGGAGTGGACGATTTGGAGTACGAGCGACGGCAAGCAGATGTCCCAGCCGCAGTTCGCGGAGTTCATCGAAGACAACTACCCGGACGTGACCAACCCGTCGCACGCGACGATGCTGGAGGTTTCGAGCAAGTTGAACGTAACGAAGGACGTGGCCTTCGCTCAGGCGACGCGCCTGGACAACGGCCAGACCCAGTTGACCTACAACGAGAAGATTACCGGCTCGGTCGAGACCAAGGCTGGCTCGCTGAAGATGATCGAGGAGTTCGAGATCGCTGTTCCGGTCTTCCTGGGTGGACCGAAGCAGAAGGTCAAGGCGCGGTTGCGCTACCGCATCTCCGATGGGAAGTTGGTCATGTGGTATCAGCTGCACCGGCCCTCGAAGGTTGTCGAGGAGGCGACGCAGGTGGTCACGGCGTCGATCAGGAAGGACATTGGCGCTGACCCGATGTTCCTGGGCTCGCACAAGTGAATGCCTTCGGCCGGTTCATTGGGAGGCTGCTCGGATTTCAGCAGCCTCCTGAGAGCCAGGTCGCTCAGCCTCGCACGCTGCCGCCGCCCATTCCGATCGAGTTCGGCATCAACTCCGAGACCGGAGGCCTGTGCATCTGCGTGGCCGTCAACAAAGAGTTCATTGCTGGTTCGAGCAGGGAAGACTCGGTGAAGTTGGCCAACGACATCATTAACTGGACGGCGCCGGAGAAAGGATGACGACTGTTGATAGAGCGATGGCTGCCTACGCGGCAGGCTTCTTCGATGGCGAAGGGCATATCACTATCGCATCGAAAACAGCAGTCGGCGCGCGCGGTCTCTGCTACACAATGCGTGTTGGCGCATCTCAGAACAGCCCAAGGCCGTTAAATTTTCTGCAAGGTAATTGGGGCGGAAGCATCAGTGCGGTGAAGCGCAAAACCGCTGCTGGGAATACCACCTACGTATGGACATGCTGCTCGAAACAAGCTGCGCAATTCCTACGAGATGTAATGCCATATCTCAAGGTAAAACGTCATCGTGCGCTGCTTGCACTTCGTTTCCAATCGACTCTTTTCAACCCTGGCACTACTGGCCACACCGCAAAGTACCGCGAGCTTATGGCGCTTATGAAGGGTGAAATGAACCATCTAAATACTCACAAGCCGCTGCGCTTGGAGCACGCATGAGTCATTTGATCCCTGTTGGTGCCTTAGCCCAGCACGTCATCGCGCTTGGGAAGACTGGCGCCGGCAAGTCCTCGGCGATGCGCTTCCTAGTGGAGGGCTTGCTCGACGATGGACGACCAATCACGATCATCGACCCAAAGGGAGATTGGTGGGGAATTAAGTCGGCGGCTGACGGCAAGCGACCTGGTTACCCCGTAGTCATCTTTGGCGGCGAGCACGCCGACGTGCCGATCAACGCTCACGCCGGCGCGGCCGTGGCCGAGCTCGTGGCCACCGGCAACCGGCCATCGCTCATCGACCTGGGCGGCTGGATGGTTGGTGAGCGCACCAGGTTCTTCATCGAATTCGCCTCGACACTGTTCAAGCACACGCGCGGCGCGCGTCACTTGGTCATTGACGAGGTCCATAACTTCGCGCCCCAAGGCAAAATCATGGACGTCGATGCCGGCAAGATGCTGCATTGGGCGAACCGCCTGGCGAGCGAGGGCCGCGGTAAGGGTCTGACGATCCTGGCGGCGTCACAGCGACCACAGAAGGTCCACAAGGATTTTCTGACGGGCTGCGAGACGCTGATAGCCATGCGCGTCATCCACAAACTCGACCGCGATGCGATTAAGGACTGGATTGACGGTTGCGCTGACCCAGCCAAGGGGCGCGAGGTCCTAGCAACTCTGGCCGGCATGAAACGTGGCGAGGCATGGGTGTGGTCGCCGGAGATCGAATTCGGCCCTGAGCGCGTGAAGTTCCCAATGTTCTCGACCTTCGATTCGTTCAAGCCACAAGCCGCTGACGCTGGGAAACTGAAAGGCTGGGCGGAAGTTGACCTCGAGGAGGTTCGCGCGAAGCTGGCTGCGGCTATCGAGCAGGCGCAGGCGAATGACCCGGCGGCGCTGAAGCGGCGCATAAGCGAACTCGAGCGCCAGGCGCGCGCAGCGCATGTTGTTGACACAGATGCTCTGCTTGCCGAGTACAACCGAGGGTTCAACGTCGGATATCAGAGCGGTTGGGCGTCCTGCATGATAGCGATCGAAGCGGCGCAGAGAACGGTGGTCTACGAAGACCCAAGTTTGCCGCGGAGCGTCGTTACGATTCACCCGCAGACGCCGCGCGCGCCGGAGACCGAGCGCGCCCTGCGCCGGATGGCCAGCGTAGCAGCCACGCGCGGGAACGGCAGAGCTCCGAGCAACCACTTACTGAAACCCGGTGAAGCGGACCGGGCTGCGATCAGGTCGCTGGAGATAGGCACCGGCGGCAAGCGGCGAATAATGATCGCGCTGGCGCAGTACCCTGAAGGCATGAGCGACGGGAAACTGTCCATCCTCACTGGCCTGTCATCGCGTAGCGGCACTTGGAGCACTTACATTGGATCGTTGCGCACCAACGGGTTCATCGAAGGGACGTCGGACCGCCTGCGCATCACCAAGATTGGCCTCAATGCGCTTGGGCCATACGAACAATTGCCTGTCGGCGCAGAGTTGGTTGCGTACTGGCGCGAGCGCCTTGGAGGGAGCGGCAAGCGCGCCATCTTCGATGCGGTAGTTGAAACATATCCAGACGAGATTGCGCAGGACGTTGTCGCTGCCAAGACGGGCCTGTCACCGAGCAGCGGGACGTGGAGCACCTACCTTGGCAATCTGCGAACCCTTGGACTCATCACCGGGCGCGCGAACCTGCGCGCCTCGGACGACCTGTTTGGTTAAGGAGGTTGCCATGTACCAGTGGATCAGTTGCGACGACCACCTGCCACCGTATGACCGGTCCGTCCTGGCGTGGGATGGCACAACTGTAGGCGAGAGTTATCGCGGGCACACTGACGGCGAAGGCGAGCACTGGTTCATGCTTGGCGAAGGCGAAGAATGGCCTGACGTTACCCACTGGATGCTGATGCCTGACCCGCCGACGTTGCCAGCGGTGCCGGCGTGAAAGTACCGAAGAAAACCTGTCCGACCTGCGGCGCGAAGATGGTGGAGTACCGCCATGCCTTCAGCAAAGGCATCGCCGTAGGATTGCTACGGCTCTACTACATAGACGGCCCAACGAAGCTAGGTGCACTTGAGCTTACATACAACCAGCGATGTAATTTCCAGAAGGCGCGATACTGGGAATTGGCAGAGATAGTCAGCGACCCGGAGAACGGGACAGTAAATAGCCATTGGCAGATAACCGATCTTGGCCGACGCTTCGTAGAAGGCGATGCGAAAATAAACCGCTCCGTCTGGACCTATCGCGCCGATCGCGTGCGATTCGAGGGCAAGTTGGTCTCGTTCAAAGACTTCCACGACGGCTACAAGAAACGACCCGACTATGCCAGGGAAGCCAGGCCGCACTCTGATCCTTACCAACCGGATTTGCTGTGAGCTGCTACGTAGCCATAGCGGCTGCGGCGCTGCACCCCACCGGACCCGCCGCGCCGCCACGGGAGAAGACGCCGGAGGAAGCAATGGCTGCAGCCATCCGCGAGACCAAGCTGGCGCTGGCATCGTTCTACCTGGTGGGCGCCGTGTTTTGTCATGGCCAGGACCAGGCCGTTGAGTGCTGGGGCAAGTACCTCGAGACCAAGAATGACGTGCTGCTGGACGATTTCAAAAGGATGATGGCATGAAGTGGCTCCGTCATTGGTGGTGGCGACGACAGCGCAATATGGACCTCGTGCTCCTATGGCCGGTCTGCAAACAGCACGCGCCAGACCTGGAGATGGCCAGGCAGGTGTTCATGTACCACGCGATCAGAGCTCCGTGCTGGGTGCGGTTCTACGAGGATCAGCTTGCATCGGTGGTGTGGAAACTGACATGAGCAGGCCAATGTACGAAACCGCCGCGGTCCTGATGGCGTCGGAAATCCGCGAAGACCTGGCGAGTCTAACCAAGGCAGAAGATATGCTGCGGGTGGCGTTCAAAAACGCCTTCAATCACTGGATGTTCACCGACGAGCAGGACCAGTTCAAGGGCGCCGTTGGAGCAGTCCTACTGAGGCTGAGGACCGGGCCTGAGTACGACAGAGTGAATGTGGCTCTGCGGTCATTGAGTCGCTTCAGTGCCATCCTTAACGCATTGCAGGCTGGAGTGCCCGTCGATTTCGAGGCGCTCAACGCGCAAGACGATATGCCGAAGGCTGATGAAGTGATTTCACTCAACCAGATGTGGTGCGACGTGAAGTGGCCGAAGGACGCGCAGAAGCCGTGAAGGTCTGGCGCTGGATATTCAAGACCCACCACATTTGCTGGTTCTCGTACCCGCCGTGGAGATGCGGCTGGGGGAAGCGTCCAGATGCGTAACATGAGCTTCGCCTTCACGACCGACCAGATCCTCGCTGGCACCAAGACTGTCACGCGCCGAGTTGGTTGGCTGAGGTTGATGCCAGGAGACCTGATCCGGCCGGTCAGAAAGAGTATGGGGTTGAGGCGCGGACAGAGGATTGAGCCTATTCGGGGCCCGCTGCGCGTCCTGAGCGTGCGCCGGGAGCGCCTGAGCGCCTTGCTTGAGGATGTTGACTACGGGTTTGCTGAGACGACCGCGGAAGGATTCCCGTCTACGTCAGAGAAGCACTGGCCGTCCGTGTTCGTCGAGTTCTTCTGCGCGACGCATAACTGTAGGCCAACCGACATGGTCACGCGGATAGAGTTTGAATATCCGCCATGAACAGCCTGTCTGTTGAATGCGCGCGCTGCGGTTGGCGGCATACGGAGACTGTGATCGAGTCGATGATGCCGCCCGGCATGATGCAGGCGTTCTCCGACCCGGTGGAGTTGACGGCTATCCTGAAGCGACAACGCGAGGAGCGGCTGCTCGAGGCCGTTATGCTCCACAATTCAAGATGTCTTCCACCTCAAACGGAGGCGAGTCATGGCGGGTGAAATCGTCAGGGACTATCTGCGGGCGCTCGTCAACACTGGCCTGTATGGCAGTACCGTTGGCGAGGTAAAGGATCGACTCGTGTGCGAGGGCATCGAGCGCGCGTTACGGACCGGCCTCATTCCGCGGCGCCAACTGTACTTTGGGTACGAACGCTCGTTTCTGCCGCGGCCGATAGACCGAACGGAGGGAAGCCATGGATGACTACAAACACGCCAGCGCGTCGGTTGGTTACAAGTGTGCTGACTGCACAATGGACGACGAGGCCTGCCCAGTCTGTTACGCCGCTGGCTGGCAGAAGAAGCACCCGAACACGCAAATGGTGAATGTGGGTGACACGGAACTCAACGCCCTGCGGGCCCAGTTGACGCGCGCGCAATGGTACGCGGATAGGTTCCTGCAAGGGATCAGGATGGCGGTGCCTGCTGGCGCAGATATTGAATTGCTGGCCATGATTAGTTTGGAGGCCATGGCGCTTGGATATGAGCCTGTCAGCGATGAGCCAGCAAAGGCAGCCGCAGTCGCCGCAAGACCTAGACCTTACTGAGGAGGACCTATGACAGCAGTCGGTGTGGTACTTCTGGTTGTCGGCTACGCCGTCTGGCAACTGCTTGGCGAGAAGGAAAGGTACGCTCGCTATCTAGGGTGGAATTTCTTCGACAGAGCAGGTGCCGTACTGATGTTCGTCGGGATTGGATGCACCTTGAGCGGCGTCGCATTGTGGTTATGGCGGGTCATGCCTTGATATGCTCTCACCAGCGGGGAGTCCGGGGCCAAGCTGTAGCGGTTCCAGACGCGCCTTAGCGGCCGCCCTGGAAGGCGGTTGTCGGGCTCCCCCATTGGTGCCGGCCTGGTTACTACCGAAGCAGCGGCGCAAGGCCTATAGCCCGCCAGCGCGAGCAATCTAGCACGAGCGCCAAACGCCGTGCTCGAGGAAGCCGTGCCAGAGTTCGATCATGGTCTTGCCACCGTCGCGGCTGGTGGAGACCTTGATGCTCGGGCTCACTGTGATGGTGCCGTCTTCGTGTTCGACAACCTCGTGGTTACCGAGATTGCAATACGCCCCGTTCGGCGTGCAGGCGTGCCACTCGTATGCCCTGTGGCCAATCGCCCGTGGATTGGTAACCTTGGCGTACTCGCCTGGCTTCAAAATCCCGTCTATCCAGCCATCCGAATTCGGCGGCACACGCTTGCCAATCATGTGGCGTCCCCTGCTGTGACGAAACCGTGCCACTGACAGCCGCCGCCGGTGAGATGCACGCTATTGGAGTGCTTGCCAGGCACGAAGCTCAGGTCGTCCAGTCCGGTGCCTTGGGGCTTCCAGCGCCCTGGGCCAGGCACGACATCGTCTGGTACGCGATCCTCGAACCAGCAGAGAACGCCGTGCACGCCTTCGCGCTTGCCGGCCGCGGCCCAGCACTTCGGGCAGCAGAATAAAATGCCATCGGCGCCCTCGAGCTGCTCACCGACACGCTGGTGCGTGCCGTTGCCGGTGTACTTCAGGAACTCCGCCTCGAGATCGCGCAGCCTCATGCGCCAAATCCTACCTGCGTGCGAGGCAAACCTTTGTGATGTAGTTCTGAAGTCCATTCACCTGCGCGTCGGCGTCGTGTCCGGTTTGCACGTCGGCGCGGATAAGGGTGTCGATGTCGCCACGCAGCCTTTCTGCCGCGTCCTGAGCTCGTAGGAAGGCTTCGCCATCAGGGCAGGAGCTGGGGCCGGTGGCTGGTACTGCTTGGACTGGACCGAGTGGGACGGCAGCAGGCTGCACGCGGGGAGGGCGGCGAGCAGTAGGGGTAGGAGCCAGCGGAGCGGTCGTGAGTCGGACATAGTCTACGGCCTCCTGGGCAGTGATCTGGACGCCTTGGTCGTGGGCCTTGGCGTTGGTGGCATCCTGACTCGCCACGGCGCGCGCGTCGCCCTGCAGGCAGCCCTGCGCACCCTGGTGACGCTCGTAGAGGGCAAAGAGCCCGACCAGCGCCAGCACGGCCAGGACTTCGGCGAGCAGCCTATTCACGACGCACCCTGATTTTGACGACGCGGCGCACGGTCTGTTCGATCTCCTGAAGGCGGGCCATCAGGTTAATCGGCCTGGGGCCGGAAGCGGTGCGGTAAATCTTGAGTAGAGCATCACGGTAAGCCTCGTTGCGCTTGAGCGCAATGGTCAGCGCCACTTTGAGCTGCGAGTCACTCACGACCCATCGTGCGGCTTGTCTGGACGATTCCCGGAGTGCGATTTGCGCACCAGCCAGCCGATGACTTCCTGGCCCTTGCGCTCGAGCAGCAGCAGCAGCGCACGACCGTTGCGGTCCACCTTCGCTTCGGTCTCCCTGGTATTGGTATCGATATCCTTGACCTGGGTCTCGAAGCGGTTGGCGATCGCCTTGTCCACCTGGAGGATGTCCTTGCGAACCTCGCCAAGGTGATCGCGCGTGCGGCTGTGCTGGTCGTCCATCTTGCGGTGCGTGAACAGGTAGCCGAGCCCGATCGTGGTCACGATGATCGCGGTGCAGGCCAGCAGTGCTTTCATTTCGATTGGCATCACAGGTGCTTCAATGCGTAGGCGCCAATCACGGTCGCGGCCACCGCCGCGAAGATCCCGGCTGCCCACATAAAAAACCCAGTCCACCGCGCCCGGCGCCGTTCGGCCGCCCTCTCGAGAGTCTCGACGCGCCCGAGCAGTTTCGTCTGGAGTTCGGCGCGCGCGCACTTGGAGTAGTCAGCCCGCAGTTGGATGACTTCCTTGACGTGGGAATCGGTGATGCGAATGGCGCGGTCGACCAGCATTCGCCACTCGTCCCACGCGCCGGTGGCCTGCGGGGTGGAGTTGGCGGCAAAGCGGGCGCGAAGTTTATCGAGGCCTACGACGGTTTCAGCGAGCGTCACGTCCCCCGCGGGAGCATCGAAGTCCTGATGTTTAGGGTCCATCCGCTTTCGCCGCAGGCATCGCCTTGAATGTGCCACTGACAGAGGCGAGCGCGCTGAGGGTCTTTTCCCGATTTTCGTCGCTGTGCGCCTTCAACTCGGCCGTCTGCGCCACCATCGCCTTCTGGTTATCGGCGGCCGCCTTGTCGTTCTGCTTCTTGATCCACCAGCCGCCGAGCAGCAGCAGCACTGGCATCGAAGACGCGACGAATGGCGTGAGCGCCTTGATGAGTTCGATCAGTGCGTTCACTTCTTACCCACCGCATTAGCGAGCGCGGCGAGTTCGTCGTCCGTCGCCTTGAAGTTGTCCAGGTGCTTGTGCGCCCACCAAAACATGAGTCCGCCGCCGACAACGATGCCGACAACGAGCCCTTCGATGAAGTGAACCATGGCGATCTCCTTCAGGCAGTCCGTTGGTCTATATACGCACGCCAGTCCGGCATCTGTAAGTGCGCCCATTCCGGGAAAGAGGATTTGTTGAGCGACTCCAATCCGTGCGACAGGGCAATATTGATCGAGCGCACGTAGAGCGGATTGCCGGCTCCCCACTGGGGCTTGCCGGCCAGCATCGGGACATGGTCCAGACCAAGACCATAACCGTGCGCCGATTGGCCTGGTTTGGCGTTGGTCAAGATCCGGCCCGGCAGCGTGCGCCCCTGGGCGTAGAGATTCTCCTGCTCGGCGTCTGTCCGCAGCGTGCAATAGACCAGGATGTCCAGGCCGTTAGAAGCGCAATCGGCCAGCCAGTCATCCACTCTTGGACGGAAGACGGGACGCAGGTCGTCGAGTGAGCGCGAGGGCATGTCAGGCACCGTGCCCTTGAGCAATCGCAGTCATGCGAATTCTCCGAGAGCCTGTGACACCCTGGGACGCGGCTGTGTTGGAAGAACACTCCAGAGTTGCGCCAGGGCAGGATACCCCGCACCCTGTAGCGCCGCAACCTGCTCGGTCTTGCTTTTCCCACCGATCAGAGATGTGACGTGGTCCGCAGTTTGCTTGGCCTTCGCCTTGTCCTGTTTGATACCGCGAGAGGTCTGCCGCATAGCAGCGCGCGCGGCCTGCAACTCTTGCTGCAACTGCGTCACCTTGTCGAAGTCACGCGCGTCGCGCGCCTTGCGAATCTGCTGGTTCAGGCCCTTGATGTAGCTCTGCTCGTCGCGCTGGTGCTGGTAATGCGACATCTGCTCCGGGCTTGTGACGCGCGCCGGCGCCGGCGTGAAGCCGAAGTACGGCATCGCCTCGAGGGGAGCGCCACCGCCAGCGAACTGCTTCGTGCCCTGGAGCGCGAACGGCTCTGACTGACGCGCCGCGTACATGGCGCTCTGGAGCGTCTGCTCCCAGCCGCTGGCGTCCGGGTTGCGAATGGCGTTGCCGTAGAAGTCCTCGTTTGACCAGATGGAGTGCAGCGTGCCGAAAATCGGGTTGGCCTTGTTCGATAGCGTCCCAAACGGGTCCTGGCCATACTCGTAGACGTCCTTGACGTAGCTGGGCATCGACATGCGCTCAGGCGTGCCGTACTTCGTCTTGCGGCCGGTCGGCGGGAAGAAGTAGTCCTTGTCGTCCTGCGGGCCCTTGCCAGTGAACAGGTAGGTGAGCATCGCGCCCAGGATCATGGTCGTCGCGGTCATCGCCAGGACGTAGGGGATCTTGTGACCGAGTGCATCGCCGAACGTGCGCTTCTCCGGGCCTTCAATCCGCCCGGCTGCCCAGTCGAGCAGCTTCACGGCGTCGACCGGCGCGCCGCCAATCTCACGGATGGTGCCCAAGTTCCAGCCGACCGCGCGCACGCTGAAGTGCGCCACGTCCTTGAAGGTCCGGTTCCAGAAGACGTTGTCGTAGACCATCTCGCCCAGGCGGTTGTCCACGCTGTTCCAGATGGCCTGCATGGCTTTGGCGAATTCGACTGGGTCCTGGCCTGGGTTGCGGCGAATGTGATCCGAAGCCATGTCGGAGAACACGCCCAACTTCTGGAGCGGCACCACGTACTCCATGATCCAGGCCGTGCTCGCGCGCGTGACGCGCCCGGCGACCTCGAGCGGCACCACGAGCGCCGGGAACTGGGTGCCGATTTCCTGGAGCTCGTGCCACATCTTCGTGGCGTACTGGAGCGGGAAGCTGGTCAGGGTCTTCGTGATCGCCGCCACCCGGTCCTGCGGCTGGGTCATGGCGAGCCGCAGGTCCTGCACCAGGCCGGCGACACTCACGCCGCGGAACGGGCTCTCGCCCATGGCCGACCTGAAGTAGGTGTCCATCTTGGTACGCCCGCCGGCGGCGATCAGACCGCGGACGATCGCCTGGAGCTCCGGCGTAGCCCCGCTGACGTTGCTGTAGGCCTTCATCAGACGCGCGCCGCGCACCACGTTGGCTGCCGCCGCCCCAGGCCCTGTGGCGCCTTCCAGGAAGGCACGCAGCGCCCCCAGGGGCTCGCCGTGGGCCAGGCGCTCGACGGCTATGGCATTCTTGGAGATGACGGCGTCCAGGGTCGTGAACCCCAGGTGGAAGGCACTGAAGCCCAGCTGCAGCGCGTTCATGGCATTGGTGGCCACCCGAAACACCTGCGCCGGCAGGAAGCCAGACAGGGCCGACGCCGACAGGTGGTTGTTGATAACGCGCGCCGCGTCCTCCGGCATGATGTAGCGGCCGCGCTCGATGAACCCGCCCTCCTCCTCGCTCCACTGCTTCACGCGGCCGGCGGCGTCGTCGATCGCCTTCCAGCCTTCCGGCAGTTGGATGCCCGAGCGCAGGAACTTCGCCAGGCCGGCGTCCTTGAGATTCTCCATCAGCGTCACGCCGGTGTGAAAGCGCTGCATCTCGCGCAGCTTCATAAACGCCAGCGTCAGCGGGTTGGTGGTCACCGGCTTCAGGCCCAACTCGAGGCCCTCGCGCGTCGTCGGGATGGTCCGTTCCTTCAGGAAGGATGCCGAACCCTTGAGCGGCCGGCGCCCGAAAGCCTGCGCGAACACGCGGCGCGCCTGCTTGGGGTCAGCCCAAATGTGCGGGAAGTAGTTCTCGATGAAGTTCTCTAGGGCGCCGGTGCCCAGGTCGCGGATGCGCTCGCGCCAGTCATCCAGCGCCTTCCTGATGGTGTCGGCGGCCGGCTGGAGTTCCTTGTTGTGCTGCTTGCTCCCGGTTTCGATGTCGTCGATGAACGCCATGCGGTCATCGGTGGAGAGCAGGTCGAACTTCTTTGCATACGCTTCGAGCTGCTTGAGCGACTCGGCCGTGTCGTGCGCGAGTTCGCCCAGCTGCGCACGCGCGAGCCCAGCGGTTGCCTTCGACTCTGTGCTGACGTTGGCCGGGTCCAGGATGCGCCGGAAGGCCATCGTGAACTCGTTGTTCGGGATGGCTGCCACCGCGCGACGCGCTGCTTCGTAGGCCGCACGGGCGCGCGGGCCCTTCTCCGGCGGTTCCTCAGCACCAGGTACGCCAGGAGGAGGCACGCCGCCACCCTTGCCGCCACCACCGTAGCCGCGGCGCGGCTCGAACACGGCCTGCCCTTGCATGACCGACTCGCGCATGTCCGTCGTGATGTCTACGCTGTTGACGGGCAGCTTGCCGATGGTTGAGCGCGTCACCCTGGTAACCCATGGCTTGACGAGTTTGTTCATCGCCGCGGGCAGTATCTTGTCGTAGAAGGCAATCATGCCAGCGCCGCCCACGACCATGTCATCGCCTTCGAGAACTTTCCTGGTAGGCTGCTCCCACAAATGGTTCAGGCCTTCCATTTCTCTAACGGCTTCAATACTTGAGTCGAAGTCTCCTGCCACGTCGCCGTTCTCGAACTTCACCTGGAAGCTACCGTGGACGGGACTGCCATTGCGGTGCATCTTCTGGACCACCTCGACGGCGCGGCCGCGTCGCAAGAATTCCCCAGTCTTGATGTAGGGAACCTCCTCGCGCCCCTCGCCGGCGATAATCTTCTTGGCGATCTCCTTGCCAACCAGTTCGCTCAGTTCCTCTGGACGCATGACCTTATCGACCATGATGCGGCCGACGTCGTTCATGGCCCTCATCTCGTAGTTGCCGTCTGGCCGCTTCGAGTATTTGATTTTGACCTGCTCCAACTGGTTGGAGCGCTCGGCGTTGGTGGCGCCGGTATCCCAAGTCAGGCGGTCATACCCGTGCTCGGCCGCGTAGCGCAGCATTCGCTTGAGTGCGAGTTCGTGCCAGGTGGTCTTGAACGGCGCGTCCGGCGCCTTGCCATCCCCTTCCAGGTCACGGCGTTCCTCCTGGTATTGGTTCAGCACGTATTCGCCGGGCGAAGTCGAATGATTTATGACCCTAGCGCCTTCTACCGGCGTGCCGTCTCTCTTGACCTCGATAACGTCCACGCTCCAACTGCGTCGCGCCTTCACCCAGGCTTCTCGTTTTTCGCTCAATCGACCCAGTTCAGCCTTATCTACAGGCGAATGTAGGTCGTACAGGTTGCTCATCAGATCGTGGTAGCGCTTTTGCTCAACCGCCGTTGGTGCAATTCCTCCGCTTCGTTGATTGGATGGTAGGCAATGACCTTGTCCCTGCCGCCATAGCTCTGAACGATATTGCCAGGCGTGAAGTACCGCGCCCGCTCCGCTTCGGTGATTCCTTCGTTCCCATGCACCAGACGCAAAATGTGTTTGTTGAGTTCACGGAGGCGCTCATCAGTCGCTGGATCTTGTTTCCAGTAACCCTTCTTGCGACCGAGTTGATGCAGGTCGCTTTGCACTTCCGCGATGTGCAGTATGCGCTCGCCATTCGCGCCGCTGCGTTCGTCAAACCGGACGTGCACCGCGACGCCAGGGGTTTCCCAATGGCTGGTCTTGAAATTTCCGCCAGCGTTTTCCGGCAGCGTTACGAGCAGCTCGCGGTAGTTCTTTCCGCCTGGTTCCGTGTACTGCTGGTACTGCGGGCGCTTCCGGTCTTCTGCGTTCAGTTCATTGAACAGTTGCATGACGCGCGGTGGCGGATTATCGGGACGGTCTATATCCCGGTCATCGCCGAAGGCCACCATAAACAACTCTGGATCTCCGAGCGTCCCTTCCTCCAGGTCATAACCCAGTGATTGGATCTCCTCGACGATTTTGTCTGTGTGTACTGCGGAGTGCATGACTTCGCCAACATTGAGTTCATTGGCCTTCAGGTACTTCACCAGGTCATCGCGTGACACCCGCCCCTGGCCGTCGAGCCAGGTCTTCACGCCAGACCAGTCGAGCTCCTCCTGCTTGACGCCAGGGATGTTTTTGAGCGTACCCAGCCACTCCGCGGCCGTGCCCTTCTCGCGCTTCGCGCCTTCGGCCGCGCGCGTGAGTGCCGAGTAGAACGTCGGCGCGCGGTACTCCGGCGTGTCTTCCTCGCCGACACGGTTGATTGTGCGGCCGCGCTCAATCCACTTGTTCCAGCCATCGAACCCAGTCGGCTGGGAGTAGATCATGTGACTCTTGCCGTCACGGTCGATCAGGTCCGCGATGGTCCCGGAGTTCAGCACCTTCATGTAGCGCGGCGGGTCATCCGTCACGATGAACGCATAGCCACCGGAGCCAGACACCGCCCGCATCCGTCGAATGCGCGCAGCAGCCTGCGGGGAGTTCTCATCCAGGATGCCGTGCGGGAAGTGCGCCGCCGCTTTGATCTTGCCAATGGAGTCAGTGACCATGAGGATGGCGCCAGTCTGCGGCGCGCCAGTCATGTACTTCACAATCCCCGGCATCTGGCTCGGACCCGTCGCTTCCTTGCCCAGTATCTGGTGGGCAACCTGCGGGTTTTTATCCGGGTCGTAGCCGCCGAACTCGTGCTGATACAGGTCGGACTGCCCCTGCTCGTCAATCGTGCCGTACTCGTCATGGTCAACGACGACGTGGCCCTTGAAGCCAGGGGCGAGAGAAGCCATGCGAACGGTGAGCATCGCGTCCGCACTCGACGGCGTAGCTCGGCCTCGAGGATGGTTGTGCACAATCCAGTAGCCGTCCGCGTTGTGCGCAGACATCAGTTCCTTGGTGACGGTGTCTGGCATTGCATCGCCGAACGTCACGGCACCAGGTAGGCGGCTGCTCCAGCGGCTTTGGCCGACAATCTCCTGGCCGCGCGTCACGATGACATGCAGGTGTTCGATGCGGGGGTCTCGATAGACCTGGGCCAGAAGTGCCAGGTCGCGCGGCGTATCGACCCGTTGGCCGATTAGCGAGGAGTGGCCTTTTGCGGCGAAGTCCTTGGTGACGCCGTTCGCAAGTACGGTCGCACCGGCTCGACGATCGCGGAAGGCAATGAGGGATTCGAGGAAAGCTCGGCCAGCTGCGACTTGCTCAATCGTCGTGTCAGGACGGGTTTCAAAGTCGGTTGGGGCGGTTTCACGATGCGCCTCGAAGTCCAGGGTGAGCTGGCCACCGTTGTAGGCCTTTTTGCGGCTCTCCACAACATTCTCGTCGGCGCCGTTATATGTCAACCGGCTCTCGCGCAATTCGTGGCCGCGCAGCACAAGGGTCTTGACCAGCTTGTCGATCGCCGCGTTGATGGTGGCCCGGTCCTCGTTCGGGTACGGGTCACCCTTGTACGACGGACTGGCGAACAGGCCCTTCTCGTTGCCGTGGGTCAGGTACTGCGACGCGGCGCCCATGGAGCGAATGCGATCGCCAATGTAGGCCTCGAACGCGCGCGCCCACATTTCCGTGGGCCGGGTCCAGTAGTCGGAGCCGAACTTCTGCGCTTCCTTGTAGTACGAGCTCTCCACCTTGCCGTAACTGCCGGGTTTCTCCGGCTCGCCGCGCGCCTTGGCCAGCGCCTCCTGCTGGAACAGTTCGCGGCCCTTCATGCGCCTGATCCATTCCCTCATTTCGCCCGTGTACTTGTTGTGCGGTCGGAGGTCGCCGGGCAACTCTGGCAGCGGCTTGGCCTCGTGATGCTCGAGACGCTTCGTGTCTCGCGCCAGGTCGGCCTGGGTCTTCTCCAGATTCAGTTCGATGGCGCGGACGTGCTCGGCCTTCGTCATATCGCGCTTGAACAGCGCTTCCATAACCTCGCGCCAGGCGGCCGACATCTCCGGCCGCAACAGGCTGGTATCGGCTGACGCCCGGCTGTACCAGCCGCTCGCGCCGCGCGCCGCAGTCTTGTAGGCGTCGGACCGATCCAGTTCGCCGAAGTAGTGGTCGAACGCATGGGCCCACTCGTGCGCCAGCGCGCCGGCGCCGTTGATCTTGGTCATGTTGATGACCAACTTGCCTGGCTCGTAGTGGGCAGCGAAGCGGCCGCCGCCGCGCGCGCCGAACGCCATGGCCATCGTGTTGTTGAGGCTCAGCGCCTTCGCCGGCACGTTGAGGATCTCAGCCAGGTCGCGCAGCGCGTCGTAGGCCAAATTGAGGATTTTCTGCCGCTCGTCGTTCGCCGCCCAGTTGCCGAACTCCACGCCGCGGAAGCCGAAGTCGTGCAGGAAGTCCTCGGCCTTCACGTCCCGGTTGATGCGCTCAGGCAGCCCGGAGCGTTTCACCATGTCCAGGTGCGGCCGCTCGGGCAGCAACTTGCCGTCGCCACCCTTCGATTTCAGTGAGGTCTCGTAGATGCTCTTGGCCAGCGTTTCAGCCTCAGCCTGGCTGGCTGCGAAGCCGCGCGCCTGGCGCTGCTTGTCGAGTATTTCAAAATACTTGCCGCGGAGCTGCTCCTCGGTCAGCGGCGTGCCGACTTCCTTGGCGCGCGCGAGCGCGAGCTCCATGCCCTTCTCGGTCAGGCCGTGGCCGTAGCGATCGCGGATGGTGAGCCGCGACTTCCAGGGCTCAGCGTTCGGCCAACCGGCTGCGAGCATCTTCTTGATGCGGGTCGCGGCGTCGTAGCTCAGGCGCAGGCTCGATCGACGTCCCTTCTGGATGGACCAGAACGTATCGCGCGGCCCAGTATTCTGCGGCCGGTAGTCGCGGAAGTCGTAACCCAGCGTGGTCGCCAACTTCGTGTCCAGGTCCTTCAGGTCGTCGATCGTCTTGGCGCCCTCGAACATCTTCGTGAGCGCGCCCATGGCTTCGATGTACTGCGTGCGGCCCACCGGCGTGTTGGCGCGCGGCGTCGCAGCCAGGCCGTCGTAGAGCACCTTGATGGCGGCAGCGACCTCCGGTGGCTTGCCGGCGGCGATCAGCTTTTCGTAGTCCGGCTTCCAGACGTTGGCCTTCTTGACCAGCGTCGCGGCTTCGGAGTCGGACATGCTCGCCAGGTCGTCAAGCGTCAGGCCGCGCTGCGCCAGGTCCTTGCGCGCGCCGCCAATCTTCTCGCCGACGTCGACCAAGCCTTCTTTGCCCGCGGGCGTTTCCGGTGTTTTCGGCGTTTCGATAGCCTTCTGAAGCGCCTTGAGCAGCTCGCCCTCGTATTCGTCTACGTCCCCGCGCCCAGCGTGTTCGGTGAAGTCCTCGTGCGCCAGCTGCCGGTACTTGGCCACGGCCGCGACCAGCGCCGGCGGCGCGTCTTCCATGCCCTCGACCGCATCGGCCACGTCGCGCGCCGTGACGTCGCCATCCTCAGCCTGGCGCGCCAAGTCCATCAGCGTCACTTCCTCGTGCGCGGCTGCCTTGGTCTCCTGCTCGACGTCCACCTGCTTCTGGGAGGAGTTGAACAGGTCAGGCCGCTGCGCTGACTCCGGTCCTGGTGCCTCGCGCTGTCGGCGCGCAATCTCGGCCCTGACCTTCTCGAGTTCGTTGGCGATGTCCGTGGAGCTACCGAACATGTCGGCCTGCTTCGGCGCCGCCTTCTTCGGCCCTGGTGTCTTCTGGCCGTAGAGTTTGAAGTCTTCCTTCACGCCCTCCGGCTCCGGCGCCTTGGCCAGTTGCTCGAGGATGGATGCGCGCGCGAGCAGCTCATCGTCGCTCATGCGCTCCAGATCCTGTAGGTGCACCTTGCCGGATTCGATGATGTCGGCAATCAGCTTGACGTGCCGCTCCTCCTTCGGACCCAGCGACTCTCCGGCGAGCGCCTTCTGGATGACGCGCCGCGTGGCCGCGCCCTCGAGGTTGCCAGACAGGCGCGTGTCGCCGCCCTGCACGTGCTTGAACCAGTCGTGCTTGGGAACCCATGGCGTGCGGCCGGTGATGACGTTGAAATCCGGGTGGGCCGGGTTCTCGGTCTTGCGCATCATCTTGCCGCCGACTTCCTGCCAGCCGGCCTGAGCCGAGCGCTCGTGCAGTTGGTGCGCCATGCGCAGGAACCGCGTGTCCTTGTGCTCGCCGTGCTTCTGCCAGGCCATCGGCCGATCATGCGAGCCGTGCTCGAGCCAGGTGCGGAAGGCAGCCTTGGGCATCTCGGTGATGGCGCCCAGTCCCTTCCAACCCTTCGGGAAATTGTCCAGGTAGGCCTTGCGCGCGGCCTCCTTGGAGTCGAACCCGACCATCGGCTGGAGCTCGTCGAACTTGCGCGCGTTGGCGTCCAGCTGGTCGATGACGTAGACGTGCGTCGCGTCCGGGTTGTTGCCTACTCGAACGTCGAGCTTCTCGCCGTCCGCGCTCTTGCCTTTGACTTTGTCGAAATAGCCATAGGCGTGCTTCTGGAGTTGCGAGAACGGCTTGCCGTTGGTGTCGGTGCCGGTGCGCGTCTGGCCCGGCACATTTTCGAGTTTGAGTGGGATATCTCCATCCCACATGACAGTGGGTTTGGAGTAGTCGCCCGATTTCTGCTGAGCCTCAGTCGGCTCCGCCGGCGGCGTTACTTCTTGGCCGAGGACATGGGTGGCACCCGTATCGCCGTGATCTTCCCGCCCTGCGCCGCCAGGCTCGATAACCGCACCCGGAGGCTGTCCTTCTCGGGCACTACGTAGCCCCTTGCTTTGCCGGTAGGACTTGTCTTCCTGGAGGTATCGCTCGGCTTCGTCGAGGTTGGTGCCGTTGCCATAGCTCAATCCTATGCCTTTCAGCGTGACCTTGCGACCGTCCGGCATGGTGACGTCGAACTCGGCCTTCGCCAGGCGGCTCTTGGCCCGTTCCATGACGTCGTCGGCCGCATCCAGGTCATTGTGTTGGACGGTGAATTCGTCCCCGGAGCGATGGTAGGCGTTGCCGCCAGACTCCTCGTGGAGCACCTTCGCCACTTCCTTGAGCATGTTGTCGCCGGCCTCGTGGCCCATGTTGTCGTTGACCCACTTGAGCGAGTCCACGTCCGCCGAGGTTTGCGCAGGCTTCTTCTCCGATTCGTCGTAGGCGCGCCGGTTGGGGATGCCGGTGAGCTCGTGGGTGAGCAGCGTCTGCTTGAGTTGCTCCGGGGTCATCTGGCTGACCTTCAGGCGCTGCGCGACGTCTGCGCGGCGCTCAGCCGTTTCACCAGCGGGCCGATTCGTTTCGCTTGCTGGCGGCGCTGTTGCAGTTTCCGGTGGTTTCGTCTCGCTTTCCGGCCCCTTCGTCTCAGCGGCTGCGGTCGCCGTTCCAACGAGTTTCCGGGCCTGCGCCAGGACGGTGCGCGCGTTGGCCGCGGTGTCGAACTGCGCGATGGCCTTCCCGCCGACGTGGATCTCCCAGCCCTCGTCCGCCGGCACCAGTTGGATGTCGCCGCGGGTGGTGGCCTTGGCAGCGGCTTCGTTGACCGCCTTGACCTTGCCCTCGTACTCGGCGCCCTGGGCGGCGCCAGGCGCCGGCTTTAGACCGGGTTCAGGGGCGGCTGCTCGCGGCGCTGCTTCGCCGCCTGGGCCTGTGAGCTGCGGCGCGCCGGGCGCGGCCGGCTGCTTGCCGGTCGGCTGGTACTTGCCAGTAGCCTCGTCCCACTTGAAACCAGGGTACGGACCCTCGTCGACCGGCGGCTCGCCCTTCCCGCCAGCCATGTGCTTGCGGATCTCCTCGTAGGGGTCGGGCTGGCCCTCGAAGTTCGGCGCCTCGCGCGGCGCGCCGCGCGCAGCCTCATGCGCTCCGACCAGCGGACCGGCCGAGATGGCGCCGATCAGGCCGGTGTAGGCGATGTCCTTGAGCGCGTCCTTGAGCGGGGTGTTCTGGTGGATGACGCCAGCGTCAATCGCCTGGTTGAGCGAGGCCTGCAACATGCCGCCGGCGCCGTTGGCCACCATGCCGCCGGCGATGCGTCCGCCGACCGTCTTGGACAGGCTGACGCCGATGATGCGGTCCAGAATGGCCTTGCCGACCGGCAGGCGCGTGATGACCGCGCTGACAGGCGTCGCGCCGGCCGCGTCCGCGACCGCGTAGAACATGCCAGCGGTGCCGGCAATGTCGTCGCGCTTGGATTCGAGCTCGTTGGCCTGCGCCTCGATGTAGTTGGCGCCCTGCTTCCGATGTAGCGCTTCGGCGTAGGCGTCGGCGTCGTCGGCCGAGGCAAAGATCCCTAAGTGCTGGCCCGTGGCCTTGTAGTGCGCGATCGCATCGGCCTTACTGAGCCGCTTGCCGTCGACCACCGTTGGAATCAGGACCTCGCCCTTGTCCGTGCCGATGGAGATGGACGACTCCGTACTGATGGAGCCGTCCGGGTTTTTAAGCACCTTGCGCTTGGAAAGGTCGATGTTTCCAGGCACGGTTGGTTTTGGAACGTCCTCGCCACCTTGGCCGCGCATGTTCGTGACCGCAGAGCGCATCGCGTCCAGTTGCGCGTCGATCTTGTCCTGGGCATCGGCGTACTGCTCCGGCGCGAATACCATCGCCGCTGTCCCGGCGCCTGCCGCCAGGCCACCACCGGGACCACCGGCGGCAGTGCCACCGACCGAGGCAGCGATCGTGGTGGCCAGTTTCGGGATGGCCGTAGCCGTGTTGAAGGCAATCCCCTTCAGGCTCCACGGGTCCAGTTTCTCCCCACTCCGATCGAAGGAACCGGGTTTGCTGGTGGCCTCGATCGCGGCCGCGTCGTAGCGCGACGCGCGCCCGGCACCCTTGTTCTGGACACCGCTGGTCATCTCGCGCTGCGCGCGCGCCATGGTGTCAGCCTGGGTCTCCGGCGACAGGCGACTGTAGAGCATCCAGTCGGCCGCGAAGTCCTCCGGCTTCATGTTCAGCTTGGCCGCCGCAGCGGCTACCGCCGGGTCCTTGGCCAAGGCCAGGGTCTTGCCGTAACCCTCGCCTGGGGTGCGCGCGGCGACCTGTGGCAAGGTCTGGAGACCGAGCAGGGTCCGTGCCGCGGTACGCTGCTCAGACGCCCCGTAGGCTTCCTGGACGCCTGCCTTCGTCCGGGTGAGGCTGGCTTCGACGTTCGGCACCACGGCCTTGCCCGCCGCCGTCCAGGACGGGCCCTTCGTGGCCCAGTCGTTCACCGCGTCGCGGTTGTCCTGCGCACCCTGCGCGATCGCCGGCAGGACGCCAGGCTGTCGATTGCCGGGTTCATCGCTTCCCATGAGGAAGTCGGCCGTCCGGGACATCAGGCCGTGGGTGTGCTCAATCGGGTGGCCGTCGATCGTCTGGTGCGCGCGGACCGCGGCGCCGCTGTTCGGGATGTCCTCGCCGACCTGGGTGACCTGCTGCTGAGCACCGTTCTGGATGGGCTCGTCGGCCCCCATGGCGGTCGGCAGCGGCTGATCCGGCGCGACCTGCTTGGGCGGCGGCGTAGGCTGATCCGCCCCGACGGCCGTGGGGCCATCAGGAGCGGGTTGACCTGGGCCTATCCACCCGCCGGCCATTACTGAATCGTCGGGTGCGGCTGGTGAGGACTGGGCTTGCGGAGATTGTGCGGCTTGCCGTCAATCCCCATCGTCCAGATGGAGCCATCCGACAGGTGGCGCTGGAAGCCAGGCTTGAGGCCCACGAGCGCTGAGCCGCCCGGCGCCGGCGGCTCAATCCCGCCGTGCGGGCTCTGGTCCAGTGTCGGCGTCTTCGGGCCACCCAAGTTGCTCGGAGATCCGCCAGCCAGCCGGTCGTACATCTCGGCCGTCTGCGCGCGGACCTCCTGGTCGTACTCCTCAGACGAGCCAGGGTAGTTGGCGCGCGTGCCCAGGCCGCGCAGCGCCAGCGTGCGCGCCTTCTCGAAGATCGACGTGTCCACCGTGCTCTTGCCCTTCGCGTAGGCCAGCGCCGCCATGTCGTGAGTCAGCTTCTCGGCTGGCGTTGGGTTGTCCGGCAGCGGATTGCGCTTGTCGAACTCGGACAGACTCTCGGCGTACACGGACGTGTGCCCAGCGCCGCCGCGGCTCCCGGTGCCGATTGGGCGGCTGATGGGCTTGCCGTCGATGCCAACGGAGGGTTTCCAGGCCGCATCGCTTGGCGACTTCTCCCACTGCTTGCCCTTGTCGTCCACGATGACCAGCGGGTTGCCGCCCTCGAGGTCCTTCGCGGCGCCGGCAATGTCACGGGTTGAGGAGGCCTCGTCCTTGTCGATGCCGGCCTGCTCCTTCACGGCGTTGGGCAGCGTGCCCAGCTTGCTGAGCTCGCCGGCGCGCCCGGAATTGATGGCCTGCTGCTTGGCGTCGTAGTCGCCCTGCTGGCCGGCGACCAAGTCCTGGTGGCCCTTCCTGGTCTGGTCGATGGAGTCGCTGAGCGTGTCGGTGAGCGCCGCACCCTGGTTGGGCGTCGGTCGCGCGCTGTTCTTCATCAGGTGCAGGCCGAACTCCAGGAGCGCCGCGAACTTCTCCTTCTTGGACATGCCCTGGTCAGTAGGACGTGTTCCCAACTGTTTCTGGAGAGAGTCGAAATGGTCGTTGATTGCGCCGTATTGCTTCTCCCAGGCGCTCATATACTGGTTTCTGGACTTTGGCTTCAGGGCGTCCAGCACGTCGAGCGTGGTCTGCGCCTTCTTCAGCTTGTCCTCGTCGTACTTGAGATTGCTGGTATCGACCGTCTGCAGCTGCGGCTTCCCACCAGCCTGCGGCTGCTCGATAGAACCAGGCCCGCCAGGTGCCCCAGGACCGGCCGGCGCCGGCTGCTGCGAGCCGTCGATGCCAGGCATGACGGTCGGCGGCGCCGTCGAGGCCGGCGGCAACCTGGCGGCATTGCCATCAGGCACAACCGAGTCAGGCGGCTGGTCTGGTTGGACTTCTGGGTCAATCGCTCCGGCTGCCATGTGTCACTCCTTCAATCGACGGCCGCAGGTGCCGCATCGCCGCTGATGGCATCGACGGGCTGCGCCGCGGGAATGTAATTCGGATCTCTCCCGGTGTTGTTGATGGAAGCGTTGTCGGCGCTGCTCAACCCGTTGCCAGCGCTGCCGCCCCAAATTCCAGCGATCGTCGAGCCAAGGCCCAGGAGCTGGTTACCCACGTTGCTCGCCGGCACCGGCGTCATCCCGTTCTTGCCGGTCAGGCTCAGGAGCGGCTGGAGCCTGTCGGTGGCCCAGTTCTGCTGGCGCATGAACTGGCTATAGGCCGCGTCCAGGCCGGTCTGCGCGATGAGCCGCTGCGTGCCGCCGGTCTTCATCAGGTCCTGGATCTGCTGCGTGTTCATCCGGGTCACATCGCCGCCCACCTGGTCGTAGGCGCTCGCCGCGCGCAACTGCGTGTCCCGATCGCCCTGCCATGTTTTCAGGGCGGTATCGTAGGCCGCGGCGTTCCCGGTGGCCGTAATCTGCGCGTTGTTGCGCTGGTTGGCGCTGCCGAGCTCCGACTCGAGAATCGCCTCGCGGTCTCCGCCGAAGGCCGAACCGCCAGGACCTGCCGCCCGCAGTCCAGCATCGCTGACGTTCTTCTGATAGGTGCGGTTGGACTCCTCGATCGCCGCCTTGTTCACGTCTTCCTGGTACGGGTTCATGTACTGCTTGGCCGTGTCGGTGTTCCATTTGCTGCCAGCGACGCTGTCGATCGCACCGGTGGCCTTGGCGTAGTCCTGCGCAGCCGGGCCGTTCGGGTCGGCCGCGGAGCGCGCCATCGACTCGCCCATGTTCTCGTTCTGGTCCGGGCCGGCCGTGAGCGTGCCGCCGTAGGGCGTGAACGGCGTGTTGTTGATCGCCTCCGCTGAAGCGACTGCCTGGTCGTGGCCAGCATTGGCGTTCTTCGCCGCTTCCTGCTGCTTGTTGTTGTTCTGAATATTCTCGACAGCGCCCACTGCGGCGATACCGGCTGAGACCCATCCTGCTGGCATTTAAGTACCCTCCGGCGTCGCAGTAAACCTGTTGCGGATGCACACGATGAGCGACCACCGATCCTCGTCCGAATCGTTCTCGACCCAGTGGGCAATGTCATTGCGGAACTGGCACAGGTCGCCTGGCGCGGTCACCAGTTCCATGCCCGAATAGCAGAAGCGCTGCTGGTCGTTGGCCTTCAGCGACACCAGGTACTTGTCGTGATAGACCGCGTTCCAGCCTGCGTCCGTGTGCGGCTCGCAGCGCGTGCGCGGCGGAATCTTGGTAATCAGCACCATGCCCAGGTGCTCGCCCTGCACCAGGCGCATGAGGTCGAACACGAGCTCTGACAGGTACGGCAGGGACTGGAAGGCACCCCACCACACCGGCTCGTGCTTCTCGCAGAACTTCATGCGATCGCCGGTCCAGTTGGCCCAGTCGTTGAAGCGCACGATGATGTCCGATAGCTTGGAATGCGGGTTGCCGTAGGCGCCTTCCGTGCGGAACCTGTTCTGGTCCCACAGTTCAGGGTGCGCCTCGAGCTGCGTGAGCAGCGGCCCGATGGCCACGTCGCCCATCAGCTTGAAGATGGGGGGCTGGCCGATCATGCGCTGGCCATCAGTGCTGCTTCGACTTTGCGACGAAACGCGACAGCCCGATCAGGTACGACCTGGACACGGTCGAATTTGGGTTCGATGTACATTTCCGAAAGCTGGCGATGCCGCGCTTCGTCAAAGGGCAGGTGCGTGAGGTACTCGAAGATGTCACGCGCAGGCTTCGGTTGGAACAGGGACCGATAATCAACGTGCATCCCCTCGAGCCGGTTGAGCGCGCCGTCCCAGTGAGCCCGAAGGCGCGTGAGACCGATGGCCACCAGGGACTGGTCGATGGCTTCCCTGCTCCGGTGCACGATGACCTTCGGCGCCGGGTGGGCGTTCACGAAATCCGCGTGCAGTGGCAGCGCCGTGCACGAGATCCCCAGCAGCCGATCGCACGGGATGTCGTCGAGCTCGGTCTCGGCGTGTATCAGTAGCGGATCGTGCAGGCACAGGGTCTTCTCGGTGGTCAGCCAGTTACTTGCCCAGGTCGTGCCTGAGCGTGGGGCGCCAAGCACCATGAAACGAATCGTCACGAAGCCATCTCCTGGCAACGCGGTGAGTACAAGGCGGAGACCGATCTCTCGGTCTCCAATGCTAAAACAGCAATAGCGCAGTGACGCTAGTCATCTCCCCACTGGCTAGAACACGCCCGAAATCAACGGTGAGAGTGTCTCCAGAGAGGCTTCCTGATGCACCAGCCGGAGTAGATAAAACTACGCCGACAGGCTTCGAGGCATGTTTATCAGTCACAAATGAGTTCGTGACTGGTATGCCTGACACATAAACAGCCATCGGATCATCCGAGAGACTAACCGCTACAGTTTGAGCTGCGCCATCACCGACGCAGTCAAACTGTATGGAGATTGCTTTCTTGATGGCCATTACAGCGGCAACTCAGCCCACTGCAGCCAGTGGTTGTTGCTGGCCGCTTGACCGGCGCCTCCGAGTGCGACCACAGCGGCGTAGAAACCCGGCGGAATGATGATCGACCCTTCCAGGTCCACCAGGTAGCCAGGGTCTTCGCCAGTCGTGGCAATACCGGCATCGTTTTTCAACAGGTCGATCTGCGCCACCGGGGCATTCGCAAACGTGCCAGCAGCGATCGCCAGAGCGCCTGGCGCGCTGCCGCCGATGTAGTTGTTGATGACGCTATCGGCCGCCGTTTGGGCGGTCGGTGGCGTTGCGGCGGCTTGTGTGCCGAAAGCAAGCGCAACACCTACCTGCGTTGCAGCAGAACCGACGACGATATTGCCGCCAGTCTTGAGGAGCGCCAGCACCTTGTTTGTCGTGCGGTTCCACAGCTGGAGACCGACAAGGGCCGTGCCCACGAGTGATGTGGCGCGTAGGGCGCTGCGGGCCGTGAAAATCTGGGCCGACTGAGCCAGGGCGGCGTAGCGCGGCAGGACTTCGGATACTCCGAGTTCGCCGAGCCAGAGTTGCATGGCATTCGGCGCGCCGGCCGAATTTCTAGTGGCCGGGATGGCGCTGAGGACGTTACCTTGGAAAAGCATGGGTTTCTCCAGAGAGCAGAAATCTGGTGGCGAAGTCCATGCGGAGTCTATCTAGGGGGGTCTGCGCCTCCTATGTCAGCCACCGCCATTCGTGTCATTACTGGAGCGAGAGGGTGGCATCGCCGCGCAGGGAATCGACGTCGTCCGTGGTCGGCGAGGAGAGACTGGCCAAAAGCGCGCTATGGACCTTGTTCTCGATGACCAACTGCTCCAGCAGGTCGGCGATGCGCTGGAGTTGGCCAGCGCTCTCTATGGGTGCGCCAACCGGATTGGGCTGTGATGCCAGCGAGACCGGCCAAGCGGACGCGCCAGGGGTGCCCTGATTGACGTTGAGCTGGCCGGTCGCGTCAAGCGAGAAGTACCTGGCCAGCGAGTTGCCGTCGATGCCGCCGATCATCACGGGGTTGCCGGCGCCGACCGCCCCGACCGCGCCCGTGCCACCAACGGAAGCAGCCAATGACGGGGGATTGTTGGAGGTGTAGATGGAAACGGCCAGACTCAGGGCGCCCGCCGCACCGAAGGCCGAGCAGCGGGCCCGGAAGTAGAGCCACCCGGAAACGTCAATCGTGGTGGCCACCACCGCGTTGGCGCTGAGCGAGATGCCGGCAATATTGTCCTGACCCTGGGTGTTGCGCGTGCCGCGCTTGCCCAGCCACGTCAACTGGTCCTGCGATACCTCGAATATCAAGGTCGCCGAAGTGTAGGTGCCGTACATGAACACTTGCGCGTTGTTGTTTCCGTTCGTCGCAAGCGGGCCAATGACCTGTCCGGCACCAGTGACTTGCGTGAATATCGGGGTCACCGGCGCCGGCGGCGGCCGCGTCGCCGCAACCGAGGCCAGTAGCGCGATCATCTGCTGCTGGCGATCGCCCGTGGCAATGTCGGCGCCGGGCGTGTTCGGGTTCACATAGGGAATCCCGTCATCGTCGTATGTCTTGTCGTCGTCCTGCGTGATCGTCGGCGTCGTCGGTGGCGTCGTGGTGAGCGACCCCGTGACCGCCACGGTGTTGGTCACATTGACGTTCTGAGTGGCCGGGAAGTTGCTGACGGCCACGTTCCACGGCGTCGCATTGGCCGTGCCCTGGTTGACGTTGACCTGACCGGTGTTGTCAGTGCTGATCGTGCGCAGTAAGCCGCCGCCATCGACTCCCGCCACGGGCGTTGGGTTTGAGCCAACGGCATTGCCGACACCAACCGGACCGTTGACGATGACCGCCATAATCGGCGGCGCCACAGTCGCATACGTCGAGACGGTCACATTCACGATGCCGGATGCGCCGAAGGCCGAGCAGCGGATGCGGAAGTACACCGCCCCGGAAACGTCAATGCTTGACAGCACCGACGAGTTGGCACTGAGGCCGATGCCGCTGACCGTATCTACCAGGCCGTTGGTGCGCGCGCTTCGCTTGGCGCTCCAGGTCACCTGGTCCGGCGAAACTTCATAGACAAGCGTCGCAGACGCATAGGTGCCTGAGATGGATGCCTGCGCGACGTTTTGGCCGTTGAGGACGAATGGCCCAAGAATCTGCCCGACCGCCGTGACCTGCATGACCATCGGAGTCGGAGCAGCCATCGGAGGCTGTGCCGCGGCGATGCTCTGCAGCACACCAATCATCTGCTGCTGCTTATCCCCGGTGGCGATGTCAGCCCCAGGTACGTTCGGGTTGACGTAGGGGATGCCCTCGTCGTCGTACTGCCGATCGTCGTTCTGCACGAGTGTCGGCAGGCTCGAGGGCGTTGTCGTCAGGCTCCCGCTGACCGGCACCGTGCCGATGATGCTCACGGCGCCGATGGTGTTGGCGCCGGCAGGCAGCGGACTGGTCACGGCGACCGGCAGCTGCGCCTGGTCGGATGCCAGGACGACAGGGATGGAGGCTGCGCCCGTCTTCA
>WNFM01063046.1_pt2 | contig 41823 bp, 37 predicted proteins | sample 5400271 | NCBI WGS metagenome assembly WNFM01 (sample SAMN13153352, study PRJNA577476) | soil metagenome | isolation source: 60 cm saprolite on Douglas fir-dominated hillslope | place: USA:California | collected 2013-09-17
GACCTTCATGCGGGCGCCCTATTGCGAGAACCCTGCCGGGCTCGATATCGGCCTCGTCGGCGTGCCCTTCGACGGCGGCGTCACCAATCGCACGGGCGCCCGCCACGGGCCGCGTGAGATCCGCAACCAGTCGAGCCTGATGCGGCGCATCAACCAGGCGACCGGCATCGATCCCTATGCGCTGTGCCGGATCGGCGATGTCGGCGACGCCTGGATCGAGAAGCCCTTCGAGCTGCAGGGCGCCCATCGCGAGATCGAGAGCGTCTTCGCCACGCTGCATGCGGCCGGTGTCGTGCCGATCTCGGCCGGCGGCGATCATTCCGTAACCCTGCCGATCTTCCGCGCCATCGCCAAGGATCGGCCGGTCGGCATGGTCCATTTCGACGCGCATTGCGACACCGGCGACGACTATCTCGGCTCGAAGTTCCATCACGGCGCGCCGTTCCGCCGCGCGGTCGAGGAGGGGCTGCTCGATCCCAAGCGGACGATTCAGATCGGCATACGCGGCGGCGTCAACAACCTCGATGTCTGGCGCTTCAGCCACGACAGCGGCATGCGCGTCGTCTATATGGAGGAATTCTACGACAAGGGTCCGAAGGCGATCATCGCAGAGGCGCGCGACATCGTCGGCGACGGCCCGACCTATGTCAGCTTCGATGTCGACGGGCTTGATCCGGTCTATGCGCCGGGCACCGGCACGCCGGAATGCGGCGGCATCACGGTGCTCGAGGCGCAGATCATGGTGCGCCGGCTGCACGGGCTGAACTTGATCGGCGGCGACGTCGTCGAGGTGGCGCCGCCCTTCGATCCGAGCGGCAACACGGCGCTGGTCGGCGCGACGATGATGTACGAGATTCTCTGCGTCGTGGCGGCCGCGATCGCCACCCGCCGGACGGCATAGGCGAGGCAGACATTACAGCCGGACGGCCCTCGATACGCGGGCGGCTGAAATCTGGCCTGCTCGCGCTGCTGATCGCCGGCATTGCTGCCGCGAGTCCGCACGACGCCGCCGCCGAGAAGCTGCGCATCGCGCATTCGACCTGGGTCGGCTGCGGACCGCTCTACATCGCGCGCGACAAGGGGTTCTTCAAGAAGCGCGGCGTCGATGTCGAGCTCGTCGTCATCGAGAGCCCGAAGGAGCGCTTCGCGGCGCTGCAGGCCGGCCAGCTCGATATGGTTGCCAGCACGGTCGACGCCGCGCTGCTCTATCTGACGAAACCGGACGCTCTGCAATACGTCGTCGCGCTCGACGATTCCGCCGGCAGCGACGGCATCGTCGCCGATAAGAGCATCACGTCGATCGCCGATCTCAGCGGCAAGAAGGTCGCCTTCAACACCGGCTCGGTGTGGCAGTTCTACCTCGATGTCCTGCTCGCCAAGGCCGGCATGACGGAGGCGGAGCTGACGCCCGTCGCGATGACCGCCGGCGATGCGGGCGCGGCCTTCGTCGCCGGCAAGGTCGATGCCGCCGTGACCTGGGAGCCATGGCTGACCAAAGGCAAGCAGGTCGCGCATGGTCGGCTTCTGGTCGACAGCTCGACGACGCCCGGTCTCATCACTGAAATCCTCGTCGCCGGCACCGCTGTCGTCGCCAAACGCGGCAAGGAGATCAAGGGGCTGGTCGATGCCTGGACCGACGCTGTCGCGTTTCAGCGCGCCAATCCGCAGGAGGCTGCCGAGATCATGGCCAAGGGCGTCGGCGGCTGGCTCAGCGATCCCAAAATCTTCGCCGAGACGCTGACCGGCATCCGCTATTACGGCGCCGACGAGAACGAGAAATACTTCGGCAGCAAGGACAAGCCCGGCCCGCTGGCCGAGACGACGCGGGCGGCGATCGAAATCTGGTCGCGCCACAAGAAACTGCCGGTCAAGGTCAAGCCCGAGGAGCTGATCAATTACAGCTTCGTCAACGGCTGACCGAGCGGGAAACCGCTACCGATCCGTCTCCATGAGGTTCAGATAGGCCGGATTGCCGTATTTGTTGCGCTCCAGCTTCTGGCCGTCGCGCCATGCCATTTCGAAATACAGCATCGCAAGCTCGCCGTAATTCTCGAAATAGAGCGAGTTCTCGACGGCCTTGCGGCGCATTCGATCCGCGGCAACCACGTCGCTCTGGCTTTCCTTGATCTGCGCCCAGAACTCGTAGGCCGAGGAGGTATAGGCGTAGGTGGCGATCGATTGGGCGAGCTTTTCTTCCGCCGCGGCGAAGTTTCGCTGGCCGACCAAGGCGGCCGCCCATGTCAGGTACGCCGCGCTGATGACGGCCGGCGGGGCGGCCATCGGGATGGGCTCGAGGACGCGCCGCGCGACGCGCTCGCCTTCGATGTAGCGGTCCTCGTAGATCTCGACGAAGGCGAGGTTCAGAATCGCGGCGGAATTGCCGGGATTGGCCGCGATCGCCGCGGCGAAAGCCTGCCGCGCCGTCTTCGCATCCGCGCAGAACAGCGCGGCGATGCCGAGGAGATTTTCGTATTGCGAGCGGGCCGCGCTAAGCGTGGCAGCGGGAAGGGCGGCGATCTGGACCCGGATGAGCTGGGTCGTCTTGGGCAGCGCGTCGCATGACTGCGAGGTCTGCACGAAATAGAGCAGGGCGAGATAGGGCTCCAACTGATACGCCGTCTCGTGCGCCCCGCGGCGGATCAAGGCGAGCAGCGGCTCGTCCGGCCGTCTGGTCAGGGAGAATTTGAACTCCTTGCTTTTGCGCAGTTGCCCGAGCACGACGAGGCTGGTCGCGTCGCCGTCATGCACGACATTGGCGTGAATGCGCGCGACGTCGTAGCCGAGCGCCCGTTGCACCGAATAGGTCATGTCCTGCAGCTTCAGGCTCTCGGCGAGCGCCGAGACAACGGTCTTGTCGTCGGTGCCGCGAATGATCCGTCCCGGCGTCATCGATTTGGTGTCGAGGATGTCCTGAAGCTCGGCGAGAAATATCTTCTGCGCCACCTCGACGCTGAATCCGGCAGTGGAGTATTTCGACGGCACGCTGAATTCGACGGTGATGACGTCCGATTCGACTACCGCATTCGCCGTAAAGAGACCGAATGCGACCACCAGCGTCGCAAAAATCGTTGTCAGATCCATGCCCGCTATTCCCCCTGGGGGCCGACTATTTGTCGTTCTCCATGAGAGTGAGATAGGCCGGATTTCCGTATTTGTTGCGTTCCAGCTTCTGGCCGTCGCGCCATGCCACCTCGAAATACAGCACGGCGAGCTCGCCGTAATTCTCGAAATACAAGGCATTCTCGATCGCCTTGCTGCGCATTCTTTCGGCGGCAGCCGGGTCGTGCTGGCTCTCCTTGATCTGCGCCCAGAACTCGTAGGCGGAGGAGGAGTAGGCGTAGATGGCGACCGATTTGGCGAGCTTCTCTTCCGCCGCGGCGGTTTTGCGCTGTCCGACCAGCGCGGCGGCCCAGGTCAGATGCGCGGCGGCGATGACCTCCGGCGGGGTATTCATCGGGGTCGGCTCGAGAACGCGCCGCGCCACGCGCTCGGCCTCGATATAGCGGTCCTCGTAGATCTCGACGAAGGCGAGGTTGAGGATCGCGGTGGCATTGTTGGGATCCGCCTCGATCGCCGCGGTGAAGGCCTGTCGCGCGACGTTCGAGTCGGCGCAGAACAGCGCGGCGATGCCGAGGAGGTTTTCGTATTGCGAGCGGGGCGTGCTGCGCGCGGCGGTCGGGAAATTGGTGATCTGCGTGCGAATGAGCTGGGCTGTCTTGGGCAGCCCGTCGCATGACTGCGAGGTTTGCACGAAATAGAGCAGGGCGAGATAGGGCTCCATCTGATACGCCGTCTCATGCGCCCCGCGGCGGATCAGCGAGACCAGCGGCTCATCCGACCGTCTGGTCAGGGAAAACTTGAAATCCTTGCCCTTGCGCAACTGCCCCAGCACGACGAGGCTGGTGGCGTCGCCGTCATGGACGATGTTGGCGTGGATGCGCGCGACGTCGTAACCGAGCGCCCGTTGCAGCGAATAGGTCATGTCCTGCAGCTTCAGGCTCTCGGCGAGCGCCGAGACGACGGTCTTGTCGTTGCTGCCGCGAATGATCCGGCCCGGCGTCACCGATTTGGTGTCGAGGATGTCCTGCAGCTCGGAGAGAAATATGTTCTGCGCGACATCCGAGCCGTATCCGGCGTTGGAGTACTTGGCCGGGACGTTGAACTCGACGGTGACGACGTCGGATTCGACTACCGCATTCGCCGTGAACAGGCCGAAAGTGACCATCAAAGTCGCGATGATTGTCGTCAGATCCACCCCAGTATCCCCTCTGGATGCTGATTTCTTGTCGCCAGCTTAGCAATTGGCCGGCGCGAAGACCATTGGACCTTCGCGCGTGACCTTGGCGGCCGGTCGATGGCGTGTCCGACGGACCATCGGCTTAACCACTCGGAAAGGGACGCTGTGCCACGATTGCCGGCCTGGATCGTCGTCAGGGGGAACAATCAGCGATGTCGGCCGAGCGGCAGACTACAGAGACCGGTATCGAGCGCCGTCGCGACAAACGCGTCGCCCTGCTCCATTCCGCGACGTTGCGCGCCGGCGAGCGCATCATCGACTGCGTCATCCGCGATATCTCGGTGAGCGGCGCCCGCCTGGACATGCCGCAACTCGACATGCAGCAACCGCCGGCGCCGGAGCAGACATTGGTTCTCGATATCGCCGAGGCCGGTGTGCTGAGCGGCCGCATCGTCTGGCGGCAGGCCGCCCAGGCGGGCTTTCAGTTTCTCGACGGGCCGGAAATCGTCAAATCGTGCTTCACCGCCGCCTGGGGCCGTCACAGTGCATTCGAGTAGCGCGCAGTCTGGCCGTTACGCCGTCCCGTAGAGCATGCCGGTCAAGTCGATCTGCGGCTTGCGTCCGGCGATGAGGTCGGTGACGACTCGTCCCGAGCCGCAGGCCATCGTCCAGCCCATATGGCCCTGTCCGGTATTGATGAAGAGATTACGCTGCCGCGCCGGGCCGAAGATCGGCGTGCCCTCCGGCGTCATCGGCCTGAGGCAAGCCCAGTAGCTCGCCCGCCCATAATCGCCGGCATCGGGAAAGAGATCGCGAGCGGTGTCCAGCATGACCTTGAAATCCGCCGGCTTATGCGTCGTGTCATAGCCGGAGAACTCGGCGGTGGCGGTAAGCCGCAGCCGGTCGCCCATGCGGCAATAGGCGACGAGATTGGTGTCGTCGACGCCGCCCAGCGTCGGGGCGCCGTTATGGCCGTCGATCGGCACCGTCGCCGAATAGCCCTTGACGGGATAGACCGGCAGCTTGAGGCCGAGCTGGCGGCCGACGATCGCCGACTCGCTGGCCAGAGCGAGGACGAAATTGTCGCCGGCGAAGGGGCCGCGATCGGTCAGCACCTGCTCGACGCGGTCGGAAGAGGCGGCGAAGCCGGTGATCCGCGTATCGAAGGCGAAGACGACGCCGAGGGATTGGCACAGTTTCGCGAGCTCGATAGTGAAGAGGCGTGAATCGCCGCTCTCGTCGGTCGGGCAGTAGAGGCCGCCGACGATCTTGTCGCTGGACGCGGCGAGGGCCGGCTCGATGCGGGCGCAGCCGGCGGGGTCGAGCACGTCGAGCCGCAGCCCGTTATCGCGCAAGACCGCCGAATTGCGGATCGCGGCGGCGAGCGATGCCGCATTGCGGTGGAGATAGAGCAGCCCACCTTCCTGGCGGTTATATTGCAGCCCGGTCGCTGCAACGAGCTCCTGGAGTGATGTCTGGGAATAGACGCAGAGCCCGAGCTTGCGCGTCGTGTTGCGCCGCGACGCCGCATCCGTGCAATTGGCGAGGAAGCGCAGGCACCAGGCCCACATGCGCGGATCGGCGCTCAGCTTCAGCCGCAGCGCCTGATCGTCGCGGAAGAGCGAGCGCCAGAGGATCTTCGGCGCCCGCGGCGAGGCCCAGGTGAGGGCGTGGCCGGGAGCAACGAGCCCCGCATTGGCGAAGCTCGTCTCGGCGGCCGCGACCGGCTGGCGGTCGATCACCGTGACCTGGTGGCCTTCCTTGGCGAGGTAATAGGCGTTCGTCACGCCGATCACCCCAGCCCCCATGATCACGGTGCGCGGGGCACCGGATGCTGCCATCGCCCCCTCGGCTTTGCGACGCCCTTAGATGGCCGCGACGATGCGGATCTCGACCTTGATCGTCGGCACGGCGAGCCGGCTCTCGACGCAAGCCCGCGCCGGCGCGCAGCCCTTCGGGACCCATTTGTCCCAGACCGAGTTCATGTCGGCGAAATCGCGCATGTCGGTGAGCCAGATCGTTGCCGTCAGCATCTTGGTGTTGTCGGTGCCGCACATGGCGAGCAGCTTGTCGATCTTGGCGAGGATCTGCTCGGTCTGACCCTTGGCGTCGAGCGAATAATCGTCGGGGACCACGCCCGCGAGATAGGCGGTATTGCCGTGCACCACGGCCTGGCTGAGGCGGGTACCGGTCTCGAAGCGCTTGATTGCCATGATCTCTTATCCTCCCGATGAATGTCCGGCGCGGAGAATAGCAAGGCTTTCCCGCAAAATGAAAGCGCCCGCCGACGCATGGCTGGGTGCCGCCGGTCGGGCTTTGATTTTGCCGTCCGTCCGGCTAGGCTTCCGGCCAATCATTCGTCCGAAGCCGGGCAGGGAAGGAAGCGCCGCCATGACCGAAGCCGTCATCGTCTCGACCGCCCGCACGCCGATCGGCCGGGCGTTCCGCGGCGCCTACAACATGACGCATGGCGCGACCTTGGCCGGGCATGTCATCCAGCAGGCGGTGGAGCGCGCCAGGCTCGATCCCGCCGAGGTCGAGGACGTCATCATCGGCTGCGGTCTGCCCGAGGGCGCGACCGGGCAGAATGTCGGCCGCGTCGCCGCGCTGCGCGCCGGGCTGCCGGTGACCTCGAGCGGCGAGACGGTCAACCGCTTCTGCAGCTCCGGGCTGATGGCGATCAGCATCGCGGCGCAGCGCGTCATCGTCGACCGCGTGCCGGTCGCCGTCGCCGGCGGCGTCGAGTCGATCAGCCTGGTGCAGAACAATCTGAATAAGCATCACATTTATGACGAGCCCTGGATCAAGGCGCATAAGCCGGAAGTCTGGATGTCGATGCTGGAGACGGCCGAGATCGTCGCCCGCCGCTATCAGGTGACGCGCGAGAAACAGGACGAATACGCGCTGGCGAGCCAGCAGCGCACCGCCGCGGCTCAGAAGGCGGGGCGCTTCGACGCTGAGATCGTGCCGCTCAAGACGACCAAGTTGATGACCGACAAGGAGAGCGGCAAGACGTGGACGGAGGAGGTGACCCTCGCCAAGGACGAGGGCAACCGGCCGGAGACGACGCTCGCCGACCTCGCGCGGCTCAAGCCGGTGACCGGCGAGGACGGCCATATCACGGCCGGCAATGCCAGCCAGCTCTCGGACGGCGCCTCGGCCTGCGTCATCATGGACGCGGCGCTGGCGGAGAAGCGCGGCCTGCGGCCGCTCGGCATCTATCGCGGCATGGTGGTCGCCGGCTGCGAGCCCGACGAGATGGGCATTGGCCCGGTCTTCGCGGTGCCCAAATTGCTGCAGCGGCACGGGCTCAAGATGGACGATATCGGTCTCTGGGAGCTCAACGAGGCCTTCGCGGTGCAGACCGTCTATTGCCGCGACCGGCTCGGCATCCCGATGGAGCGGCTCAACGTCGATGGCGGCGCCATCTCGATCGGCCATCCCTACGGCATGAGTGCGGCGCGGCTGACCGGCCACGCCCTGATCGAAGGCAAGCGGCGCGGCGTCCGCCACGTCGTCATCACCATGTGCATCGGCGGCGGCATGGGCGCCGCGGGCTTGTTCGAGGTCGCCTGAGCGCCAACATTCACACAGTTGCGGGGACGATCGTCGGCTTTAATGAGGGGCTGCCCCGCCCGCTGACTGTCGTCCGCCGATGTGTTCTGGCAAAGGCTGCCTGCCATGAGTGATGCCGAGGCTCTTTTCGCGGTCTTGCGGCAATCCGCCGACGGCGCTTCGGTCACGGCAATGGAGCGTCTCGTCCGCGAGGGCACCGATCCGGCGCTCAACCGCATCAACGCGCTCGATTTTGCCGCGGAGAACGGTCTCAACGAGGAGCAGGCAATCGGCGCCTTTCTGCATGCCGCGCGGCTTGGAATTTTCGATCTCTCGTGGAACGTGCTGTGCCCGGGTTGCGGCGGTGTCCTCGGTGCCAACGCCACGCTGAAATCGGTCCATCACGAGGAATACCATTGCGCGCTGTGCGCTGCCGGCTACGAGCCGACGCTCGACGAAATGATCGAGGTGAGCTTCACGGCCAACCCGCGGATCCGCAAGATTGCCGCCCATATGCCGCATGAGCTGCCGATCTGGGATTATTTCCGACAGGTCTTCTGGAGCTCCGGCATCGATGTGCCGACGGATTCTTTCGAGACGTTGATCGAGGAGGTCACGCTCGATTCCGTCGAGCTGCCGCCTGGCGAGAAGGCGATCCTATCGCTGACACTGCCGAGCGACTTCGTCATTGTCTTCGAGCCGGTGACGCATGCGGCCCAGTTCATCGACGTGCAGGGCGAGCCGACGCGCGAGCGGCAGCATCTTTCGCTGATCTTCAATAAGGCGAGCGCGCCGACGGGAACCATGACGCTGCGCCCCGGACCGCTACGCCTGTCGCTGGAAAACCGCACCGATCTGCGTACCCTGCCGGCGGTCTGGGTCGCCGGCGAGAAGCTGCATGCGCTGCTCGGCCGCCGCAAGCCGTTCCTGACCGCCAAACGGTTGCTGACCAACCAGACGTTCCGCGACATCTACCGGGCCGACACGCTGCATGTCGATCAACGTCTGAAGATCACCAGCCTGACCTTCCTGTTCACCGATCTCAAGGGATCGACGGAGCTTTACGAGCGGGTCGGCGACCTCGTCGCCTTCGATCTGGTCAAGGCTCATTTCCGCGTCCTGCTCGAGATCGTCGCGGCCGAGGCGGGCGCGGTGGTCAAGACGATCGGCGACGCGGTCATGGCTACGTTTCCGACTCCCGACCGTGCGGTCAAGGCGGCGCTCCGGATGCGCGAGGCGATGCGCGAGCTCAACACGGAATATAGCCGCGACGATTTGCTGCTGAAGATCGGCATTCACGAGGGGCCTTGCCTTGCCGTTGCGCTCGACGAGCGGCAGGATTATTTCGGCCAGACCGTGAACATTGCGTCGCGCGTGCAAAATCTGGCGATCTCGCGCGCCATCCTGGCCACCGGCTCGGTGATCGACGATGCGCAATCCTCGCGGCTGCTGGCGGCGGCCGGGCTCAAGCCGGAATCCCGCCGCTATGCGCTGCGCGGCATCGCCGACGAGCTGACGCTCTACGAGATCCCATGAGCGCGCTGTTCCTATGCGATGTGGGCTTCACAGCCGTGTGAGATGACCCGGCTTGCGCTTTCGATCACTATCGTGGCCGGTCCAAGCGCACCGATATCGATGGGTGACGCGCATGAAGAACCCTCTACTCCTGACTGTCGTTGCGGTCTTGGCATGGGCGTCGCCCGGCATGACGCGGGCCGATGATAACCCGGTCGAGGTCCAGATCGTCGATGCCATGAACAAGGCGTTTGGCGTGCATTCCGGGTTTCGTGCAAATCATGCCAAAGGCGTGGTGGTCGAGGGTAGCTTTAAGGCGTCTGCCGAGGCCGCGACACTGAGCAAGGCGGCGCTGTTCACCGGCGGCACGATCCCGGTGACGGTGCGCTTCTCCGATGCGACCGGAATACCGAACCTGCCCGACGGGTCCGAGCCGGCCAATCCGCATGGCATGGCGATCAAGTTCCACCTGCCGGACGGTAGTGACACCGACATGGTGATCAATTCCCTCAAATTCTTCCCGGTATCGAGCGGCGAAGATTTCCGCGACCTGTTGCTGGCGGCGGTCGCAAGCCCGCCCGGCGCCGCTAAGCCAACCAAGCTCGACGAGTTCGTCGCCAGCCATCCCACCGTACCGGCCGCTTTCGCCACCGCGACGACGCCGGACAGCTTTGCCGACGAAGAGTATTACGGCGTCGACGCGTTCGTCTTCGTCAACAAGGCGGGAGACCGGCAAGCGGTGCGCTATCGGATGGTGCCCGAGCGGCTCGTCCATCTGGCGGCGGCCGACGCCGCGAAGCAGCCGCCCGACTTCCTGATGGACGAGTTGCTCGAGCGCCTGAAACACGGGGTCGTGAAATTCCACCTCAAGGCGCAGCTCGCCGCACCAGAGGACTCGACGAAGGACCCCACCCGGCCTTGGCCGGAGGAGCGCAAGCTGGTGGAGCTTGGCGAGCTCACCATCGACAAGGCAGTGGCGGACAGTGCTGAGGCGCAAAAGATACTGCTGTTCCTGCCCGGCCAGCTCACCGACGGGATCGAGCAATCCGACGATCCGTTGATCGATGTTCGCAATGGCGCCTACGCCGTGTCGTACTCGCGGCGCAATCCTTGACCCGGGCTTAGCCTCCGGCGATCGTCACCCCGCCATCGGCAACGATCACCTGCCCGGTGATGAAGCTGGAATTGTCTTTTGACCCTCGGGCTCGGCTTACCATCTGATAGATTGGGAGCACGCAGCGGGAGGTAACCGCGGTCATCTTGCAATAGGCTCTTAGCCATGAGCGATACCGACGCTTTGTTCACGTCTTTGCGGCAATCCGCCGACGCCGATACCGTTGCAGCCATCGAGCAGCTGGTCCGGGATGCGCCCCATCGCGCGCTGAACCGCATCAATGTCCTCGATTTCGCCGCGACGCGCGGCCTCAACCAGGAGCGCGCCATCGCGGCGTTTCTGCATGCGGCGCGGCTTGGGCTCTTCGATCTGTCGTGGAATGTGCTGTGCCCGAGTTGCGGCGGCGTGCTCGACGCCAACGCGACGCTGACTTCCGTCGATCGCGACCACTACAATTGCGCCTTCTGCGCCGCCGGGTACGAGCCGATGCTCGACGAGACGATCGAGGTCACCTTCACGGTCAACCCGCGAATCTGCAAGATCGCGGCGCATGATCCCGGCACCCTGCCGATCTGGGGCTATTACCACCAGATCTTCTGGAGCTCCGGAGTCGACCTCCCCGACGAGGATACCTTCGCTCGGCGGATCCAGGACATCACCCTCGATTCGGTCGAGCTGCCGCCGGGCGAAAAGGCCATTCTGTCGCTGCAGCTTCCGGCCACCTCTATCATCGTCTTCGATCCGGTGACCCACACGGCGCAGTTCTTCGACGTGAAGGGCGAGGCGACGCGCGATCGCCAGCATTTCTCGCTGGTCTTCGACAAGGCCGGCGTGCCGACCGGATCCATGGAGCTGCGACCGGGACCGCTGCGGCTCTCCCTCGAGAACCATTCCGAGCTGCGGGTCTTGCCGACGGTCTGGATCGCGGCGGCTCCGCTCAACGAGCTGATCGGCAAGCGCAAGCCGTTCCTGACGGCGAACCGCTTGCTGACGAACCAGACCTTCCGCGACATCTACCGCACGGGTACGCTCAACATCGATCAACGCCTCAAGATCACCAGCCTCACCTTCTTGTTCACCGATCTCAAGCGCTCGACCGAGCTCTACGAGCGGGTCGGCGACCTCGTCGCCTTCGATCTGGTCAAGGCTCATTTCCGCATCCTGCTCGACATCGTCGCCTCCGAAGGGGGCGCCGTGGTCAAGACGATCGGAGACGCGGTGATGGCGACGTTCCCGACCCCCGACAGGGCGGTCGCTGCGGCGTTGCGTATGCGCGACGCGATGGCAGGTCTCAATGCCGAGCATCAGGGCGAGGATCTCGCGCTCAAGATCGGCATTCACGAAGGACCCTGTCTCGCGGTCAACCTCAACGACCGCCAGGATTATTTCGGCCAGACCGTCAACATTGCCGCGCGCGTGCAAAGTCACGCCGACTCGCGTGCGATTCTGGCAACCGGGTCGGTCATCGACGATGAGCGGACCACCGGGCTTCTCGCCACTGCCGGACTCCAGCCGCTGTCGGGCCGCTACGCATTGCGCGGCATCGCCGACGAGCTGACGCTCTACGAGATCCCCTAACCGCCGCCCGCGATCGTCACGCCGCCATCGGCGACGATGACCTGTCCGGTGATGAAGCTGGCGGCCGGCGAGGCGAGGAGGAGGGCGATGCCGGCAATGTCCGCGGGCTCGCCGATGCGGCCGAGCGGCGTCGTCTCCAGGCGGCGCTCGAGCTGCGCCGGATTCTCCCAGAGCGCGCGGGCGAAGTCGGTCTTGACCAGCCCGGGGGCGATGCAGTTGACGCGGATATTGTGCTTGCCCCATTCGACCGCGAGGTTGCGGGCGAGCTGAAAATCCGCCGCCTTGGAGATGCCGTAGACGCCGAGCGTGGCCGAGCCTTTCAGCCCGGCGATGCTTGAGATGATGACGATCGCGCCTTCGCGCTGCGCCGCCATGTCGGGCAACGCCATCTGGCAGAGCCAGAGATTGCTCCGCACATTGCTGTTCATCGTGCGGTCATAGGCCTCGTCGGGAATCTCGGCGAGCGGCCCGTAATACGGATTGACGGCGGCGTTGCAGATCAGGATATCGATGGCGCCGAATTGCCGGCGCGTTTCGGCGACCAGCGTGGCGAGCTGGTCCTTGTAGCCGACATTGCACGGCACGGCGATCGCCGTGCCGCCGTCTTTCGCGATCGCCGCGACGACCGCTTCGCAGGCTTCCGCCTTGCGGCTCGAGACGACGACCTTGGCGCCGGCGCGCGCCAGGATCTCGGCGATGGCGCGGCCGATGCCGCGCGTCGAGCCGGTGACGATCGCCGTCCGGCCGCTGAGATCGAAGTGTTTCATCGCCGGCGTCCTCGATCGGGTTGCCGCGGGGCCGGGTTGGCCACCCGCACTTCTTGTCTTCTTTATGCCGGACCCGGCGTCCGCCGCTCAATCTCTTTGTCTCGCGTGCGCCACCGGCCAGGGCGGCAGATTTTGCCGTCCCTCGCGGGGCCAAATTTGCCCGCATCCTGCCGGTCGGTCGCGGACGGGCGGACGGGTTTTAAAGGTTTCGCAGATATCTCAATGACTTAGAGGAGTTGTGCGGAACTGGCCCGCAGCTTGCTTTGAAGGCTACGACATTACTAAAGGCCGACGCCGTCATGACTATCAGCCTGGCTCCCGTTGCCGTTGCCGATCCGCCTGCCTCGCCCAGCGCGGCGACGACGAATCGCGGCGGTCCGAGTTTCGGTGAGTACATCGACAAGGCCGACGCCAATGCTACGTCCGATGCACGGCAGAGCGCGCCGAGCGATGGCAAGCGGGGCAATCCGGCCGGATCCGGCGCCAACGCCACCGATCAATCCGCACGGTCATCCTCGCAAGCGCCGGCAGCCGGCGATCGGCCTGCCGGCAAGGGGTCGGGAAAATCGAATTCCTCGGGCCGCTCCACGCTGACTGGCGGGCAGGGCGATGGCCGACACTGCCGCGCAACCCGCCGATGGACTCGCGGCACCGGTCGTTCTTACGCCGGTCGTGCCGACGCCGGCGATTCCGCCGATCGCCAACCCGATCGCCAGCGCGGCGTCGCCAGGTGCCGCTGCGACGAGCGCCGATAAGGGGCAGTTGCGCGGGGTGAAATCGGTCGACGGCGATGCCAAGGCGGCGAGCTTGTCGGCGCTCATCGGAGCACGATCGACGAGCCAGATCGCGTGGCAATCGACCGTCGCGGCGGCGACCGCCAAGTCGGACGGGCTCCCCGCATCGGCGCCCACGCCGACGCCCGGCTCGGCCGTTCCGACCGGCAGCACGCAAGACGATAGCCAAGGCGCCGCCAAATCCGGCACGGCCACCATCGCCGCGCCGGCGGATGCCGCGCTGCTCGCAGCGGCGTTTATCGCGGCGCCGGCAACCACGCAAGCCGCCAATGCCGCCGGCACCACGCCGCCGATCGGCGCCACGACGACCGATCGCGGCCCCGCGGCGACGGTCTCGGCACAAGCCGCCGCGCTGCTCGGCCGCGTCGCCGGCGCGACCCAGCCCCAGGTGCAAACGACGGCCACGACGTCAACAGGGCCGGCCGCAGCGCAGCTATCCGGCTCGACCGCCCGCGGCGTCGTCGGCGCCACGATCGCCCCCGCGACCACGATCGGTGCGACGCCGAATGATGCGGCGCCGGTTCCGGCTGCAGCGACGGCGAACGCGCTCACCGCGCAGGGCACGCCCCTTCCGCCGGTCTCCGGCACCGTCGATCTCGCGGCTAAATTCTCCGCGACGGCGCTTCCGCCGCGTGGCGATGTCACGACGCCTGCCGCCGCCAAGGCGAAGACCGACTCGCATGTCACGGCGAGCGCGGCCACCGCGAATGCCGGCCGGCCGACGACGGCAGCGGTCGCCGTAACCGCCGAGAGCGCCGCTGCGGCGGGGATGGCAAAACCGGCCGGGGATGCCTCTCTTGCCGCTGCAGCTGCGTCCGAGCCTGGCACGCCGGGCGAGGACGATGGCGTGGCGGCGCACGCGACGTCGCCTACTTCAATTGCGCCGCAGCCGCGCGGCGATGTCGCCGGCCTCCAGAATGGCGGCCCGGCGATAGCGCCGACTCAAGAGACGACGGTCGCTCCGGTCGCCGCGCTTCATTCGGTTGCCGATCAGGTCGCCATCAGCCTCAAACGCGCCGTCAAGGCCGGCAACGACCAGATCCAGATCAATCTCGAGCCGGCCAGCCTCGGCAAGATCGCGGTTCGGCTCGATTTCGCGCAAGACGGCCGGGTCACCGCGACCTTCTCCGCCGATCGGCCGGATACGCTCACCTTGCTCAACCAGGATTCGCGTGCGCTCGAGCAGTCGCTGCGCGATGCCGGGCTGCGCGCCGATAGCGGCTCGCTCACCTTCAATCTCAGCGGCGGCGATAACGGTTCGAACACCCGCCAGTTCTTCCAGTCGGCGAGCTATGCCGCGACGGAAGCGACGATGGCGGACAGCGATCCGCTCGCACCGGTCGTCGCGGCGAATTCGATCTCCAACGGGCTCAGCCACGACGGCGGCCTCGATATCCACGTCTGATTGCTCGAAAACAAGGAGCCCATGCCATGACTTCATCGATCGCGTCGATCCTCGCCGCCAACGCAGCGGCGAACCCGACACCGGCGTCGTCGTCGTCTTCTTCGACGACCGGCTTGGGCACCGATTTCAAGACGTTCCTGACGCTGCTGACGACGCAGCTCAAGAATCAGGATCCGCTGTCGCCGCTCGACACCAACCAGTTCACCCAGCAGCTCGTCTCGTTCAGCCAGGTCGAGCAGGCGATCAACACCAACGACAAGCTGACCAATCTCGTCACGCTGCAATCGACGAATCAGGCGCTGGCCGCCATGCCGCTGGTCGGTCATACCGTCGAATACACCGACAACAAGGCGGCGCTGACGAATGGCTCGGCGACCTTCGGCTATAACCTGCCGTCCACCGCGGCGAGCGCGAACATCGTGATCAGCGACGCCAATGGTCAGGTCGTCTACCAGACCACGGCCGAGACGACGAGCGGCTTTCATTCCTTCACCTGGGACGGCACGACGCTCGACGGCAGCAAGGCCGCCGACGGTACCTACACGTTCAATGTCGCCGCCACCGGGAGCGACAAATCGACGATCCAGGCGACGCTGTCCGCCTATGGCGCGGTCACCGCGGTCGATCTCAAAAGCGGCACGCCGTCGCTCTATATCGGCAGCCTCAGCGAGGCGCTCTCGAAGGTCACCGCGATCACCAACTAGCCCCGCCGCTGTCTTACCTCGCCGGCCAAACCGCCGCCCCTCCGGGCGGCGGTTTTTGTTTGTCCACGAGGGATCGAAACCAGGCACGGCAATATTTTCCGCCGGGCCGGCAAACAGTCACCGGCGGCGCCGCGCCCGGCGCGGGAAACGACGGCAAATGCCGCGTCGGCGAGTGGCACGGGGTTTGCGTAGGTGGACATGACGAGGCTCGCCTCGATGACTGACAGGAGGATACCATGAGTTTGAGTGGCGCTTTGACCTCGGCCGTGACGGGCATCGACGCGCAGTCGCGCGCGCTCGGCGCGATCTCCGACAACATCTCCAATTCGCAGACGACCGGTTACAAGCGGGTCGATACCGAGTTCTCGACCCTGCTGACCGTGTCGAACGCGTTCGTCCACGAGCCCGGCGGCGTCACCAGCAAGCCGCATTACACCAACGATCTCCAGGGCACCGTTCAGCAGACCAGCGTCGTGACCAATCTCGCGGTCTCCGGCGAGGGCTACTACGCGGTGAGCCGCGTCGCCGGCGTCAACGGCACCAGCCTGCCGACCTTCGAGGCCGACCCGCTCTATACGCGCGCCGGCGACTTCTCGGTCGACAATAACGGCTATCTCGTCAACAACGCCGGGTACTTCCTCAACGGCTGGAACGTCAACCCGTCGACCGGCCAGGTGGCGAAGAACCAGCTCATCCAGATCCGCCTGAATCAGCTCAAATCGGACCCGCTGGCGACCGCCAACATCACCTATTCCGCGAACCTGCCGACGACGCCGGCGCAGAACCTGAATACCGGCAGCACCACGCCGATCACCGTCGGCCAGACGCTGACCTTCTCGACGGCCCCGACCGCCCCGACGATGACTAACGGCGATACGTTCGACGTCACCCAGGGCGGCGTCACGACGACCTTCGTGATGAGCGACACCAGCGCCGGCGTCCCGGCCACGGCCGGCGCCGGCCAGGTCCTGGTTCCCTTCGACAGCACGGTCAATACCCCGGCGCAGACTCTCTCGATCCTCGCGACCTCGCTGACGACGAACGGCTTCCCGAGCTCGGTCGATACCAACGGCAATCTCGTCATCGACGGCACGACCGCGAGCCCCGTCACGGCGGCGGTCGCGACCCTCGCCGTCGGCACCGCGGCGGCGTCGGTGGCGACGATCCCGGCGAGCATCGTGTTCACCCCCAACAAGGTGAATTTCTTCGATGCGCAGGGCGCCGCCCATGCCATCGACGTCAACTGGACCAAGGTTGCCGGCACCAACGATACCTATACGCTGACCTGCACCTCGACCGATCCGACGATCACCAGCATCTCGCCGACGTCGCCGACCACCGTCGTCTTCAATCTAATCGACAATCCGGTGACCGGCGCGAAGGCCGGCAGCATATTGAGTCTCAACGGCGTCGCCGGCGGCGTCGGCTCCGCGGCATCGCTGCCGTTGACGGTCAATTTCGGCGGCGGCACGCCGACCACCCAGGCCATCGGCTTCGGGCTGGGAACTTTCGGTCTTCCCGAGCAGACGACGATGTTTACCGGCACCGACGTCAACTTCATCTCGGCCCAGCAGGACGGCCTGCCGCCCGGCTCGTTCCGCAATCTCGACATCGACGCGCACGGGCTGATCACGCTGAACTTCGACAACGGCGCGCGCAAGACCGAGTTTCAGGTCCCGCTCGTGCAGTTCTCCAACTATAACGGGCTGCAGCCGCAGAACGGCAATGCCTTCAGCACCACGGTGGCGAGCGGCACGCCGTCGATCCACTCGGCGGGCGACAACGGCACCGGCACGATCATCGCCTCGAGCGTCGAGGGCGCCGATGTCGACATCGCCGCCGAGTTCACCAAGCTGATCCAGACGCAGCGGGCCTACGAGGCCAATACCAAGGTCATCACCGCGGTGAACGACCTGCTGCAGCAGACTAACAACCTGATCCGCTGATCAGGCATAATCATCATGCGATCGCGCTCCACAATGGAACCGTGTAGGAGGCACAATGCCGCTCAAACTCGTCCTGAAGCCGAACGAGAAGCTGATCGTGAACGGGGCGGTGGTGAGCAACAGCTCGCCCCGCGCCGTCACCCTCAGCTTCCACAACAAGGCGCAGCTGCTGCAGCAGAAGGACGTGCTGCTGCCGGAGGAAGCGAATACGCCGCTTCTGCGCACCTATTTCGCGCTGCAATGCATGTATCTCGACAGCGAGAACATGGAAGCGCACCACAACAGTTTCGTGGCCTTTTCCAGCGAGCTCTTCGCCGCCACCGGCAATGCCAAGATCCGTGGTGCCATCGCCGCGGCGGTGAACCATATCGGGGTCGGCGAGTTCTATCGCGCGCTAAGCGCCCTGCGCGCTGCCTTGCCCGTCGAGAAGGAGCTGCTTGCCGGACCGCCCGAATGACGCCGGCAACCTAGGGGACGTCAGATGTCGACCGATCCGCTTACTCTCTCGCTCGCCGGGCTTGACGTCACCCGGGCGCGCATCGACACGATCACGCGTAACATCTCGAATGCGCAGACCGCCGGCTATGTCAAAAAGACCGACTCGCAAACGGTCGGCAATCTCGGCCAGGTCACGCTCGGCCCGATCCAGCGCAACGTCAACGAGGCGCTGCTGAAATCGCTGCGCGACACCACCGGGACGCAGAACAAGCTTCAGACCACGGTGACCCTGCTCTCGCAGCTCGAAAGCTCCTTCGGAACGCCGAGCGCCAACACCTCGCTGAGCTCGCGGATCACCGATCTGCAGAACGCCTTCCAGGATCTTTCGGTCAATCCCGAGAAATCCTCGCTCTACAGCACGGTGATCAGCGCCGCGAACGATGTCACGCAGACCCTGCATCAATTGTCCCAGACGGTGACGGATACCGGCACCAACGCCGGCACGCAGCTCCATCAGGCGGTGACCTCGGTCAACGAGACCCTGACCGCGCTCAACAACGTCAATAATCAGATCATCGCGCATAGCGGCAATGAGGATACCACCGACCTGCAGGATCAGCGCGACCAGCTGCTCGGGACGTTGTCGGGTTTCATGGACATCACGACGTTCTCCAAGTCGAACGGCGCGATCGGGGTCTATACGCGCGACGGCAAGCCGCTGGTCGACTCGACGGTCGCGACGATCGGTCTCGGCGGGACGACGGGCTTGACCTGGTCGACACCGGGCTCGGCGGCGGTGCCGATCAACGTCCAGAGCGGCACGATCGGCGGTTTGCTCAACCTGCAGACAACGACGCTGCCGGCGGTGCAGGGGCAGCTCGACGACATCGCCCGCGCGCTCACCGTCGAGTTCAACGCCATCAACGTGCCGATCTTCTACCAGCCGGGCGCGACGCCGTTCAATCCGGCGAGCACCACCGGCTACGCCGCCATCATCGCCGTCAATCCGACGGTGACGCCGGCCACCATTCATGACGGTGCCGTGCCGGCGCAGACTCTGGTCGCCGGCACCACGCTGGCACCCGGCGACACCACCTTCATCGATAAGGCGCTCGCGCTGTTCGCCCGCACCAATGTGACGTTCACGGCGTCCGGCCTGCCGGCAACCGGCAATCTTGCCGATGTGGCGACGGATTTCATCACCAGCCAGTCGGCCTTGCGCGCCAATGCCGAGGACGCCTTGACCTCGGAGACGACCTTGCAGCAGACACTGCAGACCAAGCTCTCTGCCGAGAGCGGGGTCAATGTCGATGATGAGGTGGCGCAGCTCTCGGTGCTGCAGAACGCCTATGCCGCCAATGCCCGCGTGCTGCAAACGTCGAAGGATATGTTCACCACGCTTTTCAACGCCATCTCGTGATGCGCATTAAGTCAGGAGCCCAGCCATGGTGACCCTTTCCACGCTCGGCCAGAACAATCTCGTGCGCAGCGAACTCGCGATGCTGCAAGGCGGTATCCAGGATCTGCAGACCCAGGTCGCGACCGGCGAGAAGACGCAGCGCTACGGCGATCTCGGCGCCCAGGCGACGCTCAGCATCAGCCTGCGCAATCAGGCCAACCTGCTCGACAATTACAAGAAGAACATCAGCAACCTGTCGATTCGCACCGGCTTGATCGACCAGAGCCTGGTGACCATCCACGACACCGCTCTCGCGGTTCAGAATCAGGCTTTCGCGACGCCGAGCTTTACGGCGCAGCGCATCAACATCGTGGCGGCGGCGAAGGCGGCGATCGATCAGATCACGCAGAGCCTGCAGACCTCGGTCGACGGCCGCAACCTGTTCGGCGGCACGCAGACGCAGAGCAATCCAGTCACCACGTCGACGACGTTGCTGCCCACCGTGCAGGCGGCGGTGGCGGCGGCGATCGCCGCCGGGCCGACCAACGTGCCGGCGGCGATTCAGGCGGCGGTCAGCGGAACGCAGGTCACTGCCCAGGGCGACGGCGTGACGACGACCTGGCCCTATGGCTTCGACATTCCGACCGCGGCCGATGCCGTGGTCAAGATCGTCGATACGACGGTCACGCCGCCGACGACGACCGTTCTCACGCCCGCGCAATACGCCATCACCGGGCTCGGCAGCCTGACCGGCGGCACCGTCACGCCGACCGGCCCGGCCCTGACGGCGGGGCAATACATTACCATCCAGCAGGCGGCGCCGCTGGACAGCGCGACCGGCTACTATCTCGGCGGCCCGGCCCATACGCCGACCCAGATCGCTCAAGGCCTCTCCGTCGATTACAGCATCACGGCCGACGATCCCGCCTTCCTCACGCTCATGCAGGGGCTGTACACGCTGGCCGCCTTGCCGCAGCCGAGCGGGCCGACGGCGACGCCACCGGCGCTGTCCGACAGCGATTTCGATGCCGCGGCCTCCGCCGCCGCGTCGACGATCTCGCAGGGATTGACCCAGCTGCAGAGCCTGACGGAAAAGAACGGACGCAACGAGCAGCTGCTGACCGACGAGAGCACCACGCATGACGCGACGCTGACGGTGCTGCAGACTCAGATCGACAACATCGAGCAGGTCAATCTCGCCGACGCCTCGACGCGGCTGACGCAGCTGAAAACCCAGCTCGACGCCTCGTATCACATCGTCGCCGACCTCTCCAGCCTCAATCTGATCGATTTCTTGAAGTAATTGACGGATTTACTTGATATTAACCGCGAGTATTCAGAGTTCGTTAAGCGGTTTGCGGTCAAATCCCTGTGTCGAGCATGAGTTCGGCTTCGGCCCACAAGGCGCCGGATTTTCTCCACACAGGAGTTTTCGATGTCGTTTTCCGTCAACACCAACACCAATGCGCTCGCTGCTCTCGAGACCCTCAACACCACGCAGCAGTCGCTGACCAAGACGCAGAACCGCGTCAGCTCCGGCCTCAAGGTTGCCGGCGCCGCCGACGACGCCTCGACCTTCGCCATCGCGCAGGGTCAGCGCGGTGACATCGCCGGCTTCCAGGCGATCAGCGGCTCCCTGGCTCTCGGCTCGGCTTTCGTCAACGTCGCCCTCAACGGCGCGCAGTCGATCTCCGATACGCTGAACCAGATCAAAGCCAAAGTCGTTCAGGGCCAGGATCCGACGCAGGATGCCAACGCCATTCAGAACGACATCACCGCGTTCCTCAATCAGATCAACAGCGTTGCTGCCGCCGCGCAGTTCAACGGCGTCAATCTGATCAATGCCGGCTCGGCCAACCAGAACGTTCTGTCCTCGCTCAACCGGACGGGCTCCACCATCTCGACGGCGACGATCACCGTCAACGCGCAGAACCTGACCGCGACCGGCCTGGGCGTCAACGGCCTCAACATCGCCAATGCGAGCGGCAAGATCGCCATCGGTGCAACCTGGGCGCCGGCGCTCGCCGACACCATCTCGGTCACCGCGGGCGGCACGACCAAGACTTTCGAGTTCGTCACTGCCTTGACCGATCCGCTGACTGCCGCCGGCAACACTGCCGTCGTCATCGGCGGCACCAACGGCGCGACGGTTGCCAATCTCGGCACCGCCTTGTCGTCCCAGGGCATCAACAGCTCGTTCGATACCCAGGGCAACCTGATCCTCACTTCGGGGGCGGGTAACATCACGGCGGTCACCTCGAGCAATGCCGGCCTCACCGGCACTGTCGGCACGGCCTCGACGGCCACCGCGCTGACCACCGTCGAAACCGCGATCAACAAGATCAAGACGTCGCTCAGCCAGCTCGGCACCGCGGCCAACCAGATCACGACGCAGACCAACTTCGTCAAGTCGCTGACCGACTCGCTCACCGGCGGTGTCAGCCAGCTGGTCGACGCCGACCTCGCGGCCGAGAGCGCCAATCTCCAGTCGCTGCAGACCAAGCAGCAGCTGGGCATCCAGGCGCTGTCGATCGCCAACCAGGGGCCGGGCGCCGTCCTCACCCTGTTCCGTTAAGCCTGAACCTCGCCTCGCGCGGGGACGACACCGGCGCCGACCTAGGTCGGCGCCGGTTCTTTTTTGTGTCCAGGTGATCGAAGGTCGGGACGCCGACGATGTCCGTCGGCGCGACGTCAGATGGTCTAGTCGGAGTCCTGCAGCGCGCACATCAGCGGGCCGAGATGTCGCTCGTAATGGCGCCAGCGTCCGACCGATCGCGTGTAGATCTGCTGGCGAACCTGCCACACGCTCAATGTCGTGACGGCGCGTTGCGTGCGGTGGAAGTCGAGGCAGGCGGGCTCCCAGTCGAGGCCGAGGAAATCGATCAGCCGGCGGCTCTGCCCTTGGAGATCGCCAACCAGCGCCTCGTAATCGACGGTCAGCATGCGGAGCGGAAGCACGCGTTGCCAATGCTCCGCGAGACGCGCGCACGCCCGCGTGCGAATGCCGCAATCGACGAGATCGTAGGCGAAAAGATTGCCCTGGTCGAAGCGCTGGAAGAAATTCGAGAGGGCGGTGTCGCGCGGGTCGCGGCGGACGAAGACGATTCGGCTGGCGGGAAACAGCATCGCGACGAGGCCGAGAAGCATCAGATTGTCCGGCGTCTTGTTGATGACCCGCCGCGCCTCCCCGCCGAGGCGGCGCAGCCGATCGACGTGCTGATCGGCAAGCGAGCGGGCATGGGCGGCGTCCCAGTCCTGCAGCCGCGCCATGCCCTGGTTTCTTGCCGTCACTTGCGCCGAGATCGCATTGATGTCGGAGATCTCGCCGGCGCCGAAGACTTGCGAGTGGCTGGCGGCGATCTGCTCGACGAGGGTGGTGCCCGATCGCGGCATGCCGACAATGAAGACCGGTAGGTCCGAGGTGTTTCCCCACGCCGAAAAACCGCCGAAAGTGTCGGCCGGACTCTGAGCGATGAGGCGATCGATGAGATGCTCGAATTCCGCCGCGTCGAAACGCTCGCCGGCTTCCGCCCGGCTTTCCCGAAACAACCGGTTCGCCCCGGCGAAACACGCGAAGGCCTCGTCGAAGCGGTCGGTATCGTCCATGATCTTGCCGAGGGCGAATCCGGCGACGATGCGTTCCGCGGCGGGCGTGCTCGGCACGGCGAGCGTGGCGGCAAGACGCTCCGCCTCGTCGGTATCGGCATGCCGGCGGCCGGTGAAGGCGAGGTGCCAGCGCGCCTCGGTCATCTGCGGATCGATCGCGACGGCGCGCGCGATGCAACGCTCGGCCTCCTCGATCCGGCCGAGGGTACGCTCGGCAAGCCCGAGGGCGAGCCAACAGGATGCCGAGCCGGGGGCAAGGGCGACCGCGCGGCCGGCATGCTCCCGCGCGCGGTCGGCTTCGTGCATCCGGGTCAGGGTCGTGGCATAGGCCGAATGCGCCGCCGCGGCATCGGGCTGCGCCCGGGTGGCGAGCTCATGGGCGGTCACCGCCTCGTCGAACCGCTCGAGCTCGCCAAGCACGAGGGCGAGGCCGATCAGCAAGTCGGCGCGACCCGGCTGAAGCGTCAGCGCTTGCCGCAGCGCCGCCTCCGCCTCCGCCAGGCGACCGAGGCCCTTGAGCGCGCCTGCCAGGTTGGCATGTCCCTCGACGAGATGCGGATCCAGCGACGCCGCCAGTTGGCAGGTCGACAAAGCGGCGGAAAATTCGCCGCGATCGATCAGCATCTTGCCGAGATTGCAATGCGCGGCGGCGAGCGCCGGATCGATGGCGATGGCGCGGCGGTAGCTCGCCTCGGCCTCGCTGCGCCGTCCGGCGGCAAGGTAGGCATTGCCGAGATTCATATGCGCGTCGCCGATGTTGCGGGCGTAGTTCCGGATCGCTTTCTGGATCAGCTCGACGGCCCGCTCGGCGCGGCCCTGGCTGAGCGCGATCAGCCCCAGCAGATGCAGGGCGTCGGGCATATTGGGAGCCTTGCGCAGCACCTTCTTGTAGAGGAGCTCGGCGCGGTCGAGCCGACCGGCGCGCTGATGCTCCAGCGCGGCCTGAAAATCGGCCACGACCTTGGCAAGAGGCTGCTTGCGCCGCGTGTCGTCCTGCAGAGCCAAAAGGGTCCCTCGCGCGGTATCGTCGACAGGCGCCGAACCGAATCGGGGACCGGACGACCCGGCCGTCATCTTTCCCGATTAGGGTAAATGACGGGTTAAGTTCCGCTGCGCGGGAGAGGCGTGCGCCGCCGGTGCCGCAATCAGGCGGCCCGGCTGCGGTTCCGCCTTCCCGCCAGCCACATGGCACGATAGGCGGTCTCGAGATCGCGGGCGAAGCTGCGCGCATCGCAGAGCGGCGAGGCGACGAGGCGTCGGCGCAGCCCGGCGCGTAAGGCGACAAGCCGGTCGATATCGCCGGCAAGAACGACGGCCTTTGCCAGGTAGTCGGCCGGGCTGGCGGCGACCAGCTCGGCGAGGCCGAGCGTGGTGAGGACGCTTTCGCCGACACGGCCGACGAAGCGGTCGCCGCGCAGCGCTATCGTCGGTACGCCCATCCACAGCGCCTCGAGCGTCGTCGTGCCACCGCCGAACGGGAAGGGATCGAGGGCGATGTCGACCTCGTTATAGGCGGCAAGCAGCTCGCGGCGCGGCGCGGCGCCCGCCAGGCGGAGCCGGTCGCCGGCAATGCCGCGCGCGGCGAACTCGCTCGTGAGACCGCGACGGATCGCGGCATCGCCGAGCTGTGCCGTCTTGAGATAGAGCCGCGATTGCGGCACCGCGGCGAGCAGCGAGCTCCACAGATCGACGACGGTGCCGTTGACCTTCAGCAGATTGTTGAAGCAGCCGAAGGTCGGCGCGCCGGCGCGGAGGGCCGGCAGCGCGCCGACGGCGATGTCCTCGCTCGGCGGCGTGAAGCAGAGATAGCTGTTCGGCAACCGGTACGGCCGCTCGCTGTAATAGCCATCATCCTGCGGCGGAATGACGAAGCGATCGGCGAGGATGTAGTCGATCTCGCGCAGGCCGGTGGTGCCGACATGGCCGAGCCAGGTGCATTGGATCGGCGCCGGCTTGCGCGCGAAGAGGGTCAGCCGATTGCCCGCGGTATGGCCGGAGAGATCGATCAGGATGTCGATCGCGTCGTCGACGATGCGCCGCGCCGCCTCGGGATCGGTGAGGCGCGAGATGTCGCGCCAGCGATCGGCGGCCTCGGCGATCCGCGCCGTCGTCTCGTCGCCGACCGGGGCATTGCCGTAGCAGAAGACCTCGACCGCCTCGCGATCATGCGCGGTGAGGATGCTCTCGATGAAATAGGCGACCGGATGGTTGCGGAAATCGCCCGAGACGTAGCCGATGCGCAGCGGTCGCGCGAGGTCCTTGACGGTTCGGTATGACGGCCGCGTGAGGTTGCGCGGCAGAGAGGCGGCCCACCGCCTTGTCACCTCGCCGATCAAGGCGCTGGTGACGCCGGGAACGTAATGCAGCGCGAGGACGAGATTGGTATAGGGAGCGGGCGACTCGGCGTCGAGGCCGATCGCCTCCTTGTAATGGGCGATCGCCGCCCCGAGCTGGCCGAGGAGGAACAGCGCGCAGCCGAGATTGTTGTGCGCCTCGGCCATCGTTGGCACGAGGGCGACGGCGCGTCGGTAATGCGCCACCGCCGCCGCGATCTGGCCGAGCTTGCTCAGCGCGTTGCCGAGATTGTTGTGCGCGGCGGCGAAATCGGGGCGGGCGGCGAGAACCTCGGAGAAGAGCGTGGCGGCGCCGGCGAATTCGCCCTGCGCGAAGAGCAGGTTGCCGAGCTGAAACTTGAATTGCGGATCGCTGCCGCCGGAACGACCAGTGGTTGCCGGCGGCCGCGCGACGGCGGGCTGGAGGGCGATTGGCGAGGAGAGCGGCGCTTCGATTGTCGACGTGTCCATGGCGAGCCTTCCTGTCGTCGAATGTCTAGCCGTGCGCGCGGCGGGCGGGCGCCGCCGCCGCGCCCTGCCAATGCTCGGGGCGCAGCGCCTGGCGGTAGGGATGGGTGTCGTGGAAGTAGTCGATCAGCCGGCCATTGTGCTCGATGGCGATATGGCTGGCGGCGATACCGACCCGATCCATCTCGCCGACGATGTCGGCGGCGCGCCATTGCGGCGGGATGATGATGGTGTGCACGGGATAGGCGAGCAGCCAGTCACGCTCGCGGATCTGCTGGCCGGTGCCCGGCACGAAGGTCCCGGCCTTGGCCGGATCGGAATCGACGACGGTCGGGAAGCGCACGGCGTCGACGCCGTAGTGGTTCATGAAGGCGGCCGATTTGCCGGTGCCGCCCCAGATCGCCACCGGCTGCCCGGCGGCGTGGAGTGCGGCGAGCTGATGGCGGATGACGCGCTCGGCGCGCCGTGCCGCGTCGCCGTAGAGCGTCGCCTCGGCGGCGATGGCGACCTGCTCGAGCGAGCCGCCGATGCGCGCGAAGCCGAAGATGACCTCGCCGTCATAGCCGTGACCGATCTCCTCGATCCGCGAGGCGCAGCGCGCCAGCATGCGGCTGAAGGAGTTGCTGGTGAATTGCGAGTTGTGCTCGTAGTAGAGATCGACGGTACGGCCGGTCTCGATCACTCGGTCGATGCAGGGAACTTCGAGATAGATGAGGCAGCCGGTGCCGCTCTGGGCGGCGGCGAATGACAGACGCTGCAGGAAGCCGAGCGGATTGGTGAGATGCTCGAGCACGTGACGGGTGATGATGAGGTCGGGCTCGATCTCGGCGAGATGGCGGCTGGGCTCGAAGAGCTCGGCGCGCAGCATGACGGGTCCGCCGCCGATCGACGCGCCGTTGGGATCGAAGCCGAAATAGCGGCCGCTCGGCCGTTCGGCGGCGAGCGCGGCGAGGAAGCTGCCGTCGCCATGCCCGATCTCGACGACGACGGGCCGCTCCGGCAGGCGCTTCAAGAGCTTGTCGCGCAGACCGGTCAGGAACCCCGACCACAAGGCGCCCTTGTTGAACATCAAATTGGGCTTCTGCGAATAGGGCACCGCTTCATAGTCGAAGGCGATATTGAAGACATGGCCGCAATCGACGCAGCGCATGAAATCGAGCGGCAGCAGCTTCATGCTCCGCGCGTCCTCGGCGCTCGCCGGCCAGGCGATGGTCGCCAGCGGCTGGTGCCCGGTGAAGAAGGTGACGGCGACGTGATGGCCGCAGGCCGGGCAGGTCGCCTCGTGCAGCATATCTTCGATGTTGCTCATGCGGCTTGCTCCTTGGCTGCACACCAGCGCCGCCACATCGAGCGGTAGGCGGCTTCGAGATGACGGGTAAAGCGATCGGCGTCGCATAGCGGCGAGCCGGTGACCATCGCGCGCAACCGGCGGCGCAGATCGGCGAGATGGGGAAGATCGGCGGCCAGAGTCCCGGCCGTCGCGATATAGGCGTCGGCGTCGGCGGCGACCAGCTCGGGCAGCCCGACGGTCGTCAGCATGCTCTCGCTGACCCGGCCGGCGAAGCGGTCGCCGCGCAGGCTGACGACCGGGACGCCCATCCACAGCGCCTCAGCCGTCGTCGTGCCGCCGCCATAGGGGAATGGGTCGAGCGCGATGTCGATGTCGTTATAGGTGGCGAGCAGCCCGGCGCGCGTGACGCCGGCGCGCAAGTCGAGGCGGTCGTCGGCAATGCCGCACGCGGCGAATTGCCGGGCGATCTCCTCGCGCACCGCGGCGACGCTGAGGAAGCCGGCCCGCAGGACGAGGCGCGCGCCGGCAATGCCGAGCAGCAACCGGCTCCACAATTCGACCACCCGCCGATTGAGCTTCAGCACGTTGTTGCAGCTGCCGAACGTGATGCAGCCGTTGCGCGAGGCGGGCAGGTCGTTGACGGCGACCCGCAGGTCGGGCGGCGTGAAGCAGAGATAGCTGTCGGGCAGCCGGTACGGCGCCTCGCTGTAGAACGCCTCGTGCCCGGCGGGGATGACGAAGCGATCGGCAATGATGTAGTCGATCTCCGGCAGTCCGGTCGTCGCGTAGTAGCCGAGCCAGGTGCATTGGATCGGGGCCGGTTTGCAGGCGAACACCGCGAGCCGCTCGCCTTCGGTGTGGCCCGAGAGATCGACCAGTATGTCGATGCCGTCGGCGCGGATGAGCGCGGCGGCGTCCTCATCGTCGAGCGCGACGATCGATCGCCAGCCATCGGCCAGCGCCATGATCCGCTGCGTCGTGGCGTCTTCGTCTTGCGTGTTGCTGTAGCAGATCAGCTCGATCGCCGAGCGATCATGAGCGGCGAGGACATTCTCGAGAAAATGCGCGACGGCATGGCTGCGCAAATCGGCCGAGACATAGCCGATGCGCAGGCGGCGGTCCGGCGCCGCGACATTGGTGAAAGCGAGCGTGTGCGCCGGGCGCGGCAGCAGCTGCGACCAGCGGCGCGCCGTATCGGCGATCAGCGCATAGCCGACATCGGGCAGGAAGTGGAGGCACATGCCGAGCCCGGCATAGGCTGGCGCCAGCGTCGGATCGCCGGCGATCGCATGGCGAAAGCTGCCGATCGCGTCGCCGATACGGCCCTGGCGGAACAGCGCGGCGCCAAGATTCTGATGTGCCACGGCCAAGCGCGGCGCGATGGCGACGGCGCGTTCGAGATGCGGTATGGCGCCGGCTGCGTCGCCCAGCCGCACCAGGATGCAGCCGAGATTGCAATGCGCCTCGGCGAGATGCGGCGCGATATCGAGGGCGCGCCGCACGGCGGCGGCGGCGTCATCGAGCCGGCCGAGCGCGAGGAAGGCATTGCCGAGCTGGAGGTGGTAGGCCGGGACAGTGGGGTCGCGCTCGATCGCCTCGCCAAGGCAGGCGGCGGCGCGGCCGGCATCGCCGAGACGAAGCGCCAGATTGGCGAGGTCGAACGATGCATCGCCGTCGCGCGGTGCGGTCGCGGCGGCCCCGGGATGACCGGCGGCCTCCCGGACCATTGCCGGGATCCGTCCTTCGGCGACTGACTTGGCCATCGATCCTTGCTCTCAGCTCCAACCGCGCGGTGCCCGAAAGAACGCGCTGCTGGAGCATGGTGCGAGAACCATGCCAAGAGGATCGGCCGCGCCGAGGCGAGGTCTTGTTGGTGTTTTGCGCCGGCAGCCGCGCCCGGCGCGGGCAAAGCCTGCCGTGCCCGGCAAAACCTGCCGCCGTCTTCGCTCTAATGTCGGGACGATATGTTGGCGCCGCCGCTGGCGGGTGCGTCAGGCGAAGAGATCGAGGACGCTGCCGCCGGTGCTGGTGCCGGTGATGAAGGAGAGATTGACCCCGGTGGGCGGGGTGGTGGGATCGGGGATGTTGTTGCCGCTGCTCACTTGGAAGAGGGCGGCCAGGGGATCGCTGCTCGAGCTCGCCTGCGCCAGCCCGGCATTCGCCAGGAACCGGTCGATGAACTGATTGAGAAAGGTCCGGTCGGTCAGCTTGGCGGGATCGAAGCCGGCATTCGTCATCGCCGCCTGTTGCTGGGCGACCGTCAGCGCGCCGACCGCGTCGGGCAGGCCGAGCGCGCCGCGCGCCACCGTCGCCAGCGTGGTATTGCTGAGGATCTGCAGCGTCGATATCGCGCCGTTGGCCGGCGTCGTCGTCACGGACTGCACCGTCGAGATGAGCGATTGCTTGAACTGGTTGGCCTGGAACGCGGTGGTGACCGCGGCGATGTTGCTCGCGTCGCCGAACCGCGGCGTCGTCGCGGCGAGGCTTGGATTGGCGACCACGGAAGCGGTCTTCGCCTCGACCGATTGCTTGAATTGCGCGGTCAGATAGGCGGCGGTGATCGTTTTGGTGTTCGTGGCATCGCGAGCGCTGGCACCGTTGTCCGAATTGAGCGCGCTGAAGGCGGCGACGAAATTCGCGATATCCGGGTTCTGCTGCGTCAGGGTGGTGGCCGCCGTGCTGGGGGCGGCGCTGAGCAGATCGGTGATCGCGCTGGTTGTCAGGCTCTCCGGGACGAGATTGAACGCGCCGAGCGCCACATCGAGAAGCTTGGGATCGGCGACGAGATCGGCGACCGAGGTCACGCTGACGATGTGCTTCTGATAATAGGTGATCGCCGCGGAAACGCCCGAGCCGAGGGTATAGTTGTTGAGCAGCTTGTTGATTGTCGTCGAGCCGTCGGTGAAATCCGCCGTCGTCGTCGCGGAGTCATTGGTCGCCAGGGTCTGGGCGAACGCATTGCTCTGATAGGCGCCGACGATCGCGGTGATGCTGTTCTGCGCCTTGACCGCGGCGCCGCTATCGGTATTCAGCGAGCCGAAAGCCTCGATGAACTGCACGAAGCGCGGATCGGTGGTCACCAGCGGATCGGCGGCCTGCGCCGTCGGCGTCTCGGTGAGGAGCGTGTTGACGGTGCTGGCGGACACCGAGCTCGGGTCGATACCGAAAGCGGTCAGAGCGACGGTGAGGAGCTGCGCATCGCCGGTCAGCCCGGCGACCGTGCTCACCGTGCCGATGGTGTTCTGATAATGGGTAACGGCGCTTTGGACGCTGCTCTGCTGCTGGAATTGCTTGAACAAATTGCCGATTTCGGTGAAGCCGGGGCCGCCATGCGTGCTCAGCGCGCTATAGGCCTTCACGAAGCTGGCGACGTCGGGGTCGCTCTGCAGCAGGGTGGTGGCCTGAATCTGCAGGTCGGTCGAAGCAGCGGGGTCGTTGGTGAGGAGCTGGCGGACGACATCGGTCGAGACCTTCGTCGGATCGATATTGAACGCGCCGAGGGCGACGTTGAGGAGCTGATTGTCGCCGAGGAGATCATCGACCGAGCTCACGTCGCCGATCTTGCTTTGATAATAGCTGACCGATTGCGCGATGCCGGTCTTGGTTTGAAAATCGGCGAGCAGGGTCTTGATCGTGCTCGAGCCGGTGCTGCCGAAATCGACTGTGTTCGTCGTCGTATCGTTGGCGGCGAGGGTCTTGGCGAATTGGTTGCGCTGATAGCGGGCGATGATGTCGCTGACGGCGGTCGATGCCTGAACCGCGGTACCGCCATCGCTGGCGAGCGAGTTGAAGCTATAGGCGAACTGCGCCAGGCGGAGATCCGATGTCGCCAGCGGGTCGGTGGCGAGCGACGGCGCAGTCGGATCGGTGGTCGGGCTCGTCGTCGGCTCGGTGAGCAGGCGGCGCAGCGTGTCGCGGGTCACCGTCTTGGGGTCGATATTGAAGGCGGCGAGGGCGACGTTGAGGACCTTGGGGTCGTTGAGCAAGTCGGTGACCGAGGTTACCTGGGCGATGCCGTTCTTATAGGCGGTGCCGAGATGTCGATCGTATCCTGCACCGTCTGCTGGAAGAACAGCGCCTGGCGGATGCTCGGATCGTTGTCGTTGTTGCTCACCCACTTGGCGTATTCGTTGGTCTGATAGCCGGCGAGGACGGTGTTGATGCTGTTCGGACTCTGCACGCTGGTGCCGCCGTCGGAACGCAAGCTGGCGAAGGCGGTGGCGAATTGCTTATAGCGCGGATCGAGAAGCTGCTGCGCCAACGAGCCCGTCGCCGTCGGATCCTGGGTCAGCAGCTTGCGCAGGATGCCTTTCTGATCGATCGACCCTTCGAGCTGGAAAGCCGAGAGCGCGACGGTCAGCAGCTTGCGGTTGTTGAGCAGGTCGTCGACCGAGGTCACCTTGGTGATATTGGCACGGTAATAGGCGACCGATTGCGCATAGCTCGGCCATTTCTGGAATTGCGCCAGCAGCTTGTCCTGGTTCTTGACCGCCAGGGTGTAATCGATGATGGGAACGCCGACCGTGCTAACCATGCTGACTGCCGTATTCGGTCCTCATGCAGAATTTACGTAAAATTCGCCTTATCCTCGTCGCTCTATCGTAAGTAAAAAAGGTAAAGGAATTCCCTGTCCCGTCAGAAGCGGCGGTCGAGGGCAAAGCCGAGCGTGCCCGGGACATGCCGTTCCGCCGAATTCTTCTTGGTATAGCCGGTCGAGGCCGTGCGTTGCTCGCGCACCGCCTGGGCGATGATGCCGAGAACGCGGTCGGCCGCGCGTTGCACCCGGCGCAGCGTCTTCTCGTTCTCGAGCGCGACGACGGAGAGTCGGGCGACCTGCTGACGCAGCGCCTCGGCGAGGGCGGGGGCGAGGCCGGTAAGCTCGGCGCGGACCGTCTTGAGCTGCGCCCAGCGCCCGGCATAGGCGCGCGCCAGCTCGGCCTTGACCGGCTGCAGCGGCGCGATCTCCGGGGTGCGGCCGGCCTGCAGCAGCGCCGTCTCCTTGCTCATCACCTCGCTCAGCCGCGCCGCCAGGCCGCCGATCGAGCGGACCAGCGTTTCGGCCGAGAGGGGTTCTTCGGGCGCCGGCATCGGCGCTCGCTTGGCGGGCAGTTGCGTCATGCCATCTCCTGAAGGCGAAGGATCTCGCGCTGTACCGTATCGGTGAGGCCGGCGCCGGCGGAGCGCGCCATGACCTTGCCGTATTCCTGGGTGAGCAGCGATTTGAAGACGTCCTCGCCCGAGCCGCCGCCGAACATCTTGTCGGTGGACATGTTGGCGAAGACGCTCTCGAGGCTCTGCGAGAAGAAGAAGGCGGCGAAATCTTCCGCCGTCTTGCGGGCGCCCGCGACATCGCCGCGCGCCACGCTCGGTTTCGGCGCGGCGGCGGTCGACGCCGCCTGCAGCGAAGCGGTGAGATCGCCGGCGGATGTCATCACATCACCTCGATCTCGGCCTGCAGCGCGCCGGCCGCCTTGATCGCCTGCAGGATGCTGATCATGTCGCGCGGCCCGACGCCGAGTGCGTTGAGGCTGTTGACCAGCTGCTGCAGGCTGACGCCTTCCGGCAGCACGGCGAGGCGGCGCTCGGATTGCTCGTCGACGGTAACGCTGGTGCGCGGCACGACGACGGTCTGGGCGCCGCCGCCCGGGGCGAATTGCGTGCCGTCCGCGCCGTTGCCGAGCGGCAGGCCGGAATTCGGGTCGATGAACGGCGCCGGCGCCCCGAGGCCGGTCGGCGAGAAGGGGTTGGGCTGCGAGACCTGCGGCGTCTCGGTGACCTTGACGGTGAGGTTGCCCTGGGCGATCGCCACGGTGCTGATACGGACATTCTCGCCCATCACGATGACGCCGTTCTGCTCGTCGATGACGACGCGGGCGATCTGGTCGGGCTCGACGCGCAGCTGCTCGATATCGGTGATCAGGCCGACGACGCCGCCGGGCGTGCCGTTCGGGACCATCAGCAGGACGGTGGAGGGGTCGAGGGGCCGCGCCGCCGGGGTATGGAGAAAGGCGTTGATGACCTGCGCGACGCGCCGCGCGGTGGTCAGATCAGGGTTGCGCAGCATGATGTTGACGCTCTGCATGCTGGCCATCTCGAAGGCGATCTCGCGCTCGACGATGGCGCCGTTCGACACCCGTCCGGCGGTCGGCACGCCCTTGGTGACCGAGGTGGCGGCCCCCTTGGCGACGAAACCGCTCTGCACCGAGCCCTGCGCCACGGCGTAGACCTCGCCGTCGGCGCCCAGCATCGGGGTGACCAGCAAGGTCCCGCCGAGCAGGCTCTTGGCATCGCCGAGGGTCGAGACGGTGACGTCGATCTTGGTGCCCTGGCGCGCGAAGGCGGGCAGGCTTGCCGTCACCATGACGGCGGCGACGTTGTTGGTGCGCAGGCTGGCGTCGCGCGCGTTGACGCCGAGCCGCTCGAGCATGCCGATCAGGCTCTCACGGGTGAAAATCGATTTGTTGAGCGAGTCGCCGGTGCCGTTCAGCCCGACGACGAGGCCGTAGCCGACCAGCATATTCTCGCGGATACCCTCGAAATCGGCGATGTCCTTGACGCGCGAAGCGCCCTCGGCGGTCGTGCTGCCCATCGCGCTGGCGAGAGCGAGCAGGATGGCGGCGGCGAAGCGGCGGAACGAAGGGTTCATGTCTGGCGCGTCCGTGTGATGCTGACGATTGATCTGCTGACCCTGACAGGCCCCGGCGATGCCAGATCCATGCCAACCCGGAAGGCCAGGAAGAGCGTTGAAATCATTGGAATTTGCGGCTGATCTCGGCACCGAGGCGCAGCAATTTCCGCGCTCCCGGCAGTTCTTGCCGGGCGATCGGCCCGGGATCAGTTGGGCGTTTAATCGGTTGTTAACCGCGCCGGCGCGATGCTCTGCCCCACTGCGTCAAGAGGGCCGCGACGATGAGAGTTGACGGAAACCGGCCGATCCGCCCCGCCGCGACGCGTCGCGACGACAAATCGGGCGTCGGCGGTGCCGGTAGTTTCGCCGAAGCGCTGGGCGTCGAGTCGGCGGCGGCGCCGAGCGTCGCCGCGCCGGCCAGCGGCGTCAGCGCGCTGTTTGCCCTGCAGGAGGTGCCGGATGCCATGGCCCGGCGGCGCAAGGCGATGGCGCGCGCCGGCAAGATGCTCGACCGTCTCGATAGCCTGCAGCTCGGCTTGCTCGAAGGCGCCATCGACCCGGCCAGCCTCGCCGAGCTCGCCAGCGCCGCGCGCTCGGCCCGCGAGGAGACCGGCGATCCGGCGCTCCAGGGCGTTCTCGACGAAATCGAGCTGCGTGCCGCCGTCGAGCTGGCCAAGCTGTCGCCTGGCCCCTAACGGCGTCCTGACGGCATCCCCCTGCCGTCTCCCCCAGGTGGCTGAAAAATAGGCTTTCTTTTCAAGATTCTGGCGCTTGCCCCTTGGCGTCGTGATTCATATACTCCGCGCGCCAATTGCCGCACGTCGCGGCTCACGGAGTGATTGATGCGGTCTAAGCTTTCCCCGGACTACCATCCATCCGAAGACGAAGCCTTCATGAACCCCCGCCAGCTCGAATATTTCCGCCAGAAGCTGTTGCGCTGGCGGGCCGAGCTCCTGGCCGAATCGAGCGAGACGCTGCAGCATCTCAAGGATGAGAGCCTGCTCAAGCCCGATATCACCGATCGCGCCTCGCTCGAGACCGAGCGGGCGATCGAGCTCAGGACGCGCGACCGCGAGCGCAAGCTGATCGCCAAGATCGACGAGGCGCTCGGCCGCATCAAGGACGGTACCTACGGCTATTGCGAGGAGACCAGCGAGCCGATCGGGCTGCGCCGGCTCGAGGCGCGGCCGACAGCCACGCTCAGCCTTGATGCCCAGGAGCGCCACGAGCGCATGGAGCGCACCCACCGCGATGACTGAAGCGCCCCCGAGATGGGGCGCTTTCGCTTTGTGGGCGCGATGGCGACGGGCCGGAGCGCGTTCCGGTTGGGCGTGCTCGGCGAGCGGGCCCAGCGAGTCGAGGCCGAGTACCCGCGGAAGGAAGCCCTAGCGGCGTTCCGTCTCCGCGGCATCGCCGATGGCGTGCAGCAGCGTCAGGAGCGCGCGATTGAGCGGCGTGGCGATGCCGTGCCGTTCGCCGGCCGCGACGATCGCACCCGTCAAGGCGTCCGCCTCGAAGGGTCGTCCGGCCAGGCGATCGAAATACATCGATGTGCCCGCCTCGGCCGGATAGGTCAGGAGCGTCGCCATCGCCTGCGCGGCTTCGTCGGCGGCCAGGCGAGCGCCGTCGGCCCGGGCTACCGCCACCGCCTCGTCGAGGATCGCCAGGCAAAGCGCCTTGACGTCGTCGCGCCGCAAGACGGCCTGGCGCTGAAGCGTGAGCGCGGTGATCGGATTGGCGACCGCGTTGATCAGCAGCTTTCGCCATGCCAGCGTCGCGAACTCGGTGCTCAGGAGGACATGCAGCGACGTGCCGGCGAGGAGCTCGGCGAAGGCTTGGCCCTCCGCATCGTCCGGCGCCGCGAGGTCATGATCCGCAACATGGCGAAGGCGGACGCGATCCGCCGCGAGCCGCTCGCCATTGTAATAGACGATCGTCGGGACGATGGTCGCGTCTCCCGCCAGCGGCGCGACGCGGCGCGTGTGCTCGATGCCGTTCTGGAGGACGGCGACCCGGGTTCCGGGGCCGCAGAGCTTGGCGAGCCAGGGCGCGCTCGATGGCGTTTGATGCGCCTTCGTGCAGAGGAAGACCCAGTCGACCGGCGTCGCCTCGGCGGGATCGGACGAGGCGCTGGATCGGTTTCCGAACGCAGACGACGACATCGTGCCGGTCGGCATCCCGCAACGATCCGGCGATTACCCCGCCAATGCTGCCGAGGCCGATCACGGCGACCGTCGAACGTCGCCAGCCCGAGGATGGGCTGGTCATCGCGCGCTCTCGGGATGCTGGGCGCCGTCCAGGAAGCGAAGCAGGACCCGAGCGGTGTCGTCGGGAAATTGATCGACGAAGAAGTGACCGCCCGGCAGCGACGCCGCGCTGAGCGTGGCACAGCGTTTGCGCCATTCCGCGGGAATGTCGAAAAGCCGTGCCATGACGCCCGAGGCGCCGTAGAAGGCGAGGGTGGGGCAGGTCACCTTGCGCTCGATGTCGGCGATGTCGTGCTCCAGGTCGATGCTGGCGGCGGCACGATAATCCGAGCAGGAGCCATGGATCATCGCGGGATCGCGCCAGGCGCGGCGGTACTCGGCGAGCATCTCGGGAGCGAAATCCGCAAGCTGCGTGGCGCCCCATCCGGCAAGGCAAGTCTCGTAGAAAAAATCGGGATCGCCGCCGATCAGACGCTCCGGGAACGGTTCCGGCTGAGAGAGGAAGTACCAATGCCAATAGGCGGAGGCGATGTTCCGGTTCGTCGCCATGAACATGGCATGGGTCGGCACGATATCCATCACGGTCAGCGTCGCGACCGCGTCGGGATGGTCGAGGGCCATTCGATGTCCGGTCCGCCCGCCGCGATCGTGACCGATCACATGGAAGCGCTCGAAGCCGAGCTGCCGCATGAGCCCGAGCTGGTCGGCGGCGAAGGCGCGGAAGGCGTAGTTCGAGCGGTCCGGCAGGCATGCCGGCTTGGCCGAATCGCCATAGCCGCGAAGATCGGCGCACACGACGGTGAAATGGCGCGCGAGGAGGGGTGCGACGCGGGCCCACATCGCCTTGTTCTGCGGGAAGCCGTGCAGCAGAAGAACGGGTGGTCCCGAGCCGCCGACGAGGCAGGCGATATCGATCTGTCCGATCGTTGCGAGCTTGCGTTCGAACCCCTCAAACACGTCGCACCCTCCGGTCGCTATTTCGATGTTGCCCCGCAGGACGAGCTGCTGGCCACCTCGTAATGCCGGGCGAAATCGTCGTACGCGGACAGCACGGCGCGCGCTTCCGGCTCGACAACTGCGATTTCGGGATCGTCGCCGGTGAATTTCTTGACCGATTCGATGGAGTCCCAGAGCGTCACGGCGAGGAACTCGACCTCGCCGCCTGTTTCGCGGGTGAGAAGATATGCTCCCTGGTGTCCGGGGAGCGTCGTCAGCGACGGGAAAACATGCTCGGTTGCGTGCCGTCTGTAGTGGCCGGCGTTGTCCGCCGTTGCCTGACCGCGCCAGATGCGTGCAATCATGGTGTCTCTCCTCTTCCTGGGAATCCCTCTTCGGACAGCGCGGCGCTCGCCGTCGCGCCGCGACGCAGACAGACGACGTGACCGCGCGTCGTCGTGCCGCCCGCCGCATCGACGAGATCGATGTCGACCAGGGCGACGCAACCATCGCCTTCGATACGGATCGACTGCAGCTGCGCAAGACCCGGCGGCGAGATCGCCTCGTGGCAGAGGCTGCTCATGGTGAGCTGGGCGATCGCCCAATCGTCGTGCGCGGTGCTCGGGCACGCCGCGCACGCGGCCTCCAGCGCGGCGGCTTCGATCAGGGCGGCCGGCGAGACGCGGTGGGCCGGCGAAACGTGGAGGGATTGCGCCGGGGGGCGAAGCGGCGTGGTCGGGGCAAGGGCGGCCCATGCCGCATCGGCGATCGCATCGGCGAACGAGGTCGGTCGCGCTGCGATCAGGCCGGACAACCAGCGCCGCGCGACGAAATGGGCCGGCCCGACGACGCAGGCCGCGAGCACGGCGAGCGGCAGATCGCGAACCATTCCGGCTGCCGCGAGCGGCGCGATCCAATCGCGAACGTGGCTGGCGGTGGCGCGATTGAGCTTGCGCACCGCCGCTCCCTGGGCGGGCTGCCAGTCCGGTCGGCCGCGCTCATACATGAACCAGGCAAGGTCGCGGTTCGCCTCGACCCAGGCGAGGTGATGATGCACGGCCGATGTGATGGTGGCGCGCGCGGCATCGGCGCCGCGATGGTGCTCGAGGGCGCGGAGCAGGCCCTCCTGATAGGAGGCGATGCCGCGCAGGTAGAGCGCCTCGGCGATCGCCTCCTTGGTCGGGAAATGGTGGAAGAGGGCGCCGTTGCTGATACCGGCGCTCGCGCGGATGTGCCCCGTCGTCGCATGCTCGAAGCCGCGCTCGACGAAGGCCGACAAGGCGGCGTCGAGGATCACCCGTTTGGGATCGCGTTCGCTCATCGCCGGAGCGTAACTCTGGAGCGCTGCTCCGGTCAATGCCCCCTAGAACCCTCTCCCGTTACCCGATGGTCCGCAATGGGTGACCCTCAGGAGACATGCGCAGTGCCGAACGGAGGCGTGAGCGGTGCCAGAGCGTGACATTGGCGGCATGCGCCGTTCGCGATGTGTTACCGAGGCAGCGACCGTGGTGACATCAAAGAGTTACACCTACGCAGCGCATAAGCGATTCTGTACTACTATTGCTGCAGGAACGCAGCGCTGAAAAACAACGGTAAACCGATGCCTGAATTCGCCGCTCAGTGTCTATTGGAAACGCCGACCGTTGCGGTCTGGGACGTCTGCTGCGAGGGCCTCTGCCGGCACCAGAGCGTGGAGGAGTGCGTGACCGCCGCCCATCTGGTGTTTCCATACCGCGGCGTCTACATGCGGCATGTTGGGCGTAACCAGGTCGTCGCCGAAGCCAACCAGGTGCTGTTCTTTGATGCCACCGAAGCCTATCGGATCAGCCACCCTGTGCCGGGCGGCGATGCTTGTCTGTCGCTCGCTATCATCGAACCGCTGCTGCGTGAGTTGGCCCCGAACGCCTTGCTGAGGGATGGCGCGGCCTTGGCGTTCCGTCAGCAGCGCCTGCGGATTGATCCGCGCGCACAAGCCCTGGTTGCCCTGCTCAGGCACAGCTTGCATCAGGGCACCGCGGAACCGCTGGAAGCGGAGAGCCTGGCACTGACGCTCGTGCGGCGAGCGCTCGGGCCGCGCACCACGCATGCCGCGGGCGCCAGTGTCGGACGACAGCGGCTGGTGGACCGAACCAAACTTGTGCTGGCGAGCGATCTGGCGCGGCGTTGGACGTTGGCCGAGATCGCCGCTGAAGTGGGTGGCTCCCCGGTTTATCTCACGCAGGTCTTCCAACAAGTGGAAGGCCTGCCCCTATATCGCTACCAGCTGCGGCTGCGGCTGGCGCGGGCGCTGGATCTTCTTGCGCAGTATGACGACCTGACCGCGCTGAGCCTGGACCTCGGCTTTTCCAGCCACAGCCATTTTAGCGCCGCGTTCCGCCAAGCTTATGGCCGCTCACCTTCGCAGTTCAGGCAGGCGGCGCTGCATCGTTAGGGCCTGTCCAAGCAAGTCGCTAAAGATTCTGACAGCGCCCCTCCCTTCTCACATGGCTTAGTGCGCACACCTGAATTTCGGATGTGTCCACGGAGAGCAACATCATGGCCGGAAGAACTTGTGCGGCTTGCGATTGCAAGCTGGATGCGAATTCGATCGAGGTCACGATCGGAGGCAAGACCGTCGAGGTGTGCTGTGACGAGTGCGCAGAGAAACTGAAGGAAGCGCATGCTTCCGCTGTGGCGCCGAGGAAGGGGTGAGCCATGCGCGAAAACAGATCATCGGCAACGCCGTTCAGCGTTCCGACCGCGTCGGGCCGCATCAGCTACACCGAGCAGGGCGCAGGACCAGTCGCGCTGTTCGTGCATGGCGTGTTGCTGAACGGACATCTGTGGCGTCACCAGTTGGCGCATTTGTCCGACATCCGGCGATGCATCGCCGTGGACTTGCTTGCGCATGGCGACACCGAAATCGCGCCGGATCAGGACGTCTCCGTGACGGCCAATGCGACTATGCTCAAGGAATTTCTCGATGCATCGAATGTCGAGCAGGTGGACCTCGTCGGCAACGACAGCGGCGGCGGCATTGCGCAGATTTTCGCCGCATTGCATCCGCATCGCGTCCGCAGTCTGACGCTCACCAACTGCGATGCCCACGACAACTGGCCGCCCGAGGCTTTCAAGCCTTTCCTTGCGATGGCGGCCGCTGGCGGTTTGCGTGGAGCGCTTGACGCGATGCTATCGGACAAGAGCGTCTATCGGTCGCCGCAAGCCCTTGCGCCTGCGTACGAGCATCCGGAGCAGCTCACGGACGAGAGCATAGAAATATATCTGCGTCCGCTGGTGAGGACTGAGCAGCGCACCCGCGACTTCCAACGCTTTCTTGCGGCTTTCGACAACAAGCACACGCTCGCTGTCGAAGCAGAGCTGAAGTCGCTGAAGGCGCCGACGCTTATCGCTTGGGGAACGGACGATGTGTATTTCGACGTGAAATGGGCGCACTGGCTAGCTGACATCATCCCCGGCACTCGGCGCTGCGTGGAGTTCAAGGGCGCGCGAATCTTTTTTCCCGAGGAACGTTGGGCGGAATTCAACCAAGAGCTTCGCGCGCACTGGCAGGCGGCGCAGCAGGAGACGAACTGAGGCTTGAGTTCGCCAATCCATCGGGAGAACAGAATGGACGACCAGACGCGCAAGGCTGAGCAATTCCGAGCGCTGCATGTTCGTGGAAAGCCGCTCGTCCTCTTCAACATCTGGGATGCAGGCAGCGCCAGGGCAGTTGCCGCGAGTGGTGCAAAGGCGATCGCGACGGGTAGTTGGTCGGTCGCCAATGCAAACGGCTTCGCCGATGGCGAGCGGATGGCGCTCGCCCGAGTCATCGACAACTTGCGCTCGATCGTCGGCGCGACGCAGCTGCCCGTCACGATCGACCTGGAGAGCGGCTATGGCGACACGCCGGAGGGAGTCGGCGAGACGATCGGCCTGGCGATCGACGCGGGAGCCGTGGGCTGCAACCTCGAGGACAGCTTTCCGCAGGATGGAAAACTCCGCAAGACAGCCGACCAGGCCGATCGCATCCGACGCGCGCGGAAGATGGCCGACGCGGCGAATACCAGCTTCTTCATCAATGCTCGGACCGATGTCTTTTTCCAGCGACCGCCCGAGCAGCATGACGATGCCATGGTCGTCGAGGCAGTCGAGCGAGCACGCATCTATGCGGAGGCTGGGGCTGATGGAATCTTCGCGCCCGGCCTATCCGATATCACTCTCATCGCGCGCTTCGCCGAAACGTCGCCGCTGCCCCTCAACATCATGGTCGGCGATACGACCCCGCCCCTATGCGTACTGGCCGAGCATGGCGTTGCAAGAGTGAGCCATGGCCCCGGCCCTTACCTCCTGGTGATGAAGACGCTGGAAGAAGCGGCGCGGGCCGCGAGCGTATGACGCATAGGGTTCTACGCCAGTGCTTGTTCATCGACGACACGCCGCTTCCGAGAAGGGGCGACGTTCGGTCAATGTCGCGGCGCAATATGGTTCTTCCTCGCTGAGCCGGAACGAAGGGCCGCTCCTGGCACAAAACATTCAGAATTGGGGTCAGACTCGTATTTGCAGAATTGGGGTCAGACTCGTATTTATCCTGCGTTCAGAATTGGGGTCAGACTCGTATTTATCCTACATGCTCACGACGTCCCGGCATGCCCTCGGCAGATCCCTCTGACGGCTCGGCCTTGCGCGGTCTTCCGGCCGGCAGCTTCACGGCGCGGCGGCCGGTCTGCGTCGTGATGCGGGCGCGGAAGGCATCGTCGCCGAGCGCCCAGCCGGTATTGGTCGCCGCCCGGATCGCCGCCAGCGTCGCCGCATCGAGCGGCCGGAACAAGGCCCGGTAGGCGCCGCTTCGCGCCGCCGCGTCGCTGCCGAGCGCGGTGTAGAGCGCGTGCTCGACGACCAGCGGATCGGCCGCCCCGAGGGCAT
>WNFM01110187.1_pt1 | contig 41784 bp, 39 predicted proteins | sample 5400271 | NCBI WGS metagenome assembly WNFM01 (sample SAMN13153352, study PRJNA577476) | soil metagenome | isolation source: 60 cm saprolite on Douglas fir-dominated hillslope | place: USA:California | collected 2013-09-17
CACCAAGGTCGTGTTCATGGACCGGGTGAACGACATGCGCCTGCGTGGAAAGCCGCTCGGGCCCACGCCCACGCCGCGCCAGGCCAAGATGGCCGTCGATGCGATCTACGAGGCCGAGCATCCCGATTACCTCATGATCCTCGGCGCGCAGGACGTCGTGCCCTTCCAGCTCCTCGACAATCCGCTGTGGGAAGAAGGCGGCGACGACGACGACGTGCGCATCGAGAGCGACCTCCCGTATGCGTGCGAGGCGCAGTACGACACCGACCCGAATTCGTTCGTCGGCCCCACGCGCGTCGTCGGGCGCCTTCCGGATATCGTCAACGGCACGGACCCGGCGTACATCATCAAGCTGCTGCGCATCGCGAGCCAGGCGAAGACGCGCGCGGCGAATGACTACCGCCACGGCTTCGCGCTCTCGGCGCAGAAGTGGCAGGCGTCGAGCGACATGAGCGTGAAGGCGATCTTCGGCGCCGTGAAGATCCTGCGCACCGTTCCCGAGGACAGTCCCGCATGGGCGGCCAAGCGCCTCGCGCCGCGCATCCACTTCATCAACTGCCACGGCAATCGCAACGGCACGGTGTTCAACGGCCAGCCGCGCGGCCGGCGCGAGGTCTATCCGATCGCGCACCAGGCGCCGTGGCTCACCGGCAAGATCACCAACGGCGCCGTGATGGCCGCGGAGTGCTGCTACGGCGCGCAGCTCTACGATCCCGAGCTGACCGAGGGGCAGCCGGGCATCGCGTACATGTACCTCTCGGGGGGCGCCTACGGCGTCTTCGGAAGCTCGACCATCGCCTACGGGCCCTTCTCGAGCAACGATTCCGCCGACCTCATCTGCCAGTCGTTCCTCACGTCGGTGCTGCATGGCGCGTCCCTCGGGCGCGCGACCCTCGAGGCGTGGCAGCAATTCGCGAGCCGCTGGGCGCACCTGAACCCCGAGCACCTGAAGACGATCGCGCAGTTCTATCTTCTCGGCGACCCCTCGATCCACGCGGTCTCGATGGCGTCGCGCACGCTCAACAAGACCGACGTGTTCAAGAGGGCCTTCGCGCACACCCACGACGCGGGGCCGCGCGCGCTACGCCGCGACAAGCTCCTGCGCGTGGGACGCTCGCTCGATCGCGAGATGCCGCGCACGCGCCCGCTCAAGGTGCGCGGCCCCGCGCCGATCTCCGACGAGGTGCGCAAGGTGCTGACCGGCGCGGCGCGGGTTTCCGGAGTGAAGCGCTTCAAGGAACGCCACTTCGCCGTGGTGCCCAGGCGCGGCGCACCCGGGATGACGAAATCGAAGCGCACCGTTCACGTGCTGGTGAGCGGCGCGAAGGCGCGCCACGAGCACACCCACCAGGTGACGCTCATCAGCGCCACCGCGGAGGACGGCCGCCTCATCCACATCAGGCGGCTGCACAGCCGCTAGCTATTTCTTCGGCATCGGATAGATCTGCGCGGCGAACTTGTAGTCGATCTTGTCGATGTCGGTGCCGCCGATGATCGGCTGGCCGTCTTTCGTGATGGTGCCCGGGATCTGGTAGCACATGATCGAATGCGGGTCGGTGTGCGGCGTGCCGAGGAGCGACGACTCCTCGATCGGCGTGAGGACCTGCGCGCGCACCTCGTCCGGGGACCAGCCCTGTGTGGCGCCGTAGAAGGCGATCGCCTTGTCGGGGTCGATTTTCTGCACCAGCTCGCGGCGCATGTGCTCGTGCGGGAATCCCATGGTGTGCCCGGTCTCGTGACGCACCACGCGGTGGAATTCCGATTCCGGCGTGCTCATCGTGAACGCCTCGAGGTTCATCGTCGCCTCGCCCTTGGCGATCGAGAGGATGTCGGTGCCGAGGTAGGACCAGTAGCCGCCATCGGGCCCGCCGTGGCGATCGATGCGCACCTGCGCGTTGGACGTGGAGAGCACGAACTTCACGTTGGCGGTCTTGGCCCACGCGTTCATGTGCTCGAGGATGCGTTTCTTCAGCGCGAGCGGCGGGTTGTCGAGGAAGGCGACGCCGAGCTTCACGCCGCCCGTGTGCCAGATCTTCGCGGTCACCACGGCGATTTTCTCGGCGGTGATCTTCACGGTCGGATCCACCTTCACCAGCCGCTCGAGGCGCGGATGGTTCATCGGGTTGATCCGGGTGGCCACCTTCGCCGCCTCCACCCATTTCGCGCGCGGCAGCGCCTTGGGCGTGCAGGTGAGCAGCGGTCCGGCGGCTACGGCTTTCTGCTTGGTCTTCGGCATGGGGCGCTCCTTTTGGTCACGTAACGGTATACGCCCGGACGGGGCCCGGGCACACCTACCGGTTCGGGTAGGTTTCGCGCCGTTCCGAGGTCACGTGGGCGGAAGCGACCCGGAACATGCGGCCTTCCCGGTAGTCGAAGAGCATCATGAGCGCTGTCGACCGGGGGATGCCGGGGCAGGCCCCCGTCCAGATCCGGAGCCTGGAGGATCAATTTTTTCGCCGGATTACCGAGAACGCGCGCGACGTCATCGGCCTTTTCGACGTCGAGGGAAGGCAGCTCTTCGTAAACAAGCCGGGCCACGATTTCCTCGGCAGGCGCGAGGAGCTCGGCGACCCCTTCCAGCACGTCCATCCCGAGGACCGCGATCGCATTCGCGCCGAGTACGCCGAGATCGTGCGTACCGGGGCGCCGCGCCGGCTCGAGATCCGTGCGTTGACGCACGAAGGAAAGACCCGGCTCATGCAATCCGAGGCGAATCCGGTGAGCGACGCGTCGGGGCGGGTCATCGCGATCCTCGGGATTGCCCGCGACGTGACCGAAGAGCGCCGCGACGAGGGGGCGCTCAAGGCCACTCTCGAGACGCTGTTCGAGCTGGCGCCGATCGCCATCTCCATCACGGATCTCGAAGGCCATTTCCTCACCACCAACCAGCGCATGAAAAAGCTCCTCGGCTATGAGGATGAGGAGCTCGCGAAGCGCACCATCTGGAGCGTCGCCCACGAAGCCGACAAGCCGCGCGTCGACGCCCTGCGCGCCGATCTTCTCGCCGGCCGCCACGACTCCTTCACGATGGAAAAGCGCATCGTGCGGGCCGACGGCGAGATCCGGTGGGTCAACTGCAGCGCCTCGTTGGTGCGCCCGCCCCTGGGCGGGGCGAGCTTCATCATCGAGCTGGCGGACGACATCACCGAGCGCAAGCGCCTCGACGAAGCGCTGCTGGAACGCGAGGAGCTGCTCGAGGCGATCTTCGAGCATGCGCCGATCGGCATCGCCATCACCGACATGGATGCCCGCTACCTGCGCGCCAATCCGCGCTTCCTGCGCATGCTGGGCTACACGGAGGAGGAGCTCTACGCGCTCACCGGCTGGGACGTGCTCCCTGAAGAGGACACCCACGCCAATCGAAAGCTGCGCGAGGAGCTTTTCTCCGGCAAGCGCGAGGACTACACCTGGGAGAGGCGCTACCTGCGCAAGGATGGCGATGTCATCTGGACGCAGAACACGGTCGCCCTCATCCGCGATGCCAACGGCGCGCCGCGCTACGCGATCGCGCTGATCGAGGACATCTCGCGAAGGAGGCTCGCCGATGCCGCGATCCACTCCACCGCGGAGAAGCTGCACGCGCTCACGCGCCGCCTGGTCGAGCTCCAGGAGGCCGAGCGGCGCGACATCGCGCGCGAGCTGCACGACCGCGTCGGCCAGACGTTGACCGCCATGCGCATCAACATGGACATGATCCGCACGCGGCTCGCGGAGCGCGACGATGCGCTCATTCGCGGCCGCAACGACGATTGCCTCGAGCTCATCGAATCGGCCTTCAAGGCGGTCGAGAACGTGATGTACGAGCTGCGCCCGCCGATGATCGACGAGTACGGGCTGGTGGCACCCCTGCAGTGGTACGCGAAGAAATTCACCGAGCGCACGCGCATTCAGGTGGAGGTGCTCGGCGACGAGAGCTGGCGCTGCGGCCCGGAGGTGGAGATCGCCCTTTTCCGCATCGCGCAGGAGGCGCTCAACAACGTGGCGCGCCATGCCCGGGCGCGGCGCGTGGTCATCGAATTGCAACAAACCGCGCCGAGCATCGTCCTCACCATCGAGGATGACGGCGTGGGGTTCGAGCGCGGCGGCGAGCAGGCGGAAAGGGCGGGCTACGGCTTCATCACCATGCGCGAGCGTGCCGAGGCGGTCGGCGGCGCTTTCGCGGCGCGCTCCGAAAAGGGCAGGGGCACGCGCATCACCGTCGAGGTCCCGCGCCGGCCATGACGATCCGCGTCCTCATCGCCGACGACCACAAGGTGGTGGCCGATGGCCTGTGCCATCTGCTCGGGGCGCAAAGCGACATCGAGGTCGTCGATTCCGTGAGGAGCGGCCGCGAGGCGGTGAGCCGCACCGTGGAATTGCACCCGCACGTCGTGCTCATGGACAGCACCATGCCCGACATGAACGGCATCGAGGCCACGCGCATGATTCGCGCGCGCCAACCGGAGACGCGCGTGCTCATGCTCTCGGTGCATTCGGATCCGCTGCACGTCGTGCGCGCGCTGCGGGCCGGGGCGGCCGGCTACGTGCCGAAGAGCTCCGCGGGCAGCGACGTGGTCGATGCGATCCGCGCGGTCCACGGCGGCAAACGTTACCTGCACCCCACCATCGCCGAGGCCGTGCTGGAGCAGCTCGTGGAGCCGCAGAAGACCGACGATCCGCTCGCGCGCCTGAGCTCGCGCGAGCGCCAGGTGCTGCAGCTTCTGGCGGAAGGCCGCAGCGTGGCCGACATCGCCGCCGCGCTCTCGCTTTCCCCGCGCACTGTCGAAACCTATCGCGCGCGCATGGTCGAGAAGCTCGAGATTCGCGACTTGCCGGGCCTGGTGAAGTTCGCGATCGTGCACGGGCTCACCTCGCTCGAGTAGCGCCGCGCTGTAGGGGAATCCACGACAGCGTGTCCCGTGCCGCGCACGGCAGCCTGCGCGCGCCATTGGCATGAAAATGAGGCCGTGGCTGTACCTGCCTTCACTCCGCCGGAAAAGGCGAGCGCCGCGAGCGCCCCCGGAGACTCCGAGCGCCTCGATCGCGAGGACCTCGCCCGCACCAGCGAAAGACTCGCCGGCGCGATGCGCGAGCTCGAGCGCTTCGCGTTCGCCATCGCCCACGACTTCCGCGCCCCGCTTCGGGCGATCGACGAGATCGCACGCGGCATCGAGCAGGAGGCGGGGCGCGTCGATGCCGAGACCGCGGCGAAGCTGCGCTCCGTCCTCGCGCAGGGCGCCGCCATGGAAGCGATGATCGCGAAGCTCCTCGCCTACTGCCGCCTGTCGTCCCAGCCGCTGGAGCTGGAGATGATCGACATGGAGGGGCTGGTGCGCGAGGCGTGGACGCGGGTGAGGAACCGGGAGCGCGCCGAGTTGAGCGTCGAGACGCTGCCGCCGGCGCGCGGCGACCGCCGGATGCTGACGCTCGTCTGGTCGAGCCTCCTCGCCAACGCGGTGAAGTACGGCTCGAAGGCCGACGCGCCGCGCGTCGAAGTGACCGGCGGCGAGAGCCCGGGCAACGTGGTCTACGGCGTGCGCGACAACGGCGGGGGCTTCGACGTGGGCTATTCCGGGAAGCTCTCGCATGTCTTCGAGCGGCTCGGCGCCGCGCCCGAATTTCCCGGTACCGGCGTGGCGTTGGCGATCGTGCAGGGCATCGTCACGCGCCATGGCGGCAACGTCTGGGTCGACGCGCACGCGGGGCGCGGCGCCTTCTTCCAGTTCTCGCTGCCGATCCACGCCGTTTGAAAAGCCACCCGCGCAAGGTCCGCCAGGCTTTCTGACGCCTCTGCGGTTTCGGCTGTAGTCGCGCCCGGCGTGGCGCGCGGTCAACTCGCCTTTACAATCAGGCGTTGAATCACGTTGGGCCGCGTTCGACCGTCATGTTCATCCGATCCTTCTTCGCAGCGCTCACTGTCCTCGGTGGGGGCCTCGCGCTCGCCGCCAGCAGCGTGCAGCTGGTGACGCCGCAAGCGATGAGTGTCGCGGGCGGGGAGTCGCGGGTTTTCACCGCGCGCTTTTTCACGGCGCTCGGCGCGCCCGCGGCGGGCGAAGCGGTGCGCTTTTCCAACGACGCGTGCGGCACCTTCGCGGGCGGCGGGTTCTTCGTCGATACCCATGCCGACGCGACGGGCGCGGCGTCGGCCACCTTCACGGCATCGAACCCGCCCGGCATCACCTGCACGATCGTCGCCGCGGCGGGCGTCGTGGCGAAGTTCGATGTTCACACCTACCTTCCTTCGGTCGCGCGCGTGGTGGGCACGCTGACCCCCGCCGATCCGCGGCCGGGCCAGGCCTTCACGGTGCTGGCCCAGGTGCAGACCGGCGCTTACAACCTGTACAACCTCGACGTCACCGCGCGCGTGATACCAGGCACCGCCTCGGCATCGCTCTCGGAAAGCACGCGCAGCACCGGAGCATCGGGCACCGCGGAATTCACCGTGACCCCCGACGGTCGTCTCGGCGATTACGTGATCGAGCTCGCGTTCCGCGACAAGACCCAGCGCATCACCCTGGCGCTGCCCGCGAATCCGCTGCAGGACATGTGGTGGGCGGGGCGCGAGGAGAACGGCTGGGGCCTGAGCGTCGTGCAGCACGCGAGCGGGCTCTTCTCGGTGATCTACGCCTACGACGCCGCGGGCAAGGCTACCTGGTATGTGATGCCGGCGGGCACGTGGGATGCGGCGCGCACATCGTACAGCGGCGCGGTGTATTCGCCGCGCGGCGCGCCGTACTCGGCCTACGACGCCACCCGGTTCGCGCCGGGCGCCGCGGTGGGCCGGGTGACGATCACCTTTCTCGCCGCGACCACGGCCGCGCTCGACTACACCCTCGACGGCGTGTCGGGCCGGCGCGGCATCCAGCGCCAGGAGTTCGGCATTCCCGACGCCACCGCGACGGCCGACGTGGGCGACATGTGGTGGGGCGGCTTCGCGCAGAACGGCTGGGGCATCGCGGTGCTGAAGCAGCATCGTTCGCTGTTCGGCGTGTGGTTCACCTACGATGCCGGCGGCGCGCCGACCTGGTTCGTGATGCCCGCCGGATACTGGAGCGACGCCGCGACGTATGAAGGCCACATCTACCGCACCACCGGCTCGCCGTGGCTGGGCCGCGCTTACGACGTGAATGCGCTGCAGGTGTCCGACGTGGGCGGGTTCCGCTTTCGCTTCGGCATCGAGGGCGCCGCCTTCGACTACCTGATCGACGGCAAGAGCGGTACGATGGCTCTGGTCCGACAGCCCTTCTGAGCCCCATGCCCATCGCGCGCCTTCGCTTCTTCCTCTCCATCGTGCTGCTCGCGCTGTCGTTCGGCGCCGCGGCGGCCATGCCGGACTTCGAGCAGCTCGAGCGCAAGCTGAAGATCCGCCCCGAGCAGAAGGAGCAGTTCGACATCACCGTGGGCTCCACGCGGCGCGCGCTCCTCGCGGTCGGCATCGCGGCGCTCGAGCTGAAGGACCGGCTCGCGAGCGAGCTTGCCAAGCCGGCACCCGACTTCCGCGCCTTCGCGCGCGCGAACGACGACATCATCGAGCAGACGCGCCCGCTCTTCAAGGACGCGGGCATGGAGTGGAAGAAGCTCTATGCCCTCCTCGACGACGAGCAGATCGGGATCGCCAAGTCGTTCTGGAGCGACAATCTGGGACGCTTCATCAAGTAGGCTCCCGATGGCGCGCCGCGCCCTCGCGCTTTTTCTCTTCGCATTCGCCGGGCTCGCGCACGCGGCGCTGAGTGGCTCGATCGTCGACGCGGCGTTCGTGGCAAAAGCGTCTTCACGCGGCGCGATCCTGTGGGACGTGCGCTCGGTCGACCAATATCGCGCGGGCCATCTTCCCGGCGCGGTGAGTATCGGCCACGTCGCCGACGCGCTCCTCGACGAGAAGACGCAGCTTTTCCTCCCCATCGAGACCATCGCCGCGCGCCTGGGCGAGGCGGGCATCGACCTGAAGCGCGAGATCGTGGTCTACGGCAGTTCGGGGAGCGCCTTCGCCTATTTCGCCGAGTTCGCGCTCGATTACTTCGGCGCGCGCAAGGTGCACATCTTCAACGACGGCTTCGAGGGTTGGCGCGCCGCGGGCCGGCCGGTTTCGACGAAGGAGGTGCGGCGTTCGCCTGTGAGGGTGCGGCCGTTCGCCAATCCAAGCATGCTCATTACCACCGGCGAAGTCCTCGCGCGCGTGGGCTCGCCGCGCGTCCAATTCGTCGACGTGCGCAGGCTTGGCGAATTCAACGGCGACGAATCCGAAACGCTCCACAGCGGTCACATTCCGGGCGCGGTGCACGTCCCCTACGATGCGAGCCTCGTCGACGGGAAGCTCCGCAAGACCGCGGCGCTGCGCAAGCTCTACGCCGGCCTCGACCCGCGCAAGGAAACCATCGTCTACTGCCACACCGGCGTGCGCGCGGCCATGACCGCCGCCATCCTCACCCGCCTCGGCTTCCGCAGCGTGCGCGTCTACCACGCCTCCTGGCTCGAATACGGCAACCTCCCCGACCCCCCGGTGGAACAATAAGTCGTGTCAGGTACAACTTTTTAAGTTGTACCTGACACGACTTTCAGGGCAGGAAGGGGGGCGAGAGGACGCGCAGGCCGATGGAGAACCAGCGCTCCGAAGTGTCGGACGCGGCGCGGTTGCCGTAGGTCGCATCCATCTGCACGCGCTCCTTGACGATCCAGTAGCGAAGGCCCACCTGGTAGAACGGCCGGCCGGGCTCTGAGCGGAAAATCTCGGGGATGAAGAAAAGGTCGTCGCGCAGGCGAATCTCGTTCCCCAGGCCCCAGGTCGCCACCCGCCGGCCCAGGTCGCGCCGGTTCACCGCGCCCGCGTTCACGTGCACTACCCACGCGTCGTCGTTGAAGGAGAAGCTGAGAGGCACGTAGAAGTAGGCGTCGCCGGGCCAGCCATTGGCGCTCTCGCGCCGGGGATGACGCAGCGTCCCGACCGCGAACCCCAATCCCCAGCCACCGGCCTCGAGCGGCTTCAGGATCGTCTTCACCTGGAGCACCTGGTCGGTGAAGGCGCTCTCGCCATGCTCGCTTGTGCGCGCGCCACCAAAGGTGAGCTCGAAATCGCCGGTGGGATTGCATGCGGGCAATGCCCACATCTCGGTGGACTCGCGATTGCGACGGATCCAGCTTTCGACCTGGCACGCGTTCGGATCGACCACGCGCGCATCGTCGGTGATCATCGGGCGGGCGGCCGTGGCGTCCGCGGCCGGGATGCAGAGGAGAGCGAGCGTTGCGAGGGCGGCACTGCGGCGCATGCGCGATTCTATGCGAGGTTCCCTCTCGCGGGAAAGGAAACCGATACGCGCGTCCCGGCGTCCGCCTCGCCGCCCTTCACCTCGATCGTCGCGCCGTGGCGCTGCGCGATTTCCTTCACGATGGCAAGCCCCAGGCCGCTCCCCTCGGTGGACTCGTTGTCGAGGCGCCGGAAGCGCTCGAAGATGAGGATGCGCTGCTCTACCGGGATGCCCGGGCCGTCGTCGCCGACCTCGAGCACGGAGAGCGTGCCGGCCCGCGAGGTGGCGACCTTCACCGTCGTGGCGCCGTAGCGCGCCGCGTTGTCCACCAGGTTCGACGCGAGCTCGCCCACGAGCACCGCGTTGCCGAGTATCGGCGCGGGCGCCAGGTCGAACTCGATCTCCACGCCGCGCGGTGTGGCCGCGCGCAGCCACGGCCCCGCGTGCTCGCGCACGACGTCGGCCAGGTCGCACGGTTCTTGCGGCACCTCGGGATTCGAGATCGGATCGGCGGAAGCGAGCGAGAGGATCTGCTGGGCGAGGCGTGCAAGTCGCAGCGCGCCCTCGCGCGCGTGTTTGAGGTGAGTTTCGCGCCCCGCGCCGCTCGCCGCGAGCTCGAGCTGCGTCGTGAGGCCGGCGATCGGCGTGCGCAGCTGGTGCGCCGCGTTGGCGATGAAGCGCGCCTGCACGCCCTGCGCGTCGTCGAGGCGGCGCAGCATGCCGTTCAGCTCGCGCACCAGCGGACGCAGCTCCTCGACCACGCGGCCTTCCTCGACCGGGCTCAGGTCCACGGCGGAGCGCGACTGCACCTGCATGCGAAGCTCCTCGACGGGGCCCAGCCCGCGGCGAACCCCGAGCAGCACCGCGAGGACCGCTGCGGTCGACAGGAGCGTGGTCGGCACGATCGCGGAAAGCGCGGCGTCGCGCGAAGCCGCATCGCGCTTGCGCCGCGTCTCGGTCGCGACGATCTGCACCGGGATGCCCTCGGCCCGCGCGGAGATCGTCACGGCACGGATGGGTTGGCCCTGGTGCACGTCGTCCCAGAAGCGCGGCTGCGGCTCGGGCGTGAACGGCGCCTTCGGCAGGCTCCAGTCGCCGGCGACGACGTTGCCCGCGCCGTCCATCACCGCGTAGTGGATCTGGTCGGTGCTGTCGGCGCGCAGCACCGCCTCGGCCTCGGGGTTGAAGCCGAGGATGATCTCACCCTTGCGCACACGCAGGTAGGGAACGATGGCGCGCGCGATGTCGGCGAGATCGAGGTCGTAGGCCGCGGTGAGGCGGCGCTCGAGGAACGCGTAGGCGCCGCCGCCGGCAACGACGCCGACAACGACCAGCGGAGGCAGCAGCCAAGCGACCAGGCGCCGCCTAAGGCTTTGCATCGCTCCAGGCTTCGACCAGGTAGCCCAGGCCGCGAATGGTGCGGATGCGGATGCCGGAGGGCTCGAGCTTCGCGCGGATCCGCGAGATGTGCACCTCGATCGCGTTGGCCGACATGTGCTCGTCCCACGACGCGACCGCGCCGGCGATCTTGTCCTTGGCGACGATCGCCTCGATGTTGGAGAACAGGTACTCGAGGATCGCATGCTCGCGCTGCGAAAGGTCGAGCGGCGCGCCGTTCACCAGCGCGCGCTTCTTCGCGAGGTCGATGGTGAGCGGCCCATGCTCGATCAGGCGCGAGCGCACCGCGCGCCCGCGCCGCGCGAGCGCCGCCACGCGCGCCGAGAGCTCCTCCTGCGCGAAGGGCTTGGCGAGATAGTCGTCGGCGCCCAGGGTGAGGCCGTGCACGCGGTCGTTCACCGCGTCGCGCGCGGTGAGGACCAGCACCGCCTGCTCGCCGCCGCGCGCGCGGAACTTCTTCAGCCACGTGAACCCGTCGACGCGCGGCAGTCCGATGTCGAGGATCACCAGGTCGACCTCGCTCACGCGCAGAGCCGTATCGGCCGCGATGGCGTTGTCCACCGCGTCGACCACGTAGCCCTCACGCCGCAGGGTCTCGGTGAGGCCGTTGGCGAGAAGGGGGTCGTCCTCGACGATCAGGATGCGCATGGGCCACATCATACCGGCGCTTTTGCGCTCAGATTCATGCAAGCTTGACGGCGCATAGTTCGCTTTCGTTTCATCCGTTCCGTTCCGCGCCGCGATGCGATGTTTCCTGTCCGGATTCGCGGTGGCGGTCGTGGTCGCCTGGGCGGGTGCTGCCCGCGCGGCCTCCGACTGCGCCGCGCTGCCACAACTGCCGCTCTCCTTCGGCGCAGCCGAGGAACGCTTCCCGCGCTGCAATCGCGACGTGCGCGCGGCCGAGCTTGCCGCCGCGGCGGTGGCGGCCGATCGGCGCATCGCCATGCAGCGGCCCAATCCCACGCTCACCCTGGGGGCCTCGAACGTGAATCCCCGTGCCGGCGTGGGGGCCGGGTCGCTGCGCGACAAGACCTTCGACAGCTCCATCCGCGTCGAGCAGCTGATCGAGCGCGGCGGCAAGGCGGAGCTGCGCGAGGCGCAGGCCGAAGAGCTCTATGCGGCCGCGCGCGCCGATGTCGCCGAGCAGCTGCGCGTGCAGCGCCTGGTGATGCGCACCGCGTTCTTCGACCTCGCCGCGGCGCAGGAGAAGGTGCGATTGCAGCGCGAGTTCGGCGCGCTCGCCGCCGACTCGGCCGCGGCCTCGAAGCGGCGCTTCGAGGCGGGCGAGGTGCCGCGTGCCGAAGCCGATCGCTTCCGCCTCGACGCCGCGCGTGCCGCGAACGACGCCCTGCAGGCGGAAGCCGATCGCGACCGCGCGCGCCTCGAGCTTGCCAAGCTGATCGGCGCGGAGGCCGCGGCGCGCACCCTGGTGGTCGAAGTGGCATGGCCGCAGGGCGAGCCCGCGCCGCGCACGGCCGGCGTGCGTCCCGACATCGCGGCGGCGCGCCATCGCGTGCAGGCCGCGCAGGCGGGGCGCGAGCTTGCGCGCCGCATCGCGACGCGCGATGTCACCATGGGCTTGCAGGCCGACCGCTGGCCGGTGTCGGAGACGAACCTGCAGGGCACCGGCATTTCCTACGGGCTCACATTCTCGGTGCCGCTGCACGTGCGCCACGCGAACGAGGGCGAGGCCGCACGGGCGATCGCCGATTTCGACTCGGCGCAGGCGGTGCTCGCTCGCGCGGAAGCGCAAGCCGAGGCGGAAGCGCGCCTCACCGAGGCCGATTGGCTCGCGGCGCGACAGCGCCGCGAGCGCTTCGAGAGCGAGGTCCGCCCCGCGGCCCGCGAGGTGGGCTCCGCCGCGGAGTTCGCCTATTCACGCGGTGCGACGGGCGTGCTCGACCTCCTCGATGCGCGCCGCTCCCTGAAGGCCGTCGAGCTGGACGAGGCGCAGGCGCGCGCCGACGCCGCGAAGGCCTGGGCGCGGCGCGCGGCCGCCGTGGAAACGGTCGAGGAATGAACCGATGAAGATCCACTCGTCCGTCGAAGCGCTCTACGCGCTGATCTTCGCGATCTGCGTGCTCGTGGCGCTATTCCTCCTCACGAGCTGCGGGGCGAAGGAGCCCGTGGTCGCGGACAAGCATCCCACGGTGCAAGGTCAGGCGATTACCTTTCCGAAAGGCAGCCCCGCGTCGGCGCGCCTCGCGGTCGAGAAGGTCGAAGCGCCGATCGAGCGCGACCTGGTGCTCCCGGCGCGCCTCACCTGGGATGAGGATCGCACCGTGCGCGTCTTCCCGCCGTTCGCCGGGCGCGTGACGCGCCTCGTCGCGAAAGTCGGCGACCATGTCGCGGCGGGCGCGCCTCTCGCGGAGATGATGTCGCCCGACTTCGGCCAGGCGCAGGCCGACGCGCGCAAGGCCCAGGCCGACCTCGCCCTCGCCACGCAGGCGCTCGACCGGCAGAAGGAGCTCAATGCGCATGGCGTGACCAGCGCGAAGGACCTGCAGCAGGCCACCGCGGATTTCGCGCGCGCGCGCGCCGAAGCCGACCGCGCCGTCGGACGCTTGAGCGCCTACGGCCACGCGGTCGGCGGCGACAACCGCTTCGTGCTGAAGAGCCCCACCGCCGGCGTGGTGGTCGAGCGCAACCTCAATCCGGGCCAGGAGCTGCGGCCCGACCAGCCCGGCAGCCCGCTCTTCGTGATCACCGATCCCACGCGCCTCTGGGTGACCGTGGACGCGAACGAAGCGGACCTGCGCTCGCTAAAGGTGGGAATGCCGCTCGTCATCAGCAGCAATCAATTCCCCGAGGATGCCTTCGCGGGAACGCTTACCCAGCTCTCCGATTTCGTCGACCCGGCGTCGCGGACCGTGAAGGTGCGCGGCAGCGTGCCCAATCCGGATCGCACATTGAAGGGCGAGATGTACGTCTCGGCACGCATCAAGGTGCCGCGCGGCGACCTGCCGACGGTGAATTCCAGGGCGATCTACCTCTCGGGCGTGGGTCACTTCGTGTTCGTGCGCACCGCGGGCGACAGCTTCACGCGCCGGCCCGTGCGCATCGGGCGCGAGATCGACGGGCGCATGCCGGTCCTCTCCGGCCTGAAGGAAGGCGAAGAGGTGGTGGTGGCGGGCAACCTCTTCCTCGACCAGATTCTCGCCTCGGCGCGCGCCGACGAGGATGCCGCGAGGAAATAGATGATCCGCCGCATCGTCGACTTCTCGCTGCGCCAGCCGCTCTTCGTCTTCCTCGGCACGGTGATCTTCGCGGTCGCGGGCGTGATCGCCTTCCAGGCGCTGCCGGTCGAGGCGTTCCCGGACGTCTCCGACACGCAGGTGAACATCATCGCGCTCTACCCGGGGCGTGCCGCCGAGGAGGTCGAGCGGCAGGTGACGATTCCCATCGAGACCGCCTTGAGCTCCGTGCCGAACGTGGTGCGCGCGTTCTCGCATACGCAGTACGGGCTCTCGTTCATGATTCTCACCTTCAACGACAAGCCCAACGACCAGCTGGTGCGCCAGCAGGTGATCGAGCGCCTGCGGGGCGTCGACGTTCCGCCGGGCGTGCAGCCCGACATCGCGCCGCTCGCCACCGCCATCGGCGAGATCTTCCGCTTTCGCCTGCGTGGCGATCACCTCTCGCCGCAGGAGCTGCGCACGCTGCAGGACTGGGTGGTGGAAAAGCAGCTGCGCCTCGTGCCCGGGGTGGCCGACGTGGTGACCATGGGCGGGACCATGAAGCAGTACGAGGTGAATCCCGACCTCGCGAAGATGCGCGACTACAAGGTCACGCTCGCGCAACTGTTTACCGCGCTGTCGCGTGCCAACGGCAACGCGGGCGGTGGGGGCGTCACTCAGGGGCGCCAGCAGTTCCTGGTGAGGAGCCTCGGGAGCTTCCGCTCCTCCGCGGACATCGGCCAGGTCGTGGTGGCGGAGAACAAGGGCACGCCGCTCCTCGTGAAGGACCTGGCCGACGTGCGCGTGGGATCGGCGCCGCCGCAGGGCCTGGCCGGCCAGGACGAGGCTGACGACATCGTGAACGGCATCGTCATCATGCGCAAAGGCGAGAACCCGTCGCGCGTGCTCGAGGGCCTGAAGGAGAAGATCGCCTACGTGAACGCGCAGATCCTGCCCAAGGGCGTCGAGATCGTGCCGTACTACGACCGCTCGTGGCTGATCGCCAGGACGCTGCGCACGGTCTTCACCAACCTCACCGAGGGCGCCATGCTGGTGATGCTGGTGCTCTTCGTCTTCCTCGGAAACCTGCGCGCCGCGCTGATCGTCGCCGCGGTGATCCCGCTGTCGCTGATGGCGACCTTCCTCGGGCTCACCGTCGTCGGCATTCCGGCGAACCTGCTCTCGCTGGGCGCGATGGACTTCGGCATCATCGTCGACGGCGCGGTGATCGTGGTGGAGAACATCGTGCGCCGACTCGGGGAGATGCCGAATGAAAAGCTCGCCAACTCGCGCGCGCGTTACAACGCGGTGGTCGAGGCGACTTACGAGGTGGGGAGGCCCACGGTGTTCTCGATGGTCATCATCATCGCCGCGCACATCCCGATCTTCACGCTGCAGCGCCACGAGGGGCGCATCTTCTCGCCCATGGCGTGGACGGTGACCTCCGCGCTGGTCGGCTCGCTCGCGCTCTCGCTCACGCTGGTGCCGCTCCTTTGCGCGAAGCTGCTGAGGAAGGACCTGGGGCACGGCGACAACCGCCTGGTGGAATGGCTCAAGGCGCGCTACGAGCCGCTGCTGAGGAAGGCCATCGCGAGGCCGCGCCTCATCAAGGGCTTCGCGGTGGCGACGCTGGTGGCGAGCCTCGCCCTGGCGACCCAGCTGGGCAGCGAGTTCCTTCCCGAGCTGAACGAGGGCACGACGTGGGTGAACCTCACGTTGCCCGCGTCGGTGTCGCCGGCCGAGGCCCAGGAGCAGGTGCGCGAAGCGCGCCGCGCCCTGCACACGGTGCCGGAGGTTCGCACCGTCATCTCCAAGGTCGGACGTCCCGACGACGGCACCGATCCCAAGATCTTCAACTCCGCGGAGTTCTACGTGGATTTCATTCCGGATTCCGAATGGCGCGCGGGCAAGACCAAGGACGACCTCATCCGCGAGATGGACGCCGCGGTCTCGGCGATTCCCGGCATGGAACCCTCGTTCTCGCAGCCGATCCGCGACAACGTTCTCGAAAGCATCTCCCAGGTCGATGGCCAGATCGTGATCAAGGTGCGCGGCGAGGACCTCGACCTCATCAACGCCGAAGCCCAGCAGATCCTCGCGAAGGTCGCGACGGTCCCGGGCGTGGCGCGCGCGTTCATCGACCGCGTGGGCTCGCTTCCGCAGTTCCTGGTCGACATCGACCGCGCCGCGGCGGCGCGCTACGGCATCAACGTGGGCGACGTGCAGGACTTGATCGAGACCGCGCTCGCCGGCAAGTCGACCTCGGAGTTGTGGGAAGGCGAGAGGCATTTCAGCGTGGTGGTGCGCCTGAAGCCCGGCGAGCGCGACCTGGGCGAGCTCGGCAAGCTCCTGGTCGCCGCGCCCAACGGCGCGCAGGTGCCGCTCGCGCAGCTCGCGCGCTTCCGCTCGGTGTCGGGCGCGATGAACATCGCGCGCGAGAACGGCCGGCGCGTGGTGTCGATCGGCGTCTTCATCCGCGATCGCGACATGGGCAGCGTGGTGAGGGACATGCAGGCGCGCGTGGCGCAGGGCGTGAAGCTCTCCGAGGGCGACGAGGTCACGTGGTCGGGCGAGTTCGAGAACCAAGAGCGCGCGATGAAGCGGCTCCTGTGGATCGTGCCGCTTTCCATCGGCCTCATCTTCCTGCTGCTTTTCGACGCGTTCGGCTCGTTCAGGAGCGCGCTCCTCATCATCGCCAACATCCCGTTCGCGATGGTGGGCGGCATCCTCGCGCTCTATCTCATCGGGATTCCGCTTTCGGTGTCGGCGGCGATCGGCTTCATCGCGCTCTTCGGCCAGGCGGTGCTGAACGGCGTGGTGATGGTCACCTACTTCAACCAGCTGCAGCTCGACGGGCTCTCGGTGGAGGAGGCGGTGGTGCGCGGCTCGCTCGTGCGGCTGCGCACCGTGCTCATGACCGCGCTCCTCGCGATGCTAGGCCTGCTGCCGATGGCGCTGTCGCACGCGATCGGCGCCGAGACCCAGCGCCCGCTCGCGATCGTGGTGATCGGCGGGCTCATCTCGGCAACGCTCCTCACGCTCTTCGTTCTGCCGACGCTGTACCGCTCCGTGGCGATCGACATTCGCGCGCGAGAGGAAGAAGAAGCCGGAGCGATTCCGTGAGCGCGATCGCCGGAGCCGGTCGCCCCGGGGAATTCGGCGCGACCGGGCGCGATGCCGGTTACGCGGGCGTACGTAGCGTCCCGCTGTGGATCGTGATCGCGATCGTGGCGCTTTATGCCTCGGCGGGTCTCATCGGCCACGATCCCTGGAAGCAGGACGAGGCGTATGTGTTCGGCGGCATCCTCGATCTGCTGAACTCGGGCGACTGGGTGGTGGTGAAAGTCGGCGGCGTGCCGTTCATGGAGAAGCCGCCGCTCTTCCATTGGGTCGGCGCCCTTACGGCGACGCTCGCCTCGCCATGGCTTCCCCTACACGACGGCGCGCGCCTCGCGAGCGGAGTCTTCACGATCGTCACGGTGCTCGCGGTGGCGCTCGCTTCGCGCCTCTTGTGGGGGCGAGGGCGGGGGCGCATCGGCGCGCTCCTCACGGTGAGCGCCGCGGGACTTCTCACCAATGCGCAGATGATGCTCACCGACCTGCCGCTGATGGCGGGTTTCGCGATCGCGCTTGCCGGGTTTGCGGGTTGCCATCGCGAGCGTCCGTGGGGCGGCGCGCTCCTCGGCGTGGGAGTGGGAGTGGGCTTCCTCGGCAAGGGGCTCTTCGCGCCGGGCGTGCTCGGCCTGGCGGCCATCGCCCTGCCCATCGCGTTCGCGCAATGGCGACGAGCGCGCTATCTGCGCGAGCTCGCCATCGCGCTCGTGGCCGCGCTTCCCTTTCTCGTCATCTGGCCTGTCGCACTTTGGTCGCGCTCCCCGGAGCTGTTCCACGTCTGGTACTGGGACAACAACATCGGACGCTACCTCGGCTTCTCCGTAGCCTACCTCGGCGCCGCGACGGAGAGCGGCTATTGGGTGCAAACGCTTCCGTGGTTTCTCTTTCCGCTCTGGATGTTCGCCGCGCTGGCGCTCGCGCGCTCGCGCGGACGGATGGAAACCGAAGCCGGGGCCCAGGTTGGCTTGACGGTGGCCGCATGCGTGGCGGTGGTCCTGTGGAGCTCGGCCTCGGCACGCTCGATCTATGCGCTGCCGCTGGTGCCCGCGCTGGCCGTGCTCGCGGCCGGCGCGATCGGGCCCAGCGCCGCGCGCCTGGACCGCGCGCTTCGAATGCTCGGCGTCGCGTTTGCCGCGTCGATGGCGGTGGCGGTCTGGTGGGTGTGGGCTTGCCTCGTCTTCGCGCACGACGCGCCCGACTGGCCGTGGCTCGGCGCCTACTTTCCGCTGCGCTACGCCCTGGAGCTCTCGCTGCCGGCAGCCATCGCGGCGGCGGCGGTAAGCGTCGCCTTTGTCGCGCTCGCATGGGGCTCGCGGCGCATGGCGTCGGGAGGACTGGCGGTCTGGTCGGGTGCGCTCGCCGCGGGATGGACGCTGGTGACGCTTCTCTGGCTGCCGTGGATCGATCACGCGAAGAGCTACCGCGGCGTCTACGAGTCGCTCGCTCACGCCATTCCCGCGCAGGCCGACTGCGTCGCGAGCCTGGAAATCGGAGAGTCGGAACGGGCGGTGCTCGAGTACGTGCTCGGAATTCCGACCATCGATCCCGATGACGGGTGCCACTTCGTGCTGCGCCAGCGCAGGGCCGACAAGGTGGCCCCGCCCATGCCGAGCTCGTGGCGCCTCATCTGGCGTGGGAACCGCCCGGGGGACTACCGTGAGCGCTTCGAGCTCTGGTCGCGGCCAAGCTTCATGGCGAAACGGGGGAAACAGCACGCGCGCATCAAGGTGCGCGGCTGAAGAATCACTTCGCCGCGGTGCGCGTGCGCATCTCCGCGATCCACGCCGCCGGCAGCGCGATCTGCAGCCCCGCGCCGTAGGGGTGCGGCGTGGTGGCGATGCCGACCAGGCGCCCGAAGGTGTCGAACACCGCGCCGCCGCTTGCGCCAGGCGCGATCGGCACCGAGAGCTCGATCACCTTGCCCTGCGGCGTGGGGCGCAAGCCCTTCACGGTGCCCTCGGTGAGCGCGAATTCGCCCTTGGCGTTGGCGCCGAGCGCGAAGATCCTGTCGCCGGCCTTCGGCTCGTCGGGCGCGAGCGCCAGCTCGCGGGCGTTCGATCCGGAGACCGCGAGCTTGCACAGGTCGAGCGTCTCGTCGGTGACGGTGAGGTTGGCGGAATTGGATTCGGCGCCGGTGCGCACCACGAGCTGCGAGCCGCCGGGGATGCCGTGGCACGTGGTGATCATGGTGCCGGGCTCGGTGGCGAGCGCGATGCCGAGCGGCACCGCGCGTCCCGACATCTCGTAGCTCATCACGCGTCCCACGGACAGGAGCGCCGCGGGGAGGATCTGCTCGGGTCCCAAGGGCTTGGGCGGGGGCGGCGGCGCGGGCTTGGGCGCGACCACGACGGGCTCCACGGGCTTGGCGGTTTCGGGCGCGTGGCCCGGGCGCATCGCGAAGAAGAGTGCGATGAGGATGATGGCGGCCACGGCGATCGCGGGCAGCAGGTACCTGGGCTTGGGTTTGTCCTCGTCCGCGCCGGACTCGACCACCAGGTCGGGCGCTTCCTGGCGGGCGGCCTCGGCCTTCTCCGTGGCGGTGACGAGCGTGGCGTCGTAGGCCGCGCGGCGCCGCGGATCGGCGAGGATCTCGTGGGCCTGGCGCAGGAAGGATTCCGCGTTCGGGTCCGGCGGCACCGCGCGCTGCAGCTCGGCCGTGCGCTGCTTGTAGGCGAGCCCGATGTCGAGCGCATTGGCATCCCGGGCGACGCCGAGGATCTCGTAGAGGTTCTTCTTGGGAGCGGCCATGGGCGCCATCATCGGGCTTTGTGGCGTGCTGCGCAATAATCACGCAATGAGACCCCTTCTCGCGCTTTTCCTGGCTTCCTTCCTCGGCGCGTGCGCCACCTCCTTCGACCTGCAGGGCCATCGCGGCACGCGCGGGCTCGCGCCCGAGAACACGCTGCCCGCTTTCGCAAAGGCGCTCGCGATCGGGGTGACCACGCTCGAGCTCGACACCGCGATCACGCGCGACGGCGTGGTGGTGATCTCGCACGACCCGCGCGTGAACGCCGACATCGCGCGCGGCGCCGATGGCCGCTGGCTCGAGGCGCGCGGGCCGGCGATCCACGACCTCGCCTACGCCGAGCTTCTCGCCTACGACGTCGGGCGGTTGAAGCCGGGGAGCGCCTACGCGAAGTCGTTTCCCGAGCAGGTCGCCGTGGACGGCACGCGCATTCCGCGCCTGGCGGACCTCTTCGCGATGGTGGAGAAGTCCGGCAATCGCACGGTGCGCTTCGACATCGAGACCAAAGTGGTGTCAGGTACAACTATTTAAGTCGTACCTGACACGACTTTTTAAGTTGTACCTGACACGACTTATTCGACCTGGCGGCGGCCGCGGGCCTCGTTGACGAAGGCGAGGATGGCCAGGGCGATGACGAAGAAGCCGCCGGTGAGCAGGATCGCGAGGCGGTGGTTGCCGCCGGTGATCCAGGTCACCGCGCCGTAGGTGAGGGGGCCGAGGATGGCGGCGAGGCGGACCGCCACGCCCCACAGGCCGAAGAATTCGGCGCTGCGTCCGGCCGGCGAGAGGAAGGCCACGAGCGCGCGGCCGGCGGACTGGCTCGAGCCCATGCATAGCCCGGCGAGGTTGGCCGCCACCCAGAACATCGCCGGCGTCTTCGAGAAGTACGCGACCACCGTCATGGCAACCCACCCCACGATCGTGACGCGCAGCGCCCACACCTTGCCGATGCGATCCTGCGCGTAGCCGAAGCCGAACGCGCCGATCGCGGCGGTGACGTTCACCACCAGCACCAGCATGATCGTGTCCTGGGTCTTGAAGCCCATCACCTGCTCGGCGTAGATGGCGGCGAGCGCGATCACGGTCGCCACGCCCGCCTGGTAGAAGACGCCGCACGCGAAGACCAGCAGCAGGTCACGGTAGCGCCCGGCGGAGCGCGCGGTCTCGAGGAGGCGCGCCATTGCGGCGGCCGCGCCCGGCACCGTGGCCGGTACTGCGCGCTCGCGCAGCCACAGGAAGGTCGGCAACGCCGCGAGCGCGTAGATCACCGCGGTGATGATCATCGTACCTGGCACCGCCTGCGCCGAAGTCGAGCCGCGCGACTCCGCCGTCATCACCCACGCGAGCGAGACGGCCAGCGCGAGGATGCCGCCGAAGTAGCCGAGGCTCCATCCCCATCCCGACACCTTGCCGAGCGCCGCGGGCCGCGCGAGCTCGGGCAGGAACGCGGCGACGAGGTTCTCGCCCATCGAATACGCCACGTTCGAGACGACGATGAAGATCACCGCCCACGCGACGGCGCCGGGTCCGGTCCACGCGAGGGCGATGGTGCCGGCGATGCAGATGACCGTCGAGAATGCGAGGAGACGTTTCTTCGACGCGTGCGCATCGGCCCACGCGCCGAGCAACGGCCCGATCACCATCACCACCGCGTACGACACGGAGAGCGCCGCCGTCCACGCGAACGTGGCCCACGCGGCATTGCCCGCGACCACGGAGACGAAATACGCGTTGAACACCGCGGTAAGAACCACCGTGGTGTATCCGGAGTTGGCGAAGTCGTACATCGCCCACGCCCATACCTCGCGGCGCTGGACTCCGGGATTGAGCGCCGAGGCGCTGACGACGGGCTCAGTCAATCAAGGCCTCCATGGCTTCATCGTGGCGAGCGCGGCCTGCGCTTCCTCGAGCGCGCGGTCGCGGTTCATCTGCAGGTCGGCCAGGTCGAGCGGCACCGGCCGGTCCGGGATCACGCCCTCGCCCTCGATCCGCTTGTCGTTCGCCATCACGAAACCCACCTCGCTATAGGCGAGCTCGGCGCCGCCCGGGATGCGCGCGTAGCCGAGGAAGCCGAGCAGGCACCCGCAGCTGGGCTCGCCCATCACGGTGGCGCGGCCGGCGGCCTGCAGGGTGGCGGCGAAGAGCTCGCTGCCGCTGGCGCTGCCGGCATTCACGAGGATCACCACCGGCCCCTTGTACGCGTCGGCGCGGCCTTCGAGGTGACGCTTCAGCTGGATGATCTCGACCGTGAGCGCGCCCATGAAGAAGCCGATCGGCTTGCCGGTGCGCGTGAGGGTGTGCCCGATCTCGGTGGGCGCCGGGAAGAAGCGCTCGAGCATCTGGTTCACCGCTTGCACGGCCCCGCCCGGATTGCCGCGCAGGTCGATCACGAGGCCGGGCGCATCCTTCAGCTCCTCGAGGGCTTCGATCGCACGGCGGGTGAGCGAGAGCGACCACTGGCCGAAGCGCACGTAGCCGAATCCCGAGGGCAACACGCGGTGGGTTTCGCCGGGACGAATCACCACCTTGCGGCGCGTGAGCGTGGCCTCGAGGCGGGTGCCGTCGGCGCGCTCGAAGGTGAAGGCCTCGCGCGTGCCCGGCTCGCCGGAGACGATCTTGCGCAGCGCCCGCATGTGGCGCGAGCGCTCCGTGGAATCGAGGCGCGTGTCGGCCTTGAGGCGCTCGTAGGCTTGCAGCGCCGGCTCGCCCGCGATCGCGACCAGCGTCATGCCCGGCCGCACGCCCGCCCACCACGCGTCCGAGTCCGGGTTCACCATGGAGATCGCGAGCTTGCCGTGCGTGGAGACGAAGAGGAAGCCCATCGTGACCACCTCGTCGTGCTTGCGCAGCTCCACGCGGGCGGGCGACTCCACGCGCGTGTGCGCATCCCTCAGCTCGCCGGTCATGCGGTCGAGCATGTCCCAGAACGCCTCGTCGTCCTTCGCCGCGAGCGCGAGCGGACGGTAGCGCGCCCCCACCGCGTTCCAGTCGACGCCGTTCAGCTTCGCGTCGTAGTAGCGCTCGTTGATCGTGCGCCACACGAAATCGAACGCGAGCTGGCGGTCCTCGGGGCGCAGCGTCGCCGGCGCCGGCGGCGCCACCACCTGCGTGGCCGGCGCGATCGCCTCCCCCATCTGCCGCCCGATCATGTTGTGGGGGTCGATCACCGAGCAACCCGCGGCGAGGAAAAGTGGTGTCAGGTACAACTTAAAAAGTCGTGTCAGGTACGACTTTCGGAGTCCTCCAAGACCCGGGCGACACGTTAGATGCATATGGCTCGTTCTCCTCGTCAATTCGTCGCCGGCTATCCTTCCCACGTCACTCACCGCGGGAACAACCGCCAGCGCATCTTCCATTGTGAAGGAGATTACCGATTCCTTTGGAACTGCATCAAGGAAGCCGCCGACGAGCATCAGGTCGGCATCAATGCGTACGTGTTCATGAGCAACCATGTCCACCTGCTCCTGACGCCGGGGGACGAATGGGGGATTTCAAGGGCGATGCACTCCGCGTCGCGCCGGTACGCGGGGTACTTCAACCACCGGTATGAGCGCACCGGCACTCTGTGGGAGGGGCGCTTCCATGCGTCGCTCGTCGCCACGGATCAATACTTTCTCAGTTGCCACCGGTATATCGACCAGAACCCGCTGCGGGCGGGTCTCGCCCGCTTCCCCGAGCAGTACCCATGGTCAAGCTATCGCTTCTATGCGATGGGGGAGGTCAATCCGCTGGTCACCGCGCATCGGGCGATTTCGATCCTGGGTGAGAGCGAGCATTCCCGGCGCAGCGCCTACCAATACCTGGTGTCGCGCCTCCTCGAAGGCGTGGAGTTGGAGTGCATTCGAAAAGCCTGCCGGTCCGGACGCGCCATTGGAGGGGACGGGCCACCGATGGGCAGGCCGCCCAAGAAAGTCGTACCTGACACGACTTTTTAAGTTGTACCTGACACCACTTATTTGGCGTCGGCGGGGCAGGGGACGGCGCGCAGCAGGGTGTTCGGGTACTCGCGCTGGACGAGCGCGAGGCGAGCCACGGCCTCGGTGTCGGGGTCGCGGATCAGCATCACGATCTCGCGCATCTCCTTCACGAAGGGACCGACCTCGGCGCCTTTCACGCCCTTTGCTTCCAGGGAAGTGACGAAGCGGCGCGCGGCCTCCTCGGTGGAGAAGACGCCGAGCGAGATGGCGTTGTCGGGGCGGATCGACATTTCGCTCACACCCTGGCGGCGCAACTGGGCCATGGTCGCCTCCGCGCCACGCCGGTCGTTCACCGGCGCGATGAAGACCCAGTGACGCGTGATCTCCTCGATGCGCCGCTCGGTCACGCGCTCGCCGAGCTTGAGGGCCGCGAAAGCCTCGCGCGCCTTGGGGGCGTCGGCAGCCGTGATGCCGGAAAACTCGACGCACGCGGCTCCGGCCAGGCCTTGCAGGGTCCTGCGCGTTTCCTCGGCGGTGCGCGCGGCCACCGTGGGGGGCGTGACGGCGACGATGCGCACGTCGTCCCGGTTGCGCTCGCGCGTCGAGAAGTCGGTGCGCTCGGCGGAGGCGCTCAGCCACAGGTGCGCGCCCAGGCCCAGCGTGGCGAGGAGCAGGAGGAAGAAGAGGAAGCGCGACACGTTCAGGAGTTGCGCGCGATCAGCGCGAGGCCGTCGAGCACCAGGTTTTCGTGATGGGTGGTGGTGATGGGAAGCGAGCCTGCGATCTCGGCCGCCGCGCCCCCCGAGAGAATGATACGGCCGGGCGGCGCGCCGCGCGCGGCCATGATATGGGCGAAACGCTCGACCGCGCCCGCCGCCGCCTGGATCGCGCCGCTGGTGATCGCGTCGGGCGTGCTTCCCGGGAAATCCTGCAGCGTTCCCTCCGTGAGGCGCAGCCCCGCGGTGCCGTGGTCCAGCGCGCGGCGCATGAGGGCGGGGCCGGGAACGATGAGCCCGCCGAGAAAGCGTCCGTCGGCGGCGAGGCCATCGATGGTGAGCGCGGTTCCGGCATTCACCACGAGCTTGTTGCCGGGCGGCTCCGCGTGGTGCGCCGCGATGAGGGCCGCCCAGCGGTCCGCCCCGAGCTGCCGGGGGTCGCGGTATCCGTTCTGCACGCCCAATTGACCGGGTTCGGGCTGGATGAACACGATCTGCGTTCCACCCCGCCTGACCGCGGCGGCAATCTTCTCGCCCACCTCGGATCCCGCGACGTTGGAGGCGATCGCATTGTCGACCGGCAGGACGGAGCGCAACGCATCGTAAAGCGTCGCCGCATCCGCCGTGGCGATGGCCCCGAGAGACTTCCACGCGCTCCCGTCGTGCACGCCCCACTTGATGCGGGTATTGCCCGCGTCGATCGCGAGGATCATGGCGCCCCGGAAAGTCGTGTCAGGTACAACTTTTTAAGTCGTACCTGACACGACTTTTTAAGTTGTACCTGACACCACTTATTTACCACGGAGGGAGATCTCGGCGGAGGAGAGGTGGACGACGCGCCCATCGGGCGTGGAGACGACGAGGGCGCCGTCGGGCGCGACGTCGGTCACCTCGGCGTCGAAGGCGGCTTCGCGGCCGGGAAGGACGCGCACGCGCCGGCCCTGGTAGGCGTGCATCGAGCGCCATGCATCGCGCGAAGCGGAAAAGCCCACGCGATCGAATTCCTCGAGCGAGGCGGCGAGCGTGCCGACGAGGCGCGCGAGGAGCTCGCCGCGCGCAGGCAGCGTCGGCGAGCACTGCGCCACGTCGGTCACCGGCTGGTCGATGAGGTCGAGCACGCGCTCGCCCAGCCGGTAGTTCACGCCCACGCCCACCACCGCCACGCTCGGCCCCTGCATCTCGCCGCTGGTCTCGACCAGCACGCCGGCCAGCTTGCGGAAATCGGCGACCACGTCGTTGGGCCACTTCACCTGCACGCGCTCCACGCCGCTTTGCGAAAGCGCGCGCGCGACCGCCTCACCCACCGCGAGCGACAGGCCGCCCAGGTGACCCGCGCCGCGCTCGAAGCGCCACAGCATGGAGAAGGTGAGCGAGCCGCCGAGGCTCGACACCCACGAGCGCCCGCGCCGCCCGCGCCCGCAGCGCTGCCACTCGGCGGCGAGGCAGGTGCCCGAGGCGGCGCCGTCCTCGGCGAGCTGCAGCAGCCGCGTGCTGGTGGACTCGACCTCGTCGACGATCTGCAGGGATACGCGCGCGTCCATGGCGCGCAGGCGTGAGGCAATCGCGGCGGCATCGAGAAACTCGATGGGCTCCGCGAGCCGATAACCCTTCCCCGGCACGCTGAAAAGCTCCACACCCAGGTCCGGCGCGCATTTCAGCGCCTCCGACAAGGTGGCGCGCGAGCGGTTGAGCGCGCGCGCGATGTCCTCGCCCGAATGGAAGCGCCCGTCGGCCAATCGCCGCAGCGCCTGGAAGGTGAGGGCGCTCACTTGCGCCGCCGGCTCTCGCGCCGCACCTCGAACGCCTCGCGCCGGTAGGCCACGTCGGCGATGATCGCGTCCAGCAGCAGCTGCACGCGCCGCGACAGCTTGCTCGCCTTGCGATAGTCGGCCGCGGCGATAAAGTCGGCGCGCCCGGCGTCGAGGAGCTTCACGCAGATCGCGCGCTGCTTGTCGCTTTTCGCGTCGAACACCGCCACCGTGTGCCCGCCGCTTTTCTTGGTGAGCGCCATCGACGGCACGTCGGTCATGCCGTCGCCCACGTAGATCATGTTGGCGAAGGGGATCGGGCGCCTGGCCTCGGGCATGTGCTCGTTGATCGACTCGCTCACCAGCTCGAGGCCCTTGTTGATGCGGAACAGGAATTGCGTCTTCAGCGTGTCCGTCACCAGCAGCTTGGGAAAGGTTGCGACGCCATGGTGATTGAAGTGATACTCCGAGGCGTAGATGCGCTTGAAGTGTTTCCGAATGGAGACACCGTCCAGGATTTCCTTCTGCCCCGCGGAGATGAGGTAATGCTGCAGTTTCACCGTGCCCCGGCTGCGCTTCTTCACGTACGCGTTCATGCGCGCGAACCACGTGGTGACGCCGGGGAAGTACTCGATCGCGGAAGCCATCGCCGCGAAGTCCTCGCGCTTCACGTCCACCTTCGCGCGGTCGAGCGCCTCGAGGATGTGGCGCATGTACACCAGCATCCGGTCGCTCTCGGTGTCGCGCGCCTCGCGATTCACCATCGCCCAGAATTGCGCGGGCTCCACGCCGATCTTCGGCAGCACCGTGTACTCCTGCATCGGCTGCGGCGAGAGCGTGCCGTCGAAGTCGTAGACGAGCGCGATGGTGTCCTGGAAGAAACTTTTGCTCACGGCCAATGCCCAATGCGGGTTCGCGCCATTCTACTTTGTCCATGAATCTGGGCTTCCTGCCGACGCTGCCGTTCGAGCTGAGCTTCCCGCTGCTGTTCGGCGTGCTGCTCGTCTCCGGCATGCTCGGCGGCGAGATGGCGAGGAGCGTGAAGCTGCCGCGCATCATCGGCTACGTGACGGTGGGCTTCGTGATGGCGCCCCTCGCGCGCCTCATCGGCCTCGACCTCCTCCTCGACGAGGCGCGCATCTTCGTCGATCTCGCGTTGGGCCTGGTGCTCTTCGACCTCGGCCGGCGCATGGACCTGCAGTGGATGAAGCGCGACTGGACGCTCGCCGCCGCCGGCCTCGCCGAAAGCCTCCTCACGTTCGCGGCGGTGTTCGCAACGCTGCTCGTGTTCGATTTCGCGCCCGTGCAGGCGGGCATCGCGGCGGCCATCGCGATGGCGACCTCGCCCGCGGTGGTGATGCTCATCGTGCAGGACGCGCGCGCCGAAGGCCAGGTGACGGAACGCGCGCTGAATCTCGTCGCGTTGAATAGCCTCCTCGCCTCGATCATCACCACCATCCTGCTGGCCACCGCGCACCTCGAATCGCGCATGGACGTCGAGACGGCGCTCCTGCACCCGGCCTATCTCTTCCTGGGCTCGCTCATCCTGGGCGGCGTGGTGGCGAGCTTCGCGCGTCTCGTCGCGAGGAGCGTCGAGAAGACCAAGGACCTGCACTTCACCCTCATCGCCGGCATCGTGGTGGCGGCGGTGGGCATCGCGTCGATGCTGAAGCTCTCGGTGATCCTCTCGCTCCTCGCCTTCGGCCTGTTCACGCGCAACGACGCGCGCAACTACGACCTCCTCAACGTGAACCTCGCGCCGGCGAGCCGGCTCCTCTACATCGTGTTGTTCGTGATCACCGGGGCGAGCCTTCCGCCCGGCGCGCTCGCCACCGGCGGGGCGGCCGGGCTCGCGATGGCCGCGGCGCGCTTCCTGGGCAAGCTCGTGGGCGTGCTCGCCGTGGCGCCCATCGGCGGGCTGCGCACGCGCCAGGCCGTGGGCCTCGCCTTCGCGCTCATGCCGATGTCCACGCTGGCGCTCATGCTGCATCACGACGTGACGCGCCAATTTCCGGAGTTCGGCGCCAACCTCACGGCCGTTTTCCTTTCCGCGGTGATCGTGATGGAGATCGCCGGGCCGATCCTCGCGCAGTGGGGCCTCACGCTCGCGGGCGAGACCGCGCCCAGCGGCGAGGCGGGGGTTGCCGCCGACAGGCAGGCGGCGCGCGCCCCCGGCGCCTGAGGCTCGATGCCGCTCGATTTCAAGTCCTCCGAGCCCCTCACCATCGGCATCGAGCTCGAGCTCATGGTGCTGAACCGCCACGACTACAACCTCGTGCGCGGCGCCCCGGATCTCCTCGCGCGCCTCGAGAAGATGGACTTGGACGGCGAGGTGAAGCCCGAGATCACCGAGAGCATGATCGAAGTCAACTCCGCGGTGAACCGGCGCTACGCCGAGCTTCTCACGGGGCTCGAGCGCGTGCGCGACGCCATCGTGATCGCGGCCGACCGCCTCAACCTGGCGATCGCCGGCGGCGGCTCGCACCCTTTCCACAAGTGGGCGGAGCGGCGCATCTTTCCGACCGAGCGCTTCCAGCGCGTGTCGAGCCTCTACGGCTACCTCGCCAAGCAGTTCACCGTCTTCGGGCAGCACATCCACGTCGGGGTCGCGAACGGCGACGAGGCGGTCTACCTCACGCACCACCTCGCCCCTTACGTCCCGCATTTCATCGCGCTGTCCGCGGCGTCGCCCTTCTCGCAGGGCGAGGACACGTCGTTCGAAACGTCGCGCCTGCACGCGGTGGCCTCGTTCCCGTTGTCGGGGCAGATGCCGGCGGTGCGCACGTGGGAGGAATTCAAGCGCTATTACGACGAGATGCTGGGCTACGGCATTGTCGCGAGCATGAAGGATTTCTATTGGGACATCCGGCCCAAGCCCGAGTACGGCACGGTCGAGATCCGCATCTGCGACACGCCGCTCACCGTGAAGCTCGCCGCCGAGCTCGCCGCCTATGCGCAGACCCTCGCCGCGGACCTCCTCGCCCATCGCCGCAACGACGACTCCGGGCCCGTGTACCGCGTGTACGGCTACAACCGCTTCCAGGCGTGCCGCTTCGGCTTCGAGGGCGAGCTGGTCGACCCCATCGCGCGCACGCACACGCGGTTGCGCGACCATCTCCTCGCCACGATCGAGCGCCTCGAGCCCTCGGCGGCGGCGCTCGGCACCGCGGCGCCGCTCGGGGCGCTCGCCGCGCTCGCCGCGCGCGAGGAGAACGACAGCCGCTGGCTGCGCGAGCGCTACCAGGAGACCAAGTCCTTCCCCGACGTCGTGCGGATGCAGGCGCAGCGGTGGCGTGAATGATGCGCGTCGCACCCTGGCTCTTGGCATTCATGGCCGCGCTCGCCGGCGCGGCCGATCGCCTCGTCCACATCGATACGCGCCCCGGCGTGCGCGTGGGCTACTGGCTGATGGAGCGCCCCGGCGCGAGCGCCACCGTGGTGCTGCTGCCGGGCGGCGAAGGCGGCATCGGCATGCGTGACGGGGTTCCCGCGTCGGCGAACTTCCTCGTGCGCAGCCGCGATCTCTTCGCCGCGGCGGGCTACAACGTCGCGGTGGTCGGCAAGCCCAGCGACCGTACCGAGCTCGACGCCAACTTTCGCGCCGGGGCCGACCACGTCACGGACCTGCGCAGGGTGGTCGAGCGCCTGCGCCAGGACCTGGGCAAGCCCGTGTGGCTCGTCGGCACCAGCCGCGGGACGATTTCAGCGGCGGCGGCCGCGATCGCGATCGATCCTTCCGCGCTCGCCGGGGTCGTGCTCACGTCGAGCGTCACCAGCGGCAGCCGAACGTCGCCGCTGCGGGTGGCGTCGCTCGACTTGGCCGCGATCCAGGTGCCGGTGCTGGTCGTCCATCACCGCGACGACGCATGCCCGTCCTGCAGCGCCCGCGAAACCCCACGCATCATCGAGGGCCTCACGCATGCGCCGTCGAAGAAGCTGGTGATCCTCGAAGGCGGCAGCGGCGCGCGCGGCGATCCGTGCGAGGCGCTGCACTGGCACGGCTTCATCGGCATGGAGGCGGAGGCGGTCACCACCATCACCGAGTGGATGCGTAATCCCCGCCAGGAGCGCCCCGGCTTGTCATGAAGAAAGTCGTACCTGACACGACTTTTTAAGTCGTACCTGACACGACTTTTTAGAGGACCTTGCCGGGGTTCATGAGGCCGTGGGGGTCGAGGGCGTTCTTGATGGAGCGCATCATCTCGAGCTCGAGCGGGCTCTTGTAGAGCTTGATCTCTTCGCGCTTCATGACGCCCAGGCCGTGCTCGGCGCTGATGGAGCCGCCCAGAGCGTTCACCACCTCGTAGACGATGTGGTTCACCTCGGCCGCCTGGGCGAAGAACGCGGCGGCCTCCTGGCGCTCGGACTTGGAGCAGTTGTAGTGGATGTTGCCGTCGCCGACGTGCCCGAAAGCGACGATGCGCACGTCGGGGAAGCGCGCCGCGAGGGCCGCATCGGCGCGCGCGATGAATTCCGCGACGCTGCTTACCGGCACCGCGACGTCGTGCTTGATCGAGACGCCGTCCTGCTTCTGCGCCTCGGAGACGTTCTCGCGCATCTGCCACAACGCGTCGCGCTGCGCCTGGCTCGCCGCGATCATCGCGTCCAGGATCAGGGATTCCTCGGCCGCTGCGCCGAGAGACTCCTCGAGCATCGCGCCCAGCGCATCGCCCGCGGCGCTGTCGGAAAGCTCGACCAGCACGTACCAGGAGTGGCGCGCCGGCAACGGATCGCGGGTGCCGGGCATGTGCTTCAGCACGAGGTCCACGCACACGCGCGCGAGAAGCTCGTAGCCGGTGATGCGTTCCCCGCACGTCGAGCGCAACCGGGTGAGCAACGCCACCGCCGCGGCGGGACATCACGGCGGCGGTGATGATGCCGAGGGTGCCCTCCGCGCCGACGAACAGATGCTTCAGGTCGTAGCCGGTGTTGTCCTTGCGCAGCCCGCGAAGGCCGTTCCACACGCGCCCGTCGGGGAGGACGACCTCGAGCCCCAGCACCAGCTCGCGCGTGTTGCCGTAGCGCAGCACCGCGGTGCCGCCGGCGTTGGTCGAGAGATTGCCGCCGATCTCGCAGCTGCCCTGCGCGCCGAGAGACAGGGGAAAGAGGCGATCGTGCGCGTCGGCCACCTGCTGCAGCGATTCGAGCACGCACCCGGCTTCCACGGTCATCGTGTTGTTGGCGGCATCCACGGCGCGCACGCGATTCATGCGCGAGAGGTTGATCACGACCTGCGTTCCCGAGGCGTCCGGCACCGAGGCGCCGCACAGGCTGGTGTTGCCGCCCTGCGGCACCATGGCGATCCCGTACTGCGCGAGGAGCGCCACCACGCGCGCCACCTCGTCGGTGTTGGCGGGCCTCACCACCGCGGCGGCGCGCCCGTGATACTGGTCACGCCAATCGGTCTCGTAGGGGCGGCGCTCGTGCTCCGCGGCGATGAGCCCGCGCTCTCCCACGATCGCGGCGAGGCGCTCGGCGAGGCCCGCGGGGAATCGATCGTTCACGTGCGGATCCTGGAAAGCAGCTTCGTGGTCGAGCGGTCGTGCTGGAAGGCGATCGAGTGCACGCGCCCGCCCCAGCCCTCGACTTCCTTGGCGCCGACGATGCGCTCGGCGCTCCAGTCGCCGCCTTTCACGAGGTGATCGGGCTTGCAGGTGAGGATGCGCGCGAGCGGCGTGTCCTCGTCGAACCACGTGACCAGCGACACGCCTTCGAGCGCCGCGATCACCGCCAGCCGGTCCTCGAGCGCGTTGATGGGGCGGTCGTCGCCCTTGCCCAGGCGCCGCGCCGAGGCGTCCGAGTTGAGCGCCACCACGAGCGATGCGCCGAGGGCGCGCGCTTCGGCGAGATAGGTCACGTGCCCGCGATGCAGGATGTCGAAGACGCCGTTGGTGAAGACGAGCGGACGCGCCAGCACCGCCACGCGCGCGGCGAGGCGGGAGGGGTCGCAGATCTTGCTTTCGAAGGCTGGGGTCATTTCCCCATTTTAGTCGTTGACGGCGGCGACCACCTTGTTGCGGCCCGCCTGCTTGGCGGTGTAGAGGGCGCGATCGGCCTGCTGCAGGGTGTAGGTCCAGTCCTGGCCGTGGGGCGGCATGGAGGCCACGCCCGCGGACACGGTGAGCGGGCCGATGGCCTTGCCGTCGAATTCGATCGTGAGGGATTCCAGCGCGGCGCGGATCGCTTCGGCGCGGTTGCGCGCCGTGATGAGCGTGGCCCCCGGCAGGATCACCGCGAACTCCTCGCCGCCGAAGCGGCACGCGATGTCGCTGTTGCGCGTGGCCGCACGCAAGAGCTCCCCGGTGCGCTCGAGCACGAAATCGCCCGCGTCGTGGCCGAAGGTGTCGTTCAGGTTCTTGAAGTGGTCGATGTCGAGCACGATCACGCCGACGCTCTCGCCCATGCGGCGCGCGCGCGGCAGCTCGCGGCCCATGGTCTCCTCGAGGTAGCGGCGGTTGTAGAGACCGGTGAGCGGGTCGCGCATCGACAGGTGGTGCGCGCGGTTCCACGCGGCGACCAGCGCCACGGTGAGGAAGAAGAGCACGATGCTGGCGAGGATTCCCGCGCCGAGAACGCCCCAGGGACGCGAGCGCTGCAACGTCGCGTCGAACTCGGGGCGCGAGATGAACTGGATGGTCCAGACGCGCCCGGGCATCGGGAAGGCGACCTGGCGCGAGAAGGCGGGCTCGGCCTCGGCGGGCGTGACGCGCCACGCGGTGCGCGTGTCGATCAACTCGGTGGCCGCGCGCGGCGCCGGCTCGTCGAACACCTGCATGTCGAGCACCTGCAGCACGCCGTCGTCGAGGATGCCGCGCATGAGGTCGTGCATCCGGAACGGGCTGAACACGAAGCCGGCGAGGGCCTCGTTGCGCTCGTCCGGGGTGGCGGCGCGCACTTTCTTGCCGTAGACCGGCACGTACATCACGAATCCGGGCTGCTGCGCCTGGGTGCCGCGGAAGGCTTCGCCGGCGAGCACTACCTTGCCGGAGATGGCGACATCGGAATTGTCGCGCGCACGTTCCATGGCGGTGCGGCGCGTGCGCTCCGACGCCATGTCGAATCCCAGCACGCGCGCGTTCCTTCCCGAGAAGGGCTCGTTGAAGACGACCGGGAAGGCGTCGGAGCGCTCGGGGCTCGGTCGGATCTCGTAGTCCGCGAGGCCTTCGGCGCGCAGCCGCTTCACGTGCGCCTCGCGCTCCTCGGGCTTCACGCGCGACGCGTAGCCGATCGACTGGATGCCGGGGAAGCGTTCCTCGAGCCCGAGGTGCGCGATGAAGTCGCGCCATTCCTGGCGCGAGATCGAGGGGGAGGAGGCGATGCGCGCCGCGCCGGAGCGCAGGATCTGCTCGTAGGAGAGCATGCGCGAGCGGATCGCCGCTTCCGCGGTCTCGGTGCGCCTCTCGAACTGCGAGCGCGCCTCGTCGACGCGGCTACGCTCGAGGGCGATCCATCCGGCGGCCGCCAGCGCAAGGGCGGCGGTGAGCGCGACCCACGGAATGGGTGAGTGCAACGCTTCGCCTGCTCCTTCCAAACGCCACCGCATGATCTCCCTTTGCCTGTTCTTCGTGGGGAGGAGTGTGTCGGCGCGCGCCGGACGGCGAAGTGACCTGCGTCACTCGGGGAAATACAGCTGTAATCGCGCGCGAACGAGCGTGGCCCGCGGGCCGATGAACGGCGCCATTACTTGCCGATGTATTCGAAGACCTTCACCACGCGGTTCACGCCGCTCGTGGTGCGCGCGATCTCGACGGCGGCGTCACCCTCCTGCGGCGTGACCACGCCCATCAGGTAGACAACGCCCGCCTCGGTGATGACTTTCACGTGCTGGGGCGAGAACTTGCCGTTGTTCACCATGCGCGCCTTCACGTTGGAGGTGACCAACGCGTCGTTGCCGCGCGCGGCGATCGACGAGGCGCCGGCCACCTGCAGCTCGTTGGTGACTTCCTTCACGTTCTCGATGGAGCGCACCGACTCCTCGAGCTGCTTCTTCACGTCCTCGGTGGGCGCCTCGCCGGTGAGGAGCACGCGGCGGTTGAAGCTGGTGGCGTTCACGTGCGCGCCGGAGGCGCGATCGCGCACCCTGCCGATCACCTTCCATTCGATGCCTTCGTCCTCGATGTAGGTGCCGGTGGTGCGCCGGTCGCTCGCCATCAGGGCGGCGGCGCCCACGCCGGTGACGGCGAGCGGGAAGCAGCCCTGCAGGAGCGGCATGGCGGTTGCGACGAGGGTAAGGCCGATCAACTTGCGCATCATTTCCTCTTTCCGAATATCACGTTGTCGACGACCTCGCACAGGCAGTGCAGGGCGAGGAGGTGGATCTCCTGGACGCGCATGGTGCGTGGGTGCGCGACGTTGAGGTGGAAATCGCGGGTGCGAAGCATCTTCGCCATGGCGCCGCCGTCGCGCCCGGTGAGGGCGATGACCACGAGGTCCTTCGCCTGCGCGGCCTTGATCGCCTCGGTCACGTTCTTCGAGTTGCCCGAGGTCGAGATCGCCAGAAGGAAATCCCCCGGCTGTCCGAGCGCCTCGACCTGCCTTGCGAACACGCGCTCGAAGCCGTAGTCGTTGGCGATGGCGGTCAAGGCCGAGGTGTCCGTGGTGAGCGCGATGCCGGGAAGGCCCGCGCGTTCGCGCTCGAAGCGCCCGGTCATCTCGGCGGCGAAATGCTGGCTGTCGGCCGCCGAGCCGCCGTTGCCGCAGGAAAGCACCTTGCGCCCGCCCTTCAACGCCTGCGCGAGGGCCTCTCCCGCGCGCGCGATCTCGCGCGGCATGGTCTCAGCCATGCGCTGGCGCAGCTCGATGCCTTCCATGAAGTGCTGCTTGAGGTGGGCTACGTGGTCCATTCGTGTTTCGCTACTCGCGAGTCAAGGCTCTATCCGCGGACAATGCTCTTTGTGGGCGTCACTCGGCAATTCTACCGTCAGGAAACCTCGAAAGCCGCGCGCAGCCACTCGGGAGACCCGCTATCGAGCGTGATCACGTCGAAGCGACATGGCGGCTCGCGGCGCAGGCGCGAGAGATATTGTCGTGCGGCGGCGACGAGGCGCGCCTGCTTGTGCGGGCTTACGCTTTCCGCGCCGCCGCCGAAATGCGCGCTCGAGCGCATGCGCACCTCGACGAACACCAGCACCTCGCCATCGCGGGCGACGAGGTCGATCTCGCCCAGGCGCGTGCGGTAGTTTCGGGCGACGATCTCGAGCCCGTGGCGCGCGAGGAAGTTGGCGGCGGCCTCCTCCGCGGCGCTGCCCGCGGCCTGCGCCGCCGTCATGGGGCGCGCATCGGGATCACGCGCCCGCCGTCCACCTCGGCGGGCGTGAGCGTGCGCGCGAAATGCGTGGGCGGCTCGAGGCCGAGCTTGCCGGTGACGCCGTCGATGGGCGCGCGCTTCTCGCCTTGCAGGAGCTGCATCGAGATGCGATAGGCATCGATGCCGAAGGCATAGAGGCGTTCCTGCTCCACGGACATGGAACGGGGCACGGGATAGATCATGACGGCGGGATGATCGGGCTGGGCGAACCACGGCATCTCCACATAACGCACGCCCTGCAGGTCCACGTTGACAATGGCCTCCGCGCGCGGGTTGATGCTCATCGAGGTCGCGTAGAGCGGCAGCATCCCCGAGACGTACGGACGCACCGCGCGCGCCTCGGGCTGGTCGAGCGCCATGAAGACCATGTCGGCGCGCACGTTCGCCATGCGCTCGCGCACCAGGGGCGCGTCCTCGGCGGTGCCGCTGAAGGTGAGGCGCGCGGTGACCTGGCCCGCGGCGCGCGACCATTCACGCTCGAAGGCTTCCTGCACGCGCTTGGCGAGGGGCGAGGCCGAGGTGATCACGATCGCCGAGTGCCAGCCGTCGGCGACCGCGAGGAGCGCCACCTGGCGCGCCTCGGCCTCGAGGGAAAGCGAGAACGTGTAGAGGGAGACCGGGATCTCGTGCGCGGGGGCCTGGGGCTCGTTCAACGCGAGCACCGGCTGGCGCGGGCAGTCGCTTCGCGCGAGCGCGGTGGCGCCGTCGCGCGTGATGCCGCCCACCACCAGCACGGCGCCCGCGGCCTGCGCGGCGCGGCACGCCTCGAGGAGGGCCACGCCCTCGTTCTCGATCGCGGTCAACATGACCGGCGGCGCCTCCTTGCCGCCGGCTTCGGCGGCGGCGAGGAACCCCTGACGCACCGCGTCGGCGAGGCGCCCGAGGCTCTGCGAGGTGATCGGCAGGATGAGGGCGATGTGCGCCTTGGGTGGGGCGCTGACACGGCGCGGATCGGGCACGGCTGGCACGCCGACCAGCGGCTTTACCACGCTCGAGCGCGCGAGGCCCGTGGCCGGATCGATCTCGTCCTCGCCTCCGGGAGCCGCCTGCGACAAATAGGTTGTGCCCGCCGCGCGCTCGGCCGAGAATGCCGGCGACACCAACGAGGTGAGGAAGACGAGGAGAAGCGCGCTGAAACGCGACATCAGGAAGGCGGCCATCGACCCGGAGACGCCGCGCGTGGCGCACCCACCGGACGCGGCATTGGAACCCGGATTATATGTGGTGGCGACGCCCATAGGGAACCTCGGCGACATCACGCTGCGCGCGCTCGACGTGCTGCGGCGCGCCGACACCGTCGCGGCCGAGGATACGCGCAACACCCGCGGGCTGCTCAACCACTTCGGGATCTCGGCGAAGCTCGTGGCGCTGCACGAGCACAACGAGCGGCGCGCGGCCGAAGGGCTCGCTCGCGAGATCGGCGCGGGGAAGGCGGTGGCGCTGGTGAGCGATGCCGGCACCCCTGCGGTGAGCGATCCGGGCGCGGAGCTGGTGAGCCTGGTGCGCGCCGCGGGCCTCGCCGTGATCCCGGTGCCCGGCGCGAGCGCCATGACGGCGGCGCTCTCGGCGAGCGGCCTCGCGTTCGAGGGCGCGGTATTCGCGGGATTCCTGCCGGTGAAGGGCAGCGAGCGCCGCGAGAAGCTCGAGGCGCTCGCCGCGGGGCCGTGGGCGATCATCCTCTTCGAAGCCCCGCATCGCATCGCGACCACGCTCGCCGACCTGCACCAGGCGTTCGGCGAGCGCGACGTGGTGATCGCGCGCGAGATCACCAAGCGCTTCGAGACCATCACGCGCCTGCCGCTCGCCGAAGCGAGCGCGTGGGTGTCCGCGGACGAAGATCGGCGCCGCGGCGAGTTCGTGCTGGTGATCGAGGGCCGCCCCGTCGAGCGCTCCCCCGGCGTCGATCCGCGCGCCGTCCTCGTGACGCTCCTCGCCGAGCTTCCCCTCAAGCAGGCCGTGTCCCTCGCCACCAAGATCACCGGCGGCAAGAGGAACGAGCTCTACGCGCTCGCTTTGGAGCTGAAAAAATAAGTGGTGTCAGGTACGACTTTTGTCGGAATTCCGACAAAAGTCGTACCTGACACCACTTTTTAAGTTGTACCTGACACGACATTTATAATCACCCCCGGATGTCCGAATCCCTCACGATCACCCGCCCCGACGACTGGCACGCGCACCTGCGCGACGGCGACCTCATGGAGTCGGTGGTGGCGGCGACGGCGCGGCAGTTCGCGCGCGCCATCGTGATGCCGAACCTGAAGCCGCCGGTGGTGACGACGAGGGAGGCGAAGGCGTACCGCGAGCGCATCCTGGCCGCGCTGCCGAAGAAGTCCACGTTCGAGCCGTTGATGACGCTCTATCTCACCGAAGATATGAAGCCCGCGGAGATCGAGCGCGCGCACGCCGCGGGATTCGTGAAGGCGGTGAAGTACTACCCGGCGGGTGCGACCACCAACTCCGCTTCGGGCGTCACCGACATCCGCAAGGTGGACGCGGTGCTCGAAGCGATGCAGGGCGTGGGCATGCCGCTCCTCGTGCACGGCGAGGTGACCGACCCCGAGGTGGACGTCTTCGATCGCGAGGTGGTCTTCCTCGAGCGCACCCTCGCCCCGCTCGTGAAGCGCTTTCCGAAACTGAAAATCGTGGTCGAGCACATCACCACCCACGAGGCCGCCGCCTTCGTCGAGCGCGCGCCGGAAAACGTCGCCGCCACCATCACCGCGCATCACCTCCTCATGAACCGCAACGCGCTCTTCGCCGGCGGGCTGCGCCCGCACCACTACTGCCTGCCGGTATTGAAGCGCGAGCCCCACCGGCGCGCGCTGGTGAAGGCGGCGATCTCGGGAAATCCCCGCTTCTTCCTCGGCACCGACAGTGCGCCGCACACGCGCCGCAACAAGGAGATGGATTGCGGCCACGCGGGCATCTACACCGCGCACGCGGCGCTCGAGCTCTACGCCGAGGCCTTCGAGACCGCCGGCGCCCTCGACCGGCTCGAGGCGTTCGCGAGCCACTTCGGCGCCGACTTCTACGGCTTGCCGCGCAACAAGGGCAAGGTCAAGCTCGAGAAATCGAGGTGGAAGGTTCCCGCCGAGTATCCCTTCGGATCCGAGGCCGTGGTGGCGCTGCGCGCCGGGCAAACGATCGGCTGGCGACTCGCCGGCTAGCCGCCCCTTGGATTGGCTCCTCGCACGCGAGCGGATGCGCTCGCCGCTGTATGCGGCGATCGCGCCGGCACTGGAACGCCTGCCCGAGGATCGCTGGCCCAGCCACGACGAGCTCAGCGCCGCGGCGTCGGGAATCGTCACCGCGCGGGGAATGGCGCTGCGATTCGTGAAGCCGCGCGAGCATGGCGACCGCGAGCGTCGCTACTACGAGCTTCGCATCGCCGCCACCGGCGAAGTCGAGACGCGCCCCGAAAGCTGGCACGACTTCTTCAACGCGATCGCCTGGCTCGCCTGGCCGAAGGCCAAGGCCGCGATCAACGCGCAGCATGCGGCAATCCTCGAGGAGCGCGGCGAAGAGGAGTCGAAGAGGAGGAGTCCCCTGCGCGATGCCTTGACGCTCTTCGACGAGGGCGGCGTGGTGGTCGCGTCGAGCGCACCCGACCTTCTGCGGCTCGTCAAGGACTTCGAGTGGAAGCAGCTCTTCTGGGATCGGCGCCCGGAGCTCGAGCAGCACATGCGCTTCTTCGCCTTCGGCCACGCGCTCTGCGAGCAGGCCCTCACGCCCTATCTCGGCATGGTGGCGAAGACGGTCTTCATCCCCGCCGGAGATCTCATCGCGCTCCCCGCGCGAGAGCAGCTCGCGCGGGCCGACGCGCTCATCGCCGCGCACTTCCGCGAGCGCGCCAACTTCGCCTCGCCCAAGGCCATGGCGCCGATGCCGGTGCTGGGCGTTCCCGGCTGGCATCCCGACACCGCGAGAGAGTCGTTCTATGATGACGCGCAGCACTTCCGCTCGAAGGAGAAGGTCCATGGCCACGGTCGATAGCCGCATCGTCAGTCAATTCCTCAATGTGTCGACGTGCAACATCTCCGACGCGCTCGATCGCCTCGGCATCGAGGGCGCTCCGCAGGGCGTGCTGCCGATCTACCCGACGATGAAGATCGCCGGCCCCGCGGCCACGCTGAAGCTCGTCGCCGCGGGCAAGGCCGAGGAGTCGACCGTGCTCGGCACGCTCCGCGCGATCGTGAAGGGCGGCGCGGGCTCGGTGCTCGTCATCGACGCGTCCGAGAATCCGAAGGTGAACGCCTACGGCGGCGTGGCCGGCGCCACCTCGAAGCATCACGGGCTCGCCGGCTGCGTGACCGACGGCGTGGTGCGCGACGTGGACGAATACAAGGGCTATGGAATGCCGGTGTACGCGCGCGGCATCGCGCAGCAGTCGGTGCGCGGGCGCTCGTCGTGCGCGGGCTACGGCATCGAGGTGAAGCTGGGCGGGGTGCGCGTGCGTCCCGGCGACTTCATCGTGGCCGACGACAACGGCACCGTGGTGATCCCGATGGAGCGCGTCGCCGAGGTCCTCGCCTTCGCGCAGAAAGTGAAGGCGACCGAGGACGGCGTCATCGCCGCGATCCGCGCCGGCGCCGACCCGGTCGAGGCGCACGAGAAGGTGAACTACGACAACATGCTGAAGGTGAGTCATGCGTAGCGCACTCGCGGCCTTCGCGGGAATCGCGCTCGCCTTTGCAGTGCAGGCCGAGCCCTATCCGTCCAAGCCCATCAGGATCGTGGTGCCCTTCCCGGTGGGCGGCATCGCGGACACGTTCGGCCGCGCCATCGGCGCGAAGCTGGGCGAGACCTGGGGGCAGCCGGTGGTGATCGAGAACAAGCCCGGCGCGGGCGGCAACATCGGCGCCGACTTCGTCGCCAAGTCGCCGCCCGACGGCTACACGCTGGTGATGGGCAACATCGGCACCCACGCGGTGAACCAGAGCCTCTTCAAGGTGATGCCCTACGACACGCTGCGCGACTTCGTGCCGATCGCCCACGTGCTCGACGCCGAGGGCCTGCTGGTGGTGAATCCCTCGGTGAACGCGAAGACGGTGCCCGAGCTCATCGCGCTCGCGCGCGCGGAGCCCGGCAAGCTGAGCTACGCATCGGGCGGCCTCGGCACCACGAGCCATCTCGCCGGCGAACTCTTCAAGTCGATGGCGAAGGTCGACATGGTGCACGTGCCCTACAAGGGCAACGCGCCGGCGATCACCGACCTTCTCGGCGGGCAGACGCAACTCATCTTCGCCACCATGCCCACGGTCCTGCCGCAGGTGAAGGCGGGAAGGCTCCGCGCCATCGCGGTGATCGGCCCGGCGCGCACCTCCGCGCTCGACGTGCCCACGGTGGCGGAGTCGCTGCCGGGATTCGAGGTGAGCAACTGGATCGGGCTCTTCGCGCCCGCCGGCACGCCGGGCGAGATCGTCGCGCGCCTCAATGCCGAGGTGCAGAAGATCATGCGCTCCGCCGAGATCGAGAAGCGCCTCGAGAGCGAGGGCGCGAGGTTCATCCCGACGACGCCGCAATCGTTCGCGGCGTTCCAGCGTGCCGAAGCCGAGAAGTGGGCGAAGGCCATCCACGAGGCGAACATCAGGATCGAATAGCGCGGCGGGGTAAAATGGCCGGGTGAAGCAAGCCAGGCGGTCGCTGTGCCACTTCGGTTGCACAGAGGAAAGTCGGGACTCCAGAGGGCAGCGTAGCGGGTAACTCCCGTCCACCGCGAGGTGAGGATTAGAGGAACAGAGACGAGTCTTCCCGGGCAACCGGAAAGGGTGAAACGGCCAATCTCTACGCGGAGCAACATCAAGTAGGCAGACGACGACGTGGCCCACCGAGTCTGCGGGTAGGTGGCTCGAGCCCTGCGGCAACGCATAGCCCGAAAGGGCCGTAACAGAATCCCGCTTATCGGCTTGCTTCACTCTCATTCAGGCGTTTTGTCGCGTAACGGCGACGAAACGGTCATTTTCGCGGGAATGTGATTTTCTTCACATCCAAGCGCGCGCCCCTTGATCAATATGGGCTTGCAGCACCCCTAAAAAAGACATCGTCCGGCGCACGTGGGAGACCACGAATGAAACGCGCGATGCAATTTGTCACCGGATCCGTCCTCCTCTCGCTGGCGCCGCTCGCGGCCGAGGCGCGCGATCCCGATCCTGCCGCCCTTCGAATCGCCGCGGCTTTCGTGAAGCTCGCGGGCTCCGAGGACAACATCCTCGCGCTCGTCTGCGCGCTGCACGAAGGCGTGCCGGTGCACCTCGTCGCGCCCGTCGACCCGGGCACCGACTTCATGCCGGAGATCGTCCGCATCGAGCCGCCCACCGGCCAGATGGGTTGGAACGACGTGAAGCTCGCCCTCATGCTCGCGCGCGACGCGCTGCAAAGCCACGACATCGTGCGTCCGACGCTCGTGCAGCTGCACGCCGCGCTGCTGGGGGGCGACATCCC
>WNFM01253069.1_pt1 | contig 41779 bp, 45 predicted proteins | sample 5400271 | NCBI WGS metagenome assembly WNFM01 (sample SAMN13153352, study PRJNA577476) | soil metagenome | isolation source: 60 cm saprolite on Douglas fir-dominated hillslope | place: USA:California | collected 2013-09-17
GGCCCTCTCAGCGGTGCTCTGGCACAACTGGGAGATCGGGGACCCCGGGCGGCACCTGAGTGCCTACGCACATTGAATTAGGAATCAACCATCTAGCGGACCGGGGGAGAGTTCGTGCCCGGCCTGCGCTTGAGCGAGGGTGAGATCGGGCAGACGCGGCAGCTGGCTCGGCAGCGCGATGTTGCTGCTGGTCGCCGCCTCGATGCTGCTGCGCCCGTGGGAGCAGGGGCTCGGCGTTCCCGGGACCGGCCCCCGCGGTGCCCGCGCCTTCGTCACCCGGGCGGTCGACGGCGACACGATCGAAGCCCGGATCGACGGGCGGCTCGAGGACGTCCGCTACATCGGCGTCGACACGCCGGAGACGGTCAAGCCCGGCACCCCGGTGCAGTGCTACGGGCCGCGCGCGTCGCGCTTCGACCACAGCCTGGTCGAGCATCGGCGGGTGCGGCTCGTCTTCGGCGTCGAGCGCCGCGACGTCTACGACCGGCTGCTCGCCTATGTCTACCTGGGGCGCCGCTTCGTCAACGCCGAGCTGGTTCGTCGCGGGCTCGCCCGGACTCTGACGATCCCGCCCAATGACCGCTACGCCGGTCTGTTCAGGCGGCTGGAGCTGCGGGCGGCGCGGGCCGGCCGCGGCCTCTGGGGAGCCTGTCCGCCCTGAACTCCTCGCGCGGCTTTGCTACGGTGCGCCGCGGCCCCGGGCCACCTTGTCTATGAGAATGCGACAGAGCATCTCCCAGTTCGAGACCGCCTTCGAGCAGGAGACTTCACTGGAGCGCCGCCGGCGCGAGCAGCTGCGCCGCCGCGCCGCGAATCGCTCGCGGGCACGGAAAATCAACCGCACCGAGCAGGAGAGCAAGGTCCGCTTCAGCGTCCTCGCCGTCTGCCTGACCGTCACCGTCGTCGTGGTCGTCGTCGCGATGTTCGAGGCGCTGGCCTTCCTGATGGCCTAGCGCTCAGCGAACGAACGTCCCGGTTGAATAGACTCGCGCGCCGATGGCTCGACGCTCACTGAAGCCGCAGCTGAACCAGATCCGCGCCTGGGTGCACCAGGGGCGCACGGACGCCTGGATCGCCCATCAGCTGGAAATCAGCGCCACCGAACTGCGCGAGTTCCGCAAGCAGTACGACCTCTCCGCCGACGACGAGCACGCCGGCTCCAGCGAAATCGACCTCCGCGACGAGATCGAAGCCGAGATCGAGGCGGCGGCGGCCGAGGAGGAGGTCGAAGAGGATGAGGATGAAGACGAGGACGGCGAAGAGGCAACGGACGAGGGAGCCGAGCCCGGTCCGGGAGGTGGCGCACGTCCACGCCGCAGGCGCCGTCGTGGCCGCCGTGGTGGACGCGGTCGCCGCAAAGAGCTGGAGGCGACCTTCGATCACGGCGAGAGCGAGGGCTACGGGCTCTGGCTCGACCCCGCCGTCAAGGACAACCCTGCCTACGCCGAGCACTGGGCCGGCACGCGCGAGGTCACGGTCAGGATCGAGGCCGATCAGATCGTCATCCGCCGCGCCGGCGCTCCGGCCCCCGAGCGCGAGGAGTCCGAGTCGGACTCCGATTCGGACGAGTAGCTTCCCGGCCTCAAGGCTGTCTGACCAAGCAGAGCAAGGACGCAGGGAGCGCCATGTGCTTCGCACACAAGCGACCGAGGACGCCGCTATGTGCCGGTCAGACAGCCTTGTCAGACGGGCAGCTGGCGGCCGCCGGCGAAGTCGCCGGCACCACGTAGATAGAGCCAGAACGCCGCGTCGGCGAGCGACTGCGCGTCGGCCTCCGCCGCCGGCGCCACGTCGATCGCGACCTGCAGGCACCAGTCGGTCCCCCGCCCGTACAGCTCGGCCAGCTCGGCCGCGGTGAAGGTCGGGCCGATCCGCCGCCGCAGCTCTTCGCGGACCGCGTCCACTACCCGGTCGGCGAGCCGCCGCGCGCGCGGGTCGGCGAGCGCCTGGAGCCGGCGCCAGCCCTCCTCCCACTGGAATAGCGCGTTCTCCAACGGATATGGCATCAGAGAGCAGTAGCGCGAAAACACCCCGGACGCAAGGGCAGCTGTGGCTTAGGTACGTTTGAATTCGCCGCCCTCGATCGATGGCGGGACCCAGCGAATGCCGGTGATGAGCTGGCAGGGGTCGATTCCCAATGCTCCGGCGAGCTTGACGATTGTGTCCAGGCGTGGCTGTCGAAGGCCGTTCTCCAGCTGGCCGATCTGTGTGCGGTGAATCGTGCTGAGGTCGCTCAGCTCTTCCTGGCTTAGTTCGGCTTTGGCTCGTGCCCGCCCAAGGTTTTCCCCAAATGACTGGGCAAGGTCCTTCCCGAGATCTTTCACCCAGAAATCGTTTCGTTCTCGCAGGAAAATCTCTACCGGATAAATCATGGAGAATATTTCCTGGCTTCGTTCTATACTCCGATATCGCTGTAGGTTTTCTGAATAAACATGCAAGTTTGTGACAACCCCAAACGGAGGTACCGATGGCGGGCAAGAAGAGGGGGCCAGAAGACAACAGACGGCTGGCGAAAGCCTTGGGCCACGATCTCCGGCTGCGAATTCTGCGGCTGCTTATCGCCAAATCCGAGCCGGTCAGCCCCAAGGAAGCCTCGAACGAGCTGTCTGAGGTGCTGAGCAACGTCAGCTATCACTTCCGGGTCTTGGCCGAGCACCAGGCGCTGAAGCTTCGGCGCAAACGAGCGGTCAGGGGATCTACGGAGCACTTCTACTCCCCGAATCCCAGGGTGGTGGAAATGCCGATGGTTCAGCAAATCCTCTCCGCCACCGCGAACGACTGAAGCCTCCGCAGGCACCCGGGACTCGACCGGACTACCCAGCTCCCGTATCGGGGATTTCGCGGAGCGGCGCGTTGCGCGCGCCGCAGATGGCAGGGCTCAGATTGCCCCGCACCTTCCAGACGGTCACCGGCCCGCTGTGCAGGACCGGGGCGACGGCGGGCTCTCCTCGTAGCCAGCGCGCCTCCGGTGAGGCGATCGGGCGGTCCGGGTGGATGAAGTTGAGGAAGGGTGCGGTAACCAGGTAATCGAGGCTCGCCGCGTTGACGGCGGCTCGAAAGGCACGGCAAGTGGGGATCGCGTTGAAGGCCCCGTGCGGCCCCTTGACGCCGAGGTAGACGACCTCGTTGGAGAGGTCGGTGCCGTAGAAGCCGTACTGGGCGAAGCCGGCCGTCGTCCCGGCCAGGCCGATGCGCGCGTCGCCGATGCCCCGCGCCCAGCGATAGGCGGAGTCGAGGCTCATCCCCGGGATGCTTTCGGCGGCGACCTCGTTGCGGAAGCGTTCGTCCAGATAGTGGCGCTGCAGCGGGTAGCCGATCGCGACGACCGCGAGCGCCAGCGCCGCGAAGCCGCCTACGACCACCGCCCGGCTGGCCCCCCGGCCGCGTGCCAGCAACAGCGCCGCCGGCACCAGCACGGCGAGCACCGCGACCAGCAGCGCGAAGGGGCGGGCGGGGTCGCGGACGACCGCGTCGGCGCGGTCGCTGAGGACGAGGACCACCAACAGCCCCCCCAGCAGCCACCATTGCCGCCGCCTGTCGTCGAAGAAGCGCGGCAGCGGCGCCAGCGCCAGGCCCGCGAGCAAGGCGCCGTAGACGTAGCGGACGTTGATCCCAAACGCCTTCGGAGCGCCCTCGGCGCCCGCGGCGCTGAGTGGCGTGAAGAGATAGGCGACAAACCCAAACAGGGCCACGGCGCCGATCCAGCGCACGATACGGTCCCGCCCCTTCAGCAGCGCCAGCAGCGCCGCGACGATCGCTCCACCCACCACAAGCGGCCAGAGCGCGCCGAAGGCATCGTGCAGGCCCGGGAAGAAGTAATGGCGCCAGACGCCGGTGTCGGTCGCGTAGTGGGCGATGCTGAAGTCGGGCCTGCCGACCTGGAGCTGTTCGGGGTGCGGCAGCGAGATCGGGCCCAGGCGTTCGACCGCGGGCAGCGGGTTGCCGGCGACGACGAGGTTGCGCAGGTACCAGAAGCCGCCGCCCAGCAGAGTCGGCACAAACCACCAGCCAGCTGCCGCCCAGCGCCTCCCGGTCGGCGCCAGCACCAGCACCGCGACGCTCAACGCCGCCGCCATCGCCAGCGCCGTCACCTTGGTCCCGGCCGCCAGCCCCACCGCCAGCCCGGCGGCTGCGACAGGCCACCCAACCGGAAGCCGATGGGCCGATTTCGGGAGATATAGACCCGTTTTCGGTCCATCGGCCACGGGCAGCGGCTCTGCCTCGTCGGTTTTCGCGTTCCGCGCCGACCAGGCGTTGACGAGGATCGCAATCGCCGCCAGCAGCAGCGCTGCGGCCATCAGATCGTTCTTAGCCGCCCCGGGCTCCCGCACCACCAGCGTGTGGCACTCCAAGACGATCGCTGCGGCGACAACGCTGAGCGAACCGCGGCCATAGGGCCTTCCCACGCACCACGCGGCCAGAAAGGCCACCACCAGCCAGCCGTAGTTCAGGAACAACGACAGCGTGTCGCGCCCGGTCAGCAACATCCCAACGGCGTGGAGCAGCTCCGAGTTCTGCGGGTAGAACCAGTTCGTGAACACCGTGTCCACGTAGTGCATCCCCGTCACCGAGTGGCTCTGCGCCATGTCCGCCGCGAACGGCAGGTGGTACCAGAGCGAATCGAAGTTGAATATCCCCCGGTCCAGGGCGTGCTTCGTCGTCAGCGCCCAGTGCCCGAACACGAGGGCGACGACGCCCAGAGTGACCAGGGACATCGCCCACTGCCCGCGGGTCCTGTCGTGGTGGACGCCCCCACGGTGCTCGGGCGCGGCTTCGCCGCGCCGCTGCGCGCCGCGGGGGTCCCCCACCACCACGCCACCCGCGGAAGGATCGCCGGTTGCCCCGGCCGAGTCGGCGTCTCGTCGCGTCAGTGGCAGGACGAGAGTCGCGAGCAGGACACAGGCGGCAACCAGAGCTCCGGCGTAGAAAAGCGTGAAGGTGCCGAGGACCTCTGAGATCCAGGTGAGGAGGGCGACAGCGACGATCGCCTCGACGAGCCGAGCTGGGGCGCCGTCCCAGGCCGGGAGGAAGCGCCGGCGCAGCCGGAACGCGCTGAAACCCAGCGAAAGGGCCACCACGGCCAGCTCGGCGGCTCCCAGGAGGTAGGAGCCGAGGCTAAGCATCGCTGGCCCCTGTAGCGCGGGTCAGCCGCCGAGGCCGCGGACGACGATCGGGGTCTCGCCTTCGGCGACCATCCCCTGCCCGCGGGCCATGCGGTCGACGACGACCGGGTCGCCGGCGGACTGGACCCGGTCGTGGAGCCTGGTGTTTTCGCGCTGCAGTTCGTGCAGCTGCGCTTTGGCCGCGGTCGTCGCCGTGTAGGTCTTGACGAAGTCGATCGCCGGGTTCAGGTACGAGTAGAGGACGGCGGCTAAAACGACGGTTAGCGCTACCCGTCCTACCCGATCCCAATTGACGCGGCTCTGGCCGCGACGCGCTGCAGGCCGCCTGCGGGGTGCTGGCCGTCGTGCCACCCCCTTTCCTTTGAGATTCCTGCCCGCATTCCTGCAAATTGAACGAGAGCGTGCGCCTGGGGGCGTGCGTGGCCAAGCAGTTCAAGGACGCAGGGTGGGCGATGGAGGGAGCGCACAGTTGGTGCGTGACCGAAACGCCCGCCCGAGGACGCCGAAATGCGCAGTGCCACGCACGTCATCCAGGCGTGCGCGTGAACGCAGCCAAACCCGGGAACTCAGCCTGAGCTCCAAGCTCCTCCTCGATTCGTAGGAGACGGTTGTACTTGGCGACGCGGTCCGAGCGGGACGGGGCGCCGGTCTTGATCTGGCCAGCGCCGGTGGCCACGGCGAGGTCGGCGATCGTCGTGTCCTCGGTCTCGCCCGAGCGGTGGGAGATGACGGCGGTGTAGCCGGCGTCGCGGGCGATGCGGATCGCCTCCAGGGTCTCGGTCAGGGTGCCGATCTGGTTGACCTTGACCAGGATCGAGTTGCCGACCCCGAGCTCGATGCCGCGGCGCAGCCGCTCCGGGTTGGTGACGAAGAGGTCGTCGCCGACGAGCTGGACGCGGTCGCCGAGACGCTCGGTGAGGAGCTTCCAGCCGTCCCAGTCCTCCTCGTCCATGCCGTCCTCGATCGAGATGATCGGGTAGCGCGAGCAGGCATCCTCCCAGTAGGCGGCCATCTCCTCGGGGGAGAGGCTGCGGCCCTCGTGCTCGAGCACGTAGGCCCCGTTCTCGAAGACCTCGCTGGTGGCGGGGTCGAGGGCGATGAAGACGTCGGAGCCGGGCTCGTAGCCGGCCGCCTCGACTCCCGCCAGGACCGCCTGCAGCGCCGCCTCGTTGGAGTCGAGGTCGGGGGCGAAGCCGCCCTCGTCGCCGCCGGCGGTCGAGAGACCCTGCGAGGAGAGGGACTTCTTCAGGGCGTGGAAGCCCTCGGCGCCGATCTGCAGGCACTCCGAGAAGCTGGAGGCACCGGCCGGGACGACCATGAACTCCTGGAAGTCAACCGAGTTGTCGGCATGGGCGCCACCGTTGAGCACGTTCATCATCGGCACCGGCAGCAGCGTCGGCTCGCCGCCGCCGTAGAGCTCGGCGAGGTAACGGTAGAGCGGCTGGCCGGAGTCCATCGCGGCCGCCTTCGCCGCCGCCAGCGAGACGCCAAGCAGGGCGTTGGCGCCGAGGCGGCCCTTGTTCAGGGTCCCGTCCAGCTCGATCATCGTCTCGTCGAGCGCCCCCTGCTCGGCGGCGCGGGCGCCGGTCAGCGCCGCCGCGATCTCGCCGTTGACGTTGGCGACCGCGCGCGAGACTCCCTTGCCGGCCCAGGCGCGGCCGCCGTCGCGCAGCTCGACCGCCTCGAACTCGCCGGTCGAGGCACCGGAGGGCACCGCTGCCAGGCCGCGGGCGCCGGACTCGAGCGTCACTTCGGCCTCGACCGTCGGGTTTCCGCGGGAGTCCAGGATCTGGCGCGCGTGGATGGAGGAGATGACGCTCATAACGCCTGTTCGCGCTTCGCTCTCCGCGCGAAGAACCAGATATGCACGCTTGTTCGCTCCGCGCTCATCGGCGCGCCAGTCTATTGACCGCGACGGCTAAAGGATCGCCCTATTTGCCGGTTTCGGGCGTGGCGCCGGGGGTGCCGGTGGCGCCGGGGGTGACGCCTGGGGGAAGGGCCGAGCCTTCTTCGCTCGATTCTTTGAGGCCTTCGGGCCGCGGGCGCTGCGGTAGCCGTTCTCCCTGCGGTTTGAGGACCGTGACGCTACCGGGCAGCGCCGGCGAAGCCTGGGCGACCGGCGCCGGGCATTCTTTTGGCGTGCCACCTTTGGGGTTCGCTTCGTAGCAAGCCGGGGGGGCGCTGGCGGGGTGGCCGGAGCCGACGTAGTTGGCGCACCTTTCGATCACGAAGCCGGGGGCGCAGAAGGTCCGCGACTGCCACTTGCTCTGGTACTCGCTGACGAATTCGGAGAAGACTTCCTGCGCGACCTGCTGCGTCAGCTGGGTTTTGATCTGGGAGCTGACTTCGCCGAGCGTCTGGACTTTTTCCGGGTTCAGTTTCTCGACCTCGACGACGAAGTAGTTGCCCTGGTAGTTGACCGGGCCGACCACTTCCCCCGTCGGGCTCTGGAAGATCGCCCCCACGAGCGGTTCTTTCCCTTTCAGGACTTCTTCGGAGAGCCCGGCCTGGAGGCCCCCTTTGCTTTTCGTCGTCGGGTCGCTCGAGTATTTTGCGGCGACCTTTTCCCAGCTCGCCGCTGAGTCGTCTTTTTCGAGCAGCGCCTTCGCCTGTTCGACCTTCGCCTTTTCTTTGTTGACGACGATGCGAACGTCGCGGGTCGCTTTGGTCGTGTACTGGGTGCCCTTGCTGGCGTTGTAGTAGTCCGAGATTTCGGAGCTCGAAGGGGGCGGTGCTCCTTTCGAGATCCGTTCCTGGATCTGGGTGCTGAGCAGCTGCAGCTTCACCCGCGCGAGGACGTCGGCCCTGGTGAAGTGCGAAGTCTTGAGGAATTTCTGGTATTCGGCTTTGGTTTTGAAGTTCTGTTTTTTGATCTGGGCGAATTCGGTGGCGATCTGTTTCGGCGTCGCCGAGATGCCGAGTTCTTCCGCCTCGCCCTGGATCCAGATCGTGTCCAGGAGTTCGCCCAGCGCCGTTTTCTTCAGTTCTTCGTATTTTTCTTCGCCCGGTTTCGGCGGTTTTTTGAGGCCGCCCTGGGCGGCCTGCCGGAGCAGGGCAAGCTTGAATTCGGCTTCGCTGACGGTGCCGATGTCGCTGGGGACGCCCTTGACGATCGCGACGTCGCCGGAGGGGACGCTCGGCTGCCCGATCCCCTGGGCGATCGCGAAGCCGACGAACAGGGCGACGAAAAGCGCGCCGAAAACGGCGAGCGCAAGGCGCTGAAGGCCAGCCGGCTTCTTGGTCTGCCCCTTTTTCGCTCCCACGACGCGGGCAGCATAGTCAAATCGGTTCGCGCAGGTCGGGCAGCCCGCGGGTCAGGCGGCCGCGGCCTCGCTCGGGCGCCGTGCCTGGCGCAGGCCGGCGGCCATCGCCAGCACCGCGGCCAGGCGCTCCTCCGGGTCGCCGGCGACCCGGACCGCGGCGGTCTGCTCGCGCCATTCGTACAGCGCGCCCTCGACCTGCTCGGCCAGGACGCCCGCCTGCTCGGAGTCCAGCTCGACGCCGCTGACGCTGAGCCGGCCGCCGCGGAACTCGACGCTGCGCGCCCCGGCCAGGCCCAGCTCGATCCGCGCCCGCTGCAGCTTCAGCAGGTTCTCGGCCGGCAGCGGCAGCGGCCCGAAGCGGTCGCTGAGCTCGTCGCGTATCGCCCGCAGCTGGCCCGGCTCGCGGGCCGCGACGATGCGCCGGTGGACGTCGATCTTGGCCGCCTCGAAGGGCACGAAGGTCGCCGGCAGGTAGGCGTCGACCGGGACGTCGAGGCGGACCGGCTCCGGCGCCTCCTCCCGCTCGCCGTCCTCGCCACTGGCCTCGGCCACCGCCTCGTCGATCATCTGGCAGTAGAGCTCGAAGCCGACCGCGGCGACGTGGCCGGACTGCTCGTCGCCGAGCAGGTTGCCGGCGCCGCGGATGTCGAGGTCGCGCATCGCGATCCGGAAGCCCGAGCCCAGCTCGGTGTGGTCAGCGAGGGTCGAGAGGCGCGCCGCCGCCTCCTCGCTCAGCGCCTCCGCCGAGGGGTAGAGCAGATAGGCGAAGGCGCGCTCGCGAGAACGCCCGACGCGACCGCGGATCTGGTAGGCCTGAGAGAGACCGAGCTGGTCGGCACGCTCGACGATCAGCGTGTTGGCGGTGGGGATGTCGAGGCCGGACTCGATGATCGTCGTCGTCACCAGGCAGTCGGCCTCGCCGCGCAGGAAGCTCAGCATCGTCTCCTCGAGCGCGCGCTCGTCCATCTGGCCGTGGGCTTCGGAGAAGCGGGCCTTGGGGACCAGGCCGCGCAGGCGCTCGGCCATCTCCGGCAGGGAGTCGATCCGGTTGTGCAGGACGAAGGCCTGGCCGCCGCGCTCGACCTCGCGCTCGATCGCCCGCCGCACCAGGTCCTCGTCATAGGGGCCGACGTAGGTGCGGACCGGGCGGCGCCCCTCCGGCGGGGTCTCGATCACCGAGATGTCGCGCAGCCCCGCCAGGCTCATCTGCAGCGTGCGCGGGATCGGCGTCGCCGACAGCGACAGCACGTCCACCTTCAGCTTCAGCTGCCGCAGCAGCTCCTTCTGCTTGACCCCGAAGCGCTGCTCCTCGTCGACGACGACGAGGCCCAGCTCCTTGGCGCGGACGTCGCGCGAGAGCAACCGGTGGGTGCCGATCAGGACGTCGACCTTGCCGGCCTCGAAGTCCTTCAGAATGGCTTTCACCTCCGCCGCCGGGCGCAGGCGCGAGACGCCCTCGACGCGGAAGGGGAGGTCGGCGAGGCGCTCGCGGAAGGTGCCGAAGTGCTGCTGGGCGAGGATCGTCGTCGGCACCAGGACCATCACCTGCCTGCCGTCGGCGGCGGCCTTGACGGCGGCGCGCAGGGCGACCTCGGTCTTGCCGAAGCCGACGTCGCCGCAGACCAGCCGGTCCATCGGCCGCGCCGACTCCATGTCCCCCTTGACCGCCTCGATCGCTTCCAGCTGGTCGGCGGTCTCCCGATAGGGAAAGGCCGACTCCATCGCGATCTGCCACTCGCCGTCGGGGGAGAAGGCGTGGCCGCGGCGGGAGCGGCGCTCGGCGTAGAGGTTGAGCAGCTCCCCGGCCAGGGCGCCGGCCGCGCGGCGCGCCCGTGCCTTCATGTTCTGCCAGCGTTTGCCGCCCAGCGCCGAGAGTGTCGGCTCGCCGCCGGCGCCGACGTAGCGGCTCAGCTTCGCCAGCTGGTCGGTGGGGACGTAGACGCGGTCCTCGCCCTTGTATTCGAGGTAGAGGTAGTCGCGGGTGACGCCGCCGACCTCGCGCGTCTCGAAGCCGGCGAAGCGGGCGACGCCGTGGTCCTCGTGGACGACGTGGTCGCCGACCCGCAGTTCGCTGAAGGCGAGCCGGCCGCGGCCGGCGCCGGGGGCGGGCCCCTCGGCGCGGCGGCGGTGGACGAGGCGGCGAAAGGGGTAGACGGCGAGTTTCAGCTCCGGGCTGACGAAGCCCTCGCGCAGGCGCGCCTCGGCGAAGGAGAGGCCCGGGTCGGGCGAGAGCCGGCCGCCTTCGAGCAGGCGGGCGTCGAGCCGGTCGAGGCCGTAGCGGGCGCGCTCGGCCTCGCCGCGGCTGTCGAAGGCGACGACGGTGCGATAGCCGGAGCGGACGAGCTTCTCCAGCTCGCCCTCGGCCTCCTTGACGCTGCGGGCGGGGGACTCGGCGCGGGCGGCGCGGAAGGCGCCCTCGTCCTCCTCGCCGGCGGTGGTCAGCGAGAGTGACGCCCGCGCGGTTAGCGGCGCGGCGACGTCGACGTAGAGATGCTGGGCGTCGTCGGCGTGCATCGCCGCGGTCGCGTCCTCCCAGTGGTCGCGCAGGGCGGGCTCAATCTCCTCGGCGGCGGCGAGCACCACGGCGGCGCTCGCGGGGACCAGGTCGAGCGGGGCGCGGAAGCGGTCGAGGGGCAGCAGCTCGGCGAGGTTGGAGAGCCGCTCGCCCTCCTCGGCGGCCTCCATCGCCGCCATCTCGGCCAGCTCGCGGTGCTCGGCGTCGAGCTCCGCCGCCGGCGCCAGCTCGACCCGCTCGGCCTCGCCCAGCGAGCGCTGGGTGAAGGTCGAGAACCAGCGCATCGACTCGACCTCGTCGCCGAACAGCTCGATCCGCACGGCGCGCTCCTCGGTCGCCGGGTAGACGTCGAGGATGCCGCCGCGGACCGCGAACTGGCCTCGCTCCTCGACCTGCTCGACCCGTTCGTAGCCGGCCGCGACGAGGTCGTCGGCGACCGCACCCAGCTCGATCTCCTCTCCCTTGGAGATGGCGAAGCCGGCGGGGCGCAGCGAGGCGTCGGGGACGGCCTCGGCCAGCGCCGTGGCGCTGGCGACGACCACCGCGTCGGCTTCGGAGGACACACCGACTCGACTCCGCTCCGCTCGCGAATTCATCAGATTGCGACGCTCGCTCCGCTCCGTCGACAGCGCGTCGAGGGCGTCGATCCGCAGGCCGACCAGGTGCGGCGGCGGCGTCACGTGGGAGGCGTAGCCGGTCCCTCGCGAGGGGTAGAAGCGCACCCGCCGCGGCGCCAGGTAGGCGCGCAGGTCGGCGGCGAGGTCGCGGGCGGAGCGATCGTCGGCGCTGACCAGCAGCGCCGGGCGGCCGGCCAGGCCGCGATCGTCTTCGAGCAGCGCCGCCAGCAGCAGCGGCCGCAGCATCGCCGAGACGCGCGCCGACACCGCCTCTCCCCCGCCGGCCGCGGCCGCACGTACACGACTGGCGAGCGCGTGCACGCGCTCGCTCTCGGCGGCGATCTCGATCAGGGGGCGGAGGCTCATGGGCAGGCAAAGCGCCCGGATCGGACGATCCGGGCGGGGCAACCGATTCTAGATCCAGGCTACGCTGCCCCAGGATGCGACTACGACGCCCCTTCGCGGCCGGGTCCGCGCTAGGCCTGCTCGCTCACAATGCGTTCGAGGCCCGCGCCGGGGTGGGCCTGGTCTTCGAGCCGCAGCTCGGTCGCCGCGGCGCGCTCGCCCTCTGGGGCGCCTACATGCCGCTGTCGCTCTGGGCCGCCGCCCGCGGCGGCAAGGTGGCCGAGCGCCTCTCCTCCTTCAACGCCGGAGTCGGCGTCGCCGGCGTCGCCGTGCACTTCGCGGCCTGGCCGTGGTCGCTGCACGGCGGTCTGCCGATGCTCGACGAAGCCGAGGGCCTGCGCGACGACCAGCTGCCCGCCTACAACTCGGTCCTCTGGGCCTGGGCGCTGGCCAGCGCCCTCAGCCTGCTCACCGAGACGAGCGGCGGATCGCGCCGCTTCGCGCTGGCCGGCCTGCTCCAGTTCCCGGTCCTGCTCGCCTCGGCCCGCCACCACTTCAGCTGGGCGCGAGAGCAGGCCTGCCTCGAGCCGGAGCGCTGGAGCGCGGCGCTGCTGAAGGACTGAGCGGCGTGACGGGCTGGCCGGGCGGCGCTGGTGGCACGCTCAGCCTCAGCTTCGACAACCTCGGCGAGGCCGGCGAAATCGAGCTCGGCGCCGTCGCCCCGGGCGCGGCACGGGAGGAGCACTTCACCGTGACCAGGGTGCTGCCGGAATTGCTCGCCCAGCTCACGGCTCGCAGCCTTCGGGCGACCTTCTTCGTCGAGGGGCTCAACACCGAGCTTCACCCGACGGCCCTGATGTCGATCGTCGATCAGGGCCACGAGCTTGGCTACCACGCCTGGCGCCATGAGCAGTGGGGCGACCTCCCAGCCGCCGCGCAAGCCGAGAACCTCGGCCGCGGCCTCACCGGCTTCCGCGAGCTCGGCATCGAGGTCCGCGGCCTGCGGCCGCCGGGAGGTGGGCTCGGACCGGGCGGCCTCGACGTCCTGCGCGATGCCGGCCTGGGCTACTGCTCGCCGGCCGGCGAGGGAGCGAGCGCGGAGGGTGGCATCGCGCTGCTGCCCTTCCAGTGGCGTCACGTCGACGCGAGCTGCGTGCTGCCGCCGCTTGCACCGGTCCGCGAGCAGATTGCGGGCTCGCCCGACCCGCTCGGTCCGGGCGCCTTCCTCGCCCACCTCGAAGCGGAGGTCTGGCGGCTCTCGCGCGAGGGGGGCTTCATCGCCATCGTCCTCCACCTCTCCATGCTCGACTGGCTCGGGAGCGACCGCCTCGGCGGTCTGCTCGACCGGCTGAGCCAGGCGACAGGGGACGGCGGTCTCTGGGTCGCTCCGTGCGCAGAGGTCGCCGAGCATGTCCTGGCCCACCCGGATGCGTTCCGGAACGCCACGACCCTCGACCCGACGAGCTGGACGACCGCGCCGGATTAGCGCCGGGTCGAAAGCGCGACGCCTACTCCGCTCGAGGCTCCTGAGGCAAACCGGGGCCCGAGCGCTGCCACTCCACCTGGCCCACGCCCTCGATCTTGGAGCGTCCCTCGACGTCGTCCCACTCGTGCAGCATCCGCTTCAGCCGCGCGACCGCCTCGGGTGGATGGGCGGCGACCGCGGTGGCCAGCTCGAGGGCCGATTCCTCGGTGGTGGCGGCCGGCGCGACGCGGTTGACGAGCCCCAGCCGCAGCGCCTCGTCGGCGCCGACGGTGCGGGAGGAGAGCAGCAGGTACTTGGCGGCGGCGAGGCCGCAGAGGGTGACCAGGCGGGCGGGGCCGACCGGCGCCCCCAGCGCCGCCCCCGGGAAGCGCATCCGCAGGTTGGAGCCGCCGACCCGCATGTCGCAGGCGACCGCGATCTCGGCGCCACCGCCGACGACATCGCCGTGGCAGGCCGCGATGGTCGGCTTCGGGAAGGCGACGATGCCGTCGTAGAGGTCGGCGAAGAGCTGCATGCGGCGGACCTTGCCCTCGGCGTCCATCTCCTCGCGAACGTCCGCTCCGGCGGAGAGGCCAAGGTGGTCGGCGGAGCTGATCACGAGGACGCGCACCGAGTCGTCGGCCCGCGCCACCGCCAGGTGCTCCAGCAGCTCGGCGAGCATCTGGGTGTTGATCGCGTTGCGGGCCTCGGCGCGCTCCAGGCGCACCACGGCGACGCCGTTCTCCTCGACCGCGTAGCTGGTCAGCTCCCTCACGGCGTCAATTTCGCGCTTCGCTCAGTCGCAAAGAGTCAGATATAGATGCTCGTTCGCTCCGCACTCAGGCGGAACCTAGCCGTTCCACCAGGCGCTCGGCCTCGTCGGCGGCGCGCCCGACCAGCGCCTCGACCTCCTGGCGCGGCTCGCGAAAGCGCGACAGCACGTAGGAGGCGACGACCTCGGGAACGGTCGAGTCGGGCCGCCCGACCCCGACCCGAACCCGCCAGAACTGGGGGTCGCCGAAGCCGCGCCTGAGGCTCTTGAGGCCGTTGTGGCCTGCGAGGCCGCCGCCGAGGCGGGTCTGGATCTCCCCGAACGGCAGGTCGATCTCGTCGTGGAGGACGATCACGCGGTCGAGTGGGACCTTGAGCGAGCCGCGGGCGGGGCCGGCGGATTCGCCGGAGCCGTTCATGAAGGTCTGCGGCATCAGGACGGCGACCCTGGGCCCGCCGGCGCCGGCCCGGCCTTCGGAGATCCTGCCGCCGAACTTCTGCCGCGGTCGTGGCAGGTCCCAGCGCCGCGCCAGCTCCTCGGCGACGTCGAAGCCGACGTTGTGGCGGCTGCCGGCGTGCTCGGGGCCGGGGTTGCCCAGCCCGACGACGAGGATGCGGTCCGCCCCCTCACCGCTTTCTCTGTGTCGGCGGCGGAACAGCGACAGCGGCTACTCGCCCTGGCCCTCGGAATCGCCCGAGTCGCCCTCGGCGGCCTCGCCCTCGCCCTCGCCCTCGGCGGCCTCGCCCTCGCCGACCAGCTCGGTCTCCTCCTCGACCTCCGGCTCGGGCTCTTCCTCGACGCGCGGCGGCGAGAGGGTGACGATGGTGACCTCGTCGGGGTCGTCGGCGACGAAGGAGGCGCCGTCGGGCACCGGGATGGCCGAGAGCTGAAGCGTGTCGTTGATCTCCATCGCCGAGACGTCGGCGACGATGCGGTCGGGAATGTCGGTCGGCAGCGCTTCGACGGTGATCTCACGGGTGACGTGCTCGAGCACGCCGCCGTTTTTGACGCCGGGGGCGGTGTCGGCGCCCTCCAGCTCGATCGTGACCTCCGCCTGAATCGCCTCGTCCAGTTTGACTTTCTGCAGGTCGATGTGCTGGAGGCTGCCGCGGACGGGATGCAGCTGCTGCTCCTTGATGACCACGGGCACGGCTTTGCCGCCGTCGATCTCGAGGTCGAAGAGCGCCGCCCCCTCGCTGATGATCGCCCTCACCTCGCGTTCGGAGACCTGGAACGGCGTCGCCTCCGAGCCGCCGGAGTAGACGACACCCGGCACCACCCCCTCGCCGCGCAGGCGACGGGCGGAACGGGAGCCGAACTCGGCTCGGGGAGCGACCTTCAGGGTTGAGCGTGCATCGGCCATCGGACGGGAGAGAATAGAGAACCGACGCAAAACAGAACCTGTGGCAACCTTCGACCGATGAGCGCGGCAGCGACTGAAAGTGCATATCTGACTCTTCGTGAGGGAGCGAAGCGCGAACTTCATGCCTGACGACTCTAAGATCCCGAAGGGAAGGGTTCGCCGCTCGGCCAAGCTTGGCTCGATCGTGGGCGTCCAGGGCGCCCGCTACGCCGGCACGAAGGCGACCAACGTCGGCCGCTCCGAGGAGGACAGCAGGGAGCGGCTCGAGCAGCGCCACCTGGAGACGGCGATGAAGATGGTCGGAGCGCTGGGCCAGATGAAGGGCGCGGCGATGAAGCTCGGCCAGTTCGCCTCCTTCATCGACACCGAATTCATCCCCGAGGAGTACCGCGAGATCTACCAGGAGCAGCTGGCGAAGCTGCGCACCGACGCCCCGGCGATGCCCTGGGAGAAGGTCGAGACGGTGCTGGAGGAGGAGTACGACGGCGAACCGGTCTCCGAGCTGTTCGCCGAGTTCGAGACCGAGGCCTTCGCCGCGGCCTCGATCGGCCAGGTGCACCGGGCCGAGCTGCTCGACGGCCGCCAGGTCGCGGTCAAGATCCAGTACCCGGGGATCGCCGAGGCGCTGGAGGCCGACCTCCGCAACGCCGGCACGCTGGTCCGGCTGGCGCGGGCGATCGCCCCCGGCCTCGACGCCAAGGCGATCGCCGACGAGCTGCGCGAGCGGGTGATGGAGGAGCTCGACTACGAGTACGAGGCGCAGAACCAGCGCACCTTCTCCCGCGCCTACCGCGAACACCCCTTCGTCTACGTGCCGGAAGTCGTCACCCGGCTCTCGCGGCGCCGTGTCCTGGTCACCGAGCTGGTCGAGGGGATGGGCTTCGAGCAGATCAAGCAGCTTCCTCATGATTCGCGCAGCCGCTTCGGCGAGATCGTCTTCCGCGGCAGCTTCGGCTCGATCTACCACCTGCAGCATTTCAACGCCGATCCCCACCCCGGCAACTACATCCTGATGCAGGACGGGCGGGTCGCCTTCCTTGATTTCGGCATGACCAAGAAGCTCGACCGCGAGCAGATCCTGCTCGAGCAGCGCGCCTTCGACGCCGCCTCCCGCAACGACCCGGAGGCCTTCCGCCAAGCGCTGCACGACCTCGGCTTTGTCAAGAAGCCGTCGAAGCTGGACGCGGAGCGTCTGCTGGAGCACATGCGCGCGGTCGGCGGCTGGTACGTGGAAGACCGCGAGATCGAAATCACCCCGCGCCGGGTGATGAAGATCATCGAGTCGACCAACGACCCCCGCTCGGAGTACTTCGACCTGATGCGGCGCGAGTCGATCCCGGCCGACGAGCTGATGGGCCGGCGGATGGAGATCGGCGTCGTCGCCGTGCTCGGCCAGCTGCGGGCCAAGCGCAACTGGCACCGGATCGCCCGCGAGTGGGTCTACGCCGATTCGCCGGCAACCGAGCTTGGCGAGCAGGAGTGGGAGTACTTCGAGGAAAGAGGGGTCAAGCGAACGCCGGGCCTGGCCGAAACCACCTGAGACGGCAGACCGAACCATCAGAGGGGGCACGATGAAGAGGATCCGACGCGGTTGGGCTTTGACGAAGAAGAGCTGGGCGCTGCTGAACGGGCACCGGGAACTGATCCGCTTCCCGCTCTACGGCGCCGTCGCGACGACGCTGCTGGCGATCGTCTTCCTCGGCCCCGGGCTCTATCTGCTCGACAAGAACTCGCTCGGCGGCGCGATCCCGCTGCTGGTGATCGGCGTCTACGTGCTCAGCGTCGTCGGCTTCTACTTCAGCGTCGGGCTGGCGGCCGCCGCCGACATGATCTTCCGTGGCCAGGAGGCGACCGTCGCCGACGGTCTCGCCGTCTCCCGCGACCGCTTCAGCCAGATCTGTGGCTGGGCGGCGATCTCGACCACGATCAGCGTGATCATGGGCGTGCTCGAGAACCAGGGTGGCATCGGCGGCCAGATCGCCGCCCGGCTCGTCGGCATGGCCTGGTCCCTGGTCACCTTCCTCGCGGTGCCCGTGATAGCGATCGAGGGCACCGGCCCGGTCGAAACGCTGAAGCGCTCCGCCTCGATGTTCCGCCAGCGCTGGGGCCAGCAGATAACCGGTAACGTCGCGATCGGCGCCGCCGTCTCCCTGATCGGCGTCCTGCCGGCGGCGATCCTGATCGTCGCCGGGATCGCGCTGTGGTCGTCGGCCTCCTTCCTCGGTGCGCTGCTGGTCGTGATCGGAGCGCTGGTGCTGGCGATCGCGATGCTGGTCTCGCGGGCGCTCAGCGGCATCTTCGGCGTCGCCCTCTACCGTTACGCGCTCGACGGCCAGGCTGTCGGCGGGTTCACCCAGGAGGAGCTGGAGTCGGCCGTCAAGGCCAAGAAGGGCAGCCGCAACGCGCCCCCGACGGCGACCCCGGGCACGGTCTGAGCACCGTTGCTGAGTTGACCCGCCTATAGCGCGGTCAACTCAGCAAACGGCTGAACAGGCGCGGGTCGTTGGAGCAGATGCCGGTGACGCCGGCCGCGACCAGCTCGCGCATCCGGTCCTCGTCGTCGACGGTCCAGGCGATCAGCTCGACCCCGGCCAGCTCGCAGATGCGGGCGAGGCGGGCACTGACGAGCGGATGGTAGACCCACATCGCGCTCACCCCCATCCTTGGAAGCTGCTGCGCTGCCTGGCCCGGCAATCGGTAGCGCATCCCCACCATGGCCGCCAGCATCGGCGCCTTGGCCCAGCGCCTCGAGGTCCAGTCCTTGGTCACTTTGGGATAGGTCCAGCCGCGCCGCAGCTTCGGCTCCAGCTCGAGGATCCGGCCCAGCGAGTACAGCTCCATCGTCGAGACCATCGCCCGCTCGACCAGGTCGCGCTCCCGCAGCGCCGCGACGATCTCCTCCTCGCGCCCGGGGAGCTTGACGTCGAGGTCGATCTCGACCTGGTCCAGAGGCGGCTCCAGGAAGGCGTCGAGGGCCTCGGTCAGCGTCAGTGGCGTGCGGCGTGCGGCGTCGGCCCAGTCGTGGGCGACGACCAGCGGCGCCCGCTGCTCGATCGGCAGGTGGGCGTCCTGGAGCCAGAGGACGTCGAGCTCGATGACGTCAACGCCGGTCTCGACCGCCTTCTCGAAGCTCTCGACCGTATTTCCCGGAACGATCGAATCCGCGCCCTTATGTCCAACCCTGATCACTGCCGAGCGGTCGGCAAGGTCAGGCATGGATGGCCGGGCCTGGGCGTCCAGACGCCATGCCTGACCGCAGTCTCCCGCTCAAAAGAGCTGGTTCTCGCCCGCGAAGATCTCGGAGACCGAGTCGTCGGTGAAGATGCGCCGGATCGAGTCCGCGAAGGTGGTGGCGGTGGAGAGCACGGTGATGTTGTCGGGGGCGCCAGGTCGCAGCGGCAGCGTGTCGGTGACGACGATCCGCTCGATCCCCGAGCTGGCGAGCCGCTCGTAGGCGGGGCCGGAGAAGACGCCGTGGGTGGCGCAGGCGATGACCCGCGCCGCGCCCTCGTCGAGCACGGTCTGCGCGGCCGCGCAGAGCGTCCCGGCGGTGTCGATCATGTCGTCGACGAGGACCGCCGTGCGGCCCTTGACGTCGCCGACCACGTAGCCGATCTCGGCCACCTGCTGGGCGGGGCGCTCCTTCTCCATCACCGCCCAGTGGGTGCCGACCCGGCGGGCGAAGTTGCGCGCCGTCTTCACCCGGCCGGCGTCGGGGGAGACGATCACCAGCTCCTCTGTCAGCTTCTGGTCGGCGAACCATTGGGTCAGCATCGGCATCGCGGTCATGTGGTCCACTGGGACGTGGAAGAAGCCCTGGACCTGGCCGGCGTGGAGGTCCATGGTGAGGACGCGGTCGACGCCGACGCCCTCCAGGCACTTGGCGACGATGCGGGCGGAGATCGGCTCCCGGGGGGCCGACTTCTTGTCCTGGCGGGCGTAGCCGTACCAGGGCATGACGGCGATGATCCGGTGGGCGGAGGCGCCCTGGGCGGCGTCGATCATCGTCAGCATCTCCATCAGCGAGTCGTTCGGCGTCATCTCGCTCTGCTCGTTGGCGCAGGTCGACTGCACGATGAAGACATCGGCGCCGCGGATCGACTCCTCGTAGCGGCAGTAGACCTCGCCGTTGGCGAAGGTCTTCAGCGTCACCTGACCGAGGTCGATGTCGAGCTTGCCGGCGACCTTCGCGGCCAGGTCCATCGAGCTGCGGCCGCCGAAGACCATCATCCGCTTCGAGTAGTCGTGCTGGATCGCGCTGGCCACCTGCGGATGCTCTTCGATCGTGCTCACGGGTTTTGTTCCTCTCGCATCTCCGCGGCCTTGCGGGCCGCGTATCCGTCGATGTTCCGTTGCGCATTCTCGCTCACGGCCAGCGCCCCCTCGGGCACGTCGTCCTTGACCACCGCGCCAGCGCCAGTGTAGGCGGAGTCCCCGACTTCTACCGGGGCGATCAGCATCGTGTCAACGCCGATTCGCACATCCCGGCCGATTACGGTGCGGTTCTTGCGGAATCCGTCGTAGTTGGCGGTGACCGTGCCGGCGCCGAGGTTGCTGCCGGGGCCGACGTCGGCGTCGCCTACGTAGGCCAGGTGCGGGACCTTGGCGCCCTTGCCGAGGTGCGAGTTCTTGATCTCGACGAAGGTGCCCGCCTTGGCGCCGGCGTCCAGCAGCGCGCCCGGACGCAAGTAGGCGAAGGGGCCGACCGAGCAGCCGTCGCGGACGTCGCACTCGACCAGGTAGGAGTGGGCAACGGTGGACTCGGCACCGACGGTGCTGTCGATCAGGGTGGTCAGCGGCCCCACCACGGCGTGGCCCCCGACGGAGGTCTCGCCGCGCAGCGTGGTGCCAGGCTCGATGCGGGCGTCGGCGTCGATCTCGACGCCCGCGTCGACCCAGGTCGAGCCGGGGTCGACGACGGTGACGCCGGCGAGCATGTGGGCGCGAAGGATGCGGCAGCGCGCCTCCGCCTCGACCGCGGCGAGGTCGACCCGGTTGTTGACGCCCATCGTCACCGCGAGGTCATCGACGAGATGGGCGGCGACGGAGTGGCCCGCCTCGCGCAGCGCCGGGAAGACGTCGGGCAGGTAGTACTCGCCCTGGGCGTTGTCGTTGGAGAGGGTGGCGAGGGCGGCGGCCAGCGCCGCCGCGCCGAAGACGTAAGTGCCGGCGTTGACCTCGCGGATCGCGAGCTGGGCGGCGTCGGCGTCTCCCACGGCTTTGGCCTCGACCACGCGCTCGACCTCGCCGGAGGGCGCACGAACCACGCGACCGTAGGAGCCTGGATCGTCGAGCTCGATCGTAAGCATCGTCGCCGCGACCGGCGAGGCGGCGTGGGCCGCGAGCAGGCCGGCGATCGTCTCGGCCGAGATCAGCGGCACGTCGCCGGAGAGCACGAGCACGGTCTCGCTCTCCTCGATCAGTGGCAGCACCGCGCGGACGGCACCGCCGGTGCCGTCCGGCTCGGGCTGCTCGACGATCCGGACTTTGTCGGGCAAGCCAGCGGTGATGTCGTGCTTGGGCGAGACGATCGCCACCGGCCACTCGGCGACGCCGGCCTCACGCGCGGCGAGGATCGGCCAGGCGACCATCGCCCGCCCGCAGACGGGATGCAGCATCTTCGGCAGGGAGGAACGCATGCGCGTGCCCTCCCCGGCCGCCATGACAAGAACGAGGGGCGAACTCACTCCGGGATCGTAGACGTGACGAGCTGGTCCTGTCTCACGAAGGCGACCGGCGGGCGGATCCTGTCGTCGGGTGGGCACCCTCCTTGCCTGCGCGCTGCTCCGGGCGAAGGGACATCGCGCTCAAAGGGCCGTGGCCTAGCCCTGCGCAGCCTCCGGGCGGCGGAGCCCACCCCACCCGACGCCACCCACCCGAGCCGACGACCCGACATCCGCGAGCCCGCGGCGTGTCAGGGACGGGCGCGGGAGAGGTCGCGACCGACCAATGCCACGCTCGTGAGGGTCCAGCCGGCGAAGATCAAGTCGATTCCGACCAGGAGTCCGATGGCCCAGTCGGCGGAGCTGGGGAACTTGGCCAGGACGAGGATGCCGACCAGGAGGCCGGCGACGCCGCTGAGGCCGACCAGGCCGGCATTCGGCTGGCCGCGGCCGAGGAAGGCGGCCGTGATCCGGGTCAGGCCCATGAAGAGGAAGTAGATGCCGAGGACCAGGGTCAGGGTGAGCGTGCCGTTGTGCGGCTCGACGATCAGCCAGAGGCCGACGATCACCGTCAACACCGCCCACAGCAGCCGCAGCACGACGGTCCCGATCGAGTGCGCCGAGAAGGCGGCGGCGATCAGGAAGGCGCCGGCGATGAGCAGGATCCAGCCGATGAAGATCGCCGTCCCCACCGAGGCGACGGCGGGCACCAGGATGGCGATGCAGCCGATGAAGATCGCCAGCACCCCGACGGCCATCAGCCCTTTCCAGCTTTTGGCCAGGCCTTCGCGGACTTCCGGGTCCAGCGACGCTCCTCCAATCTCCATGCTAAAAGACCCTAAGCGTCCTCGCGGACGCGCTCCTGTTCTCTCTCATAGAAACGCACCCACTTGCGCACGGCGTTGTCGGACACGCCGTACTTTCGCCCGACTGCCACGTGTCCCGTCGCCTCGATTTCGCCGAGAAGCTGCTCGCGCGGGGGGCGCTCGGCTTTTCGCGCCTCGGGTTTGGGCCTACCGCGAAGTCTCGAGCGATCCCACCGACATCCACAGGCGTGCGAGCAGTAGCGATGACGGCGGTATTTCGCCACGAATTCCCGCCCGCAGCGTTTGCAGGAGCGTACGGTCGGGCCCTGCCTATTCTTGCGACCACAATGCGTGTCCAGCGTGGCGGCGCAGTTCGGACAGACAATTCGCAGATTCTCGATCCGGTTGTCATCGGGGACTCCGTTGACGTGATCCAGGATCAATGACATCCACTGGCCTCTCCACCTCTCATCTTGCCCGCACATCTCACAGCACCGCTCCTTGAAGCCCTCCGCGAAGAGACGCTGCTTGAGCTTCCCCCGCGAGTAGGTGCAATCTCGAACCAGGATCTCCTCGATTGGGATGGACGGCTTGCCCAGGTTGGCCCTTGCGGCCCCCGCCGGGTCGAAGTGATCCGTTGGAATCTTCCAGACCTCATCCACGTACCGGCGCAGGAGTCGGTGATTTCCTCCCGCTGGTCGCATGCCGAGACGACGCAAAACCTCACTGTAGGAACAGGAGATGGCAACCGCCTCACGCGCTTCATCCTCGCTATACCTCGGCATGTAGCGAACATTAGTTCGCTTCACAGACGGACTCGCGACTCTCACTTGGCGCTAGTCTCGAAGCGCGTTCCGGGGTGGTGTAATCGGCTAGCACGCCAAGTTTTGGTCTTGGAAGCGGGGGTTCGAGCCCTCCCCCCGGAATTGGGGCAGCTACTCCTCGGATGACGTCCGTGGCACCTTGCCGCCCTTCGCCCCGGGCTCTAGGGCCGGGCCGCGGGGGGAGGCGATGCCGAGGACGCGCATTGCCTTGAGGCCGAGGCCGAGCTTCTCGCGGCCCTCGGTGGCGGAGACGTCGTGGCCGCAGAGCTCCCTGACGCGCTCCAGGCGGTAGCGCACGGTGTGGCGGTGGGTGAAGAGCTGTTTGGCCGTGGCGGCGTCGTACTGCTCGTCGTAGCTGGCCAGCGGCTCGATCGTCTCCGCGTAGAAGCGTTCCAGCTCACCCGGGTCCTCGCTCATCGCCGGCAGCAGCAGGCGGTAGGCGCCGGTGTCCTCGAAGGCGAGCAGCGGGTGGCCCTCGGCCTCGCCGACGTTGACCGCCAGGCGCGCCTCGCTGCCGGCCCGGTAGAGGTCGACCGGATCGGCGCAGCGACGGCTGCGCCCGGTCGTCAGGTGAAAGCCGGAGAGGCTGTCGTCCAGCTCGCGGGTCAGCCCGGCGGCGGCGCGGGCGAGACGCTCGTCGTCCTCGGCCGGGACGATCACCGAGATCTCGGCGGCGACCTCGCCGTCCTCGGTCGTGGCCAGCGAGCCGGGGGCGAGGGTGCGCAGCGCCCGCAGCACCAGGGTCAGCACCCGTTCCCGCCACTCCCCCGTCTGCGCCGCCCGCGGCGCGGCTCGGAGCACCAGCACGCCGGCCCCACGGTCGAGGTCGGCCCCCAGCTCGGCGGCGCGGGCGACGATGTCGCCGCGGTCGGTCACCTCACGGGCGAGCACGGCGGCGACGAAGGCGCCGGCCACCTCCTCGCTCTCCCACTCCGGCGAGCGCGAGCGCTCGAGCTCCAGCGCCAGCAGCGTCGTCACCATGCGGGCGATCGCCGGGTCCGGCGGCGCCTTGGCCCGGTAGCGCAGCTCGCCGACGGCGCTGTCGGCGACCCGCAGCTCCACGGCGGTCACGCCCTCGCTTCGGGAGAGCAGCTTCTTCTCCTGGTCCGGCGAGGCCCCGGCCACCGCGAGCACGGCGCTGGAGCGGTCGATCAGGGCGACGCTGGCGTCGAGCAGGCGCGCCGCCGCCCGCGCCACGGCGGGCAGGCCGGCGCCCGACTCGACCGCTTCCGAAAGCGCGTCGAGCAGCCCCGGATCTTCCACTTTTGCAGGGATTTCAGCTCCCTTCGAGGTTGCCGGCATCCGCTCATTATCCCCGGCCGGGCGCCAATCCGGGAAGCCGCGTGCGCGACTCCGGATCGGGCCCCCTACTTGCCGTGGAGGAAATTGACGATGTCGGTGTAGTAGTAGACGATCACGAGCCCGACCACGATCCCGCAGACGAGCAGGGCGGCGAGGACGAAGATCGAGAGGAAGCCGGCGGCCGCCTTCTCCCAGATGCGGCCGTGGGCGCTCAGCGCCGGGCTCAGGATCAGGGTGACGAAGGCGACCAGGCAGATCAGCCCGGCGGCGCCGAAGAGAAGGTACTGGTGACCGATTTTGGCCAGCGCGTAAACCGTCATTGCCGGGGATTCTGCCGCACCTGGGAGATGACGAGGCCGATGGCGGCGCAGAGCGAGAACGAGGCGGCGCCCAGCGCCCAGCCGCCGCTGACGTCGCTGAGATAGTGGACGTTGAGGTAGACGCGGGAAAGCCCGACCAGGACGGTCAGGGCGATCCCACTCGCGACGACGGTTGCCCCGCGCGCCATCCCCGGTCGCAGGCGCAGCACGATCGTCACCGCCAGCCAGACGTAGAGGACCGAGTAGGCGGCGTGACCGCTCGGGAACGAGGAGCCCGAGTAGCCCACCAGCGCTTCCTCCGGCCGGGGCCTGTCGACGGCGATCTTGACCTCGTGGAAGCCGACCGAGGCGAGCGTCATCCCCGCCAGCAGGACGCCGAACTCGGTCCAGCGACGGCGGGCGACGAGGAAAGCCGCGCAGACGGCCGTCAGGCTCCAGGCGAAGGCGCCGGAGCCGAGGTAGGTGAAGGCCTTGGAGAAGCTGGTGAGCCAGCCGGCGCGGAGGTGTTCCGCCACTTCCATCGCGGTGACGTCGCCGGGGGTCGGCCCCGGTTCGCGCCCGACGACGACGATGTAGGCGACGAGGACGAAGAGGGCGACGGCCAGGGCCGCCATCAGCGAGGTGAACTCGAGCCCGAAGGTTCCGCCGGGGGTGACGCGGTCCCAGAGGAAGCGCAGCTGCGGCTGATAGCGGCGGGCGAGGACCACCAGCCAGCGGGCGACGGCGTGGCCCTCCATCCAGCGCACCCCCGCGCGGCGGTTCTGCTCAACCCGGAAGTGGCGGTAAAGGGCGACTGAGCCAACCACGACGACGATCAGCGTGCCGAGCAGGAAGGCGCCTTTGCCGGCGTACTTGGCGGCGGTGTCGATGCTGCGCGAGAAGAAGTAGCCGATCAGGATGTGGGCGCTGGCCCAGAGCCCGGTGCCGAGGATGCTGTAGGGGACGAAGGCGCGGTAGCGCATGCCCGAGCTGCCGGCGATGAACGGGGCGAAGGCGCGGACCAGGCTGATGAAGCGGCCGATGAAGATCGTCTTGCCACCGTGGCGGGGCTCGTGGCTGATCCCGAAGCGCGGCCCGTGCGTGATCACGACCTCGCGACCGAGCCGGCGGCCGATGAAGAAGCTGGTCGTGTCCCCGAGCCAGGCGGAGAACCAGGCGACCGCGATCAGCAGGTAGATGTCGATCGCCCCCTGCCCGGCGACGGCGCCGCCGAGCAGCATCACCGTCTCCCCGGGCACGACGAGGCCGACGAAGGCGCCGGTCTCGACGAAGGCGAAGACGCCGACCAGCAGGTAGGTCCAGGCGCCGAGGGTGTTGGACACGTCCTTCAGCAGCCCCTGCAGGTCGAGGTGGCCAAGCTTCTGGCTCAGCAGGTAGTAGCCGAAGCCGACGGCGAGCGCGACGATCGCCAGCAGCAGCCGTTTGCGGTTGCCTCCCCCCTCCTCCGGGAGCCTCACGGTGTCCTCCCCGCCTCGCAGACGATCGCGTCGTCGCGGTCGATCGCGGCGGCCGCGGCGCGGGCGGCGCCGAGGTCGGCGAAGAGCCCGGCCGCGGTCGGGCCGGAGCCGCTCAGCAGCACGACCGGGGCGCCGGCCTCGCGCAGCGCGTCGAGCGCGTCGCCGATCGCCGGGCGCAGCGAGCGGGCCGGGGCCTCGAGGTCGTTGACCAGCAGGTCGGGGTAGGAGAGCGGCGAGGCGCCGGCGCCCGCCGCCTCCCGCAACCGCGCCGCAAGCCCCTCCAGCTCCACCGGCTCGCGGCGCAGCCCGAGCCGGTCGGCCTCGGCGAAGACCTCGGCGGTGCTCAGCCCCCCGCCGTCGGGCAATAGCATCGCGGCGTGCGCGGCAGGCTCGGGCAGCGGCTCGACCCGCTCGCCGGCGCCGCGGACGAGCGCCAGCGACGGCTGCAACTGCGAGGGCACGTCGGCGCCCAGCTCGGCCGCCAGGCCCTGGAGGTCGCCGACCTCGCCGGCGGCGAGGCGCAGGATTGCCGCGGCGTCGGCGCTTCCGCCGCCGAGCCCGGCCGCCACCGGCACCCGCTTCTCGATCGCGATCCGCAGCGGGCCGCGCTCCCAGCCCCGCTCGCGCAGCGCCGCCAGCGCCCGGCCGGCCAGGTTCTCGCCCTCCACCCCCTCGCAGATCACCTCGTCCTCGCCGGCCTCGGAGACCTCGATCAGGTCGGCCAGCATCAACGGCTCGAACAACGAGCAGAGCTCGTGCAGCCCGTCCGCGCGGCGCGGCCCGAGGTAGAGGCAGAGGTTGAGCTTGGCGGGGGCGTGGAGGAGCATCGCTGTGGGAAAGGGTCAGGCGTCGGCTTGGAGCTTCGCGGAAAGGGCGGCGAACTCCTCGGGCGAGAGCGCCTCGGCGCGGGAGTCCTCGGCCAGTCCCATCCCGGCGAGCGCCGCCCGCGCCGGGGCGAGGGAACCTGCCTCACCGTGCTCCAGCGAGCGGGCGAGGGACTTGCGGCGGTGGGCGAAGGCGGCGCGGACCAGGTCACGGGTCGCTGGGTCGGCGGCAGGGCCGGTGCGGCGCAGCCGCAGGATCGCCGAGTCGACCCTTGGGCGCGGCCGGAAGACGGCGGGGTCGACCTTGCGTACCAGCTCGACCTCGCAGGCGAGCTGGGCGAGCACGCTCGGTGAGCCGTAGGTGCGGCTGCCCGGCGCCGCCCGCAGGCGGTCGGCGATCTCGCGCTGGACCATCACCGTCCAGCTTGCCAGCGACGGCAAGAGCTCGATCGTGCGCAGGATCAGGGGCGTCGCGATCGAGTAGGGCAGGTTGGCGACCATCGCCGTCGGCGCCGGCGCGAAGGCGGCGAGGCCGAGCCTCATCGCGTCGCCCCAGTGCAGACTGACGTTGGGCAGGGTGGCGACGGGAGCGAGGACCGGCTCCAGGCCGCGGTCGATCTCCACGGTGTGGACGTGTGCTGAGACAGCGGCCAGGCGCTCGGTCAGGACCCCCTCTCCGGCGCCGACCTCGAGCACCACGTCGGCCGGCGAGAGCGCCGCGTCGCGAACGATCGCGTCGAGCAGGTTTGGGTCGGCGAGGAAGTTCTGGCCAAGCCGGACCAAGAGCCTGCCTCAGATCCCCGCGTGTGCGGCTGGCGAGCGCCGGACCAAGCGGGGCAGGGACGCAGGAAGGCCGAATAGCAGCGCTACTCGGCCTTCCGAGGACGCCGCACCGCGCAGCGTCCGCCGCCGCCAGACGTGCGCGAGGGGATCTGAGGCAGGCTCCAAGGCGGCTACCAGCCGAAGAGCGCGCGGGCGTTTGCCTCGACCGTCCGCTCCAGCTCTTCGTAGGGGACGCCACGCGCCGCGGCGACGATCGCCGCCGTCGAGACGACGTGGGCCGGCTCGTTGGGCCTGCCCCGCACCGGCTGAGGAGCGAGGTAGGGCGCGTCGGTCTCGACCAGGAGCAGGTCGTCCGGGAGCTTTGCCGCAGCCTCGCGCAGGGCGTCGGACTTGGGGAAGGTGACGATGCCGGAGAACGAGCAGAACCAGCCGCGCTCGATCGCGTCGTCGACCCGCCAGGGGGCGAGGAAGCAGTGCAGGACGACGGTGAGCTCCTCCGCGCGCCCGTCGAGCAGCTCGAACACGCCGTCGCTGGCCGTCGTCTCGCCCTCCGGGTCGCGGCAGTGGACGACGACGGGCAGTCCGAGATCGCCGGCGATCTCGACCTGCCCCTCGAAGGCGCGCCTCTGGGCGGCCGGGCCCGCCGTGTCGCGGTAGAAGTCGAGCCCGGTCTCGCCGATCGCCCGCACCCTCTCGTGCCCCGCCAGTCGCGCGATCTCCTCGCCGAGCGCGCCGTCGAATTCCTCCGCCGAGTTCGGATGGCAGCCGACCGCCGCGAATACCTCCTCGTGCCGCTCGGCGGCGGCGATCGCGACCGGATTGGTGTCGCCACCAAGGCCCACGTTCAGCATCCGCCCCACGCCCGCCTCGCGAGCGGCGGCGACCAGGTCGGCCTCGGCCCCCTCGCAGAGGAAGAGGTGGGTATGGGAGTCGATCATCGGCAGCCTCTCAGCCTATCCGCGCGATCTGCCAATAGCCTTCCCTGGATGGCTGACCTCGCCGACTACTACCGCGAGATCTACATGCGCGGGATCGCCGGCGAGACGCCGGCGATCCCGGTCTCGATCGAGGAGCTGGAGCGCAGTGCCGTCGAGGCCATGGAGCCGCGGGCGGCCAACTACGTCGGCGCTGGGGCCGGCAGCGAGGACACGATGCGCGCCAACGCCGAGGCCTTCCGGCGCCGGCGGATCGTGCCGCGGATGCTGCGCGACGTCGCCGAGCGCGACCTCTCCATGACCTTGCTCGGCACGACGATGCCGGCGCCGCTGATGCTGGCCCCGATCGGCGTCCAGAAGGTCGTCCACACCGACGGCGAGCTGGCCACCGTTCGCGGCGCCGCCGCGGTCGGCGTGCCGATGATCGCCAGCACCGCCTCCCACTTCACCCTCGAGGAGATCGCCGAGGCCGGCGGAGACGACGCGCCGCGCTGGTTCCAGCTCTACTGGGCGAACGACCGCCGCCTCGTCCGCAGCTTCGTCGAGCGGGCCGAGCGGGCCGGCTACGAAGCGATCGTCGTAACCGTCGACACCTTCATCCCCGGCTGGAAGCCGCGCGACCTGCAACAGGCCTGGCTGCCCTTCCTCGAAGGCTCCGGCAACGCCAACTATCTCCAGGACCCGATCTTCCGCGCCGACCTCGAAAGCCCGCCCGAGGAGGATCTCGGCGCCGCCACTGGCCACTACCTCGAGGTCCTCTCCAATCCCTCGCTGACCTGGGACGACCTCGCCTGGCTGCGCGAGCTGACCTCGCTTCCGGTCGTCGTCAAGGGCATCCAGCACGCCGAGGACGCCCGCGAGGCGGCGCGCCGTGGCCTCGACGGCATCGCGCCCTCGCCTCGCTCGACGCCCTGCCGGCGATCGCCGAGGCGGTCGGCGACGACCTCGCGGTCCTCTTCGACAGCGGCGTCCGCGGCGGCGCCGACGTGCTCAAGGCGCTGGCGCTCGGCGCCGACGCGGTCTGCCTGGGGCGGCCCTATATCTGGGGCCTGGCGCTGGACGGCCAGGCCGGGGTCGAAACGGTGCTGAAGATGGTCCTCGCCGAGCTCGACCTGACGATGGCCCTCTGCGGCCTCACCGGTCCCAGCCAGCTCGGCCCGGACTGCATCTCCGGCTAGGCCTCGGCCTCGGCCTCGATCTTCGGGAACAGAGCCGGGATCCGCTCGACGCTCTGGCCGCCGGGCCGGGACCCAAGCTCGGCCAGCTGTCGGCCCTCTTCGCCGAGCGCCGCCAGCAGCGTCTCGGAACTGCGCGGCAGGTAGGGGACGAGCAGCAGCGTCGCCACCCGCAGGCCCTCGACCAGGTTGTAGAGGACTTCGTCGAGGCGCTCGGGGTCGGCCTCGTCCTTGGCCAGGACCCACGGCTGCGTCTCCTCGACGAAGCGGTTGAGGCGGCGCACCAGCTTCCAGGCCTCCTCAAGCGCCTGGGTCAGCTCGGCCCGGTCGAGCAGCCCGCAGAAGCGCTCCACCACGCCTTCGAAGTCCTCGGCCAGCGTGGCGTCGACGGCGGCGACCGGGACGGTGCCGTCGCGGTAGCGGTCGACCATCGCCAGCACCCGGCTCGCCAGGTTGCCGTAGTCGTTGGCCAGCTCGGTCTCATAGCGGGCCTCGAAGCCGGCGGTCGAGATCGACCCGTCCTGGCCGAAGCTGACCTCGCGGAAGCAGTAGTAGCGCAGCGCGTCGGCGCCGAAGCGGTCGATCACCACGAACGGGTCGAGCACGTTGCCGAGCGACTTCGACATCTTTTTCTCCCCCATCAGCAGATAGCCGTGGATCGCCATCCGCTGCGGCGGCTCGAGGTCGGCCGCCCACAGCAGCGCCGGCCAGATCACGGCGTGGAACTTGAGGATGTCCTTGGCCATCACCTGCAGGCTGGCGGGCCAGAAGCGCTCGGTCAGATCCTCCCCCTCGCGAGCGAAGGTCAGCGCCGTAACGTAGTTGAGGAGCGCGTCGAACCAGACGTACATCCGCTGCTCGTGGTCCCAGGGCAGCCGCATCCCCCATTTCAGCTTCGGCCGCGAGAGCGAGACGTCCTCCAGCCCCTGCTTGATGAACGCGACCGCCTCGTTGCGGCGGAAGTCGGGCACGACGAAATCGGGACGCTCCTCGTAGAGGCCTTCGAGCTGCGCCTGGAAGGCCGAGAGGCGGAAGAACCAGTTCTCCTCGCGCTCTTTCTTGAGCGGGATCTCGTGGATCGGGCAGGTGTTGCCGGGGCCGAGCTCGCGCTCGGTTTTGAAGTCGGCGCAGCGGGGGCAGTACCAGCCTTCGTAGACCCCCTTGGTCACCCAGCCGTTGTCGTAGACGCGCTGCATGATCGTCGCCACCTGCTCGGCATGGCGCGGGTCGGAGGTGCGGATGAAGAAATCGTTGGTAGCGTCGATGATCGGCATCAGCTCGCGGAACTTCGCCGCGTTGCGGTCGGCAAGCTCCTGCGGCGAAATCCCCTCGCGCTCGGCGGCGTTCTCGATCGGCTCGCCGTGCTCGTCGGTGCCGGTGAGGAAGAAGACGTCCTCGCCGCGCTGGCGCATGTGCCGGGCCAGCACGTCCGCCGCCATCGTCGAGTAGGCGTGGCCGAGGTGGGGCTCGGCGTTGACGTAGTAGATCGGGGTGGTGACGTAGTAGCTCATGACAAATGTTCGCGCTTCGCTCCCTCGCGAAGAGTCAGATATGCACGTTCGGTCGCTGCCGCGCTCACCGCCGTGCCTCCCGCCCGGTCAGGGCTTTGTAGAGGTCGTTGGCGCGGGTGCCGGTCAGCGCCGCGACGACGCTGGCGGCGGCGCGCGGGCGGGCGCCCGACTGGACCAGGTGGCGCAGGGCGTCGACCGCGAAACCGACGTCTTTGTCGTGCTCGTCGGAGGCGGCGGGACCGATCACCAGCACGATCTCCCCTTTGACGTCGCCGCGGAAGCGCCGCGCCAGTTCGCCCAGCGAGCCGCGTGCGACCTCCTCGTGCATCTTCGAGAGCTCGCGGCAGACCGCGGCCGGGCGGTCTGGGGCGAGCGAGGCCAGCGCCGCCAGCGACTCGCCGACGCGGCGCGGCGACTCGAAGGCGACGACGGTCTCGGCCGAGCGCAGCACCCGCTCCATCTCACCGGCGCGGCGCGGCAAAAACCCCTCGAAGCGCCAGCGGTCGGTCGGCAGCCCGGAGGCGACCAGCGCCACCGGCACCACCGATGGGCCCGGCAGGACGACGACCTCGAGGTCGCGTTCGATGCAGCGGCGAATCAGCCGGTAGCCGGGGTCGGAGATCGCCGGCATGCCGGCGTCGGAGACGAGGGCGACGACCTCGCCGCGCTCGATCCGCTGGGCCAGCTCGGTCGCTCGCGCCGTTTCGTTGCCCTCGTGGTTGGAGACGAGCCGCGGCGCCGGGTGGATGCCGAGCTTGTCGAGCAGCGAGCCGGTGCGGCGAGTGTCCTCGCAGGCGATGTAGTCGGCGGCGACCAGCGCCTCCCGCACGCGCGGGGTGACGTCGCCGAGGTTGCCGATCGGGGTCGGGCAGACGACCAGCCTCCCGGGCATCAGCCGTCCCCCCGCTCGAGTTCGATCCGCGCCATCGCCGCGGCGCCGATCATCCCCGCGTCCGGGCCGAGCTCGGCGGCGAGGACCGGGATCTCGTTCATCGGCCGCAGGGCCCGCTCTTTCAGCGTGCGACGAGCGGGGTCGAGCAGCAGGTCGCTGGCGGCCATCACGCCGCCGCCGACCACGATCACCTCCGGCTCGAAGATGTTTGCGAAGGTGACGAGGGCGGTGCCGAGCCTGGTCCCGACGAGGTCGAAGACGGCGATCGCGGTCGGGTCTCCGCCCAGCGCCGCCTCGGTGACCGCCCTGCCGTCGATCGGGTGGCCTTCGGCGAGCATCGTCGCCAGCACCGATTCCGGGTTCTCTTCGGCGGCGGCCAGCCCCTCGCGGCCGATCGCGGTGCCGGAGGCGAGCGTCTCGACGCAGCCGCGCCCGGGGCAGTTTCCCTGGCAGGGAGGGCCGTCGATGTCGATCACCGTGTGACCCAGCTCGGCGCCGGCGCCGGTGGCGCCGCGGTAGATCTCGCCGCCGAGGACCAGGCCGCCGCCGATCCCGGTGCCGATCGTCAGCATCACCGCGTCGTCGGCGCCGCGGGCGGCGCCGTAGAGGTGCTCGGCCAGCGCCGCGACGTTGGCGTCGTTGTCGACGAAGACCGGCAGGCCTGCCCGCTCGCTGACCAGGTCGCGGATAGGCAGATCGGCGAGCGGCAGGTTGACCGCCGAAACGGCGACGCCCCTGTCGTGGTCGACCGTCGCCGGGATGCCGAGACCCACTGCGGTCGCGTCGGGTCGGGCGGCATGGGCCCCACCGACCTCGCGCACCAGCAGCGCGACCAGCTCGTCCTCGCTCTGCCCGGTCGAGGCCTCGCGGCTCTCCCAGCGGACCTCGGTCCCGGCGAGGACGCCGACGAGCATCTTCGTACCGCCCAAATCGACCCCGATCGTCTCGCCTGCGCTCACGGGCAACTGGGGGCTGAAAGGCGGGCGACCGAATACATCGCCATGATTTCTAGCCCTTTATGCCCAACGATGGTGAGCAGCGGCCTTCGGGACCGCCCGACTACAAGATCTACCGGTCCCGAAGGAGCCTCCTCTCCCGGCTGCGGTCGGCTGACCTCTCCCACCTGCGGGAGCGCGCAAAGCTGCCTGGGAAGCGGCCCGGCAGGCGAGGACGGGCCGGCCGCGAGCGTCAACTGCGACCATCGCGCACCCGCGCCAGGAGAGCTCTCAAATGGATCGGCATCGCCGCCCTGGGATGGACCTTGCTGAGCTTCCTCGCCTTCGCCGTCTCGGCCCAGCTGCAGTCGTTCAAGCTCTCCGGCGAAGCGAAGGCGGCCCTGCACGGCAACCCCTTCCTGCTGCCGAGCGCCCAGACGATCCTCGTCCTCGGCACCGACGCCCGGCCGCCCGACACCAAGGAACGGGGGCCCGGCGGCGCCAGCGCCGCCCCGTCGCAGAAGTGCTTCGAACAGCAGGCCCATGGCGACGCCCCACACGACGGCTGCGAAGAAGGCCAGTTCCGCGCCGACACGCTGATGCTGATCCGGGCGGGTGGCGGAACCTTCCGCAAACTCTCGATCCCGCGCGACAGCTACGCCGAAATCCCAGGCCACGAAACGACGAAAATCAACGCCGCCTTCGCCTTCGGCGGCGCCGCCCTGGAGATCAAGACGATCGAACAGTTCCTGAATACCCAGATCGACCACGTCGCGATCGTCGATTTCACGGGCTTCGAAGACCTGATCAACGCCGTCGGGGGGGTCGAAGTCAACGTCCCCCACAAGCTCTGCGCCGACATCTCGGGCGGTGCCGGCGGCGGTCAGGGCGGCATCACCCTGCACCTGCACAAGGGCGCGAACACCCTCGACGGGGAAAAGGCGCTCGCCTACGCCCGCGTCCGCGAGCTCAGCGAATGCCCCGGCCCCGGCAAGAGCGCCTACACCCTCGGCTACAGCGACTTCGACCGCGCAAAGGCCCAGCAGGCCGTCATCAACGGCATCAAGGGCCGCCTCACCGACCCCCTTCGCGCGCCCTACAACTTCATCATGGGGCCGATCATCGGCTGGGACGCGCCGAAAGCGTTCGTCAGCGACATGGGCTTCTTCACGATGCCCCAGCTCGTGCTCGCCGCCGCCATCGGCGGCAGCTCCTCCGCCGAAGTGCTCTGCGGCTCGCCCAAGGCGGGCTGCGGAATGCGCCCCGACGGCAGCATCGAAGTCCCGGAGTCGGTCCGCCGCCACGCCGTCAACCGCTTCCTCAACGGCTAGCGTCAAAGGCGGAGACTTAACGTTCCTATAGGACCGTTAAGTCTTCAGTCTCCGGCGGTCGAGGCGGCCGCCTTGGCGTCGCTCGACTTCGACTCGGTCTTCTTCGAATCCGAGGAGCCCGAATCGGAGTCCTTGGACTCCGTCGAACCCTCACCCGAAGGGCCGGAACCGTTGCCCGCGCCCTTCTTCTTGCCGTAGTCGGTGTTGTAGAAGCCCGAGCCCTTGAAGTGGACGGCGACGGGGTGCAGCACGCGCACGGCCGGGGCGCCGCACTCCTGGCACTCGGTCAGCGGCTCGTCGGCCATCTTCTGGATCACGTCGAAGACGTGGCCGTTCTCGCACTTGTACTCATAGATCGGCATCGGTGCGCGATTATCGCAGCCGCTACGGTTCCGGCATGGCCACCGCCGAGCAGGGAACCAGGCCGACCGAGGTGTCGATGGAGGAGATCGTCGCCCTCTGCAAGCGGCGCGGCTTCGTCTTTCCCTCCTCGGAGATCTACGGCGGCCTCGGCTCGACCTACGACTACGGCCACTACGGCGTCCTGCTGAAGAACAACGTCAAAGCCGAGTGGTGGCGGGCGATGCTGCAGGACCGCGACGACATCGTCGCGATCGACACGGCGATCCTCCAGCACCCGCGGGTCTGGGAGGCCTCGGGCCACCTCGAGGGCTTCACCGACCCCCTCGTCCAGTGCCTGGGAAAGTGCAAGCGGCGCTGGCGCGAGGACCACCTGCGGGAGGCGGTCGAAGCCGAAGGCGGCGACCCGAATGCCGAACTGCGCTGCCCCGAGTGCGGCGGCGAGCTTTCGGAGCCGCGCCAGTTCAACCTCATGTTCGAGACCCACATCGGGCCGGTGGCGGGCGAGGGCTCGGAGGTCTACCTGCGGCCGGAGACGGCGCAGGGGATCTTCATCAACTTCAAGAACGTGCTCGGCTTCGAGATCACCCCCGGCAACTTCATCTTCCGCACCCGCGAGTTCGAGCAGATGGAGATGGAGTTCTTCGTGCCGCCCGCCGAGGCCGAGAAGTGGCACAGGCTCTGGATGGAGGAGCGCGAGCGCTGGTACACCGGCCTCGGCATCCGCCCCGACCACCTGCGGGTGCGGGCCCACGGCGCCGAGGAGCTGTCTCACTACTCCTCGGCCACCAGCGACGTCGAGTACCTGTTCCCGATCGGCTGGTCGGAGCTGGAGGGGATCGCCAACCGCGGCGACTTCGATCTCACTCAGCACACCAAGTTCAGCGGCGAGAAGCTCGAGTACTTCGACCAGCAGACCAAGGAGCGCTACGTCCCCCACGTGATCGAGCCCGCCGCCGGCGCCGACCGGGCCATGCTCGCCTTCCTCGTCGACTCCTACGAGGTCGAGGAGGTCGAGGGCCGCCAGCGCACCGTGCTCCGCCTCCATCCCCGGCTGGCCCCGGTCAAGGTCGCCGTCCTCCCCCTCGTCTCCAAGGAGGGAATGCCCGAGAAGGCCCGCGCGATCTTCCAGGATCTGCGCCGCAAGCTCCCGGCCGAGTTCGACGAGGGCGGCTCGATCGGCAAGCGCTACCGCCGCCAGGACGAGATCGGCACCCCCTGGGGCGTCACCGTCGACCACCAGACGATGGACGACGACACCGTCACCCTCCGCGACCGCGACTCCCTCGAGCAGACCAGGGTCCCGATCGAGGGCCTCGGCGACGAGCTTGCCGCGCGGCTGGAACAGCCCTGGCGCAGCCCGAAGCTGAGCTGAGCGCAGCTGCCATTGCTACGCTCTGTAGCAGATGGCTAGGAAATCCATCCCCCAGAGAGAGCTACGCAACGATGTCGCGCGGATTCTCCGCGAGGCCGAGGCTGGCGCCGAGTTCACCGTTACCGTGCGCGGGCGACCAGTTGCCCACCTTGGCCCCCCCGAGGAGAAGCCGGTGCGGCGTGCGAGTGTCGATGGCGAGACCCTCGCCCGCCTCCTTGCCGCGACCCCTGTCGACGACGGCTTCGCCAGAGACATCGCCGCAACGCGCGAAGCCGAGTCAGAGCCCGGCGATCCCTGGGACGAGTGAGTCGCCGAAAGGCGGTCAACGCCCTTCTCGACACGTCCGTCGTAATAGCCGGCGATCTAACCCTAAACCGGGGAGATACGACTGCAATCTCCGTCGTAACCGTCGGCGAGCTGCGAGCGGGGGTGCTTCTGGCTAGCGATCCATCAGTTCGCGCCGCTCGCCAAGCTCGGCTCTCCGCGGTTCGCGAAACCTACGAGCCACTGCTAGTCGACGAAGCCGTAGCCGAGCATTACGGCGATGTCTTGGCCGGAGCCCGCGAAGCCCGACGGATCACGACTGCGACCGACCTCATCATCATCGCCACTGCAGCCGCCACCGGACGCTCCCTCTACACCCTCGACGAGCGGCAGGGGCGCCTTGCCGAACAACTCGGGGTGCCCACAGTCCAATAGTCGCCGCACCCAGGACGTCGTTTGACATTCACAGCTGTTTGGCCATAGGTTCGCCGAGCGAAAGGAGACGCCATGACCGAGTCGAGTGAAGCAAACGAGCCCGATCGCTCCGCGACGGACGAGCCCGAACCCAAGACGCCGGATGAGTCGACGCCCCCAGCGGCACCGGCTGGAGATGACCCTGCGTCCGATGCCGCAGCGGAGCCAGCGCCCCCGGAGAGCGCGCCAGCGCAGGCCGAGGCCCCCAATACGTCGGAGACCTCGGCCCATACCCCGACCGAGGGGTGGTATCCAGATCCGAACGCGGGTGGCGCGAACGTCATGCGCTACTGGGACGGTGGTGCGTGGACCGAAAAAGTCAAAGAGGGTCAAACCGAGATCAATACGACCCGCCGCACGGATGTCGAGCGGAAGGCAATCCTCGCCCAGCAGCTTCAAGGAGCGGCCGCGCGAGGCCTACGCATCGAGTCCCAAAGCGAATTTCAGGCGATCCTCGTCAAAGGCCAACCCGTCAATAACACCCTGCACGCGATCCTGACGATCTTCACCTGCTTACTCTGGGGGATAGTTTGGGCTGTGATCGCCGCCACGGGTGGTGAAAAGCGGGAGATGATCGTCGTTGACGAGTTCGGCAACGTCCAGTATCAGAGACTCGGAAAGGCGTAGCTCAGCGGCGGCGACCGGAGTCTTGCTCGCCACCGCGGGACTGTCCGCCGCAATCCGTCGACCCCGCGCGAATAGACCGCGACCTCTGCCCAATCCACCGGGTGACCGGGCATTGCTGTCCCGGCTGCGGGATGTCCCGGGCATTCGTCTTGCTGTGGCGTGGGCGGATACGGGAGGCAATCGAATCAAACCCCGCCTCCCCGTTTGTCTTCGCTGCGCTCGTCTTGCTCATGCTGGCTCCGATCGGCCGCAGGCAATCAAACATGCGACCTCAGCGCGACTCATCAACAAGGGCAGCGGCTCAAAGCTCGACCTCCAGATCGACCTCGTCAACGCAGCTCTGAGGCTGCGTGTGACGCCTCGTCCGCCACGATCCCTCGTGGATCGAGACATCGGTGAGTTGGTCGATGGGAAGGCAGCGCCAGTCTCCCGCCGGCAGAGGCCCGCGTCTGCTCGAGCCTCCGAATTGGAAGAAGAGCGCCTGGGGCCTTCCGTTCTTGGCCCCGATCACGTGCGGACACAGGCGACGCGGGAGACCGGCGAAGACGGCGTGAACCTGCTTCTTCTCGAGAATCGCCTGACGAACCAGCGAATAGACGGCGCTCGTCACAGGCCCATGAACCGGGTCACCTCAACGGCGTCGGCCTCGAGCGCGGCCGCGGCTTTCTTGGTGACCTTGCCGAGGTGCTCGATGGTGACCCTGCCGCCGGAGAATCTCCAGGTCGCGACGGCGCGGCCGTCGACCAGGGCGAAGGGGCGGAAGATGCCGTTCATCGTGACCAGCATCTTGTGAGGGCCGACGATTTCCTCGCGGGAGGCCCAGCCGAGCAGGAGTGGGTCGAAGGCGCCGAGCAGGCGCGGCGGCGGAAGCGGCTCGGCGGGTTGGCGCTTGGCGAGGTCGACCAGGCCGTCCTCCCGCTCGACCAGCGCCGAGGCGATCGCGGCGAGGCCGGCGCGGGCGTCGCGGAGGGGCAGGCCGGCCCACCTGGCGAGGTCGCGGTCCTCGGCGGGGCCGTGGCCCACGAGATAGCGGCGGGCCAGCTCGGCGAGGGCTTCCTCGCGGTCCACCGGCCCCTGGGGGCCCAGCCAGTCGCGCACCAGCACGTAGGCGTGTTCCCTGCCGGCCATCGGGCCGCGGATGGCGATCCCGCGGAGAGTGGCCAGGAACAGCAGGTGGACCAAGGCCTGTCCCTCGGTTCGCACCCCGGCGGAGTCGAGCCGCTCGCGCAGCCGCGCTTGGGTCAGCGGCCCCTGCTCGACCAGCGAGCGCTCGATCGTCTCCACCCCACGCTCTGCCGCGTCGGGAGGCACTCCCTCCTGTCTCAGCCGTCTGGAGCTGGAGGAGAGGAGAGGCGGCGTGGTCAGCGCGTGCAGCCACGGGTAGTCCTCGCTGCGCACCAGGTGCAAGGTGCCGCGGTTGAGCCAGGTGATCAGCAGCGAGCGGTCCTCGGTCAGCGCCCGGTCGACGTCGGCGGCGGTGAGGCCGGCCGTGCGGGCGCGGACCGCGAGGCGGGCGCCCCGCGGGTCTTGCCCCTGTATCGCCAGCAGGCGCTCGGCTACGTCCTCCGGCCTTGCCATCGGCGGGCCGGAGAGGCCCTGCGCCGTAAGTCGTTCGGCGATCGGCGAGCGCGTCACGCGACGATGATGGCGGTTGGTGCCGGGCGAGGGCGCTACTTGACCGCGAGCAGGTCGATCACGAACACCAGGGTGGAGTTAGGAGTGATCGCGGGTGGCGCGCCGGCCGACCCGTAGGCGAGGTTCGGCGGGACGGTCAGCTCGCGGCGGCCGCCGACCTTCATCCCCTCCACACCCTGGTCCCAGCCGGGATCGCTTCGCCGGCCCCGAGCGTGAAGCTGAACGGTTCGCCGCGGTCCCAGGAGGCGTCGAACTGTTCGCCGGTCTTGCAGTCGACGCCGACGTACTGGACGGTCACTTCGTCGCCGGACTTGGCTTCGCCGGGGAGACGTTTCGCCGGATGACTGGGTCGAGGAGGAGTCGCTGCTACCGCAGCCGTCAGCAGCAGTCCCCACACGGGCGCCATCCCAATCACACGGCCCGCGGCGCGGCGCGACGTCAGCGCTTGCCGGAGAGAGAGTCCCAGGCGCGGCGAAAGATGCCGCGCTGACCGCCACCGACGAGGTCGGCCGGGTTGACCGAGAGGGAACCGGGATTCGCGCTCGGCGCCTGCAGCTTGGCGGCCTCGGCTGCGTCGATCTTCAACACCACGCCGCGCTCGTAGATCTCCCCCACCTCGGGCGCATCGACGAAGCGGTGGCCGCCCGGGCCCGCCGTCGTGTCGAAGACGATCCCGTCGAACATGTCGAGGTTCGGCGCCGACATGACCCGCACCACCCGGCCAAGCTCACGGCCGTCGCTCGAGTACACCGGCACGCCTTTGTCGACGGCGAGATAGGAGGTCGGCTCCCCCAGATCCTTCATTGGCCGAGCCTAGCGGACGGCCTCTTCCGAGAGTCCCGCCGAATCGTCCCTTGCCCAGCGCTCCAAGAGCTGGCTATGCTCGCCCAGACCAAATCCCATAGTGAGGAGAGTTGACGATGGCCATAGGTCTGAGGCTGAAGTTCGACGGCGGCACGCAGGAGCAGTACGAGGCCGTGCACTCGCACATCGACGCCGATGCCAACCCACCGGAGGGTCTGATCTTCCACTCAGCCGGCCCAATCGAGGGGGGCTGGGGCGTCATCGACTTCTGGGAGTCGCGCGAGCATTTCGACCGCTTCCTCGGCGGCCGCTTGGGTCCCGCGATCCAGGAGCTGGGCGATCGCGCTCCGCAGAGCCCGCCGGACGTGAAGGAGTTCCCGGTGCACCACATCCTCAAGCCATGAAGGCCCGCGGATGGGCCTGAACCTCGCATCGATCGTCACCGAGAGCGCCGCCCGGGTGCCGGGCAGCCCCGCGGTGCGCCTCGATAAGGTCGAGCTGACCTACGCCGACCTCGACGACCGCAGTGCCCGGCTGGCGACGCTGCTGCGGGAGAAGGGGCTGGTGCGGGGCGACCGGGTCGGCGTGATGCTCCCCAACGTCCCCGAGTTCCCAGTCGCCTACTACGGGGTGCTGCGGGCCGGTGGCGTCGTCGTGCCGATGAACGTGCTGCTGAAGCGGCGCGAGATCGCCTTCTACCTGGAGGACTCCGGGGCCGAGCTGCTGCTGGCCTGGCACGGGTTCGCCGGGGAGGCGCGAGAGGGAGCCGTCGAGGCAGGCGCCGAGATGATCGAGGTGGAACCGGAGAGCTTCGCGGCGATGCTTGCCGAGCACGAGCCCACTCCGGGGCTAGCCGACACCGACGAGGAGGACACCGCGGTGATCCTCTACACCTCCGGCACCACCGGCAAGCCGAAGGGCGCCGAGCTGACCCATCTCAACCTCACCCGCAACGCCGACGTCTCCTCCCGCACCACCTCCGAGATCGCGGCCGGCGACGTCGTCCTCGGCGCCCTGCCCCTCTTCCACTCCTTCGGCCAGACGGTGAGCATGAACGCCTCGCTGATGGTCGGCGCCTGCCTCACCCTGGTGCCCAAATTCGATCCAGGCCAGGCGCTGGAGACGATGCAGCGCGACCGCGTGACCCACTTCTACGGCGTGCCGACGATGTACGGGGCGCTGCTGCACCACCCCGAGCGCGAGAGCTTCGACACCTCCTCGCTGCGCACCTGCATCACCGGCGGCGCCTCGATGCCGGTCGAGGTGCTGCGCGGCTTCGAGGACGCCTTCGGCGCGATCGTGCTGGAGGGCTACGGGCTCTCGGAGACCTCCCCGGTCGCCAGCTCCAATCACCCCGACCGCGAGCGCAAGCCCGGCTCGATCGGGACCCCGCTCGAAGGAGTCGAGATGCGGGTCGTCGACGAGGACGACAACGAGGTCCCGCAGGGCGAGGTCGGCGAGATCGTGATCCGCGGCCACAACGTCATGAAGGGCTACTGGCAGCGCCCCGACGCGACCGAGGAAGCGATGCGTGGCGGCTGGTTCCACTCCGGCGACATGGCCCGGGTCGACGAGGAGGGCTACTTCTACATCGTCGACCGCAAGAAGGACCTGATCATCCGCGGCGGCTACAACGTCTACCCACGCGAGGTCGAGGAGGTGCTTTACGAGCACCCGAAGATCCGCGAAGCGGCGGTCCTCGGCGTCCCCCACGACGAGTGGGGCGAGGAGATCGGCGCCGCGGTCGTCGTCCACGACGGCGAGGCGCTGTCCCCCGAGGAGGTCAGCGCCTTCGTCAAGGAGCGCATCGCCGCCTACAAGTACCCGCGGCTCGTCTGGTTCGTCGACGAGCTGCCCAAAGGCCCCACCGGCAAGATCCTCAAGCGCGAGATCGACCGGCCCGCGGCTGTGTGAGGGACATCACGCTTATGCCGTCAAGGTATGTATACTGTCGGAATGGCTGCAAACGACCGCAACGATCCGAAGCGCGCCGCGTCCTCTGACTCCGACCTCTCGCTG
>WNFM01241911.1_pt3 | contig 41597 bp, 38 predicted proteins | sample 5400271 | NCBI WGS metagenome assembly WNFM01 (sample SAMN13153352, study PRJNA577476) | soil metagenome | isolation source: 60 cm saprolite on Douglas fir-dominated hillslope | place: USA:California | collected 2013-09-17
CGGCCGCCCAGCGCGGCGTGTTCACCTCGAGCGGCCTGCCCTGTCCGTGCGGCGGGTATGAGGACTTCGGCAAGTCGCCTCAGGAGGACAAGAACAACATCGCCCCGCGCGCCGGCTTCACCTATGACGTGAAGGGTGACGGCAACTTCGTCTTGCGCGGTGGCGCCGGCCGGTACTACGACTTCGCCTACACCAACGCCAACATCCTGTTTGCCGTCGTGGGCGCGCAGTCTTCGTTCGGGACGGTGTACCAGGTCAACAACACCGCGGGCATCCGCAATGCCGACGGCTCGCTCTACCAGGTCGGCCAGCCGCTGCCGGCCAACCAGATCACCAACCTCAGCACGCCCATCCCGTCCCACGTCGCGACTCCGCGGCCCAAGCAGCCCTACGCCGACCAGGCCAACCTCGGGTTCTCGAAGGTGCTCGGCCATGGGTTCGCGCTCGAAGTGGACGGCGTCTACGTTCACCAGAGGGACCTCGGCACCCGTCCGGCTCTGAACCGCCGGATCAACGGCGGCGCCCGCCGCTTCGCCGGCATCCTGCCGACCGTCGGCACTTCGTCCTGGCGAGTGGACGTGATGGACGGCACCGGCCACTACAAGGGCGTCACCCTCGGGCTCAAGAAGCATTGGGACGGCAAGCTGCAGCTCCTGGGCTGGTACTCGCTCTCCGATTCCAAGTCCTCGGCCAGCCTGCGCGCGACGGACGAGTTCGGCGAATACGATCCGATCGACCAGTTCAATCCGTTCGGCGATCCCGAGAACCCGACGCGTTCCGACTTCCGTCATCGCGTGACCGCGAGCGCGGTCTGGTCGCCGGCCTGGGGTCTAACCATCGCGCCGATCTTCCGGTACAAGTCGGCGCAGGCGTTCAACATCATCACCGGCGTGGACGGCAACCGCGACGGTACGAACCGCGACCTTCCGCCCGGCGTCACCACGCTCAACTCCGGCCGCGGCGCGGACTTCAAGCAGGTCGACGTCCGTGTCTCCAAGAAGTTCCGCTTCGGAGGCCACACCCAGTTCGAGCTGATCGGGGAGGGGTTCAACCTGACCAACGCCATCAACCCGAACACCTACGTGGCCAGCCAGACGTCGTCGTCGTTCGGTCAGCCCACGCGCTTTGCCGGCGACTTCCGGCAGAGCGAACAGCGGCTCTTCCAGATCGGCGCGCGCTTCGAGTTCTAGGCTCGCGTCGTTCTAGACGTATCCGCGGGCGTGCCTTCGGGCACGCCCGCTTTTTGTTCTTGGCCGTTCCGGTGGCTGGCTTGTTGAGTCAGGGGGAGAACTCACGCATCAGTCCGAACGGCGTGAGCTCCCCCCCTGAAACCCCCCTCGCACGTCGCCGCTGCTGCGCAGCGCCGCCGTGCTCTACGGTCGGCCTGCGCAGTCCATGCGCCGAGGTAAGATCCCGGATTCATGTTCCCTGAGACCCTTCGCCGCGCGATCTTCTGGGCCAGCGACGCCGTGTTCGGCCCGTGGACGATGGCGCTGCTGTTCGGGACCGGAATCTTCCTCAGCTTCCGCCTGCGCTTCGTGCAGATCGTGCGCTTCGGCGACGCCGTCCGCGCCATGGCCCCCGCGGGAGACAGCAGCACCAGCGGCCCGCTCAGCCCGTTCCAGTCCTTCATGACCGCGCTCGGCGCCACCATCGGGACCGGCAACATCGCGGGAGTGGCCACCGCCGTCGTCACCGGCGGCCCCGGCGCCGTCTTCTGGATCTGGGCCTACGGCTTCTTCGCCACCGCCATCAAGTTCACGGAAGCCGTGCTCGGCCTCGAGTTCCGGGTGGTGGGAGGCGAGGGCCTGTCCGCGGGCCCGATGCACTACCTGCGTGACGGGATGAAGATGCCCTGGCTGGGCTGGCTCTATGCCCTGGTGGCCGGGATCGCGGCCCTGACCACCACGCCCTTCACCCAGCCCAACTCCATCGCCGTGGTGTGGAACAGCCAGTTCGGCATTCCCACTCTCGTCACCGGTGTCATCGTGGCCGTGCTCGCCTGGCTCGTCATCATCGGCGGCATCAAGTCGATCGGGCGCGCGGCGGAGAAGCTCGCGCCTTTGAAGGTGGGCCTCTACCTGATCGGCGGGCTCACCGTGATCGTCACCCACGCCGGGCAGCTGCCCTCCGTCCTGGCCCTCATCCTCCATGAAGCCTTCTCCGCGGGTGCCCTCGTCGGCGGCACCGCGGGCGTCGGCATCATGGTCGCGATGCGCTACGGCGTCGCCCGCGGCGTCTACGCGAACGAAGCCGGGTACGGCACGGCCGCCGTCGCCTACGCCACCGCGCGCAGCCGCGAGCCGCTGCAGCAGGGCCTGAACGCGGTCATGGAGGTCTTCATCGTCTCCTTCGTGACCTCGAGCATCAGCGCCCTCACCATCCTGGTCACGGGGGTCTGGCGATCGGGGCTGACGAGCACGGCCGTCGTGGCGCAGGCCTTCCAGACGACCATTCCCAAGGGAGGCTGGATCGTCGGCGTCTGCGCGTTCCTGTTCGGCTACACGACCCTGATCGGCTGGGCCTACTACGGCGAGCAGTTCCTCGAGTACGTCTGCGGACGCTGGGTGGTCCTGCCCTATCGATGGCTGTACTGCATCCTGATCGTATTCGGGGCGATCGGGAAGGTGGAGCTCATCTGGGCCTGGGGCGACCTCATGAACGGGCTGCAGATCTTTCCGAACCTCGTGGGCGTGCTCGGCCTGAGCGGCCTGGCCGCGGCGACCCTGCGCGGCGCGGGCGCGCCGCCACCCGCCGCGCCCGAGCCGGTGCGCTCATGAGCGGCTTCGCGCGTGAGGGGACCACGCTCGTGTGTGACGGAGCCTCCCTCGAGGCGGCCGCCGCGGCCCACGGGACCCCGCTGTACGTGTACAGCCGTGACGCGATCGTGGAGGCCTACCGGGCCTACGAAACCGCGTTCGCGCCCGTGCCCCATCGCATCTGCTACGCCGTGAAGGCCAACGGCGCGGGCGCGATCCTGCGCCTGATGGCTTCGCTCGGCGCGGGAGCGGACATCGTCTCCGGCTTCGAGCTGCGCGCGGCCCTGCGCGCGGGATTCTCTCCCGACCGCATCGTCTTCTCCGGAGTGGGCAAGACCGACGAGGAGATCGCCGCCGGCCTGGACGCGGGCATCGGCGAGTTCAACGCGGAGAGCGAAGAGGAGATCGCGCGGCTTTCCACGCTGGCCGCCGCGCGCGGCCGGCGGGCCGCCCTCACCCTGCGCGTCAATCCCGACATCGACGCCCGCTCGCATCCGTACATCTCCACCGGCCTGCGCGACAACAAGTTCGGCGTGGACATCGCGGGCGCGGCGGGCATCCTGGCCGGGGCGCGCGCCCGCCCCGGCATCGAGGTCGCGGGCGTGCAGTGCCACATCGGTTCCCAGATCCGCTCCCTGGAGCCGCCGCGGCAGGCGGTGGCGGCGCTGGTCGAGCTCACGCGCCGGCTGCTCGGAGAAGGCTACCCGCTCCGGACCATCGACATCGGTGGCGGCCTCGGCATCAACTACGAGGAAGGCACGGGGCCGGAGGTGGCCGAGTTCGCGGCGGAGGTCGTGCCTCTGCTGCGCGGCCTCGGGCTCACCGTCCTGCTCGAGCCGGGACGCTCCCTGGTGGCGCGCGCGGGCGTCCTTCTCACCCGCGTGCTCTACGTCAAGGAGAACCACGGCAAGCGCTTCGTGATCGTCGACGCGGGCATGAACGACCTCCTGCGCCCGGCCCTCTACAAGGCCCACCATCGCATCGAGCCGGTGCAGGCGCGTGGGCGCGAGTCGCGCAACGTGGACGTGGTGGGCCCGGTGTGCGAGACCGCGGACGCTTTCGCCCGCGACCGCGAGCTGGAGACGGTCGAGCCGGGGGAGCTGCTCGCCGTCCGCGACACCGGAGCCTACGGGTTCGTGATGGCCTCGACCTACAACATGCGCCCGCGGCCGGCGGAGGTCATGGTCGAGGACGGGCAGGTGCGGCTCATGCGGCGGCGGGAGACGTTCGAGGACCTCGTCGCCACCGAGGTGTGAGCGGCGAGGCGCTATCGCTCGCTGATCACGCGCCCGAGCTCGCTCGACCGCGCCAGCCGGTCGAACGTTTCATATAGCGCGGCCGAGATCTCGCGAATGGCCGCCGCGCCGTCTTCGTCCTTCTTCAGGAACGTCGTCTCGATGCTGACCGCGTAGGGGCGCCCGGGGACGTCGACGACCGCGGTCACGCAGCGGACCGCCTCCAGCGAGCCCGGCTTGTCCATCACGACCAGCGTCTCCGGCAGCGGGACTCGGAAGGGCGAGTCCTTGGGCGTGGCCAGCACGACGCGGATGTCGCGCGCGGCGGCCGGAGAAAGGCCCTTGCCCGCGTAGATGGCCTCGACCAGGCGGCGCATCTCGGACGGCGTGCCCACGTTCTCGTCGCCGCGGCGCGCGGCTTCGAGGTCCATCATCTTGCGGCGCAACCGCGTGTGGTCCAGGTCGAGATCGTCCTCCAGCCGGTGGTTGACCGCCGCCATGCCCAGGCGGCCGATGAGGACGTTGGTGGCTTCGTTGTCCGACCATCCCACCATCATCACGGCCAGGTCCCGCCAGGTGAGGCTGACCCTGTCGCCCAGCTCCTGCAGGACGCCGCCTCCCTTGACGCGCGGCAGGGGAGGACGGGTCACCTGGCCGAGGTCGATCTTGCCTTCATCCGCCTGGCGGTACAGCTCGTAGAGGACGGCCAGCTTGATGGACGAGGCCTGGGGGAAGACCTCGTCCGCGCGCACTTCGAAGGACGTGCCCGTCTTGAGGTCCTTGACGGACAGGCCGAGCACGCCGTCGAGGCGCTTCTCCGTGTCCTGAACGCGCGCGCGCAGGTGCGCCCAGAGGACGTCCTCCTTCTCGCCCGCCCGGGAGGCCGCGGGCAGCGCCAAGACGAGCGCCATCGCGCTCAGGGCCACGACACGGCCGCGAGCGAGCGCGCGCGCGGGAGGGCGAGACGTCATTGGATGTTCCATGTCTTGTCGCACCTCATGTCGCGTTGGAGCGCACCTTCACGTGCCGAGACCGGAGAGGACCTGGGCCACGGCGAGGCCGAGGTATGTGCCCACCACGTTCCCGAGGACGGCGAGCAGGAGTCCCACCGGCGCCATCGCCGGATGATAGATGGCGGCGACGAGCGGCGCCGACGAGTAGCCGCCGACGCAGGCCTGGCTGGCCGCGCCCCCGAAGAAGAGAGGCGCGCGCAGCAGGCGCAAGGCCGCGAAGAGCAGCGCCGCATGCACGGCGATCACGATGACCCCGAGCAGGATGAACTGGGGATGGGTGGCGACCTTCCGCAGGTCTCCTTGCGCGCCCACGGAGGCGAGCAGCAGGTAGAAGCCGGCATAGCCGAGGGTCGAGGCGCCGGCTTGCTCCAGGCGGGCCAGGGGCGTGAGCGAGAGCAGCAGGGCGGCGGTGGTGAGGAGGATGATGGCCCAGGAGAAGGCGTTGAGCACCTGGCCGACCGGGGGCAGCAGCGACCCGACCTTCAGGCAAGCCGCGGTGAGCACGACGGCCAGGCCGACCATCAGCGTCATGTCGGCGACGGTCGCGGGCCGCGTCTGCTTGTCGCCCACGGACGCGAGCCGCTGGCCCACGCCTTCCACGGCGGCGCGGTCGGCCTGGTTCCAGCGATCGAACGCCTCCTGCCGCGCCGCGAACGAGATGAGGAAGCCCATCCACGTGTACGCGACGACGGTGTCCACGATGATGAGGACGCCCTGCAGCTCAGGGGAGAGCTCGAGCGCGTTCGCGACCGCCACCAGGTTCGCGCTGCCACCGATCCAGGTGGCGACGAGGGCGCCCACCGCCTTCCAGGCGTCGGGCGGGAGCCAGGGGCGCAGCACCAGGAACCCGGCCACGCCGCCCAGCATGATGCCCGCCATGCCGACCGTCATGACGACGAGGGCCGTGCGACCGAGGCGCGCGATGGCCTTGAGCTCGGAGGACAGCAGGAGCAGGGACAGGCTGGCCGGAAGCAGATAGCGCGCGATCGCGCGATAGACCGGGCTCTCGGCGGGCAGGATGCCGGCCGTGGTCGAGAGCATGGGCAGGAAGTAGGTCCAGACGAGCGCGGGCAGTCGATCGAACAACGGACGGAGCGCGGGCCGCCGCGCGACCTGGAAGACGAGCGCCACCAGGGCGGCCAGGTACGCGAAAACGAGGAGGGGGTCCTGGATCACGGCCGCGAGGGAGGTCCGGGGAGCCGCGCGCCGCTCACTGAGGCCGGCGCGCTCCGCGGTACAGGGCCACCCAGTACGGGTCGTCCAGCGCTTCCTCGTGCACGTCGGGCCGCGTGTGGGTGGTGGCGTTGATGAAGCGTCCGTCGCCCACGTACATCCCGACGTGCGTGATCTTCTTCTGGCCGAAGAAGACGAGGTCGCCCGGGTGGAGAAGGGCGCGCTCGACGGGCCGCGCGCGCGGGTCGTCGAACTGCATGTCCGCGTCGCGGAGGAGAAGGACGCCGTTGACCGCGTAGACGCGGCTGGTGAGGCCCGAACAATCGACGCCCTGCACGCTCATCCCGCCCCAGAGATAGGGGACTCCGGCGAACCGCCGGGCGGTGGCCACGAGGTCGCCTTCGGAGCCGCGGGCCCGCGGCGCGTCCGCATCCACCAGGCGGACGTCGCCGGACTGCACGAACGCGGTCTCGCCGCTGGGCAAGCGCACGGTGACCCAACGCTTCTGCGGATCCTCGGCCGGCTTGAGGACCTCCAGGCGCGCGCCGAGCGGCCCCTGCGCCTTGGGCCGCGCGGTCGTCACGTCCGCGTCGCGATAGAGGTTGGCCATGAGGCTGGTCACCTCCGCCACCGTGCCGCGCACGGCGTAGCGGGGCGCGTTCGCGTCCGCGTACTCGAAGACGCCGCCGGCCGCGACCCAGCCCGTGTAGCGGTCCGGCGTCTCGATGCGCGCGAACCCGTCGCGCGTCTCCAGCACGCCCACCACCTGGCCCAGGAGGGCCTGGCTGACCACGTCCTTGTCCGGGCTGGGCGCGGAATACATGTTCTCGACCGTGGTCAGGACGACGGCCTGACGGCCGGGCACGTCCGCCGACGCGGCCGCGGCCAGCGCGAGAAAGGCCGCGCACGCCGCAGCCGGGATCCTCAGTCGTACCTGCGGCTCGACCATCGCTCTCCTCGTGAGCCCGCCATCATCGGTCAGTCGCTGCGGCAGGTCAATCCAGCGCCCGTATAATCGCCGCCCATGCATCCCACCCTGCGACACCGGCCGTTGGACCTCCGCCTGCGGCACGTGTTCCGCATCGCGCGCGGCGCTTCCGACGTCCGCTACAACCTCCTCGTGGAGGCGGAAGCGGAGGGGCGCGTCGGCATCGGCGAGGCCGCGCCCATCCTGAGGTACGGAGAGGATCGCGCCTCCGCCGCCCGGGCCGTCGACGAGATGGCGGCCCGCCTCGGAGACGCGCGCGTGTTCGCGGTCGCGGCGCGCCGGGCGGCCGTGGCCGGCCAGGCCTCGGCGGAGGCGGCGTTGGACATGGCCTTGCACGACCTGGCCGGGCAGCGCCTGCAGGCGCCCCTGTTCGAGCTGCTGGGCCTGGATCCCTCCGACACGCCGCAGACGTCGTTCACGATCGGCATGGATACGCCCGACGTCGTGGTGGAGAAGGTGCGCCAGGCCGCGGACTATCCGATCCTCAAGGTGAAGATGGGCTCCGACGACGATCGCGCGGTCCTGGAAGCGGTGCGCGACACGACCGATCGCACGCTGCGCGTGGACGCCAACGAGGGGTGGACGCCGGCCGGCGCCCTCGAGCGGCTGGAATGGCTCGCCCGCCTCGGCGTCGAGTTCGTGGAGCAGCCCCTGCCCGCGGCCATGATCGCGGAAACGCGCGAGCTGCGCCGCCACAGCCCGCTGCCTCTCTACGCGGACGAGAGCGTGCACCGGGCGGCGGACATCCCCGCCCTCGCCGGAGCCTTCGACGGCATCAACATCAAGCTCATGAAGTGCGGCGGCATCGCGGAGGCCTTGCGCATGATCGCGGTGGCGCGGGCCCACGGCCTGAAGATCATGCTCGGCTGCATGATCGAATCCTCGGTGGCGATCACCGCCGCCGCGCACCTCTCGCCGCTCGCGGACACGGCCGACCTCGACGGGAACCTGCTGCTGGAATCGGATCCCTACGTGGGGGCCACGGTCGTGGCGGGGCGGATCGTGTTGCCGGAAGGACCGGGGCTGGGGGTGCGGCCAAGAGCATAGGGCAAAAGGCCGACCGCAGAGCGAGGCGCCGCGCAGCGGCGGCGACTCGCGAGGGGGGTTTCAGGGGGGGACGCGAACGCCCATCGCGAATGACGCTTGAGTGCCCCCCCTGACTTGATACGTAAACTTGACCTACTCGTACCTGAGGGCTTCGATGGGATCGAGCTCCGCCGCCTTCCGCGCCGGATAGAACCCGAAGAAGACCCCCACCGCGCCCGCGAAGGCGAAGGCGACGATGATCGACGTCGGCGTGATCACCGTCGGCCAGCCGAGGCCTGTGGTCAGCAGGCGGGACACGGACATGCCCAGCAGGACTCCCACCGCGCCGCCCACGATGGAGAGGCTGACCGCCTCGGCCAGGAACTGCCGGAGGATGTCGCGCGTGCGCGCGCCCACGGCCATGCGCAACCCGATCTCGCGCGTCCGCTCCGTGACCGACACGAGCATGATGTTCATGATGCCGATGCCGCCCACGAGCAGGCTCACCGAGGCCACGCTCATGAGCAGCATGGTCATGGTGTTCGCCATCTCCGTGCGCGTGGCCGCCATCTCCGCCACGGTGCGCACGGTGAAGTCGTCGTCGTTGGGATCCTGGATCTTGTGCCGCTGGCGCATCAGCTTCGTGATCTCCACCGCCGCCGGCTCGACGGCATCGCTGGAGGTCGCGGAGAGCACGATCTGCTGGATGAAGGTGATCCCCAGCAGCTTCTTCTGCACGGTCGTGTAGGGCGCGATGATGATGTCGTCCTGGTCCTGGCCCCACTGGTTCTGTCCCTTGGAGGTCAGCACGCCCACCACGCGGAAGGGCAGGTTCTTGACCCGGATGATCTGGCCCACGGGGTCGGAATCGGGGAAGAGCGTCTTGGCCACCGTCGGTCCGAGGAGGGCCACCTTCTCCGCGACGAGGACGTCGCGGGCGGTGAAGTCGTCGCCGGAGGCGAGCGGCCAGTTGCGGATGACGATGTAGTCCTCGTTGCCACCCTCGACGGACGTGTTCCAGTTCTGGTTTCCGGCGACGACCTGCGCGCGGCCCCGCACCATGGGCGTCACACGGGCGACCGTGGGCACCTCGCGCGCGATGGCCTGGCCGTCCTCGAGGGTCAGGGTGGTCGTGCTGCCCGCCCCCCCGCGGGCCGTCCCCGGGCCCCGCCCGAAGCTGCCCGCGGAGACGTAGATGACGTTGGTGCCTTGCTGCTGGATCTGGTCGTCGATGGCGGCGCGGGCCCCGGAGCCGAGCGCGATCATCGCGATCACGCTGGCCACCCCGATGATGACGCCGAGCATGGTGAGCGCGGAGCGCACGGCGTTGCGGCGGATGGCGACCAGGGCGATGCGCAGGACGTTCCGGATCTTCATGTGACCACCTCCTCCTCCGGAAGGGCCGCTCGCTCCCGGGCGGCGTCGCGGCGGCTCTCGACCAGGCGATCGGAGACGACGCGCCCGTCGCGGAAGGTGACCTCACGGTGCGCGTACTCGGCGATGTCGTGCTCGTGGGTGATGAGGATGATGGTGATGCCCTTTTCGCGGTTCAGCCGCTGCAGGACTTCCATGATCTCGATGCTGGTGCGGGTGTCGAGGTTCCCGGTGGGCTCGTCCGCGAGGAGGATCTCGGGGTCGTTCACGAGCGCACGCGCGATGGCCACCCGTTGCTGCTGGCCGCCCGAGAGCTGGCTCGGCGTGTGGTGCGCGCGCGGGCCGAGGCCGACGATGTCGAGCAGGCGCTGGGCCTTGGCATGCCGATCCACGGCGGAGGGCGCGTCGGGACTGTAGAGCATCGGCAGCTCGACGTTCTCGAGGGCGGTCGTGCGCGGCAGGAGGTTGAAGTTCTGGAAGACGAACCCGATCTTGCGGTTGCGCAGCTGGGCCCGGAGGTCGCGGTCGAAGCCGGAGACGTCCTCGCCTTCGAGCAGGTAGCGGCCGGAGGTGGGGCGATCGAGAAGCCCCGTGATGTTCATGAACGTCGATTTGCCGCTACCCGAAGCGCCCACCACCGCGAGGAAGGTGCCGCGCGCGAGGTCGAGGTTCACGCCGCGCAGCGCGTGCACGGTCACGTCGCCCACGACATAGGACTTCTTGAGGTCGACCATCTGGACGAGCGGACCGTCGCCGCCGGCCGGCGTCATCAGCCCCGCGTGCGCCGCTGGGGCTGAGGCGCGAAGGGGTTCGTCCCGGACGCGGCGGGCCGCGGGGCGCCGGCGCGTTGCGTCCCGTCGCTGGTGCCCGTGATGATCTGCGCGCCCTCGTCGAGCCCGCTCACGACCTCGACCCATTGGCCGTCGTTGATCCCCGTCCGGATGGGCTGCACCTTCGGCTTCCCGTCCGGACCCGGCACGAAGACCATCGTGGGTCGGCTGCCGCCGCCCTGGCCGCCGGGACCGCGGCCTTCCCCGCCCGCCCCGCCCATGGCGCCGCGGCCTGCCCAGCGTCCGCCGCCACCACCGCCAGCACCGCCACCGCCGCCGCGGAAACCGCGTCCGCCGCCCGCGGCCGTGTCCGCTCCAGGCGCGACCGCGGCCGCCGGCGGGCCGCCCGTCGCGGCCGCCCCCCCCGGCGCCGTGGAAGCGGGAGGCGCACCACTCGCGCCCGCGCGCCGTCCGCCGCCCGCGCCCGGCTGCCATCCTTCCGGACGGAAGCGCAGCGCGGCCGCGGGCAGCCGGAGCACGTTGTCGCGGCGCTGCACGATCACCGAGACCGTCGCCGTCATGCCCGGCATGAGGCGCCCACCCGGGTTGTCCACCGCGATCAGGGTGTTGTAGGTGACGACGTTCTGGACGGTGATCGGCTGCAGCCGCACCTGCTCGACGCGGCCGGTGAAGGTCTCGTTGGGATAGGCGTCGACGTGGAACGTCACGTCCTCACCGGCGCGCACGCGTCCGACGTCCGCCTCGTCGATGGAGGCGTTCACCTGCATGTGGCTGAGGTCGTTCGCGATCACGAACAGGACGGGGGCCTGGAGGGACGCGGCCACCGTCTGTCCCACGTCCACGTTGCGCGCCACCACCACCCCGTCGATGGGCGCGCGGATGACCGTGTGCGTGAGGTCCACCTGCGCCTGCTGGACGGCAGCGGCGGACTGGGACACGGCGGCCACCGCGCCCTGGACCGCAGCGACGGCTCCGTCGTAGTTCGACTTCGCGGTTTCGAGGTCGGCCTGGGGCAGCAGTTGCTGCGCGGAGAGCTCCCGGGCGCGCTCGTACTTCTGCTTCGCGTCCGCGACCGTCGACTTCGCCTTCTCGACGTTGGCGCGGGCGGCGACGAGGTTGGCCCGAGCCTGGCTGAGCCGGGCGTCGAAAGTCGAGGTCTCCAGGCGGGCGACGACCTGGTCCTTCTTCACGCGGGAGTTGAAGTCCGCGCCCAGGCTGTCGACGGTGCCGGACACCTGTGATCCCACCTGGACGGTGGTGACGGCCTGCAGGGTCCCGGTGGCGCCCACCACGTCCACGATGTCACCGCGGTCCACCGTGGTCGTCTGGTACTGGACCTCCTTGTCACGGCCTCGGAAGGCCAGCAGGGCCGCCGCCGCGACCACGACCACGGCGAGCGCAATCCAGGTGCGGCGCGAGTTGAGGCGCATACAAGAGTTTAGATCGAATGCGAGGGGCCGACGTTGGCCGCGCCGTCGTGAAACGTTGTCACGACAAAAAGGGGGCCCGGAGGCCCCCTTAACGACATCCTAACAACGAGAAAGGCTACTGGTTGGTGGGATTACCGCTCGTGCCGCCCGTGTTCGCGCCGGACGTGGCCCCGGCGCTTCCGCCCGTGCCGGTGCGCGTGGCCGCCGACGCGCCGACGGAGACCACGGCGTTTCCGCCGCCGCCCCCCACTCCGGCTTCCTGCACGCGGTCGAAGTTGACGAGGCTCTTTCGGTAGTTGGCCACCGCCTGCAGCTCGGCCACCTGGGCCAGGGCCAGGTCACGCTGGGCCTGGGTGACGAGGAAGTTCGTCGACATGCCCGCCGCGAACTTCTTGGTCTCCGCGTCGAGGCGCTGCTCCTGGAGCACGCGCGCCGCGCGGTTGGACTCGACCAGCTTGTAGTTGGTCTCCACGGCGCGGCCGGCCGCCCGCACCTCCTGGGTGATCTGCATCTCGAGGCGATGCACGCTCGCCTGCTGCTGGTCGTGCGAGATCCGGGCGCGGGCGGAGTTGGCCCCGGCCTGACGGTTGAGCACCGGGTAGGAGAGGTTCGCGGTCACGCTCCAGGTGGGGAAGTTGCGCCCGAAGACGTCGCTGACGGCGTCTCCGTATCCGCCCGGCACCGTGCTGATGATCGGTCCGCCCAACCCCTGCCGTTGGATGAGGGTCCCGCCGATGCCGGACGTCCCATAGGCGGCGGCGAGGTTGAGCTGGGGAAGCAGCTGGTTGCGCGCGTAGGCGATGCCGTACTCGGTGCTCTCCAGGTTCTTGCGGGCGGCCTGGATGTCCGTGCGCTTCTGGGTCGCGGTCTGGATCGCCGCCGCCACGTCCACCGTCACCGGCTCTGCCGTGGGACGGTCGGTGGGGACGATGCGGGTGTCCCAGCTTGCCGGCTCGTTGCTGGTGAACATGGCGCGCTTGAGGGTGTCCTCGGCGTCCGAGACGGCGGCCTCGGCCGCGATGACACCGGCCTCACGGCTGGCCACCTCCGATTGGGCGGCCACGACGTCCAGGGGAGCCATGGTCCCGACGCGGACCTTGATGCGGTTCTCCTCGAGGAGCTGCTGGGCGAGGCCGAGGCTGCTGCGCTGCGCCTCCAGGTTGTCGAGCGCGTAGATGAGGTCGTAGTACGCGCTCTTGACGTTGGCGACCGTGTTCACCACCGACTGCCGGAACTGGACGTCCGAGATCTCCTGGTTCTTCTTGGCCACCTTGATCTGGTAGCGGGTGGAGTCGATCGAGAAGTTGCGCAGCAGGGGCTGGCTCAGGCTGAGGTTGAAGTTCGACGCGAACGACGGGTTGAACGCGCTGAAGACGGAGTTCGTGGTCTGGCGGTTGTTGTTGAAGTCGGCCTCGAAGGTCCCGCCCGTGGGGAGGCTCTGGAAGGCCCCGAAGTTGTAGGTCAGGGTCCGGGTCAGCGGAGCGGCGGCGCCCGCGAAGGCGTTGGAAGCCGGCTGCGTGTTCGAGCGCTGCCCCAGCGTGGAGATGACGTAGGGTTCGTAGTAGCCCTTGAGCTGGCGGACGTTGTAGTCGCTTTCCTCCGGGTTGTACCTCTCCACCGCGATGTCGGCGTTGTTCTCGAGCGTGCGCTTGACCGCGTCGTCGAGCGACAGATCGAGCACGGGCCGTCCGTCCGGGGCCGGCGACGCGAGCGTCGTCGGCCTGGGGCTCGGCGAAGGGGCGGGCGCCTGGGCGAAAGCGGGTGCGGCCGAGACCAGGAGCAGGGCGAACGCGGCACGACTCACTCGCATCATTCTTGACTAGACCTCCAACGGTGCTGGCGACGCTTTTCGTCCGGGCGGCAGCCCCCTACGACGATGGGGGCCGCTTGTGCAGATGCGACAGGTGCTTCGGACGATGGCAGACCCCCGATTATAGCGCGGCGCAGGCTCTCGCTCTGCAGCCGTCCTCTCGCTCAAACGAGAAAGTCCCCGCAAAAGATCCCGTTTTTGACGTCCAAACATTTGAAAAGAAGAGAAAAGGCATCAGCAGCGAGCGCCGGATTCACTCCGGCGCGATCGGCCGTGGAGTAGCCCGAAGGGCCTCGGGGGTCCGTTCGAAGAACGGACCCCCCCTGAGCTTGGTGACTAGAACTGCAGCCGCACCCCCAACTGCACCTGCCGCGGCTCGCCCGGGTTGTTGTTGAGCAGGAGCTGCCCGGCGCGGGACGACGTCGGGACGTTGTCGGTCAGGGAGAGGAAGTTCGGGTTGGACGGGGCGCTGAAGCCGCAGTCGAGCGGCACCGGCGCCGCGCAGTAGTTGGTGACCGTCGTTCCCGCCAGCTCGATGTTGTTCCAGTTGAAGACGTTGAACGCCTCGGCCGAGAAGATCAGTTTGCGACTGTTCTTGAGGTCGAGCTTCCACTGCACGCGCAGGTTCAGGAACTTCAGCGATTCGTTGCGGAAGGCATCGCGGGTAAAGGGCACGCCGGGCGCGCTGAAGGGCCGATCGGCGGCGGTGATGCGGTCGCCGTTGGCATCCGAGCCCACGCCGACGTCGATGGGCCGGCCGGACAGGAAGCGGAAGCCGCTGGAGACGTCGAAGCCGGCGGGGAGCATGAACACGACGAAGCCGTTGACCTGATGCGTGCGGTCCAGGCGCGCCGGACCGTATTCGGGGTCGAGGTTGTACGTGTTCTCCGCGCCCGCGCCGCCGGAGTCGCGCTCGTTGTCGTCATCCGACCTCGAGCGGCTCAGCACGTAGTACAGGTTCGCCGTCACGCGCTTCTTCTGCAGCTTCGTGCTGAAGGTGAGGGCTGCATACCTCGAGCGCGCGGTGGACTCGCGCACCTGCACCGAGCCGAGCGCGGCCAGCGGCCGCGCCGTCCCCGTGGTGAGGCCGAAGAAGGGGCGCTGGGCGGGATCGTTGGCACGCACGGTCGGCACGGGGAGGTTCAGCTCGCGATTGCGCTGCAGGCGATCCGTCTTGACGTAGGTGCCGTCCAGGCCGACCGTGACCCCGCTTGCGATCTGGCGCTCCGCACCCAATCCCACCTGGAACGCGCGCGGGTTCTTGAAGTCGTTGTCGATCGAGATCGGCTGCGCGCCGAGGAACGGATTCACAGCCAGCCCGAGGGCGGTGGCGATCTGCGTGATCTGCGCCGGCGTGAGCCGCGGGAGCTGCCCGAGGGGCGACCGGTTCAGGTCGATGCCGATGAGCAGGAGCTGCTTGTAGATGGTGTTGTTCGGATTCCCGGGTGCGGCCAGGGGAAGCTGAATGGAGAGGTCGCCCGGCGGCAGCCGGTAGTTGTTCATGGGGCCGGCGTAGAGCAGGGCGGGCGTGCGCGCGTAGTAGAGGCCACTGTAGCCGCGGATGGCGGTACGGCCGTCCTTGGTGGGATCCCAGGCGAAGCCCAGCCGTGGCCCGAACTGGTCGAGCTGGTTCGGGATCTTGGCCGAGGGGTCGGTCTCCCGGAGGGGGAAGCTGAACGACTTGACCTGGTTGACCATCGTGGTGTTCGAGCTGGCGGGGGTCGGGTTGAAAGCCCCTTCCCAGCGCAGGCCGGCGTTGACCGTGAAGTTCGGCTTCACCTTCCAGTTGTCCTGGGCGAAGACGGCGACCTCGTTTGTCGAGTAGCTGGCCAGCAGGTTGCCGAGTTGGAGCAGGTAGGTGGCGTTGGTCGTGTCGAAGCGGTTGGCGATGGTGCCGCCCGTGCCCAGCGTGTCGAGCAGGGTGGCGGTATCGGTGCCGTTCGTGTTGTAGACGCCGAACTGGTTGAAGCCGAACGTCTGATCGGCGAAGACGTGGTTGTACTCCGTGCCCACCTTCAGCGAGTGCTGGTTCTAGGTCAGGTTCACCGCCGCCTGGTAGCGCTTGTCGAACTGGGTGGTGGGCAGGAAGTTGACCGTCCCGTAGCGCCCGATCGCATTCGTGACGTTCGGCGCCTCCTCGTTGGCGAGGCGCGGCCGCTGCTCGCGGCCCCACTGGCCGCGAACCTCGAGCAGCAGGTTCGAGCTGAGGCTGCTCGTGAGCTGGCCGATGATGATGTTCGTGTTGTCCTTTTCGGTCCCGTTGTTGCTGAGCGCGCTGACCGTGTTCGGATCGAGCGCATTGCCCGTGGCATTCGCGTTGAGGGCGGTGTTGTCGCTGTGGCTGTAGCGGATGGAGAGGCGATTGGCGCTGCTGAACTGGTAGTCGAGGCGCGCCAGGCCCGTCCAGGCGTCGTTGGTGGCGTCGAAGGGCGTCTCCAGCGACTTGTAGTAGGCGAACGCCTCCTGAGTGGCGGGGGTCGGGGTGAAGTCGGTCGAAAAGCACCTGGCGCGTGTTCGTGAAGAGCTGCTTCTCGATCGCCCCGAAGAAGAAGGCCTTGTCCTTCTGCAGGGGGCCGCCCACGGACCCGCCGAACTGCTGCTGGGTGGGCGCCGCCTTCTGGCCGAACGCGTTCTTCTCGGCCCAGTCCTTGTTGCGGTTCAGATAGAAGGCGGAGCCGCGGAACTCGTTCGTGCCCGACTTCGTGATCGCGTTGACCAGGCCGCCCGTGGAGCGGCCGAACTCCGCGCTGTAGCCGGCGGACGCGACCTGGAACTCCTGGATCGCTTCCTGCGGAATGGTGAACGCGTTGTTCGAGCGCTCGCCCCCGCGGATACCGCCGAAGAACGGCTGGTTGAAGTCCGCGCCGTCGACGCTGATGTTCGAGTTGATCCCCCGCTGGCCGGAGAAGGAGAGCTGCCCGCGCGACGGATCGACCTGCACGGTCGGGGTCAGCGTGATGAAGTCCTGGAACCGCCGGCCGTTGATGGGCAGGTTCGCGATCGCGGTCTGGTCGAGGGTCGATGTGCGGACGCTGCTGGTCGTCTCGAGCAGGGGCGCCTCGCTCACCACCGTGACCTCTTCCTTCACCCCGCCCACGCCGAGGGAGACGTTGAGGGTGATGGAGGAGCCGACGGTGACGTTCGCCTTCCGCTTCACCGTCTGGAGGCCGCTCATCTCGAAGCTCGCGTCGTAGGCAGCGGGCGGCAGCAGGGGAGCCACGTAGTAGCCTTCCGCTCCCGTCGTGACCGTGCGCGCGTAGCCGTTGGCCGGATTGGTGAGAGTGACGGTGGCCCCGGGGAGCACGCCACCCTGGGCGTCCGTGACGCGTCCGTTCACCTCGCCGGTCGTCGCCTGCGACTGCGCGTGGGCGGACGCCCCGAGCAGGACGATGGCGAGCAGACACAGGCCGGTAAAGACAAGCTTCCTCACTGTGCGGTCTCCTTTCGGCGAGGCGTGCGATTCGGAATACGCAAGGCTTTGAGGGGGGGGAAAACCTAAGCGCGGAGCATACCTTCCACCTCCGGGGCAGTCAACGACCGGCGCGGGCCTCGACCGGTCCTCCGGAGCCCTATAATCCCCGTTCGCCGTGAGGAGGGTGTGATGAAGGTGTTGCTGGGGCATGACGCGATCCAGGCCCGCGTCCTCGAGATGGGCCGCGACATCGCCCGCGACTACGCCAGCCGCGAGCCCCATCTGGTCGGCGTGTTGAAGGGCGCCTGCACGTTCATGACCGACCTCTCGCGTGCGATCGACCTCTCGCTCACCCTCGACTACATTGCCGTCTCCTCCTACGGGGCGGCCACGAAATCCTCCGGCGAGGTGAAGCTGGTCAAGGACCTCGATCAGGGGCTCGAGGGCCGCGACCTCCTGGTGGTGGAGGACATCGTCGACACCGGTCTGACCCTCAACTACCTCTTGAACGTCCTGCGTGCCCGCGGACCGCGCACCTTGAAGGTCGCAGCCCTCCTTTCCAAGCCGTCCCGGCGGCTGGTCGAGATCCCTGTGGACTACGTGGGGTTCAACATCGAGGACCACTTCGTCGTGGGCTACGGCCTCGACTACAACGAGAAGTACCGCAACCTGCGCGACATCGTGGTGTACGGGAGCTAGGGCAAGCCACACGTAAACTTGGGCAAGCCACACGTAGAGCACGGCGGCGCTGCGGAGCAGCGGCGCCGTGCGAGGGGGGTTTCAGGGGGGGCCGCGAACCCCCACCGCGGTGTCGTGTGAGTGCCCCCCCTGACTTGAAAAGCTAGACTTGTGCCCATGCGCTACGTGATCGGGATCGACGCGGGCGGGACCAAGACCGTCGGTCTGCTCGCGGACGAGACCGGCCAGGTGCTGGCCGACGTGCGCGGGAGCGGCGCCAACCTGCAGACGCACGGGGAGCTCGAGGTCGAGAAGGTCTTCGACGACATCGTGGAAGCCCTGGCCCAGGGCCGCACGATCGCGGCCGTGGGGCTGGGCATCGCGGGCGTGGATCGCCCGCACGACGAGGCGGTCATCCGCGGGATCCTGCGCCGGCTGGGCCATCGCGAGAACGTGCGCGTGGTCAACGATGCCGCCATCGCTCTGCTCGCGGGAGCGCCGGAAGGGATCGGGATCGTCGTGCTGGCCGGCACGGGGTCGATCGCGTACGGCCAGGACGCCGGCGGCAAGTCGGCGCGCTCCGGCGGCTACGGCTTCCTGCTCGCGGACGAGGGCTCCGGCTACTGGCTGGGGCACCAGGCCCTGCGCGCGACGGTGCGCGCCGCCGACGGGCGGGGCCCCGCCACGCGGATCATGCCGATCGTCTTCGAGGCGCTCGAGGTGTCGTCGGTGGGCGACCTCGTGCCCCGCGTCTACGAGAAGGGCCTGCCCAAGCACCGCATCGCGGCCCTGGCCGGCGTCGTCCAGCGCGCCCATGACGAAGGCGACGCGGTGGCGGTGGCCCTGATCGATGGGGGAGCGCAGGAGCTGGCCCTGGCCGCGCGCGCGGTCGCGCGCCAGATCGACCTCGGCGACGGGCCGTTCCCCGTCGTCCTGGCCGGGGGCGCCTTCAAGGCCTGCCCCTCGATGGTCGCGCCGCTGGAGAAGCACCTGGATCTGCCGGGCGCCCGCCCGGCCCTCCTCGAAGGCGAGCCCGCGCGCGGGGCAGTGCGGTTGGCTCTCGACCTCTTGAAGTCATGACCATCGTCCGACGACACATCAAAGACGACCGCGGCGCCGTGGCCCGCACCGCCGCCGACCTCCTCGCGGAGGAGGTCGCCGCGCAACGCGAGATCGTCCTCGCCCTGCCCACGGGGCGCACGCCCATTCCGTTCTACGACGAGCTGGGGGCGCGGCAGGCCGCGCGCCGCATCGACCTCACGCGGGCGCGCGGGTTCAACCTCGACGAGCTGGTGCTGCCGGGCCACGACCCGCGCACGTTCCGCGCCTTCATGGAGCAGCACGCCTGGGGAGCCACGGGCCTGCGGCGCGATCGCTGCGACATCCCGGACGGAGCCGCGCCCGACCTGGAGGCCGAGTGCCTCCGCTACGAGCGCGCGATCACGGACGCCGGGGGGCTCGGCGTGGCCATTCTCGGCGTCGGCGTCGACGGACACATCGCCTACAACATGCCCGGGCCCATGCGGCTGGCGACGCACGTGACCCGCTTGCCGGACGGCCTGGCCGCTTCGCTGGCCGTGCCCCCCGGCGACTGGCCGCTGCGCGCGATCACGATGGGGATCGGGACCATCCGTGCCGCCCGCCGCATCCTCGTGATGGCGACGGGCGAATCGAAGGCCACGGCCGTGCAGCGCCTCGTCCACGGGCCGGACGATCCCGAATGGCCCTGCTCGTTCCTGCACGCGCACCCCGACCTCGACCTGATCGCGGACCGGGCGGCCGCCTCCGGCCTCTGATCCGCCGCTCGCCCCGCCAAGCGCGGTATCGGCGCCTAGGACCGGCGCCGCGGCGCGCGTGCGCGCGCAGCGCTCTTCGCGACCGCAGCGCGCACGTGACCGCCCGCGGCCGCGATCCGTTTGCGCGCGTCCTCCGCCCCCACGCCCAGGCGCGCCATCACGATCGCGGTCTTGGCCTCGCCGCCCGCGTCGGCGAGCAACCGCGCCGCTTGGTCCGACTCGACCTGTCCCGCGGCCATGACGATGCGGCGGCCGCGGTCGCGCAGCTTGGCGTTGGTCAGCTTCAGGTCCACCATCAGGTTCCCGTAGGCCTTGCCCAGGCGGACCATGGCCGCGGTGGTGATGGCGTTGAGGGCCGCCTTGGTCGCGGAGCCGGCCTTGAGGCGCGTCGAGCCGGTGAGCACTTCCGGCCCGGTGCGGATGGCGACGACGACGTCCGCCAGCGCGCGCAGGCCGGGGCGCGGGGCACAGGTCACGAGGATCGTGGGCACGCCGCGCGCCCGCGCCCTCTCCAGTCCACCCCGCACGAAGGGCGTCACCGAGCTGGCGGAGATCCCGACGAGGACGTCGCCGCTGCGCAGGCGCTCCGCCTCTTCGTGCCCTTCGTCCCCGCGGTCCTCCGCCCCTTCCACGGCGCGGAACACCGCGTCCTCGCCCCCGGCCATGACGGCCCGGATGCGGCCGGGATCGGTGCCGAACGTGGGCGGACACTCCGCGGCCTCGAGCACGCCCAGCCGCCCGCTGGTGCCCGCGCCGAGGAACACCACGCGGCCGCCGCCCTCCAGCGCATCCGCGACCAGGTCCGCCGCGCGCGCGATCGCCGCCCGCTGCGCCCCCGCCGCCACCAGGGCCCGCCGGTCCTCGTCGAGGAGCAGCGCGACCACGCGCGAGGTGGGCAACGTATCCAGCCGCTCGCTGCGCGGGTTGCGGCTCTCGGTGGGAAGTCCGGCCCAGGGCGCGGACGAGGAGGTCCGCGTGGCGCTCCGCGAGCGCCCGGACCGCGTCATCTCTTGACGCTCTCCACGACCCGGGCCCGCATGGCCTCCGCGTCGCGGATCACGGCCGCTTCGTCCATGGTGAGCATCTTCCGGTCCCGCATGACGACGCGACCCTCGATGACCACGTCGCGCACGTCGGCGCCCTTGGCCACGTAGACGAGATGGGAGACGGGGTCGTACATGGGATGGAGGCGCGGCGCGGCCAGGGAGACCACCACCACGTCCGCCCTCTTGCCCACCTCCAGCGAGCCGAGGCGATCCTCCATGCCGAGCGCGCGCGCGCCGCCCAGCGTCGCCATTTCGAGCACCGCCGCCGCGGGGGCGGCGGTCGGATCGCCGCTCGCGTGCTTGGCGAGCATGGCCGCCGAGTCCATCTCCTCGAACATGTCGAGGTCGTTGTTGCTGGCCGCGCCGTCCGTCCCCAGCCCCAGTCGCATCCCTTCCGCCAGCATGGCCTTCACGGGGGCCGCGCCGGAGGAGAGCTTCATGTTGCTCTGCGGGCAATGCGCGATGCCGACCTCGGCCGCCTTGAGGATCGCGCGGTCGCTCTCCGAGAGCCACACGCCGTGCGCGCCCAGCACGCCCTTGCGCAGGAAGCCCAGGTCGCGCAGGTGCTCGGTCGTTGTCTTGCCGTAGCGCTCCTTGATCGTCTTCACCTCGTCGCCGACCTCGGAGAGATGGATGAGGATGGGCGCCTGGTAGCGGTCGGCCAGGGCCTTGACGGACTTGAGCGTCTCCGGCGAGCACAGGTACGCGGAGTGCGGTGCGACCGCAGGGACGACCAGGGGATCACCGGCCCAGCGCTTGAGGAAGCGCTCCGCGTTGGCCAGGGCCTCCGGCACCGTCTTCGCGTCCGGCGCCCCTCCGGGGACCTCGATCACCGTCGAGCCGAGCACGCCGCGGATTCCCGCCTCCTTGGCCGCCTCCGCGATCTGGTCCTCGAAGTAGTACATGTCGACGAACGTGGTGGTGCCGGAGCGGATCATCTCCAGGGCGGCCAGGCGGGTGGCGGTCTTGACGAACGGCGCGGACACGTTCTTCGCTTCCGCGGGGAAGATGTACTTCGTGAGCCAGTCCATGAGGCGGAGGTCGTCGGCCACGCCGCGGAACATCACCATGGGCGCGTGTCCGTGCGCGTTGATCAGGCCCGGGATGACGAGGCTGCCGCTGGCCTCGAGCACTTCGCGCCCGCGGAACGACGCGTCGATGTCCGCCGCCGTGCCCACGCCCACGATCCGTCCACCCTCCGCGGCCACCGCTCCATCCGGAATGACGCGGCGGGTGGCATCGACGGTCACCACCGTCCCGTGCCGCACCACGACGTCGACGGCGCGCGGCTGGGCGGAAAGGTCGAGTGGCGCGAAGACAAGAAGAAGGAACGTCGCGAACCGCATCTACAAATTCCTCGCATCGAAAGGCAGCGGCAGCAGCTCCGACATGCGTAGCGTCCGCGTGCGGCCGTGCAGGTTGACGATGTGCACCCAGATGTCGCCCGCCAGCTCCCACACGACCTGGCGGCAGGCCCCGCAGGGCGCGGTCGGGCGCGGCGAGTCCGCCACCACCGCGACGGCGTCGAACTCGCGCAGCCCTTCCGAGACGGCCTTGAAGATGGCCACGCGCTCCGCGCACATCGTGAGGCCGTAGGATGCGCTCTCGATGTTGCAGCCCGTGACCACCTCGCCCGCGCGCGTGCGCAGGGCCGCGCCGACCTTGAAGCGCGAGAAGGGCGCGAAGGCCTGGAGGCGGGCCGCGCGCGCGAGCTCGGTCAGCTCGCGCAGCCCGGCGGGACGGGCGTGGGCACGCGGCTTCGCTCTCATCTTCATGCGAGGCGCGCGGCGTCGGCCAGGACCCGCCCCAGCACGTCGAGCAGGCCCAACTTGACCTTCTCCGCCACCTCGAGCACTTCCAGGTGATGGAGCTTCTTCTTGATGACGCCCGCGGCCATGTTCGTGATGCAGGAGATGGCGAGCACGCGGATCCCCATGTGGCGCGCCGCGATCACCTCGGGCACGGTCGACATGCCGACGGCGTCCGCGCCCAGCGTGCGCGCCGCCTTGATCTCCGCGGGCGTCTCGTAGGAGGGGCCGTTGAACCCGATGTACACGCCGCGCCGGACGGTCATGCCCACCTTCGAGCACGCCCTCTCCGCGATCTCCTGGAGCTTCGGGTCGTAGGCCTCGCTCATGTCGAAGAAGCGCGGCCCGAGCTGTTCCTCGTTGGGTCCGATGAGGGGGTTGATGCCCATGTAGTTGATGTGGTCCGTGATGATCATGAGCTCGCCCGGCTTGTAGTTGATGTTCACGCTGCCGGCGGCGTTGGTCATCACGAGGGTCTTGATGCCCAGCCGGCCGAGCACGCGCACGGGAAACACGACCTGCGCGGGCGAATAGCCCTCGTAGTAGTGCACGCGGCCGTTCATGACCGCCACCGGCGTGTCGCCGGCGATGCCCATCACGAGCTCGCCGCGGTGGCCGATCGCGGTCGCGGTGGGGAAGTGCGGGATCTCCGCGAACGGGATGCGCGTCGCGCTCTTCAGGGAGTCCGCGAAGGCGCCGAGGCCGGAGCCGAGCACGAGCGCGAGCACGGGCCGCAGCTTGGAGCGGCCGCGCACGAAGGCCGCCGCCGCCTCCGCCTCCGCGAACGCGCTCACAGGAGCATGCCCGCGATGCAGGCGGTCATGAAGTTGGCCAGGGTGCCCGCCATCAGCGCGCGCAGGCCCAGCCGGCTGAGGTCGTTCTTGCGCTCGGGGGCCAGGGCGCCGATGCCGCCGATCTGGATCCCGATGGACGAGAAGTTCGCGAACCCGCACAGGGCGAAGGTGGCGATGGTGAACGAGCGCGGGTCGAGGGTGGGCTTCATGGGCCCGAGGGCGGAATAGGCGATGAACTCGTTGGTGACCATGCGCGTCCCGAGCAGGCTGCCCACCGCGAGCGCATCCTTCATGGGCACACCCATGAGGAGGGCCACCGGCGCGAACACGTAGCCCAGGATCGTCTCCAGGGAGCTCCCGGCCAATCCCAGGATCGCATTGACGAGCGCGATGAGGGCCAGGAACGAGATCAGCATGGCGGCGACGTTGAGGGCGAGGCTCAGGCCCTCCGACGTGCCGCGCGCCGCCGCCGCCACCAGGTTCGCGTCCGTGCGCGCGATCTCCAGCTTCACCGTGCCCGCGGTCTTCGGCTCCTGCGTCTCGGGCAGGAGCAGCTTCGCGATGAGGATGCTGCCGGGCGCGGTCATCAGCATCGAAGCGAGCAGGAAGCGCGGCTCCACTCCCGCGATGAAGATGTACGCACCCATGATGCCGGCGCTGATGTGGGCCATGCCCGAGGTCATCACGCACAGCAGCTCCGACTCCGTCATGGTGTTGAGGTAGGGGCGCACGGTGAGGGGCGCCTCCGTCTGTCCCATGAAGACGCCGGCGGCCGCGTTGAGGCTCTCCGCCCCGCTCGCGCCCATGAGCCGCGTCATGACGCGCGCGAACAGGGTCACGATCACCTGCATCACGCCCAGGTAGTAGAGGATCGCGAACAGGGCGGCCACGAAGATGATGGTGGGCAGCACCTGGAACGCGAACACGAAGCCGATGCTGCCCCCGCCCTGCTTGCCCAGCGGCCCGAACACGAACTCCGAGCCCTTGAAGGACAGGGCGAGCAGCGCGCCGATCTTCTCTCCGAGCCAGGCGAAGATGCGCTGGCCGATGGGCACCTTCAGGACGAACAGGGCCAGGGCGAACTGAAGCCCCAGCCCCCAGGCGACGGTGGGGAGGCGCACGGCCCGGCGATTGGTCGAGAAGGCCCAGGCCCCGGCCAGGATGGCGAGAAGGCCGACGATCGAGAGGAGCCGCTCCATCAGAGAACGGCCAGCCTACGATGCGCCATCTCCTACTGCAACACCGCGTGCACGAGCGGCCGCGGCGGCGGCGCTTCCGGCCCCACGCGGATGGCGCGGCGCAGCATCGCCAGTGATTCGTCCAGCCGGCGCCGATCGTTGACGTGCACGCTGACCAGCGAGTCGCCCGCCGCCACCGCGTCCCCGACCTTCTTGCGCAGGACGAAACCCACGCCGGGGTCGATCCGGCTGTCCACGGTCTCGCGCCCGGCCCCCAGCAGCATGGCCGCCGTCCCCACCGCGCGACAGGCGATCCCGGTGACGCGTCCTTTCGACTCCGCGCGCAGCTCGACCGTCTCCGCGGCCCGCGGCAGGCGCGAGAGGTCGTCGCACACGCGGGGATCGCCGCCCTGCAGCGCGATGACCTCCTGGAACTTCTCCAGGCCGGCCCCGGAAGAGAGCGCGCTGCGCACGCGGGCCCGGGCCGCATCCAGGGTCGGCGCCGCTCCGGCCAGGCTCAGCATCCAGGCCGCCAGCTCGACGGAGATCGTCTCCAGATCCTCCGGTCCCTTGCCCTGCAGCGTCTCTATGGACTCCACAATCTCGAGGGCGTTGCCTACCGTGCGACCCAGCGGCTGTTCCATGTCCGTGATGAGGGCCACGATCTTCTTGCCCATCCCGCGCCCGATGGCGAGCATCGCCTCCGCCAGGGCGCGCGAGTCCTCTTCCTTCACCATGAACGCGCCGTCGCCGGTCTTGACGTCCAGCACCAGCGCGTCGATCCCCTCCGCCATCTTCTTGCTCATGATGGAGGCGGCGATGAGGGGCCGGCTCTCCACCGTGCTCGTCACGTCGCGCAGCGCATACAGCTTGCGGTCCGCGGGCGCGATCTCCGGGGTCTGGCCGATGAGGCCGAGGTGGCTCTTGCGGAGCACGGCGCGGAACTCGTCGAGGGAGAGCCCGACCCGGAACCCCGGGATCGACTCGAGCTTGTCGAGGGTGCCGCCGGTATGGCCCAGCCCGCGGCCCGAGATCATCGGCACGTACACGCCGCAGGCCGCGGCCAGGGGCGCCAGGACGAGCGACGTCTTGTCGCCCACGCCGCCCGTCGAGTGCTTGTCGACCTTGGGGCCGGGCAGCTCGCCGAGGTCGAGCACCTCGCCCGTGCGCATCATCGACTCCGTGAGCGCCACCGTCTCCGCCGCCGTCATGCCCTTGAAGAACACGGCCATGGCCAGGGCGGAGGCCTGGTAATCGGGAATGGTCCCCCGCGTGTAGCCCTCGATGAAGAAGGCGATCTCGTCCCGGGTCAGCTCGTGGCCGTCGCGCTTTCTCTGGATGACGTCGACGGCCCGCATGGCGGCGGGCCTACTTCTTCTTGAGGCGCTCGACCTCGGCCCAGAGGTCGCGGCGCTTCTTGACGGGCACCGCGGGCGGGCGCGGGGGATCCGGAGGGGGAGGCATGCCGGCCAGGACCTGGTCCATCAGGCTCTTGTTGTCGTCCTTCTTCTTCGAGCGGCGGGTCGGGACCTGGCCGTGCCGGTAGTCGTGCGTGTTGAAGCAGGTCCGGCAGGTGACCTTGGCGATCTGGCCCTCAGTGAGGCTGGCGATGTCGTGATTGAGCAGCAGGCGACACCGCGGGCAGTAATCGTCGACGACGTCACCGAGCCTGAGAGGCCGGTCCGACATGAGGAACCTCCAGAAGGGCGGCGGCGGCCGAGAGTATAGCCCACCCAATCAGCACGCTGGTGGGCGCCAGAGGCAGCCATCGAATGCGACGGTGACCGCTGGCGGCCAGTTGAAAAAAGCCGGTTCGCACCTAAGAATCCGGAAAGGCCATTGGAGAGCGCGTTCCTGACCACCTCGACCCAGAACGATTACTACCGGCTGCGCACGGAGTGGCTCCGCTACAAGAGCCAGCTCTACGACGGGCTCACCGGCCTGCCCGCGCTGCCCGCGGTGATCGAGGACGTGCGCCGCCTGCTGGAGTCGAAGGGCACGGCCGACGTGATCTACGTCGACCTCGGACGCTCCGGCGGGCAGGAGACCAAGCTGGGCTGGGCGGCCTACGACGGCGCCGTGCGCGAGTTCGCGGCCGTGCTCGCCTCGCTGCGTTCCGGGGGTGAGCTGGCGGCGGAAGACGTCGTGTGCCTGCAGACCGTGCGCTCGGACCGGTTCCTCATCTTCGTGGCCGGGGGCGAGTCGTCCAGCGCCGCCCGCCGCGACCGCCTGCTCGCGGCCCTGCGCGGCCGGATCGAGTCCGCTCCGCCCGCGAGCGTGCTGCGGACCCTGGACCTCTCCGCCGGGCACGCGCGCATCCACAACGATCCTATCGTGCGCAGCGAGCGCGCCATCCAGCAGGCGGTGGCGGAGGCCATGCTGAATAGCCTCGTCGAGCGGGCGGGCGTGGAGACGGAGCGCCGCCAGGAGATCTCGCGGCTCATTACGCAGTCGGGTGTGCGCACGGTGTTCCATCCCATCGTGAGGCTCTCCGACGGGCAGATCATCGGACACGAGGCCCTGACGCGTCCGATCGGCGGCGTGTCCTTCGATTCCGTGGAGGCCCTGTTCGCGTTCGCGGAATCGACCGACCTCCTGATGGAGTTCGAGCGGCTCTGCCGCCGCACCGCCATCGAGACCGCCGCCTCCACCGCCGGCCTGGGCCTCCTCTTCATCAACGCCTCCCCGAGCGCGGTCGAGGACCCGGAGTGGGCGGCGGGCGGCATGGACGAGGTGCTGGCCCACAGCGGGCTGAGCCCGCGCGAGGTGGTGGTGGAGATCACGGAGCGCGTGGCCATCGTGCGTCACGACGAGTTCCAGGACGCGCTGCGCACGTTCAAGGAGCGCGGGTATCGCGTGGCCGTGGACGACATGGGGGCCGGGAACGCTTCTCTGCAATCGCTGGCCAGCATCGAGCCCGACTTCCTGAAGTTCGACACCAGCCTCGTGCACGACATCGACAAGAGCAGCATCAAGCAGAGCCTGCTGGAGACGCTTCGTCAGCTCGCGGACAAGATCAAGGCCCGCGTGATCGCGGAGGGGATAGAGAGGGAAGAGGAACTGCAGGTGCTCAAGAAGCTCGGGATAGAGTTGGGCCAGGGATTCCTGTTCCATCGGGACGAGGACGTTCATTGATTCCGCGCAAGGCCCGTCCCGTCTCCGTCTCCGTGCCCGTCTCCGTCCGTACCTGCCAAACAGACGGAGAGGGAGACGGACAGGGAGACGGGATCGGGATGAGCTTGGAGGGTCATCAGCTTGCGTAACGCCGAGGTCATTCGTCAGTGGCGGATCCTCAAGCGGATCGAGGCCGGACGCTACACGACCGCGCAGGACCTGGCCGACGAGCACGGCGTCACCGAGCGCACCATCCGCCGCGACATCGAGGCGCTGCAGGAGGCGGGGTTCCCGCTCTTCGACGAGCGCACGGACGGCCGCAAGGTGTGGAGGCTGGTCGAGGGGTACAAGCAGCGGCTGACCCAGACCTTCACCCTGGCCGAGCTCAGCGCGCTGTACTTCAGCAAGAACCTGATGTCGTTCCTGGGCGGCGCTCCCTTCGCCCAGGACCTCGACGCCGCCTTCGCGAAGATCCGGGAGGCGCTGCCCGCACGGAGCCTGCCCTACCTCGCGCGCATCCAGGACCTCTTCTCCGCGCGTCCGGATCCCTGGAAGGACTACTCGAACAAGCAGGACATCATCGCGCAGCTCATCGACGCCGTGCTGCACCAGCGGCGCGCGACCATCGCCTATTACTCGTTCAACAGCAAGCGGACCAAGACCTACACCGTCGATCCCTATCGCCTCGTGTACTGGCACGGCGGCCTCTATCTGTACGCGCGGGCGGAGGAGTACGGAGAGGTGCGCACGTTCGCGGTCGAGCGCATCGAGAAGATCGAAGTGCGCGACGACAGCTTCGAGGTGCCCGCCGACTTCAACGTCTCCGAGTACGCCCGGGGCGCCTTCGGGATCGCCGGGGGCAAACCGGAGCCGGTGGAGATCGCGTTCGAGGCGGCGGTCGCCGGCTACATCCGCGAACGCGTCTGGCACGAGAGCCAGTCGCTGGAGGAGGGACCGGGAAGCGGGGTGACCCTGCGCATGAGCGTCGCCCCCGGGTTCGAGCTGAAGAGCTGGATCAAGGGGTTCCTGCCCCACGTGCGCGTGATCAAGCCCGCGTCCCTGCTCGCGCAGATCGCCAAGGAGCTCGAGCAGGCCCGGAAGAGCTTCAAGAGCTAGCCTATAGCCTAGGGCCAGATGGGCATCTCCGGCTCGATGCGGCTGCCGGGGTCGTCCTTGATCCCGACCTTGTAGAAGTACCTGGTCTCGACGTCCTTCGGGAAGTCGGCGGTCCTCTTCACCGTTCGTTCGAACACGTTTCCCGCGGCGTAGCCGGCCCCGACGCGGGCGGTGAACGTCAAGCCGGCGCCCTTGCTCTCGATCCCCCCCGTCTCGACGAACGGATTGGCAGGCGCGCTCTGGGGTTCGCGGCGGTCGAAGATCAGCTCGATCTCGGTCCCCGGTGCGCAGAGGTTGACCACGCGCCAGATCACCTTCTTCCCCGGGAAGGCGATGTGCGTCTCCGGCGCTCCGATCACCTTGCACCTCCCGTCCACGGGGAACAGGAACACGGCCGCGTGCCGGTCGCGCTGTGGATAGTGCTCCCCGGCGCCCATGCTCGGGGCGTGTGCGCAGGCCGTGGCGCCCATCGCCAGAACCGCCATGACCCATCCCCAATGCCGCATCGCGTCTCCTTTCAACGAGGCGCCGCCAGGGCCGCCGCGAACTCCGGACGTGCCTTGAGACTCGCCAGGTCCTGGTCCGTCTTTGCCTGGGAGGCGCTGTAGCCGCGCGCGACCGCTTCGCGCAGCGAGGTCAGCGCCGCATCCGGGCGGCCGCTCAGGGCTTCCACCACGGCCTTGCGGTAGAGGACCTCTCCATCCGCGGGGCTGAGGGAGAGCGCGTCGATGGCGTGGCGATCCGCGGCCGACGACCGCCCCAGCTTCGCCTCGTAGGCGGCGAGGCGACCGAGCATGCGCGCGTCTTTGGGATTGACGCGGAGGAGGTCCTCGCAGAGCGCGACCGCGGTCCGATAGGCCTCCTCGGCGTCGGCGCGCCGGCCCATGTGGGCGTAGATGTCACCGAGGTTGCGCTGGGCGATCGGGTTTCGGGGCTCCAGCCTGGCCGCCTCCGCGAAGGCCGCGGCCGCTTCCGCGTGTCGCCCGCGGGCGAACTCGATGGTGCCGATGTTCGTGAAGGCCTTGGCGTCCGGAGCGAGAGCGAGGGCACGCCGGAAGGCCTCGAGGGCCAGATCGTCCTCGCCCATGTGCTCGTAGGCGCTGCCCAGCCGCTGCAAGGCGCGTGGGTTGTCCGGCTGCAGAAGGACGAGCCGCTTGTAGACGCCGGCGGCGTCGGCAAACCTCCCGGACGCGTCCAGGGTGAGGCCGAGTCGGCTCAGGTTTTCGCCGAACCTCGGACGCAGCTCGACCGCGGTGCGGAGCTCCGCGACGGCCTCTTCCCAGCGGCTCCGCCCGGCCAGGATCTCGCCGAGCTGGCGATGCGCATCGTCGTTCGAGGGTTGCGCCTCGAGCACCTTGTGCAGCTCGTCGACCGCGGCATCCGTGCGTCCGGTGCCGGAGTACAGGGTGGCCAGGGCGAGCCGTGTCCCGGGCTCCGCGGGATCGAGGCCCAGCGCTTCCGTCACGGAGTCCTTGGCCAGCCGGGTCCAGCTCGGGTCTTTCGTCTCCAGGTACTGCTGCCAGTAGGCGCGTCCCAGCGCGGCGTGGGGAAGGGCGAACTTCGGGTCGTAGGAGATGGCGAGCCGCAGGCCATCGATCGCGCGCGACACGTTGCCGGAGACTTCCGGATGCTCGAGCAGGGCCTGCGCGTCGGAGTAGGCGGCCAGCGCAGGCACGCTGGTGGTGGGGGGACGGGCCAGGCGTGCGTGGTCGGCGGCGGTCAGGTTCACGGCCAGCGCGGCGCTGACGCCTTCGGCGAGCCGGCGCTGCAGCGAGAACAGGTCGTCGACCGAGCCCTCGTAGTCCGCGGCCCAGGCCACGGAATCGTCCGGCCGGACCAGGGTGGCCGTCACGTGCATGCGCCGGTCGAGGCGCAAGATGCTGCCGCTGACGACGTAGTCCGCGCCCAGCTCGTGCGCGAGCCGCCGCACCTGGCCACGGCCGCCGCCATCCGCCCCGGCGCCGACGCGGGAGACCACGGTCAGGGAGGGAATGCCGGCGAGATGGGCGATCAGCGCATCCGCGATACCGATGCCCAGGTGGTCGTCCGGCGCGCCCCCGACCGTCTCCAGCGGCAGGACGGCGACGACGGGGTGGCCCGGTCCCGGACGAGGCCGGTGCGAGACCCACCAGCCGATGGTTCCCGCCAGCGCGAAGGCGACGACGCTGGCGGCGGCCACGGTGGCGAGGCGCCCGCGCGGGGCGGAGATGCGCACGCGTCCCGCGCTCACGCCGGAGGACAGGCTGGCGGCCAGCCGCGCGAGGGCGGCATCGACGTCCCCGGGCGACGCGTAGCGGCGCGCGGGGTCGCGCTCGAGGCAGCGGAGGACGATCGCGTTCATCTCCACCGGCACTTCCGGCACGAACCGGCTCGGCGGCGGACAGCGCTCGCTCGGATCGCGCAGGGCCAAGGGGGCGGTGCCGCCGTCTCCGGGCGCACGCCGCCCGGTCAGCATCTCGAAGAGCACGAGCCCGATGGCGTAGATGTCCGTCCGCCCATCCGTCGGCTGCCCGGTGGCCTGCTCGGGGGAAAGGTAGGCGAGCGTGCCCAGGATCGCGCCCTCGCCCGTGAGCCGCTCTTTCCCGTGCGCGTAGGCGAGGCCGAAGTCCATCAGGATCGCGTGGCCGGCGCGGTCGACCATGATGTTGGCGGGTTTGAGGTCGCGGTGCACGATCTGCCGTGAATGGATCGCTTCCAGGCCCGCGCAGATGTGCCGTCCGAGGGCGATGGTCTGCTTGGTCGAGAGCGTTCCCACGGACTGGATGAGGTCGTCGAGGCTCTGGCCCTCGACGTATTCCATGCTGATGTAGAGCATCCCGTCGTTCTCGCCGAGGTCGTACACACGGCAGACGTTGGGGTGAGTGACTTCCTGGGCCAGGGTCAGCTCGCGGCGGAAGCGCTCGCTCGTCTGCTCCTGCGGGCCGGAGCGCGCCCGCACGAGCTTGAGCGCGACCGTCTTGCCGAGGGTGCCGTCGATGGCTTTGTAGACCTGGCCCATGCCCCCGGCGCCGATCTCCTCCACCAGGGTGTAGCGATCGCCGAAGCGCTGGCCGGGGGCGACACGGAACGGTCCGACTCCGCGCGGTGGAGAGCCGGGGACGGGGGCCGTGGACGCGGAGGCGACGTCGTCGCCAAAGGTCGGAGCGCTACAGGAAGGGCAGTGCCCTCCTTCCGGCACGCCGCCCCCGCAGTGCGGGCAACTCACGGGTTTGCGCCCGTTCGTGACACTTGGAACCTCAGAAACTCTGGGAAAAGAAGCGGTGGGAGCCTACGCCACCCCTCGGAGGTCGTCAATATATCTACGTCCGGACCCCGGAAAGTGTTCAGGCGACCTCGAGCACGAGCACGGAAGTGCCGACCTGGATCTGGTCGCCGGGGGCCAGGAACGTGTCGTTGACTGCGCGGCCGTTGACGAAGACGTGCCCGCTCTGACTGAGCCGCTGGAGCCGCCAGGCCGAGCGCTCGACATCGGGGACGAGCGTGGCGTGCTCGCGCGAGACCGTCTTCTCGTCGACCAGGACGGCACATCGGGCCGGGTCGCGGCCGAGCCGCGTCTCGCCGAGCAGGTCGAAGGTGCGGCCGAATGCCGGCCCCGCCACTCCGCGCAGCCGCCAACCCCCGGGAGTGGCCGCGGCCGTGGTCACCGCGGCGGGCGCGGTCGCGAGGGGAGCGGCCAGCGCCTCCGCGACGAGCGGCTTCATCATCACCGTCCGGCTGAACACCCCGCCCCCCAGCTCCCGGGCGGAGCTGAGCCCGCGGGCTTTCAGGATGTAGGTCATCACCAGGAAGAACGCGCCGCACTGGATCACGACGCCCAGCAGCGGGGACTCGGCCACGAAGGTGTCGTAGAGGCCGTGGAGCAGGGAAGAGAGGGAGAGGCCGAGCACGAAGAACACGAACCGGTGCCGGCGCTGCGAGATGCCGAGCGCCATGAAGTACCCGAAGATCGCGCTGAAGCAGGCGTGCAGGAACGGCGTCATGGCCATGCGCACGACGTTGTTGTAGACGGGCATGACCAGGTACCCGGCCATGCCCGTCTCCTTCATCGCGCGCAGCGACTCCTCCAGCGTGCGGAAGACGTAATAGACGTTCTCCGCGCCCGCGAACCCGATACCGGACATCATGCCGAGCAGGAGGCCGTTGATCGGCTTGCGCATCTTCGTCGTGAAGAGGGCGAGCAGGATGAGGGGGATGGCCTTGGTCAGCTCTTCGCGCACTCCCACGCCGAACACGTAGCCGCTGAGGCGGAAGGCGAGGAAGTTGCGCGTGATCAGCCAGCCCGTGATGTCCACGGGCGTGAAGAGCCACAGCTCGAGGATGGGCAGGCCGATGAAGCAGGTGAACAGCACCGTCCCGAAGGCGAGCCGGAAGCTGAGGTCGCGGTCGGCGAACAGGCGGTAGAGGAGGAGCGACCACAGCGCCATCGACCACAGGGCCAGCCCGTACAGGATCGCGTGGTTTCCCTGGAGGATCTCGATGGCGAGGGGCACCACGGCCACGAAGACCAGGAAGCGGAAGACGGGGCTGCGGATGATCTCGCTGCCCGTGATCTTGTCGAGGAGGACGGCTTCGCGCAGGGAGACGCCGAAGGCCTCCTCGATGTAGTCGAGGTCGAACGAGGCGGTGGGCGCGGACGCCGGCCGACCGCAGGCGCCGCAGAATCGCGCCCCGGCCACGAGTGGCCGCCCGCAGAACGTGCAAACCACGGCGCCGGATTATAGGCTTTGAAAGTGAGTCCTGCTGCCCTCGAGACCTTCCCCAACCGCCATCCCGGCCGCGAGTACACCATCGTCCATACCTGCCCGGAGTTCACGGCCGTCTGTCCCAAGACCGGCCAACCCGACTTCGGGATCATCCGGATCACGTACGTGCCCGACCGCGAATGCGTGGAGCTCAAGAGCCTGAAGCTCTACCTGCAGTCCTACCGGAGCCGCGGCATCTACTACGAGCACGTGACCAACGTGATCCTCGACGACCTGGTGGCGGCCATGAAGCCGCGGCGCATGACGGTGGAAGGGGACTTCCACGTCCGCGGGGGGATCTCCACGGTGGTGCGGGCCGAGTACGAGGCGCCGGCGCGCGGCCGGGGCCGACGCCGGTGATCTCGCCGCCGTTCATCCTGGCGCGGCGCTTCGTGGCCGGCCCGGACCCGGAGTCGGCCATCGCCGCCGGCCGCCAGCTCCACGCGCGCGGCATACGGGCCACCTTCGACCTGCTGGGCGAAGACGTCCTCGACCGGGAGGCCGCCGTCCGCAGCGCGGAGGCGAACAAGCAGCTCCTGCGGCGGATCCCGGTGGAGATCGAGCGCAACATCTCGATCAAGCTGACCATGTTCGGCCTCGACATCTCGGAGGAGTTCTGCCGGGAGAACGTGGCCGGCCTGCTCGACACCGCGCGCGAGGTCGGCGGCTTCGTCCGCATCGACATGGAAGGCTCGAAGCACACGCAACGGACGCTGGACCTGTTCCATCGCCTCCGCGAGGCCTACGACAACGTCGGCATCGTGCTCCAGGCGTACCTGCACCGCACGCCCGCCGACGTCAAGGAGGCGATCGCCCGCGGCGACCGCGTCCGGCTCTGCAAGGGCGCCTACAAGGAGCCGCCGGAGGTCGCGCACCAGGACATGGAGCACATCCGCAAGGCCTACCGGGAGCTGGCCCATCAGCTCCTCGACCACGGCCGCTATCCGGCCATCGCCACCCACGACGAGATCCTCGTCCGCGACACCCTCGGCTATGCGTCGGTGCAGAAGATCCCGCCCGACCGCTTCGAGTTCCAGATGCTGTACGGGCTGCGGCCCCGACGCTGGGACGAGCTGGTCGCGGGCGGCCACCGCGTGCGCGTCTACGTGCCCTACGGCACGCACTGGTTCCCCTACTTCTACCGGCGCCTGCGCGAACGAAGGGAGAACATCTACTTCGTCCTGCGCAATCTCTTCGGGGGCTAGCTAACTCGCCGGTATCTGATGCCGCCGCGCGCGGTACTCGGCCACGAACAACCGGACGATGCGCGGATCGAACTGCGTGCCCGCGCAGGCCTCGAGCTCGGTCAACCCCTCGTCCGGCGAGCGGTGCTTGCCGTGCGGGGTTACCCGTGTCATCGCGTCGAAGCACTCCGCGACCGCGATGACGCGCGCACCGAGCGGGATCTCCTCGCCCTTCTGGCCGAGGGGATAGCCGTCTCCGTCCCACCGCTCGTGGTGGGAATGGATCATGGGGAGGATGTCTTCCCAGAGTGTGATCGGCTTGAGGATCTGCGCGCCCAGGGTCGGGTGCTCGCGCATCGCCTTCCGCCCCGCCTCGTCGATGGGCCCGGTCGAGCGCAGCACGGCCGGGTCCACCATGACCTTGCCGATGTCGTGCAGGAGGGCGGCGTAGTGGACGCTGCGCCGCTCCGCGTCGCTGAGGCCGAGGCGCCGCGTCACCATGTCGGCCAGGGCGGCCGTCCCCCGGGAATGGCCCGGGTAGAACACGTCCATCGTCTCCAGGCAGGAGATCAGGATGTCCGAGACGTGCGTGAAGAAATTGACCGACTGTTCCTGGGCCAGCGCGTTCTGGAGAGCCGCCGCCCCCTGCCGCGCCAGCGCGAAGAGGAGCTGCTGATCCTCGACCGAGTACTCGCCTTCCGCGCGCCCGGCCACCACCAGCGCCCCCATCACCGCGCCCAGGCGCATGGGCGCGGCCAGGTATCCGGGGAGGCGTGTCCGCATGTCGTCGCAGCGAGGCGAATATCGTGGGTCCTGCTTGGCGATGGCGGCCACGACGGGCTGGCCGCTCTCCGCGGCCGCGCGCGCGAGGCCTTCACTGGCCTGCAGGCGCGCGCCCCGGACCGCCTCGACGCCTTCGCCCGCGCCGGCCTCGATCACCCATCCTTCGGCGTGCGTGCGGGCGAACATCAGGGCCCGGCTGGCCTCCGACTGCATCAGTTCGCCCGCGGCGCGGACGAGCGTCTCCAGCACGCGATCCTGGTGCGGCTCCGCGGCCAGGCGTGCGCTCACGTCCACCAGCGCCTGGAGCCGGCGGTTCATCTCCGCGACCCGCTCCTGCAGCTCGCGGTTCGCACGGGTGAGCCGCGACCTCTCCGTCGCGTCCTTGATGACCTTGTCCAGGCGGGCGATGTCGAGGTTCGTCTTCTCGAGATAGTCGAACACGCGGTGCTTGATCCCCTGGATGGCGGAGTCCAGGTCCGCGTGGCCGGTCAAGATCAGCACTTCGGTGTCGGGGCTCGCGGCCTTGATCCGATCGCCGAGCTCCAGGCCGGTCACGCCGGGCATGACGAGATCGAGGAGCGCGACGTCGTAGGCGCCGGTCTCCGCCCGCCTTCGCGGAGCGTGTCGGTGATGATGCCCAGGAAACTGCGGTCGTCGTCGACGAGGAGGACGCGCGCGCCAGGGGAAGTCATTGGATCGGAAACCGTGCCATCGTAGGCACCTTCCCCTCGGCCTGTCAACGACGGGCGGACGGGTCGACCCTCCGCAAGATGCGGCGCGCATAAGGTTTAGGGTAGGATCGTCTCTTGTGTCCATGCGCGCCGCGGTCTACTGGGGGAAGGGAGACCTCCGCGTCGAGGCGATCCCCGTTCCCGAGGTGGGTACGGGCGAGATGCTGGTCCGCGTCGAGGCCTGCGGCATCTGCGGCACCGACATCAAGAAGATCGTGAAGGGCCTGCTCCCGGGTCCGCGCGTCTTCGGCCACGAGATCTGCGGCACGGTGGCGCGCACCGGCGCCGGCGTGGCGCGCTTTCGCGAGGGCGACCGCGTGGTCCTGCACCACCACGTCCCGTGCCGCCGTTGCTTCTATTGCTCGATCCAGGCCTACGCACAGTGCGAGCTCTACAAGCGCAACGGGACCACGGCGGGCTTCGAGGCGGCGGGCGGAGGGTTCGCGGAGTACGTCAAGGCGATGGACTGGATCGTCGAGCGGGGGACGATCCCGGTGCCGGAAGGCGTGCTTCCCGAGGAGGCGGCCTTCGTCGAGCCCGTGAACACGTGCCTCAAGGCCGTACGCAAGGCCGGTGTGGAGAAGGGGCAGACCGTGCTCGTGGTGGGGCAGGGCCCGATCGGTCTCGTGTTCCTGCAGCTCTGCCGCTGGGCGGGAGCCGACGTGCTCGTGAGCGACACCTTCCCCGACCGCCTGGAGATGGCGCGAAGGTTGGGCGCGTCCGTCGCCCTGGACGCGGCGGCCGTCGACGTGCCCCGGGAAGTCCGGGCCCTCACGGGCGGACGCGGCGCCGATCTGGCCGTCCTGGCCGCCTTCGGCCAGGCGCCATTCGCCCAGGCCGTTGACGCGACACGGCCGGGTGGCCGTATCATCGTATTCGCCGCCACATCCCCTGGAGAGACGGTCCAGATCGACTTGGGGGCGTTGAGCGCCGCCGAGAAGGAGATCCTCACGTCGTACAGCGCGTCCGTGGACGTTCAGGACGTGGCCGCCCAGCTCGTCTTCGCCCGCGAAGTGCGCGTGCGCGAGCTGGTGACGCATCGCTTCGCGCTGGAGGATGCGCCGCGCGCGCTGGAAGTGGCCTCCCGCCCCGCGCCCGGCGTGCTCAAGGTGGTGTTGCAGCCACCCACCCGCGATGGTGGCCGGTGACCAGCCACCCACCCGCGATGGTGGCCGCCAGAGGCAGGCGCAGGGGGACGTGCGCACTGGATTGACAGCGAGGTGAGCATTCGTGCGACCTAAGATGAAGGCGGCCGTGCTCTACGGAAGAGAGGACGTGCGCATCGAGCAGGTGGATGTGCCGGCCCTCGAGCCCGGGGACGTCCTCCTCCGGACGCGGGTGGCCCTCACCTGCGGCACCGACGCGAAGGTCTTCCGCCGAGGCTACCACGCGAAGATGATCGTGCCTCCCGCGGTGTTCGGCCACGAGATGGCGGGCATCGTGGAAGAGGTCGCGCCGGGGGTCGAGGTCTTCGAGCCGGGGATGCCCGTCGTGGCCGCCAACTCCGCGCCCTGCGGCGACTGCTACTACTGCCGGCACGAGATGCCCAGCCTGTGCGACGACCTCCTCTTCTGGAACGGCGCCTACGCCGAGTTCGCGCGCATCCCGGCCCGCGTGGTCAAGAAGAACCTGCTGCCCCTCGACGAGGGGCTGGAGTTCCGGGAAGCGGCGATGGTGGAGCCCCTGGCCTGCGTCATCCGGGGGGTGGAAGAGAGCTGGATCGGCCGCGGGCAATCCGTGGCCGTCATCGGGACCGGCCCCATCGGGCTGATGTTCGTCGCCCTCGCGCGCATGCGCGGCGCGCACGTGACGGCGGCCGGGCGGCGCCGGTCACGGCTGGACAAGGCGCTCGAGATGGGCGCGGAGGGCGTGGTGGCGGCCCGCGAAGGCGCCGACCTCGCGGATCTCCTCCGGCAGCGGAGCCCCGATGGACGCGGCATGGACGTCGTCATCGAGGCCGTCGGCCTGCCCGCGACGTCGGAAGCGGCCGTGCGCGCCGTGCGCAAGGGGGGAGTCGTCCAGCTGTTCGGCGGCTGTCCGACGGACACCAAGATCGGGATCGACTCGCAGCTCCTCCACTACCAGGAGCTGACCATCAAGTCCACGTTCCATCACACGCCGGAGAGCGTGCGGAAGGCCTTCCGCCTCATCGCGGACGGGCACATCGACCCGAACGCGTTCATCACCGCGGACGCCTCGCTCGAGGACCTGCCGAAGGTGCTCGGCCACATGGCCCGCGGTGGCGACGGCCTGAAGACGGCGATCCTTCCCTAGAAAGAAGAAGGGCGCACGTCCTGCGTGCGCCCTTCCGCCAGACTGCCGTCCTTGCGACTGGCCTAGCGCCGGCCCCGCTTCTTCGCGGACTTGCCCTTGCGCGCGCGCGACGTCGCCCGCTTCTTCCCGCCGCGTGCGGCGGCCTTGCGCGCCCGACCCTTGGCCTTCTTCGCGGTCTTCTTGCGCGCGGTCTTGCGCCCGGCCGTCTTCTTCTTCGCGACCTTCTTGCGGCCGGCGGCGCGCCGCGCCGTCTTCTTCTTGGCTGGCTTGCGGGCGCTCCGCGTCGCGCTGCGCTTGGGCGCCGCGGGAGCTCCCGTGCCGAGGCCCGTGTCGTTCGACGGCAGCGTCGGCGGCGATGGCGACGCGGGAGTCGTCCCGGAGTCCAGCGGCTCCGGAGACCCGGTCGGCGTGTGATCGTCCATGTCTCAACCTCCAGGAGCGGGAAAGAGTGAAATCGGCCGAGACTATGCTCCCGTGCAGCGTGCGCGTCAAGCACACGCGTGCATGAAGTTGCGCGGAGCGGGCGAATCGTGGAGAGAGCGCCGGCGCGAACCGCCGCCGGAGTGAGATCGATTGGGAGGGAAGTCGAGGAGGGAAATCGGGGCCGCGCGTCGGGGCGACGCGGCGGCAGGGGGCGCCTCCAGCGGAGGATGCGCGCCCCCCTAACCTGAATTAATTGAGAGTGATGTCGGACGGAAGCTCGGCCAGGACCCCGCAGTCGTCGCAGAGCATGTAGCCTTCGCCAGAACCACCGCGCTTATGGAGCGGAACGGGATGCAGATCCTCAGCCGTCACGTGCCCGCCACGACCGATCGACAGGATCGAGCACCCGCAGAGCGGGCACCGCGCGTCCACGCCGACGACGTATGCGGCCATGATGAACCTCCCCCGGGCCATCCCACTCCGATCTCGCCGGAGTGTGGCGCCCTCAACACATTGGACGCGGACTGGGAGGGAAAGGTTCAGTCGCGGGTGGCTCTCCTCACCCGTTTGACACTTGTGCCACACCCTCTGACATTCCGTGGTGCGGCCGATCACTCGCGTGCGGAGGATCACCGAGGGTTGACACGGGCGCGCGCCTTCTTCTAAACTGTTCCCATCTGACGCTGACGCGGGGGAGAGCAGCCAGGTAGCTCGTTGGGCTCATAACCCAAAGGTCGGTGGTTCAAATCCACCCCCCGCTACCAACTTCATAATCAATAATTTAACGGTGATAAAGGGCCTCCGACGGAGGCCCTTTTATCGTGTTCCGGGGTAAGCCCGGGGTAAGCTCGCTGCGCGGCTAGTAAGCGCAGCGCGCGGCTTCTCATGTCGCCTTCCTGGGCGGACGGTTCAACCGTATGGTCCGTGAGCTTGACCACTCTCGCTTCGGCGCGAGCGTACGGCCCGCGCGGAGGCCGAAGCCGCGAATCGCGCACGCGACGAGTTCCTCGCCGTCCTCTCGCACGAGCTACGATCGCCGCTCAATGCGATCGTGGGTTGGGCGCACATCCTCAAGGGAGAGCCGCAGTCCCCGACGGCCGCTCGCGCCGTCGAAACGATCTTGAGAAACGCAGACCACCAGGTCCGCTTGATGTTCGACATCGCGGATCTCTCCCGCGGCATCACCGGGGAAGCTCGTCCTCGAGGGCGGCCAGGTCGACGTCCGTGCGGCGCTCGACCAGGCCGTCGATTCCGTGCGGTTGTCGGCCGACACCCGGAAGATCCATCTCCAGCTCGTTATCGCGGAGATTCCGCTAGAGTCGTACAAGGTGACGGCGCCCGGTTGCGGCAGGTGTTCTGGAACCTGCTCTCCAATGCCGTCAAGTTCAGCCCGCCCGGCGGATCGGTCCAGGCTTCGGCGGCACGCGAGGGCAATTCGGTCGTCGTGAAGGTGGTCGACACTGGACAAGGCAGCGGTGCCGAGTTCCTTCCCCACGCGTTCGAGAGCTTCCGCCAGGAGGATGCGACGAGAACACGCCGCCAGGGCGGCCTTGGTCTCGGCCTCGCGATCGTTCGGCACATCACCGAAGCTCAGGGCGGCGCCGTAGATGCCCGCAGCGAAGGCAGCGGGAAGGGCGCGGTTTTCACCGTGACCTTGCCCCTGTGTACGGAGCCACGCTTGGAGACCTTCGGAGGAGGCGATCTCGGCCGCCCGCAGCTCGCAGGGTTGATGGTCCTGATCGTGAGGATCATGAGCAAACGGCTGAGCGTCGTTGAGCAGAAGCTCCTCAAGAAGGCGACGGCACGGATCCGAGAGCGCCGCCTGGCCGCCGAGAAGCTGCGCATGGAGGGATTCACCCACGCTGCCCGGCGCGGGAAGGTGGTGAGCTCCTTCCGCAAGAAGCTGTTGAATCGCGCGCTAGATGTCGCGGGCCTTGACGGCCAGCGCATCGAAGAGCTGCAAGCGGCGGATGCGCGGTCGATGGATGTGTTTGCCAAGAAACAAAGTCAGGGCCTGCGCCAGGGCTCTGGCGCCACGGCGAAGCGCCTGGGGCAGGAGTCCCGGCTGCTCGACGGACGCTATCAGGCTCTGGCGACCCTTGCGCCCGCGCCTCAAGATCCAGTCCACCTTCACCTTACGACGGCGACCGAAATCCGGATTGCGACGGTCCAGATGGGCACGCCGCCGCCAGCGTTTGTGACTCAAATCGCGCCAGGTCGAAACGTCGTCAACGCCCTGCTGGACGTCAGTGTCGACCACGACCACTTCGGCGGGCAGGTGATGTTCATCGAGTGGCACTTCATCGCCACGCTGCCGAGAGCGGGCTTTGCGAAGCTCCTGGCGCTGATCACTTTCAACGGGGCCTGCGGGCTTCGCATTGGCCAGAGTTGCATCAAGGATGGGCGCAGCAGCGCCCTGCTCGACGCGCGCTGCGTCATGTCCCAGCTCGACGCAAGCGGCGAGGCGATCGTGGCCGAGGGCCTGCCGCTCGAACTCTTCAAGCAATCGATCGGCGGCCAGGAATCGTACGGACGTTCCGAGACCTTCCCGCTCGATCAGCCGGCGATCCTGACCTGCGGCGAAGACTTTCCAGTGGATCCCGGATTGCTCCTCGTCTCGGCCGCGGCGGTCCTGAGCGTCGAAGCCGCCGGCGGCACGACGACGATGGACTTCCAGAGCGCCAGCTTCGAAATCAACACCGCCTTCGCGCACGTGACGTTGGTTTGACGCTAGAGCGCGACGATCTCCAGCTCGCGCAGGCGGGCGGCGTCGCCGACGACGTCGATTCGAGCAACCCTGTCCCCGCGCATAGGTAATAAGAACCGGGTTCCGGGTCAAGCTGGGTGCGTCGGGCGCGTCGGGCGCGGCTGCACGGTCCTCGAGGGGCTCGACGACGGTTACGGAGCGCCTGTTCGGGG
>WNFM01159983.1_pt1 | contig 41573 bp, 37 predicted proteins | sample 5400271 | NCBI WGS metagenome assembly WNFM01 (sample SAMN13153352, study PRJNA577476) | soil metagenome | isolation source: 60 cm saprolite on Douglas fir-dominated hillslope | place: USA:California | collected 2013-09-17
CGTGACCCTGTTTGCAATTCTTTCATTTTTTGAATGGCGCGAGGCGCTCAAACAGGAGCAGGCCGCCGAGCAAGAGCGCGTTCGGACCGTGTCCGCGGTCGAAACGATTTTCTTTACCTTCGCTTCCACTGGAGAAGGCAAGGGTGACCGCGCGATCGCAGGTTTGGACCGGGACATAACGCAGGATCCGTCGGATGCGGCCGCCTATCTGTCGCGCGGCATCATGTATTACGTCACCAAGCAGGACAGCGATCGCGCCGCTGCTGACTTCGACCAGGTGGTCCGACTCAACCCAAAAATGATCTTGGCCTACCTGTTCCGCGCCGAAGTTTACTCTGGAAGGGGCAACTACGATCAAGCTATTGTAAACCACGATGAGGTCATAAAGCTCGACCCGAAGAATGCCTTTGCTTACGCCGGCCGGGGAAGCGCCTACTATAGCAAGAATGATTACGACCGTGCCCTCGCAGATTTCGACCAAGCGATAGGACTCGATCCCAGGTATCCGGCTGTCTATAACGCCCGGGGAAAGATCTATTACGACAGGAATGCATTCGATCGGGCCATCGCCGACTATGACCAGGCGATCAAGCTCGATCCGAGAAATGCGCTTGCTTATTATAATCGGGGCGAAGCTTACTACGCCAGAACGGACTACGATGAGGCGATCGCAGACTATGGCGAAGCGATCAGACTCTTTCCCAAATATGTGCTCGCCTATACCAGCCGCGGCAACGCCTACAGCCAGAAGCAGGATTACGATCGTGCCATCGCGGACTACAGCGAGGCGATCGCGCTCGATCCGAAGTATGCCGCCGCCTACGGCGGACGGGGTTGGGCTTACTACGGTAAGAAGGCCTACGATTCCGGTCTTGCAGACTATAGCGAAGCGATTGCGCTCGATCCGAACTATGTCGACGCGTACAACAATCGCGGCCTCGCCTACTATGCCAAGGGCGACTACGACCGCGCCATCCAGGATTTCGACGCGGCGACAAAGCTCAATCCCGACTACGTGTTCCCCTACAACAACCGCGGTCTCGTATACACTGCCAAGGGCAGCTACGATCGCGCCATCAAGGAGTTAGACGCGGCGATAACGCTGGCTCCCGATTATGCGCAGGCCTATGGCAATCGTGGTATCGCGTACGACAGCAAAGGCGACTACGAGCGGGCCATCCGTGACTACGACGAAGCGATAAGGCTCGACCCAGAGAACGCCACCTTCTGGAATGAGCGCTGCTTCGAGCGTGCGATCATCGGCCGGTTGGAAGAGGCGCTCGCGGACTGCAACGAGTCGATCAGGTTGGAGCCAGACGCGGCCGAGACGTTGGATAGCCGCGGTCTCGTCTATCTGAAACTCGGCCAACTCGATAACGCCATCGCCGATTACGATGCGGCACTTCGGCTCGATGCGAAACTCGCAGGCTCGCTACACGGGCGCGGCATGGCGCGCCTCAAGAAGGGGGATGCTGCTGGTGGGAATGCAGACATCAGCGCCGCCAAGGCCATCAATCCGGATGTCGCCAAGGACTTCGCGCGTTACGGTGTCCAATAGTTCAAAATCTCTGCGATCCAGGTTGGCGGACTAGCGCGTCAAAACCGCACGGGCGCACTAGAGATCCGTAAGAAGGTGCTCGGTGGGCAATTTGTTGAGTCGGGTCGGGCGTGACATGGGAACAGCAGAACGCCGACCCGGCCACGATCCCATCAAATACGGGCACGGATACGATCCCGCGCGCTCGTTCCGCCTCATCAGCCCTGCACCGGCGTGAGCCGGTTGAAGCGCTCCTTCTGCTCGTCGCTGAGCGAGCTGTAGAACCGCTCGAGCGCAGGCTGCACAAATTCCACCGCGCGCCTCATTGTGTCGAGGCGCTGCTCCATCGCGGCGAGGCGCCCGGGTATGGTGAGCGGCTGCCCGGTCGGGCAATCCGACTGCAACAGGTTGACCGCTTGCGCCGTGGCATCCTGCAGCTCTTGCAGCGCGTCGCGCTGCGCGTCGTCGGGCCGCACCAGCCGCTCGATGCGCTCGATCGGCAGGCTGGCGATGCCGGAGGCGCGCTGGTTGCACAACTGCGCCAGGTTCTGCTGCGCCTGCTGCCGGTACTGCTCGTCCGGGCCGAGCGCGTTTAGGCGCGCCCTCTGCTCGTCGCTGAGCGACTGGTAGAACTTTTCGAACGCGGGCCGCACCGTGCGTACTGCGTCCAGCATCGCGCTCAGCCGCGTGTGCATCGCCCCGATGCGGCCGGTCGGCGTCGACGGCAGGTCGGTCGGGCATGCCGCCTTGAGAGTGCCGATCGCCTTGGCGCTCGCGGCGCGCACGTCGTCGAGGAGCGCGCGCTGCGCACCGTCGGGCTCCACGGTCTGCGCGATCTGCTCGACCGGCCAGTCGGTCAGTCCGGCGACCTGGCTGCTGCAGAGATCGGTGCCGACGCGACGTACGCTGCCGCCGATGGCAGGCACTTGCACCCCGCCGCCGGAAGGCTGCTCGACCGCGGCATAGGCGCTGCCGTAGTCGTAGGCGTAGCGGCCGAAGATTCCCTGGTAAACGTCGTCGTAGGCGTACGGCCAAAACGTGTCGTATCCGTAAGGATAGAAGGTGTAGTCGAGGAAATCGTTGTAGGCGTAAGGCCAGAACAGCGGGCCGATCCAGCCGATCACGATGGGGAATAAGAAGTGGTGATGGCGCCAGTGGTGCCAATGGCGCCCGGCGAAGGCGCCCTGGAATTCTCTGTGCCCGAGCGCCATTCCGCGGAGGCCGGCGACTCGGTTGGCGAAAACCCGGTTCGTCAACGCACGCGCGGCGAACGGCCGGTCGGCGGTCGGCGCGAGCACCGTCTGGTTCGGACCGCGCAGGTTCGGCACGGCGCTCGCGAAGGCGCTCGCTGCGGCGCGGTCGCGCAACGGCTGCGTCGGATTGCGGCCGACGGGCCCGCCGGGCTGCGTCGGCGTGGCGAGATTGCGCGGCGGCACGTAGCGCACCGATGGGCGCGCGGATTGCTCGGGTGTGGGACTCGTGATCTGCGGCATAACGTGCGGCGTCGCCACATGCGGGGTGACGTAGGGCGTCGTTGTTTGCGGCGCCGTGACAATGTGGGGAGCACGCGGGGCCGTGATCTGCGGCGCAACCTGTGGCGCGGCGAAATGCGGCGGCGCAGAGACATGGGGTGCCACCGGAGCGGCGAAGCGCGGGGCGGCCGGAGCCGCGAGATGCGGCGCGGCGGGAGCGCCGCCGCCGACGGCGTGGCGCTGCGCGGCAGCCGGTGTCACCGCAAAGGCGCACGCCGCGAAAGCCGAGGTCGCGAGGGCTGTGAGGTGGATGCGCGGATGCCGCATGGCACGACCTCCCATGTCACCCACCCGACCCAATTTTTCAAAGTGGTGCAGTCCGTTTCCCGCCGCAAGACCCGGCGCCCGCCCACCGTGAAAAATCACATTGATGACTGTTTGTTCAGAACTCCGTTGGGCGGCCCACGCACGTCGGCTTGGCCCCGAAAGCGACCATCGCAAATCAAAATGCGATCGGTCGCGATGTGCTTGCCATTGCGGACTCATGCACCGCAACACAAACGAGGTGCATGGGGTTGGAACGATTTACTCGATCACCTCGTCGGCACGGGCGCGCAGCGTCGGCGGCACTTCGAGTCCGAGCGCCTTCGCGGACGCTTGATTCCCTCCGTCGGTACAACACGGTTTTGCCGAAAGCCAGTAACGAGGAATGATGAGGCCGCCCACTAAGGTGCCCTATCGCGGCGCGTCGCCTGCACTCAACGATCTCATCCCCGGCCGCGTGGACTGTTATTTCGGCAGCGGCGCACTGCTTGAAAACATGCGGTCGGGCCAGGTGCGCGGGCTTGCGGTTACCGGGGCAAAAAGGGATCCGGCGGCACGAACATGAACAATGAAAACCTGGAAACGAGGGAGACTGCTGCAAAATCCGCAATCGGATCGTAGGTGAGCGAGCGATAAAGACTGCGGTTGACTGCAAGGGATGCCGTGGCAAACAACACCGTGTAGCCGTCGGGATCGGACCGCGCGACCACAACGACGACAACCTGTACATGCTCAAGACGCGCCTCGAGCTGCTCGGCGACTTCGAGGTTCTCGCAGCGGAGGAGAGCATGGCCGCTCGCGGCGCGGGCGCATCAGAAAGCAATGCCGCTGTCGCGGGCATGACGTGCTGAGGCCCGCGCCTATGTCCCCCTTCACTCAACGATCGAAAACGGGATACGATCAACGGCGCGATCCATAAGAGCTTCTTCCTAAGAGGCCGACCCACGAGCAAGCTGTGGCAAGCGAGGAGGACGAGATTGGCAAGTAAGCCGCCGAGGGGCCGCAAGCCTCCAAGCAAGGAGCCCGGGAAGCCCGACCAGGAGCGCCCGAGGCACAGGCCTGAAGGCCGGGAGCACGAGGTCCACAAGGAAATTCTCGAGCGCCGCATGAGAGGCGGAGCGGAGCCGACGCCAGACGCCTACAGGGACGCGCTGGAGCAATGGAAAAAGCTGCCGGGGTCGAAGGTCAGCCCGCCGACCGATGTGGGCCCGCCCGCCGACGAGCATCAACCGGAGCCGACTGATCGGGGAACCTCCAAACCCGGCACGAAGGAATAACCCGACACGGGAATAAATCAGGGGGCAGCCATGAGCTTGACGGGTACGGTGTGGGCTCCCATCGGTCCGAGCCCGATCGCGCAAGGCGGCTCTCCGGTAAACGGTCTTGTTTCGGCCATCGCCGTCAATCCAGCAAACGCGAATGTCATCTACATCGGAACGGCCGGCGGCGGCGCGTGGCGCAGCGATGACGGCGGCGCGACCTGGTTCCCACTGTTCGACCGGCAACTGTCGCTTGCGGTCGGCGAGCCCGGGGCGCTGGCGATTGATCCGAACAACACGGATGTCGTCTATCTCGGAACGAGCGCGCGCGTGGCGGCCCAGCCGCAGGCGGGTCTGTTCAAGTCCTCCGATGGCGGCCGGAGCTGGATACGGCTCGGTTCGGGCTATCCCGCAGGCAACACGGGCAACGCCATTCAGTTCGTCAACCAGTGGATCAATGTCATTCTCGTCGACCCGGCCGACGGCAACACTCTTTACCTCGCATCGACCAGCGGCTGCTTCCGGTCGGTCGACGGCGGGCTCAACTGGAGCGTGGGCGCCAACGCCTTTGGCGACGCCCGCTCTCTCGTGCTGGACAGCTCCACGCCGGCAGGATCGCGCATTCTCTATGCGGGTATCGCTCGACGCGGCGTGTTCCGCTCGAACGACGGCGGCCAGAACTGGACGGAGATCCTGAGCGGGGCGACGCCCGCTGTGGCGGCGACGGTGGGCCCGGCGCCCGCGGGCTTCGGCAAGGTCATCATAGCCATCGCGCCGCCGGTCTCGCCCCCGAAACCCGGCGGCGTGCAGGTGCTCTACGCCACGCTCCAGGGGACTGGCGGCGCGCCCGATCCGGTTGGCGTCTTCTTGAGCACGGACCAGGGAGCCACCTGGACACGGCGGACCGCCACCGGCATGCCGACAGGCACGCAGGGCGGATACAGCTTCCATATGGCGGTGGACCCGGGCTCGCCAGGGGACGGCGCAGGCGACATCATCTATTTCGGTGCGGTGGGGCATGCGCGGTCCACCGACTCGGGGAATAGCTTTACGGGACTGGCCGGTTTGCATGCCGACAATCATTCATGGGCGTTTTTTCCGCAGCCCAGCCCGGCTCCCTCGATCGTGTTCTGCGGCAACGACGGCGGCCTCTATAGATCCACCAATGCGGGCGCCAACTGGACATCGCTCAGTGGCGGCGGCCTGCAAACGGGGCTGTTCTACAACCTGGACATCCGCCCGGACGCAACGGGAAGCAACAGCGTCGGGGCGCTTCAGGACAACGGGACCCAGACGCGAGTCGGGGCGGTCGGCCAAGGTTGGGTAGCTGCCCAGGGCGGAGACGGCTGGGATGTCGTATATGACGGGACGATCGCCGGGCGGGCGTATTGCACGAGCGGCTTCTGGTCTCCGGCGCCCTGCACGCGGATCTGGCGCTCGACGAACGACGGCGCGACCTTCCCGACCGAGATCACGCCATGGGGCACGGCGACCGACGCGGGCTGCTACCTGGGGCCCCTTGCCACTGACCCCAGCACCGGGGGCATCCTCTACGCCAGTGGCAGTCAGAACCTCTGGCAAAGCAGGAATGGCGGCAACACCTGGCGCATCCTGTCGCCCTTTGCTGGTACCGGTAATGTCGCTGTTGCCAGGACCAACGGCAACAACGTGGCCATCGGCGTCGGCAGCCAGGTATTCGTCTCGACGAACGCGCTGGCCGCCACGGTGGGTCCTCCCTCGGGTGTGACCTTTGCCAATATCACGCGCAACCTGCCGTCGCGAAACGTGGCGCGGGTAGCGTTCGACCCGAATGATCCGAGCATGATTTACGTAGTGCTCGGCGGGTTCAGTGGCGGTGGGCACGTCTTTCGGACCAGCATCGGCGCCACGGCATGGACCGACATCTCCCCGGCCCTCAATGTGCCGTTCAACGCCATCGCGCTCGATGGCACCGACACCCCGACCGCAATCTACGCAGGCACCGATTTCGGCGTCATCCGTTCCGTGGACGGCGGCGCCTCCTGGTCCGTCCTGGACGACATTCACTTTCCTCGCGTGCCCGTGTTCGACCTGGCGCTCAGGAACGGAATCCTGCGGGCGGCCACCTATGGGCGGGGAGCTTTCGAGTTCGTCAGGCCGCAAGGGCCCTCGATCGCGGTCAACCTGGAAAACGACCTGGAGTTCGGGACTGTCTGCCAGGGGCCGCAGTTTCTCGCGCTGGAGATCTTCAACGTCGGCAAGAGCGATCTGGTGATCACCAGCGTGCAGCGCCTAATGGGATCGACCGGTTTCTCGGTCCTTGCCACGCCCGGGACGCCGGTGGTGATCGCGGCGGGCGAGCACCTCGATTTCACGGTGAGGTATAGCCCGACAATCGCCGGAACGCTGGAGACAGCCACGATCCGGATCGTGAGCAATGATCCGGACGCGCCAGTAGTGGATTTGTCAGCCACGGGCCGTCGCGGCACTCCCAGGATGACGACGGTGGTCGGGGACAACGGCAATTTGGGTAATGTGTGTGTCGGAGCGTTCGTCGATCGCGAGCTGACGATCAACAACAGCGGCTCTTGTCCCTTGTCCGTGCTGAGCGTCACGTCGTCCTCGGCGGATTTCCTGGTGCCTGCGGTCGTCTCCTATCCGCTCGTAATCGGCGCGGGCAACTCGATTTCCTTGCCGATCCGCTTCCAGCCGACGAGCTTTGGCGCGAAGGCGGGCACGATCACGGTCACGAGCGACGATCCGACGGGCGCGAAGAGCGTCGCTGTTTCCGGCACCGTGCCCTCCGGGAAGCTCGCCGTCACGGGATCGACCTGCATCGGCGGCGTGAAGGCCTGTTGCCTCGGGGAGCGCACCATCTCGATATGCAATGTGGGCGATTGCGATCTGCACGTCACGAGCGTCGCCTTCAAGCGCCCGAGCAAGCACTGGAAGCTGATCAACAACCCCTTCCCCGCGACCCTGCATCCTGGCTCCTGCCTGAGCGTCCTGATCCGGTACAAGGCGACGGAGAAATGCCCGAGGGCTTGCGAGCTGATCATCACGAGCGACGATCCGGTCACACCCGTGAAGACTCTCGACGTTATGGCCTATACGGTCTGGAACGTCTGCGGCTGCAGGAAATGTTGCGAGGATTGCCGCAAAGGATGCTGCGACAAGCACCACCATTATGAATGTACCGCGCAAAGCATCGACGGCTGCTGCGATGAGGAAGGCGGCAGGGATGAGGAAAGTCACGATCATGAAGATGACGACGAAGGCTGAGGCGACATGAGTTTCGGCCTGCCGCCGACGACGCAGGAGGGACGAGAATGAATGAGATCTTTCCAGTAATAGCTGGCGTGGTGATTGGTCTGCTCATCCCGCGCTTCATGACGCCGCGCTGGGGCGCCTGCGTCCTGGCCTTTCTGAGCATCGTCTGCGGCGCGTTCGCGTCCTGGATCAGCGGGGAGCTTGAGATCAGCTGGGCATACATCTTGATCGACATCGCGCAGGTAGCGGTTGCCGGCTTGCTCGTTTGGATTCTTGTCCTGCGGTGGCGTCGCCGAATTTCCTCGAAGCCACGGACGTCTGGTGTCGATGCCCGGTAAACAGGCGCGTGACCCAGCCGTTGCGGCTGTGGAGCAGGGCGCTGGCGACACACAACGTCTTGAGCGATCTGGGTTGCGTCGCATACAAGACAGCGGCGAGGCAGACAGAGGCCAGATAATCGCGCCAGCCTATCGTAGCGGATTGCGACACGCCTGAAGTCCTTCAACCTGTTGAACGCGCTCTCGATGCGCCAACGCAGCTTATAGATACGCTTGCTGAAGCTGAACGGTTGTTTCCTGTTGCAGCGATTTGGTATGACAGGCTTGGTTCCGCCCTCGTGCAGGTCTTCGCGCAGCTCGGCGCTGTCGTAGGCTTTGTCGCCGAGCATCCGTTTCGACTGCTTCACTCTGCGAACGAGGCGCTCTGCGACTGGGCAATCGTGTGCGTCACCTCCGGTCAACAAGATGGCGATAAGGCGCGCTTTAACATCTGCGAGTGCGTGAATCTTCGTGTTGCGCCCTACGCGCGAGCGGCCAACAGCCGCGGGTTCATCACGCTCTTCGGCGGGGCACCCGCGTGGCAGGTCATGGCGCGCGCGCAGCAGCAGGCCGTGCCGGTGATCGGCTTTCCTCGACCTGAGATCACCCGAGGCACTGACGGACCGCCTGCGCGGATTTCGGCAGGGCCTTAGAGAGAGCTGCTACGTGGAAGGCGACAACGTGACAGTCGTCCGATCCACGACGAAGGCTACGACTGTTTATTGTGCTGCGGCAGGGGATCAGGGTTGGTCGGCACGCTCGACCCTATACAGGATAGCGACCCTTCGAGACGGAATACCGGCTTTCCGGCCTATCGCACCAGGTGGGGGTCGATGTATCGCGAACGCGAATTAACACGCGAGTCATGCGCAATTTTCGGTTGGGAACATTGTTGCCAACGCAGGAATGCGTGATCACATTCTAGCCCTGGTAAGCCAAAACGGTCTTTCGATCGCGCCACACGCACATGCCCAAGTTCCTTCGCATCGGAGTCCATCAGTTAAACGTCTCCGGATACACTTCAAAGGCGTGGTGGGTTCGCCGGGTTGGCTCGACGGTTTTCCTGAAGTGGGGCGCCGTTGAGGTTCATGGCGTGGGAGATAAGCGTAAGATTTACTGGACGATTCCACCACGGGAGAAAACTATTCGTTGCGGCACGCTGCAGCGTGCCAAAGACTATGTAAAAAACGCAATCGCGCGGCGACGCAGCCATCGCTATGAACCGCTGTCTGGAGATATTGCGATCCGGCGCCGACCTGCCAATCGTGGTGCCGAGCTCGAACAAGCGCTCGCCACAATCCTGTTTGTCGATATCGTCCGGTCCACCGAAAAAGCCGCGCGGCTGGGCGATTCGCGTTGGACACAGGTGATGAATCACTACTACGCCGCCGTCCGTAGAGAGCTGAAGACTTTGCGCGGAAAAGAGGTCGTGACGACGGGGGACGGACTGCTCGCGACATTCGACACGCCGGCGACCGGGATCCGTTGCGCGACCGCAATCCGCGAGGCAGTGCGCACGCTGGGGCTTGAGATCAGGGTGGGGCTGCACGCAGGCGAATACAAAGTGAGCGGGGCTGAAGTGTTTGGTCTCGCGTTTCACATCGGGGCGCGCGTCGCCGCGAAAGCGCGTGCCGGCGAAATCCTGGTCTCGAGCGCGGTCAAGGACCTGATGTCGCAGTCTGGAATCCGCTTCAAGGATCGAGGCGTTCACCAACTCAGAGGTGTGCCGGAGCGGTGGCGCCTGTACCGGGTCGATCATTAAGCGTCTCCCGCAAAGGTGGAAACCGGTTTTGCGAAAACGACACGCTCAAACAAAAGATAGAGCGGAATGAAACCATATGGTCGTCTCAGCAGACGGCGACCGGAGCAGAGACTGCCGCAGTAGTCTGACGTCCCGGCGGCGGGGATAACTCGACCTTCCGCGCACGGCATGTTGCTGCATCTGCTCACGGCCGGTTTTGGCACATGTGCGACATCGCAAGAGCGCTGATCGACGTCCGCTTTCAGGGGTAATCCGGCCATTGAGCAGACGTCGCCGAATGACCGAGTCTGACCCATCAGCGACATGGCTAGATTTCGCAAGGCACGTTATGGAACGCGCGTCCCTATTCAGGCTTGATGCTGGTGAACTTGATCACCTTGGCCAACGTTCGTCGGCAACTCAAATTCGAAAATCGAGCCTTTATCGATTCCCCGCGTCACCCAAATACGACCGCTATGGCTTGTGACAATAGAATGGCAGATGGAAAGGCCAATTCCCATACCACGCTCTTTGGTCGTAAACATCGGGTTGAAAATATGATCGTGATCGGATGGATCGATGCCCGTGCCAGTATCCTCGACGGCCACGTGAACAAAATTTGGTTTGTTAACGCAGGATCGTATGCTCAATATTCGCGGCGCTACCGATTGCATCGCCTCAATGGCGTTCATGACCAAGTTTAAAACGACTTGCTGCAATTGAACTCCGTCACCTTCCAAGGCCGGGAGTGATTCATCGAGCTCTGTGCGCAGCTCTACTCCATGCTTCTGCAACTCGTAACGCACAATAGCAAGAACCGTGAAGATCAGCTCGTTAACATCGATTAGATTTCTCGCCTGCGTTTCCTTTTTGAACATTCCGCGAAGGCTTGCGATGATTTCACATGCACGGTGACCGTCGTTTTCGATTTGATCCAGCGCGTCTCGCGCCTCTTCTATGCTTGGCTCTCTCAATGCAAGCAAGCGTCGGGCGGCACTTGCTGACATTACAATTCCGGCTAGTGGCTGACTGATCTCATGAGTAATGGACGCTGAAAGGATCCCCGCTGTCGCTACGCGATTCATGTGGGTCAGCTCAGCCATTGTCCGCTGCAATTCGGCCGTCCTTTCCATCACCTTCATCTCAAGTTCGTCGCGGGCTTTGCGCACTTCTTCCTCAGCCCGGCGCCGTTCATGAACTAGGTTCGTGCTGAGGAAGGCTGTCGCTGCATGATTCGCAGCCACTGTGAGCAGCATCCTGTCAGTTTCGGTGGGGAAGTCGCTACGCTCACAGCCGACGGCTACCAGACCAGCGTACGCGTTGAACCCAATAGGAATAACAATACCGCGAAGCGTTATCAGTCTGTCATCAAGATCAACGACATTTGGAATGATCGGCTTACGCAAAGACTTATCGAGAGTAAAAAGTTGGGTGTGCAGCCAGTCTAAAAATTCCCTGGTGGCGCATCCGCTCGTGACGTCGATCGTCACCCCTCCGGTGGGATCAAGCAAGCGTACGAACGCAAAATCAAAACCCAACGACCCCGCCAGGATGTCAGCCAGTCCGGAGGCAATCGTGCGCGGTTCGATCCCGATCCACCCCGCCGGGATGGTCGAAAGTGCGACTAAATCCCGAAGCGCTGCTCGCAGCCGGAGATTCTCGTCAGCCATCACTATCAGTGTGCTTGGATCGCGCTGCGTTCAAGGAGGAACTGGTCTGGAGGAACAAAGAACGGGTTCTCCTGGAGTACCCCTCCGACAATCACGGCGGGGTGAACCCGCAACATGTCCATCATCAAGCTAGCACTGAAGTTCGTCAGATCGTAGGTGCAGATTACCGGATCGTTGTATTTGCCAACCGTGTGGTTGACGCGCGTCTCGTATTCCAACCAGGTAACTTCGCCTGCTTTGTCCACCAGGGACGGTTCCACTTTCGACACAAATCTGATGAGCGGATTACCGGCTGCCGCCCCTGATCCGAGCATCTCGTCGAGCAAGGTGAGCATCCCATCCTGATCGAAGTGATCGTCGCGCAGGTAAGCGTCCTGCCAGCGCCGCAGCTCCAGCTGACCGGTTGCCATCGCCTGGTCCACGTCTATGCCAGCTTCGGCGAGCCGCTTCAGATGATCCTCCCGCAGTTCGGGATCCACGATATGAAAAGCCTTCTCGCCCCGCTCGAACCCCTCTTTGATGAACGAGCGAAGCACCCTGTGCTGCTCGTCGAAGCCATTGAAGAAAGCGCAAATGTGCGTCTGTTTGCCGAGCACGCCATCAGCTACGTGGATGGGACATTCATTGCCTCGCATGATGGACCTCCGCGAGAAAATAGATTTCCACCTCCAACCCATTTCACGAGCGCCAATTCTACTTGGCCGAGGAGTTTGAATCCAGCCCCCTATTTTGCGCTTAACTTGCGCAGTCACTCGCTCGTCATGGGATGACTTGGTTGGGGTCTTGAGGTTCTGCATGATGGCGGCGAGATGGAATTCATCACGTGCACCTTCGAAGCCGTGGTGAAACTTCAGATGAAGCAAAACGATGCGGCATCCCACGCACCAGAGCTGGGTGATGGGTGCTGAGCTGATCGCAACCGCTTGTGACCGATGCTGTCGAAAAGTCGGTTTTCCCGTGCCGGGGTGCTCTCTACTTGCCGGTGCCGGTTTGACGATTAGGATCAAGGGCTGCGGAGGTTTTTCGCGACCGGATGGCAGCTTCTGGCACTTCCGCGACATAGCAAGATCGCGGATGAACTTCCGCTTTCGGAGGAAGAGCGGTCGTGCAGCGGACATTACCGGGATGACCGAGTCTGACCCAGCCTGTGTGAAAACTCATACAATTGCGAAATGTAGGAAATACAATTCTCCAACAAGGTATCGAACATCGTGCGCGCAGCACGATTCGACTCCATGGTGCGCAATTTCTTCGAGATGTTTCTACGTGCGCGGCGGACGCTGGAGTTTTCGCACAGCCAAGACCCGAACCGGTCATAGGCCAAGTAGAAATCCCGCAGCGCAGCGAGACTTGATCCTCGCCAACACGGTATGCTGTCACGAAGTGCCTGGCTGGGGCAGCAGATGCAACTCGATCGATTGAAGCGGCGCGATTTCATCACGCTCATCGGCGGCGCGGCGGCTGCGTGGCCGCTCGTGGCGAGTGCGCAGCAGCAGACGGGTAAGATCCCGCGGGTTGGCTTTCTCCTGAATGTCCAGAGCGAGCTCGTCGTGGCGTTATTCGAGGGGCTAAAAGACGCTGGCTACATCGACGGTCAGAACATGGTCGTTGAGACCCGCTTCTCTGGGACAATGCTCGACCGGATCACCGATTTGGCCAACGAACTAGCAGCTCTCAACTGCGATGTCATCTTTGCGGCCGGGCCTTATGCGATCCAGGCTCTAATCAAAGCGACGAGCGCGACACCTACACCTATCGTCGCGATCGATCTGGAAGGCGATCCCATCGCAAATGGCTGGGCCAGTAGCATCGGCCGTCCCGGCGGCAACGTGACCGGGTTTTTCCTCGATCTTCCGGAGTTGGGAGGCAAACAGATCGAACTCCTCAAAGAAGCTGTGCCGACACTTTCGAGGGTGGCATTGCTTTGGGATGTAACGGTAGGGCTCACCCAGTTTCGTGTCACGGAGGCGGCTGCCCATACAGCGGGAGTTTCGCCACTGTCTCTCCCGATCCAGCGCCTGGAGGATTTCAAGGAAGCCTTCGATCATGCCGCGCGCGAGCAAGCCCATGCCGTGGTCGTGCTCTCTTCGCCGCTCATCTTTGGGCAGCGGTTGCAGATCGCTGACCTGGCCTTGAAGACTCGCCTGCCGACGATCAGCCTTTTCACTCTTTTCCCACGGTCTGGCGGGCTGATGGCGTACGGCCCAAACTTCCCTGAGATGTGGAAGCGCGCGGCGACTTACGTGGATCGGATTCTCAAGGGGGCCCAGGCAGGCGATATGCCCATCGAGCGACCGAGTAGGTTCGAGCTCGTTATCAATCTTAAGACCGCCAGAGCGCTCGGCCTCGACGTTCCTTGGTTTCTCCAGCAGCGCGCCGATGAGGTGATCGAATGATCGGGCGCCGCGAGTTCATCACGCTGCTCGGCGGCGCGGCGGCGTGGCCAGTCGCGGCGAGCGCGCAGCAGCCAGCGAAACTTCCTTACCGAAACGGGTGGGGGGAGCGCATGGCGCGCGTTTTTCGGCGAGCTACGCCGCTTGGGTTACATCGAAGAAGAAAATCTGATCATCGAGCGCTATTCCGCCGAGGGGCATCACGAGCGTTATGCCGATTTGGCCCGGGAGATCGTGAGCCGCAACCCGGATGTAATCGTCACCGGAACTAACCCCGTCGTGATCGCCTTCAAGGCGGCAACCAGCACAATACCGGTTGTTGCTTTCATGCTGGATCCGCTGCACGCGGGGCTGGTCACCAGCCTGGCCCGACCCGGCGGCAACCTCACCGGCATCACGCTTGATGCCGGAATCGAGATCTGGGGCAAGCGCCTGGAGATGCTAAAAGAAGCGATCCCTTCGACAGCCAAGGCCGCATTTCTGGGGATGCGCGACGGGTGGGAAGGTTCTTCTGGGCAAGTCTTGCGGGACGCCGCCGGCCGATTGGGAATTTCGCTGGTTTTCACGCTCCCGCAGCAGGGCACTCGCTCGGAGATTGAGCGCGTCTTCGCTGCGATGGAGCAGCAACGGCCGGACGTGGTGTTGGTCAGCGGGGAAGGAGACCTTTACGCTCACCGCCAGCTGATCGTCGAGCTCGCGGAGAAGAACCGCTTGCCGGCGATGTGTCCGTACCGCGATTACGTCGAGGCCGGTGGGCTGATGGCTTATGCGGTTGATCTCGCGGAGCTGCTCAGGCGCATGGCCGATGACGTGCACCAAATCCTCAAAGGGGCCAAACCGGGCGACATCCCAATTTATCAGGCCACCAAGTTCGAGCTCTTGATCAACCTGAAGACGGCAAAAGCGCTGGGCCTCACCTTACCGTCGGCGCTGCTCGCCGGCGCCGCCGAGATTATCGAATAGCGATGCTTTGCTGCGGTGCATGAGTCCGCAATTGGCACGTAACTGCGATTTAGGATGTCTGCTGTCACGGTGAGTATTGGGGGGAGAGCGGACGTGCCGCAGACATCGCAGAAGGGGCGCTCATGACCCGAAGCGCTCCTCGCGTCGGCATGATGTCTGACCGGGCATCACCGAACACGACGAGTGGGACACCGATCGCGACGAGCGCAGTCGAACGAGCTATTGGAAACCCGCAATCACTTTGACGACAGGGCGCAATTCGTGCGCTCCCCGATAGATCATATCGAGCGCGACGTAGAGAATCACGGCCAAGCCGACATAAGCGATCCAGCGGTGCTTCTGCAGCAGGCGAGCAATGACGCTCGCTGCGAGGCCCATCAATGCAACCGACAATATAAGGCCGAATATCAGAACGACCGGATGCTCCCGCGCAGCGCCCGCGACAGCGAGAACATTGTCGAGCGACATCGATAGGTCAGCGACGATGATCTGCCCGGCAGCCTGGCCGAAAGTTTTGCGGGGGATGTGCGCGGCAATCGTTCCGTTGGCATGGATATCATAGCCTATGAATGCTTCGGCGGCCTCCCGCCCTTCTTCGACCGGTGTGCGTAGCTCTCGCCACATCTTCCAGCACACCCAGAGGAGGAGAAGGCCTCCGGCGAATAGAAGGCCGACGAGTCTGAGAAGCTGTGTGGTTATACCGGCAAATCCGATGCGCAGCACCGTGGCAGCGACGATGCCGACCAGGATCGCCTTTGTGCGTTGCTCGCGCGGCAAACCGGCTGCAGCCAAGCCAATGACGACGGCGTTGTCCCCTGCCAGAACCAGGTCGATGATGATGACCTGAACAAGCGCCGTAACAGCTTCTGTGGTCAGTAATTCAATCATGCCGCGGGGTTCCTCTTTCCCGGAGGTGAACGAGTGCCCCGCATGTCCCCTTAAGCGATCCGCGGTCGTTGAGCTGCCAGAGGGTCCGCCTATGTGTTCGTTCTATTGGGCCGTCGTTAAGTGACCGAACAGTTGCACCACGTGCTCCGGTTCGCTGAGCATTCCGGCGGCAATCCAGATCAACGTGAATATGCCCGCCACGTCCCAGAGCGTTATTCCATCCGCATGCCGATCGGCTCCGGAGTGATACGCGAATAGGGTGACGATGCCCGCGGCGATGAACGACATGAGACCAAGCGCGGGTAGGAGCAGTGGGGACGGAACCCACCAGACCAGCAGAACACCGGCTGCTGCCGTAGTCGCGACCACAACAGCAAGATCTAGGTGCGGTGCCAGCTCATGATGGGCAGGCCCGTACGTGGAGCTGCGCTCGGATTTCCAGAGAGTCATGGGACCTCCATCGCGGAGTGCACCAATGCCCGCCCACTCATGGCGGGCCGCATGATGTCCATGCCCCGCAGCCGAGGTTGCGCCGTTACGGCGCAACTCCCGTCACGGGAGCGGAGCGCGTCCTGCCTCCTAAGTTAGAAAGTCTCAACGGGAGGGAGTACCCGCAACGATCGGGTGGTAGTTCTACGGGTGGATGCGTCCGAGACTGATGGCTTGCCGCACCAGCACCGCGACGCTTTCGGCCTGCATCTTCTCCATGATTTCAGCGCGATAGCTTTCGACTGTACGCACGCTGATATTCAGCTTGGCGGCGATGGCGTGACTGGTGAAGCCTTCGACGACGAGGTCGAAGATTTCGACTTGTCGAGGTGTAAGCCGCGCAAAATTCCTACCAATGGCCTCTTGCGACTTCTGCAAATGCTGCTGCTCGAGCATCCGTGCAAATGCCCGGTTGATCGCTGCGACGAGTTGGGCATCGTCCACCGGTTTTTCGATAAAGTCTTCCGCCCCGGCCTTGATCCCTGCCACCGCCATCGGCACATCGGCGTGACCGGAAATGAGGACGACCGGAAGCGCGATCTTTCGACGACCAAGTTCGCGGACGAGTTCTATGCCATCTGTCCCGGGCATGCGTACGTCGGCTACCACGCAGCCCGAAGGTAATTGATCAATCGCTTGAAGAAACCCGTCAGCCGAGTTGTAGGTCTCGACGGCGAATCCGAACACACTGAGCATCTCGCCAAGCGCATGTCGGACCAACTCTTGATCGTCTATGAGAAAGATCGTCGGGCCAGGCATCATTACGTCACTTGCGATTGAGCGAGCGGCAGCGAAAAGCGGAACTCCGTCGCGCCCGCCTCCCGGGAGTGGAGCCAGAGGTGACCACCATGCGATTCGACTATCGAGACGCAGATTGGCAGGCCAAGCCCGAGGCCAGCCTCTTTCGATGTTGCGAGAGGTTCGAATAGTCGGTCGGCCAGTTCCCGGTCGACCCCGGGACCGTTGTCCGAGACACCGATCTCGACATGTTGGGGTGCGTCGAACTGATATACGGCGATCCGGATGCGTCCGTCAGCTTTATGCGCTCCTGCGATCGACTCGATTGCATTTCGAACTAGATTGAGCACCACCTGCTCCAATTGCGTGCGATCGCCATGGACGGCAGGCAGATCACCGGGAGCATCAAGTTCAATCCGGACTTGGTTCGCTGCAGCTTCCGCTCGTACCAGCATCAAAGCCTCCTCCAGCATACTTCGCATGTCGATGGTGCTGACATGTGGGCGGCCGCGGCGAAGAAAATCCCGCATACGGCGCACCACGCCCCCGGCATGATCAATTTGCGCAATCATGGTCGTCAGATTGGTATCGGCCCTCGTCAAATCGCCGCCGGGCGAACGCAGGATGTGCTGTGCGGATCGTGCGAGAGCGCGAGCAGCCGTCATCGGCTGGTTAATCTCGTGGATGAGCGCCGATGCCATCCCGCTCACCAAATTGAACCGTGCTGCCTGGGCCGCTTCTGATTCCTTCTCCCTGAGCCGCATTTCAGCCTCACGGACGAGACGATCAGAATTCTGCCGCTCGCTGACGACAACCCCGACGATCAGGCCGGTCGCCGTCAGAATGAACATCAGAGTTTGGAACTCTGTGAACGTCCGGGCATCGTACCCGTGAATGTGCAGTAGCCCGACGAGAGCAATCTGGGAAAAGGCCAGACTAACGCATGCTCCATCGAGCCCGTAGCGAACCCCGGCGACGACGACCGGCACAAAGAGCAAATAGAAGAACTTGAAGCCATCTGCGCCCTCAGTTCCGACGATAATCCAGAGCGCAATGGTCATGAACAAAACGTACAACAAAATCTCGGGTACGAGCGTGTGCGAAAATCGAATTGGCGATCTGCCGGGATTCAAGACGAGACGTAGCATCAGCGGTGTTATTACGGCGATTCCAATGGCGTCCCCGACGAGAAGCGGCACGAACGTGATGAGGACATCGCTTAAATCGATATCTGCTTCCATCAGCAAGAGCATCGAAAGCATGAGCGCGACGAGGATTGCACCAGAAATCCCCGCAAAGAGCAGGACGAGCACATCCGATAAATGATTGAGACCTATGTCGATCCGGAAGTGCTTTCGCAGGACCGCCGCGACCGAGCCGTAGCCCACCGCAATGATCGTGGCGATACTCAGAATGATCGGCAATTCCAGCTTGCTCTTAAGCACTAGAATTTCTGCGAGGATCACCCCAGCGAACAGCACGATGCCATAGCTGCTGCCGCCGAATACCATCAGCGCGAATACGACACCCAGCCCGGGATTCCAGGGCGTGATCGGCACGCCTTTATATTCGTGAATGAAGCTAACCCATTCGAAGATGACGTAAGTAGCGAGAAAAATCCCCGCCCTGATCCCGTTCGGCAGGTCGATGCCAAATGCCGCGGGCGTCACTGCTCCGAGCGACTGTCGGACTCTCCGTATCAATCCTTCGGTGTGGCCGTTCTGCTTCACAAATGGCGGCTCCTGGGCTCGAACATCCGGCGCAATCACCCCAAACGCCATCATTCAGATGTCTATGATCAGGATCGCGCCGCCGGGTGTAACATCGCTGCAATGGTCGTGCTTGGCGGAATGCAGGAATCGTGGCTGCAGCCTTGCTCTCCCGCATAAACGCGATGACGCTTTACTACGGCGCGACAATTCTCACAGCAATCACCAATAATGCCGCATCGACCTGTCTAGGTTCATTCGTAGACGGTTTATCTTTGCAGGCCGAAGACGCTTTGGTTGGGGCGAGATTGCGGAGGATGGTGGGCTGCTCGCCTATGGACCGCGAATTCGCCTCTGTTACCGGCAGGTCGTCAGCCTTTTCGACAAGGTCCTGCGCGGCACGAAGCCGGCCGACCTGCCGATCGAACAACCGACCAAGTTCGGGCTGCTCGTCAACCTGAGGACAGCAAACGCCATCGGCATGACGATTTTGCCAACGCTCCTGCTGTGTGCCGACGAGGTGATCGAATGAATCGGCGTGATGTCGCCTTTTGGCTTTTCGGACATGTCACGACGTCCGACTTGAGTCCGAAAAGCGATCCAAAGCGGACATTGCTCAGGCCCCGCCCACCTTTATGAGTAGACGTAAATGGTGATTGTGCTCGTGCGCGCCGCTTTTGCCTCGCGATAAACGTTATTCTCGTTAGCGCGGGGCGTCCATTTTCAAGATGATGGAACGGATTCGTTGCATTCGAGCGCGCGAGCAGTCTCGCGGAAATCTTTGGATTTAAGACTTTTTGGCCATGGAACTGTTCGTTCACCCTTCGAAACGATATCGCCTTTACTTCGATGAAACAGGCCACGGCGATTTGCGGGCCGCTGAGAAAGATCCGAATCAACGCTATCTCAGCCTCACCGGCTTGGTTATTCGACAAGACCGGCACGATTCTGACACAACCAAACAACTGAATACATTGAAAACTGACGTTTTTGGCAAGGAGAATGTAATTCTGCACCGTCGGGAAATTATCGACGCCAAAGGGGACTTTGCGGTTCTGAGGGATGGCGAAGTTAGAGCCAAATTCAACGCCGATTTTGCTGCACTGGTAGGCCGCCTTTCGAGGCCAGCTTTTACCGTTTCGATCGACAAACAAGAGCACCTAAAAAAATACAAAGTCTGGCAATTCAATCCCTACCATTACGCTCTGACGTGTCTCCTAGAACGCTTCGTCTTGTGGCTGCATTATTCCGGCAACATAGGCGACGTAATGGGTGAAGCACGCGGCCCCAAACATGATGCCCAGCTGCGGCGAGCCTTTCGCTTCTTCTATAAGAATGGCACCGAAGTGAGGACGGAGGTCATTCAAAAAAGATTGATTTCACGCGAATTACAGTTGCGGCCGAAGCAAGCAAATATAGCCGCATTGCAGATTGCGGACTTGCTGGCCCATCCTGCACACCGCGCTTACAAGTTCGAGAAATTGGGTGTAGCGCAGCCAGACGATTACGGAACGGTACTCGCCCGCATCCTGCGGGCGAAAACCTATAATCGAAGTTGGTTGGGCCGCATCGAGGGCTACGGGAGAAAGTGGCTTCCCTAAAACGAACCCGGGGGCCTATAGCCCCCGGCGATCGCAAAGCGATCTCCCTTCGACCGCAGCCGAATTGCACTTTATATAGCCGATTCTTCATTGTGAATCAAGTGCTTACCTAACCCATTGATTTCAGACTCCTTTTACGCGCGACACTGATTAGCGCTAAAATAATCACCGTCGGGGTACCGACATTGACGGGGTTTGAAACCTCTAATGTGATGTGTGGCGAGGTCATGATGAAGAGACCTCGACGGATGTAGGATCGAGCAACGGCGCATCGGACGGCGCAAGACTCCATGCCGCGAAGCGCGCGACATCATCAGCCCGCGCCAGCTCACGACGGCAGCCCGGCGGAATCCAGAACACCCGCGTCGATCCAGAAGCGCCGTTCAGCCACACGAACCACGCGTAACTGGTCGCCGTCGAGGCGTCGGGGTCCCATCGCCCCTTCACCATAGGCACGCGCTCAACGAAAGGCGCATAGAGCGCAGGCGGGCAGTCGCGGAACAGCGTTTCGTATCGGCCGATGCTCTCGATCCAAGTCGTCCGCGCGAGCATGGCGACGCCTTCACTCGCGAGATCGCGCGCGCGCAATGTGAACTCGCACGCCGCCACAAACGGCGGATTTGTGATGATCCATTCCGGCCGCGCGAGAGGCTCATCATTCACAAAGTCGACCGGCGCCTGGCCATAGCCGTAATCGAAAACATCGGACGCGATGACCTGACCGCTAGCGAACTCGGTGACGATTTCGGCCATATGGCCTTCGCCGCACGCCGGCTCCCACACGCTCGCGATCGTCTCGACGCCGAGCGCTGGCAGCACATAGCGAAACAACGTGCGCGTCGCCCAAGGCGGCGTCGGGAAGTAGTCGAGCGCGTCGGGCGGATCGCGGCGACGCGCCATGACTGACGTAAAGCCCGCCGTGGCGAACAGCGATGTTGACCCTCGATAAGTCTTGTTCTCAGTATTCATTTTTCATGGATTCCGAAGCCTTCGCCTAAGGCTTTTAAGAGCGCGAGCGCGATCTCGACCGGCACTTTTTCGAGATTGCGAACCGAGAGAATGCCGGCGGCGTTGCGCTCAAAAAAATCTTCGATTCGCGCTAGCCCGCGGCGGTCCAGCTCTTCGATTACTTGGCTGATCGGCACCCGGGCCGCCAGGGCTGCCGTCTCGCGCTCGCGACGCAACACATCGATCCGATCTTTCACGCGGTGTCTCAATCGATGATGATTTGCACGATGACGCTGGAACCCAGCGAGCACATACGCCTCGGCAGGTTCAGTCCCTTCGACCACCAAGCGCGCAAATTTCTCGTGCTTCCAATTTCTCAATGGCCGCGAACTGCGCGGTGTTGCCGGCTTCCCGGCCAATAGCGAGTCTGCATCGCTGTTTTTTTCTATATTCCATTCAGTCATTTCGAGTCCTAACGATTCCTGAATGTTGCCTATTTGCAACGGTAGAGGTTGACTTGCTGCCGGGTACGTAAGCGGCACGCTACCTGTTGCCGGGTACGTAAGCGGCACGCTACCTGCTGCCGGGTACGTAAGTGGCACGCTTCGCACGATGGCGTCGCACCGCCCGAACTCGCTGTGATTCACTGCTGCCGACTTCCCGTCCAATATTGCGTCTGCGTCGCTATTTTTTTGCATGTGTCGAGTCGTAGCGATTCACCGCTGCCAATCCTCAGTCGAAAAGCGATTCGACGCCGCCCCAATTCAACACCGCGCTTTGTCGCAAGCCTCATTTTGCCACAGCGCGGAATCGCTGTGGATTTGGGCCGCGGAATCAAATTAAAACGACTAGCTGCTACCCATCTCCGCTCCATCTTGCAGACTTGCTTCCTCGGCTGACCTCTTGCGGTCTCTCCACGCGACGAAAGCTTTCTTTTTTATGTATTGTGCCTGCTTGTGCGTAATTTCTTGCACCCTTACGAGGCGCCGGGGACCACGCCCCACGGCGCTGAAGCCATCCCCACCATTCCTTATCGATCACGGTTACAATGTTCGGTAGGTTCATCGTGGCCGATAGCCGACGCCTCTTGACGCGAACCATGCATAATAGCTCTGCCTCGCGGACGGCACCGACTGCCGTGCGACGGCAAGCGCCAGCACGGCGGGCTATCTCAGAGTTGGTGAGGCTGCAGGAACCCTTGGCCGCGACTTCATTCGCTACGATGTTAAGGCAAGCCAGCTGGCCCGTCGTAAACCGGGCAGCGAGCCGAGGCGGCATCGGCCCCGCGGCGGCAAGGCGACGCTGTCGGCTGCGATCGACTGCGCGCGCACCACTGCGTTGATGTGGAACAGGAACCGCAACCGCAAGATCGCCGCACGTCTTGCCCCGCAAGGCATGACGCTGCGCCTCAATATCAGCTAGGCGACTATCACGCTCGGCCTCGTCCATTCGGCCGGCGACGACCTCTCGCCAGATGTGCCGCACGCCACCATCAAGGCGCAGGCGCTCATTTTCTAATTGGCTCAGGGCGGCGCTCATCGCACGCCCCCTTGCGCCGTCGATATCGCGGCACTGGCCTGCCTGAGAGTCTTGAAGCTACCGAACAGGGCGCCGTTCGGCAGGATCACACTGAACTTGTCGCCGTTGCGAACTATGCTCCCGAGACGGATTCTGCCGTCATAGACAGAAAGCCAGCGATCAGACTCTTGCGTCGATGGGCATCGTTTGCTAGAAATTTTGCGCGAAAGTGATTTGGAATTTCTGCGATCCGCCCCGCGCTCGGCGCCCACCGACGCGGGGCTTCGCTTTTTGTCCAGCGGGCCGTCAGGAACCTTGCGAGAACGTTTTGCCCGCCGTTTGCCCAATTCGATCGGGCACGTGGGCACGGTTCGCGGCTTGTTCAGGCCAATCGAGGCAAGAACGTCATCGCTGGAATGCAGCGAGTGCGCCGATTTTTCGGCATTTTCATTGTGTGTGATTGGAGCGGGCGAAGGGATTCGAACCCTCGACCCCGACCTTGGCAAGGTCGTGCTCTACCCCTGAGCTACACCCGCATCCGAATTCCGGTCGCCCTAGCGGCCGGATGATCGAGCACCTATGCCAAAAGGGCGGAGACTTTGCAACCATCCCTCACCGTTACTCCCGCATCGTGCCCTCTTGTGGCAAGCACGTCCGCGGTCCATGAAGCGCGCGGGCGATTATGGACCCGCCTGCACGTCCATACCGCGCGCCACGGCGCCCTCCACGTCACGATCCCCACCATCCGCTCCGCGAGCGCTCTCCCATGGCTGCCACTCCTTCCGAGCTCTTCGCCTTTCTCGACCGGCTAAGCATCGCGCACGTGACGGTCACGCATCCACCGCTGTTCACCGTCGAGCAATCACGCGAATTGCGCGGCACCATTCCAGGCGGCCACACCAAAAACCTGTTTCTCAAAGACAAGAAGGGGGCGCTTTTTCTGGTCACGACGCTCGAGGATGCGGTGATCGAGCTCAGATCGCTGCATCGACGACTCTGTGCCTCCGGCCGGCTTTCGTTCGCACCTGCCGAGCTCCTGCGCGCAACGCTCGGCATCGAGCCCGGCGCGGTTACCCCTTTTGCGGCGATGAATGACAGCGACCGGCGCGTCAGCATCGTGCTCGATGCCACCCTGATGCGGCACGAGATCATCAACTGTCACCCGCTGGTCAACACCATGACCACCTCGATCGCGCGCGCCGACCTGCTGCGGTTCCTGGAGGCTACGGGCCATGCGCCCCGAATCGCGCCGGCGGCGGAACAAGAGCCATCGCCGCAGGATTGAGTTTATTGATTGCAAACGTGCCCTTGAACACCATTTAATTGGCGCAGGTTTCGGCGCGGCGGGGCTCGCCCGCGCGTGGTAGGGAGTGAATTGAGCGCCCACGCCGTGCGGCGTGGGCGGCGCGGACGAAGGACAAACGGGATGACGATGTTGCAGAGCGGCGAGGCGCCAGCGGCGGGCGGCGTGGTCAAGGACACGACCACTCAGACCTTCGTCAAAGACGTAATCGAGGAATCCAAACGCCAGCCGGTCCTGGTGGATTTCTGGGCCGAATGGTGCGGCCCATGCAAACAACTCGGCCCGGTGCTGGAGAAGGCGGTTCGTGCCGCCAAGGGCAAGGTGACGCTCGTCAAGATGGACATCGACAAGCACCCCTCGATCCCGGGACAGCTCGGTATCCAGTCGATTCCCGCAGTGTTCGCTTTCGTCAATGGTCAGCCGGTCGACGGCTTCCTCGGTGCGCTGCCGGAGAGCCAGGTCGTCGCCTTCATCGAGCGCCTGACCAAGGACCGTATCGGCGGCGAGGAAAAGGATCTCTTGAAAAGCGCCGATGACGCCCTCGCCAAAGGCGACGCCGCGGGCGCAGCCGACCTCTATGCCAAGGTGCTGGCGCAGGACAGCGGCAATCTTGCGGCCCTTGGGGGGCTCGCGCGCAGCTACGTGCGGACCGGAGCCCTTGAGCAGGCGCGGCAGACGCTCGCGATGGTGCCGGAAGCCAAGCGCAACGATCCCGCCGTCAGTGCCGCCCGCGCGGCGCTCGAGCTGAGCGAGCAGGCGCAGGCGGTCGGACCGATCGCCGACCTCGAGCAGAAAGTCGCGGCGAACCCGCTCGACCACCAAGCCCGTTTCGATCTCGCGCTCGCGTTGAATGCAAAGGGGCGCCGTCAAGAGGCAGTCGATAACCTGCTCGAGATCGTCAAGCGCGATCGCAAATGGAACGACGACGGGGCGCGCAAACAGCTGGTGCAGTTGTTCGAGGCCTGGGGCGCGACCGACGAGGCCACCGTCAATGGCCGAAAGCGGCTGTCGTCGATTTTGTTTTCGTAGCGCCGGGGCTGACCGGTCGGGTGCCGAGGAGCGTTGAGGCAAAGAGTCTCGGTCGCATTGCCGCGCTGAGAGAGCGACCATGCCGATGAATGTGGTCTATCAAGGGCCCGACGACCTCGCCGATGTTATCCCGGTCTTTCCGTTGCCGGGGGCGCTGTTGTTGCCGCGGGGACAGATGCCGCTCAATATCTTCGAACCGCGCTACATGGCCATGATCGATGACGCGTTGCGTGCCGGTCACCGCCTGATCGGCATGATACAGCCCGACGCCGCACATCCCGGACCCGAGAGCAGGCCCAATCTCTATAAGGTCGGCTGCGTCGGCCGCATCACGCAGCTCGCCGAGACCGGCGATAAGCGATACCTCATCCAACTCACAGGCATCGCCCGTTTTCGCATCGGCGAGGAGCTCAGTGTGGCAACGCCGTATCGACAGTGCCGCGTGACCTATGCTCCCTTCATCGACGATTTCACCGCCCGCAAGGGCGAAGACGAGGTCGACCGTGCGAGCCTGCTGCGGGCGCTCTCGGATTTTCTGCGCGCCAACGATCTCAAGGCCGACTGGGAGGGCATCGAGAACGCCCCCAACGAAGCCCTGGTCAATGCGCTGGCGATGATGTCGCCCTACGGAACTGCCGAGAAGCAGGCGCTTTTGGAAGCGCCCGATCTCAAGACCCGCGCCCAGATCCTGGTCGCAGCCACCGAAATCGAGCTTGCCAAGAAGACAGCGGGCGGCGAAACCTCCCTGCAATAACCCGCTTGCGCCCCGGCAGCGCCATCGCTGGGCAACGACGGCGGAGACGGGGGGTCGAAACCCGGGTATGGCGCCCGAAGGCGCTGCGGTAAGCCGCGCATGCGATGGAGGAGAGCGGGATGGCCAAAGAAGAGTTGCTCGAATTCAGCGGCACCGTGAGCGAGGTGCTGCCGGACGGCAATTATCGCGTCACGCTCGACAATCAACACGAGATCCTCGCGTACATGTCGGGCAAGATGCGCAAATTCCGCATCCGCACCGGGGTCGGCGATCGGGTCGTCGTGGAAGTCTCGCCCTACGATCTCACGCGCGGACGCATCAATTTCCGCCAGAAAGAGGAACGCGCGGCCGCTCCCCGCCGCCCCAATTTCCGGCGCTAGCGGGCCCGCCTTCGTGCTATAGCGGAACTGGCGTGTCGACCGCACGAAACCAGTTTCACACCCCCTGAATTCGCGGGGCATCGCCATTCACTTGGAGTACGTCATGAGCAACCCGCCCGAGCGCCCGCCTGGCAGCGTCGATCCAAAACTTTTGGAAATTCTCGTCTGCCCGCTGACCAAGGGACCGCTCGAATACGATCCGGAGAAGCAGGAGCTGATCTCGCGCTCCGCCAAGCTCGCCTACCCGATCCGCGGCGGCATCCCGATCATGCTGCCCGAGGAGGCACGGCGGCTGGATTGACGACCCGGCCATCTTCTTTCGCGCTTTCCGAGCGTGCGCCAACACTCAAAATTCTTGCAGGTCTTCGTCAAGAGCGCAGGCGCCATCGCCGACGGCAGAGCTTCTCGCGTTTGAAGTCCTGCAGGTCGGCACACCGACGGACGAGCCAAGGGCACAGCGATGATCAAAATCTGGGGGCGAAACACGTCCGTGAACGTGCAGAAGGTCATGTGGACGGTCGGCGAACTCGGCCTGCAACACGAGCGCATCGACGTTGGCGGTCCGTTTGGCAAGAACAACGAGCCGGCATATCTCGCGATGAACCCGAACGGGCTGGTGCCTACGCTGCAGGAGGATGGATTCCTGCTGTGGGAATCGAACGCGATCGTGCGCTATCTCGCGGCGAAATATGGCGCCGGCAAGCTCGAGCCCTCCGATCTGCGCGCGCGTGCGCGCGCCAGCAGCTGGATGGACTGGCAGCTCACCGTCGCGCACCCGCCGCTCACGCCGGTGTTCTGGGGCCTCATTCGAACGCCGCCTGAGAAGCGCGATCACGCGGCGATCGAGGCGGGTAAGGTCAAGTGCATCGCGGTGATGAAGATTCTGGACGCGCAGCTTGCCCAGACGCCGTTCGTGGCCGGGGATACGCTGTCGATGGGCGATATTCCAGTTGCACTGATGGCGTATCGCTTCCGCCGCCTCGTGCCGGAGCGGCCGCCGCTCGAAAATCTCGAGCGCTGGTTTGCCGAGATCGAGCAGCGGCCTGCCTTCAAGCAACACGTGCTGGCGATTCCGTTCGTGTGAATGCAATTCGCCGAATCGTCCGGCACACGTCACCATCGATTGGGCTGCCGGCGGTCCCCCGGCGTCGCTACAGCGGCTCGCCGCGCAAGAGCTTCGGCACCTCGCCAATGAGCCCGGCGGCCTCGCGGATAAAAAGCTGCTTCAGTGCCGGCAGACGATTGACAAGACCGAGGCCCACGTCGCGCACGAGGCGCAGCAGGTCAGACTGGTTGGAAAACAGCCGGTTGAGCCCATCGGTCGTAATCCCCATGGCGACGGTGTCGAAGCGCCGCCAGCGCTGATAGCGCTCGAGCACCGCAAGCGAGCCGGGATCAAGCCCCAGCCGGACGGCATCGACGATGACTTCTGCGAGCGCGGCGACATCCTTGAGCCCCATATTGAGTCCCTGGCCCGCGATCGGGTGGATCACATGGGCGGCATCACCCACGAGGGCGAGGCGATCGGCAATGAAAGCGCGCGCCACTGAAAGTCCAAGCGGATGAACGCGACGGGGACCGACCGCTGCGATCTCACCGAGACGAAGGCCGAAACGCCGCTCGAGCTCGGCGTGAAATTCGGCGTCCGGCAGGCCGACGATGCGCGCCGCCTCTTGCGTCTCCTCGGTCCAGACGATGGACGAACGGTGGCCCACAATGGCGTCGCGTTTCAACGGCAGGATCGCGAACGGCCCGGCGGGGAGAAAGTGCTCCTCGGCCCGCCCGCAATGATCGCGCTCGTGCGCGACGGTGGTGACAATCGCCGACTGCTCATAGCTAAAGCCGTGGCTGGCGATTCCCGCGCGCTCGCGGATAGCCGAACGCGCGCCGTCGGCGGCAACGAGAAGTCGCGCAGCACACGTTTCACCGTCGGAGAAGCGCACGTCGACACGGTCGGGCCTAACCTCGAAATCGGCAACTGCCGCCGGCTTTAGTGTAACGCCTTCATCTCTCGCTTTCTGCGCCAGGGCGGCCAAGAGGGGCGCATTCTCGATCATGTGGGCGAACGGCTCCCCCGGTTCGACGTCACCATCGAAGGTGAGAAAGACCGGCCGCACCACGTCGGTGAGACGGCTATCGGTTACAACCATATCGCGGATGGGCTGCACCTCGATCGTCTGCCACACGCCGATGGTCTCGAAGAGTCGCCGCGCCGCGGCGACAATGGCGGATGCGCGCCCATCGTTTGCGGCTCGTCCTAGCGCCGGGTCGGCGACCGTAACGGAGAACGACGGCGCAAGACCCTGGCGAAGCGCGATCGCAAGCGCCAGGCCGGCAAAGCCCGCGCCCCCAATCAGTACGTCGATGCGCTGCGCACTCTGAGGCGATGACTCCACGATCGTCCTCCTGCTGCGACTATAGCATTGTCACGACCCAGGTCCGCAGATGATGATGGTCGCCGCAGCCGGAAACTCAGCAATGTCGTCTGCTGTTCAAGAACTGCTTGCCATCCTCGACCTCGAGCAACTCGAGGTAAATTTGTTCCGCGGCCGCTCGCCACAGGTCGGCTGGCAGCGCGTGTTCGGCGGACAGGTCATCGGGCAGGCGCTCGTCGCCGCTTGCCGCACCCTCGACGTGGCGGGTCGACCGCCGCACTCGCTGCACGCCTATTTCCTGCTTGCCGGCGACCCGAAGGTGCCGATCATCTACGAGGTGGACCGCATCCGCGACGGCAAGAGCTTTACCACCCGGCAGGTGCTCGCCATTCAGCACGGACAGGCCATTTTCACCATGGCAGTGTCGTTCCACCGCGACGAGCCCGGCATGAGTCACCAGGCCCGCATGCCGGAAGTAGCCAAGCCGGAGCAGTTGCCGAACGAGGCCGACATCAAGCAACGTGTGCTGCCGCTGATGCCCGATCCGGTGCGGCGCTATTACGAACGGGAGCGGCCGATCGAATGGCGGCCGGTGGAGCTCGATCGCTATCTCGGCAAAAAAATCGAGGATGGCCGTTTCCACGTCTGGATCCGGGCAACGGCGCCGCTCCCGGATGAGCCCGCAATCCATCAATGCGTGCTCGCCTATGCATCCGACATGCTACTGCTCGATTCAGCGCTGATCCCGCATGGGCGCACCGTGTTCGAAAAAAGCCTGATGGCGGCGAGCCTCGACCACGCGCTTTGGTTTCATCGCCCGTTCCGCGCAGACGAATGGCTACTCTACGCCCATGACAGCCCTAATCTGTCGGGTTCGCGCGGCTTTTCCCGCGGGCTCATTTTTGCCGGCGACGGAACGCTGGTTGCTTCCGTGGCCCAGGAGGGGTTGCTGCGGGAGCGCAGCCTCTTTCGTTGAAGGATCAGTTGTGCTGCAGTGATCGGGAGCCAAACCAGGGCTCCTGCGCGATTGGGGGCATTAATCGCTTAATCTTTCGCCATGACGCCGATAGTGTATGAAAGCATTCGCGGAGCGAATTCATGAAACTGGTCATCGCCGTCATCAAGCCGTTCAAGCTCGAGGATGTGCGCGATGCGCTGGTCGCAGTCGGCGTGCAGGGCATGACCGCAAGCGAAGTCAAGGGCTACGGCCGGCAGAAAGGGCATACCGAAATCTACCGCGGCGCCGAATACGCCGTGAATTTCCTGCCGAAGATCCGCATCGAGGTGGCGGTGCCGTCCGATCGCGTGGGAGCCGTCGTCGAGGCGATCATTGCGTCCGCCAAGACGGGCCAAATCGGTGACGGCAAGATCTTCGTGACCACGATCGAGCAAGCGGTGCGCATCAGGACCGGCGAGACCGACGCGGACGCATTGTAAACGCCTGCGCCATCGAGGGGGGCAGCATGAGAAGGCACAACACTCGCATCACCTGCGCGCTCGCGGCCGCGCTGGGTTTCGGCTTCGCCGCCGTACCAGCGCTGGCGCAGGACACAACTTCCAAAATCGACGGCGCCGACACCGCCTGGATGATCTCAGCCACCGGCCTCGTGCTGATGATGACGATCCCAGGCTTGGCGCTGTTCTATTGCGGAATGGTGCGCAAGAAGAACGTCCTCGCCACCATGGCACAAAGCTTCGCCTGCACGGCAGTGTGTTCGCTCCTGTGGTTCGCCATCGGCTACAGCCTCAGCTTCGTCGGCGACGGGCCGTGGCTTGGAACGCTCGAACGGGTGTTCATGCGCGGCATCAGCATGGAAGCGGCCAGTGCATTCGCGCCGACCATTCCGGAAATCTTGTACATGTTCTATCAGATGACGTTCGCGATCATCACGGTTGCGCTGATCGCGGGCGCGGTCGCCGACCGCATGCGGTTCTCCGCATTTTTATGGTTTTGCGCGAGTTGGCTGATCTTCGTTTATGTGCCGATCGCGCATTGGGTGTGGGGCGGCGGTTTTCTCGCCAACGCAGGCGTTCTCGATTTCGCCGGCGGCACCGTCGTCCACCTCAATGCGGGCATTGCCGGTCTGGTTGCGGCTTACGTGATAGGCAAACGCCAAGGCTATGGCACGGAGAATTTCGCACCCCATGACCTCTCGCTGGCAGTGATCGGCACGGGTCTGCTTTGGGTCGGCTGGTTGGGTTTCAACGGCGGCTCGGCACTCGGCGCCAATTCGCGCGCTGCGTTCGCAATCACCGCCACCCATCTCGCGGCCTCGACCGGCGCGCTGACCTGGATGTTCCTGGAATGGATCACGCGCGGGAAACCTTCGGTGCTCGGCCTTATCTCGGGTGCGGTCGCCGGTCTCGGCACCATCACGCCGGCGTCCGGTTTCGTGCTGCCTTGGCATGGCGTCATTATCGGCCTGGCCGCTGGTGCCTTCTGCTTCTGGGCCTGTACCTGGCTGAAGCTGCGCATCGGATACGACGATTCGCTCGACGTATTCGGCGTACATGGCATCGGGGGCGCCACCGGCACGCTGCTCACGGGTGTGTTCGCGGTGGCGGCACTGTCCGCGAGCCCCGACTCGCCCGAGGGATCGCCGGGGCTGCTGGAGGGCAACCCCCGACAGGTGTTGATCCAGTTCTATGCCGTGCTCGCAGTCGTCATCTGGTCCGGCGTGCTGACCTATGTCCTGCTCAAGGCGATCGAGTTGTTCCTCCCGCTGCGGGTGAGCAAGCAGCACGAGATTGAAGGTCTCGATCTGAGCCAGCACGGCGAAGCCTTGCAATGAAGGACGGGTAGTGTCTGGACACTACCGAAGGACGCGGCTGAGCCCGTAATGGATACGTTTGCGCACCGCCTCCGCTCGCCGGATCGAGCGCTCATCCCGTTGCGCTAGAGCTGTTGGACCGACGGACGCTTTCGCGTGTCCATCGATTTTGGCGCCCCCCGGGCAGCGCATAGCACATGAGCATGCGAGACCTCGCAGCGCCTGACTAAAAATTGTGCAGGCCTGAGCGGGGTTTGTGCGCCGCCTAACAAGTGGTCGTAGCCTGCCCCCCGGCCTGCTGCGAACGCCCTTTGTTTCCACGTACTTACAGCCAACTCGGCGAACTGGCACGACGCTTGATTCATGGCACTAGCGTTGCCGCGCGCAGCGAAGGCTGCGCAGGGCAAACCCAGAACCTGCACCTGCAGGGAATGGGGCCCAAGCGGGGGGGTCACCCCATGAAAATCGTCATGGCCATTATCAAGCCTTTCAAGCTCGACGAGGTCCGCGACGCTCTCACCGAGATCGGCGTGCACGGAATGACCGTGACTGAGGTCAAGGGCTATGGGCGTCAGAAGGGCCATACGGAAATTTATCGCGGAGCGGAATATGCGGTGAGCTTCTTGCCGAAGATCAAGATCGAAGTAGCGGTCGCAACCGACCTGGTCGACCAGACCATCGACACCATCACCACGGCCGCCAGGACCGGCCAGATCGGGGACGGAAAGATTTTTGTCCTGAGCCTCGACACCGCCGTGCGCATCCGCACCGGCGAGACCGACACCGCCGCGCTTTGAAGCCCGCACTCAAACGTCTAGCGACAGGAGTTAGACCCATGACGTTCAAGAACCCGACCCGTGCGGGGCTCGTGGCTCTCGCGTTGGGGGTTCTCTTCGCTCTGTTCCTAAGCATGTCGGTCATCGACGGCTCTTACGCACAGGAGACAGCCGCTACGCCTGCAGCCGGCGCGGCGCCGCCCGCCTGCGTCGGCAATCCCGATCCGAAACTGGCCGTGCTCGAGAACTGTACGCCCAATTCCGGCGATACCGCCTGGATGCTCACCTCGATGGCGCTCGTCCTCATGATGACGATTCCTGGGCTCGGCCTGTTCTACGGCGGCATGGTCCGCAAGAAGAACGTGGGGGACACGGTGATGACGAGCTTTGCCATCACCTGCCTGATCAGCATTCTCTGGCTGATCTGCACCTATAGCTTGGCGTTTCGATCGGGAACGCCGCTCATCGGAGGGTTCGACAGAGCCTTCCTGCAGGGCATTGTGAGCGACATCTCCAAGGGCATCGGCAATCCCAATCCGTTGGCGCCGACGATTCCGGAAACCGTGTATCTGTGTTTCCAGTTGACGTTCGCCATCATCACGCCAGCGCTGATCGCCGGAGCATTCGCGGAGCGCATGAAGTTTTCGGCGATGCTGTGGTTCATCGGTCTCTGGGCGATCTTGGTCTATTCGCCGATCGCGCACTGGGTCTGGGGGCCGGACGGATTTCTCGCCGCCGGAAACCCGGACGCGTGGGTCAAGGTTCTCGACTTCGCTGGCGGCACGGTCGTGCACGTCAATTCCGGCGTGGCGGGACTGATGGCATGCCTCCTGCTCGGCAAGCGCAAGGATACCGGCCCGAACCACAACATGGTGCTGACCTTCATTGGCGCTTCACTGTTGTGGGTCGGCTGGTTCGGTTTTAACGCCGGCTCGGCCGTGAGCGCGGGAATGCAAGCCGGCATGGCCATGACGGTGACGCACATGGCGACGGCAACCGCCGCGTTCACGTGGATGTTGGTCGAGTGGATGATGCGAGGCAAACCGACCGTCGTCGGCATATGCACCGGCGCCGTTGCCGGTCTCGTCGCCATTACGCCGGCATCCGGCTTCGTCGGCCCGGTCGGCTCGCTGTGCATCGGCATCGCAGCCGGAAGTTTCTGCTACTGGGGCTGCACCGGCTTGAAGCACATGTTGGGCTACGACGATGCGCTCGACGCATTCGGCGTGCACGCGGTCGGGGGAGCCGTGGGCGCGTTGCTCACCGGCGTGTTCGCGGTCGAGCAATACGGCGGCACGGCCGGCCTGATCGAAGGCAATCCGGTGCAGCTGCTCAACCAAATCGAAGGCCTCGTGATTGTCTTCGTCTACGACGCCATCGTGTCGCTGATCATCCTCAAGGTCGTCGACATCTTCATCGGCCTGCGAGTCAGCGAGGAGGTCGAGCGCGAAGGGCTCGATCTCGCGCTGCACGGCGAAACTGTCCACTGAGGGACACGGTTAGGGCGGAGACCCGGCACCGCCCTTGCCGTCGAGGGGCCCCGGCGCGAGCTGGGGTCCCTCAGTTTTTTGGCTGTGCCCGTGCCCCGCGCAGCAGCACGCCAGCGGTGTCCCCCCGGCCAACCGCGTTGCAGACCTCTGATCTGCTATGTAGCCGGCCCTTCGATGGTTAATCGCGCCTTAACCTCGCCGCACCTATGGTAGGACAACCCTCGCGCGGCGGGTGTTGGCGCCGCTTTGTCGATGTTCATGACCGCCGCCGAACGCGTCCCCCCTCCCTCGCCGAGCCGGCCAGACATTGGCCGCTCGCCATTCGTGCGCCTGCGCGAGCTTTTGGGCGCCATCGAGCCGGCCAAGCCTCCGATCAGCCTGGCTGTGGGTGAACCGCAGCATCGCCTGCCGGCGTTCGTCGGCCCGATTCTCGCCGCGCATATCGATGAGTTCGGCCGTTACCCCATGAACAAAGGACTCGACGCCTTCTGCGAGGCGGCCGCCGCTTGGCTCGGGCGGCGCTTTGCCCTGCCGCGCCCGATCGATCCGGCCAGTGAAGTTTTGGTACTCAACGGATCGCGCGAAGGGCTCTTCCTGGCGGCCATCGCGGCGGCGCGCTGGGTCAGTAACCGCCGCGGCCGCCCCGCAATGCTCATCCCCAATCCGTTCTATGCGGCCTACGCCGCGGGCGCGGCGGCGGCGAACTGCGAGTCAGTCTATCTGCCGGCCACGGCGACGACGGGCTTTCTTCCCGATCTCGAAGCACTCTCAGAAGAACTCCTCGCCCGCACCGTCGCGTTCTTCATCGCCTCGCCAGCGAATCCGCAAGGTGCGGTCGCCGACCTTGGGTATCTCGGGCGCGTTGTCGCTCTCGCCCGGCGGTTTGGATTTCTGGTGTTCAGTGACGAATGTTATTCCGAGATCTATACCCGTCACCCGCCCGCCGGCATGCTCGAAGCAGCCGGACCCGATTTTGCAAACGTCGTCGAATTCCAGTCGCTGTCCAAGCGCTCCAACCTTCCCGGATTGCGCATCGGCTTCGCGGCCGGAGATCGAAAGTTCCTTGCGCGGTTCTTGGAGCTGCGCAACGTCTCCGCGCCGCAAGTACCCATGCCGGCGCAGCGTGTCGCGATCGCCGCCTACGCCGACGAAGCACATGTCGAGGAAAATCGCCGGCTGTATGCGCAGAAATACGATCTTGCCGACAAGATCATCGGCGAGCGTTACGGCTACCGGCGTCCGGAAGGCGGATTTTTCCTCTGGCTCGACGTGTCGGGCCTGGGCGGCGACGAGACCGTGGCGCTGAGGCTTTGGCGTGAGGCGGGGCTGCGCGTGGTGCCCGGCCGCTATCTCGCGCGCGAGCAGGCCGACGGATCGAATCCCGGACGCGGCTACATCCGCATCGCGATGGTGCAGGATCAGGAGACAACCGCGCAGGCGCTTCACCGTCTCGTCGCGGTGCTGGGCTGAGACGCCATGGCGGTCTTTGAGCGCGGTCTCGAACGTCTGAGCTTCCTTCCCGATGCGATGCGTGATGCCCTGCGCAGGCGCCTGCGTGAACTCGGCGGCGTCGCGCTTATCGTGCTGGCAGCGCTCCTTGCGCTCGCCCTCGCGACATGGTCGGTCCAGGATCCGTCGCTAAACCACGCAACCAATAGCCCCGTACGCAACCTGCTCGGCGTGCCCGGCGCAATTGTCGCCGACCTGCTGATGCAGCTGCTCGGGGTGGCTGCGCTGGCGTTCATTCTGCCGGTCGCGATTTGGGGCTGGCGGCTGCTTACTCACCGGCCCTTGAGGCGTGAACGCATCCGTCTGTTGTTCTGGATAACCGGCGTACTGCTGACCGCCGGCTGCGCGGCCGCCTTACCCCGCAGCGGCGCATGGCCTCTCCCGGTTGGGCTCGGAGGTGTGATCGGCGATTGGATGTTGCGCTTGGCGGCACTGCTCTCCGGCGGGGCGGTTACCGGAGCGACGCGCATAGCCATTGCGATCGCGGCAGGCGCGGGAACGCTGTTCTCTTTCGGATTCGCCATTGGCTTCGGCTGGCGCTCCGATAACGCCGACGCGGAGGCTGCGGCGGAAGAGCAAACGCCAGTCTCAATCTCGCTCGGTTGGGTCGCGCATGGGTTTCTCAGTCTAAAAGCGCGTATCACGCGCGCGCTCACGCGCCGGCCCACGGCGCGCGCACCGACGCGCCGGGAAGCGCCGCTACAGGGCCGGATCGAACCGCGCCTGGAGGCACGCGCCCAAGACACAGCGCCACGATTGGCGCCGGAAGCAGAGGACGAGCAGCACGACGCCGCGCTCCATCTATCGCGCAAGCCAAGAGCAGCTCCGCGCGCGCCACGAAGGCCGAGCGGCTACGTCCTGCCCTCGCTCGAACTGCTTGCCGCCCCGAAAGCCATCGGGCGCGCGATGCTTGGCGCGGACGCGCTGCAGGCAAACGCCACCGCGCTCGAAGGAGTTCTCGCCGATTTCGGCGTGCGCGGCGAGATCATCAATGCGCGGCCGGGCCCGGTAGTGACGCTATACGAGCTTGAGCCCGCACCGGGCATCAAATCGTCGCGCGTCATCGGGCTAGCCGACGACATCGCCCGCTCCATGAGCGCCCTCTCCGCACGCGTCGCCGTTGTCGCCGGACGCAATGTCATCGGCATCGAGCTGCCGAACCCCACGCGTGAGAAGGTTTATTTGCGCGAACAGCTCGCCAGCCGCGACTACGTTGACAGCAGCGCAAAGTTGCCGCTGTGCCTGGGCAAGACGATCGGCGGCGAACCCGTAATCGTCGATCTCGCGCGCATGCCGCACCTGTTGATCGCCGGCACCACCGGTTCCGGCAAGTCGGTCGCGATCAATACGATGATCTTGAGTTTGCTCTATCGGCTGCGCCCGGACCAATGCCGGCTGATCATGGTCGATCCAAAAATGCTCGAGCTGTCGGTCTATGACGGCATCCCGCACCTGCTCACCTCGGTCGTGACCGATCCCAAGAAAGCCGTGGTCGCGCTAAAATGGGCGGTGCGCGAAATGGAAGAGCGCTACAAGAAGATGTCGAAGCTCGGCGTGCGCAATATCGACGGCTACAACGCGCGCGTAGCCGAAGCGAAGGCGAAGGGCGAGAAGCTCAGCCGCACCGTCCATACCGGCTACGACAAGGAAACTGGCGCCGCGATCTACGAGAACGAGGAGCTCGACCTCGAGCCGCTGCCGTTCGTCGTGGTCATCGTCGACGAAATGGCGGATCTCATGATGGTTGCCGGCAAAGACATTGAAGGCGCCGTGCAGCGCCTCGCCCAGATGGCGCGCGCGGCCGGCCTGCATGTGATCCTGGCGACGCAACGGCCGTCGGTTGACGTCATCACCGGCACAATCAAAGCGAATTTCCCGACCCGCATATCGTTTCAGGTCACCTCAAAGATCGACAGCCGCACCATACTGGGAGAGCAGGGCGCCGAGCAGCTCCTTGGCCAAGGCGATATGCTCTACATGGCGGGCGGCGGCCGCATCAGTCGCGTACATGGACCATTTTGCTCGGACGAGGAGGTCGAAAAAGTCGTCCGTCATCTCAAATCGCAAGGCACCCCACAGTATCTTGACGCCGTCACGGCGTCCGAGGACGAGGACGAAGACGGCGATCCGCTCTTCGACGCGACCGGGATGGGCGAGCCCGACGGTGGCGACCTCTACCAGCAAGCGGTGCAGGTCGTCATCCGCGACCGCAAGGCCTCGACGAGCTATATCCAGCGCCGGTTGCAGATCGGCTATAACCGCGCGGCCTCGCTGATGGAACGTATGGAGAAGGAAGGCGTCATCGGCCAAGCCAACCACGCCGGCAAGCGCGAAATCCTGATCGGGGAAGAAGCCGCAGAGCGCTATTGAGCGCTCGGTAACGGCGCTTAAAGCGCTTTTTTCTGGGATTCGTCGTCTTCTCGCCACACCGGGCGGCTATCGAGCGCCGGGCACGCGGAGAGGGGCCATGGCTGGCACGGGCCAGGGACTGTTCGTCGGGGTGGCGGTGTTGGGCATGGTCGCGCTGGGTTGGGCGGCGAGGGCCGAGACCATTCCCCTGCCGACGCCTGCACCCCTGCCGAAGGAAACCGGCTCGCCCAGCAAATCGGGCACGGCCGCGCAGTCCGGCAGCTCGGGACTAGCCGCCGGGGTCAAGTCGCTATTTCATCTCGATCGGGAGCCGGAGACCTCTGCAACGCCGGTCACCACCACGACCGGTTTCAATGCCGGCCAACGCGCTCAGGTCGACAAGGTCAGCGCCTATCTCTCGAGCATACCGCAATTGGTCGGGAATTTCGTCCAGGTCGGCCCTGACGGCAGTCGCGTCAGAGGCGAGTTCTATATGCAAAAGCCCGGCAAGATTCGTTTCGAATACGAGCCGCCGAGCCGAATCGAGATCATCGCCGACGGACAGTCGGTCGTGGTGCGCGATCGCAAGCTCGCCACCCAGGATCTCTACCCGCTTTCGCAGACGCCGCTGCGCTTCCTCCTCTCCGACCGCATCGACCTCCTGAGGGAGACGAACGTCGTCGGAGTGCGCGCCGACGACACGTTCGTGACGATCACGATCGAGGAGCAGCAAGCGCTCATCGGCACCAGTCGTTTGATGATGATGGTCGGCGCGAAGGATTTTCAGCTGAAGCAGTGGACGATCACGGATCCCCAGGGCTACGACACCACGGTCGCCGTCTCCAATCTCGACAACAGCAAGCGGCCAGACCCCAATCTGTTCAAGATCGACTACACCCGCTATATCCAGTAGCGATATCGGCGGTCCGCAAATCACTCCTCAGACGGTTAGCGCTTGACCTTATCGCGAGCGATCGCCAATTACGGGCGACGCACGTTTCATCCAAATCCTGATGCGGTTGACGATTACAACGTGGAATATCAATTCGGTGCGCCTGCGCATCGACGGCGTCGCAAAGTTCGTGAAAGCAGTTCGGCCCGACGTCCTGTGTCTGCAGGAAACCAAATGTCCCGACGACAGATTCCCCCTCAAGCGTTTCAAGCGTCTGGGCTACGAGCACGTGGCGCTTAACGGGCAGAAGGGTTATCACGGCGTTGTGGTGCTTTCCCGGCTGCCCCTCGAAAACTTCAACATCCAGTCCTTTTGCGGCAAGAGCGACTGCCGGCACGTTTCGGCCGTGCTCGGCGAACGCGCCGGACTTCGCGATCCCATCACGGTGCATAACCTATATGTACCGGCCGGCGGCGATCTCCCCGACCCGGCGACCAATCCGAAATTCGCGCACAAGCTTGCCTTCCTCGACGAAATGCGGGCGTCCGCCGCCTTGCAGTGTCACAACTCGAGCCGAATGATCCTCCTCGGCGACCTCAATGTCGCCCCGCTCGAGCACGACGTCTGGAGTCATAAGCAGATGTCACGGGTCGTGTCTCACACGCCGGTCGAGTGCGAGAAGCTCGTCGCCGCGCAGAAGGACGGCGGCTGGCTCGATGCCATGCGCATGCTGGTCCCCGAACCAACCAAGCTCTACACTTGGTGGAGCTACCGCTCGCCCGATTGGCAGAGAGCCGACAAGGGCCGCCGGCTCGATCACATCTGGATCGCGCCTGCGCTCGCCGACGGGCTCACTGATATGCAGGTGATGAAGCATCTGCGCAGCTCCGCGCGACCGTCTGATCACGTGCCTGTGACCGCGGTGCTCGAGCTATAGACCCGCGCGAATCATTTCGACTCGTATGCTTCGAGAAAAGCCCGCACCTTGACGATTTCGCGGGTCGCGCCGTCCAGTCGGCTCGCTAGGGTTTCGCGTAACCTGCGCGCTGCGTCTGGAAAGCTATCCAGCATCCTGACGAAAAGGGGCCGTGAAATGCACAGCACGGTCGATGGTTCAAGCGCTTCGGCAGTCGTCCGGCGCCTGGTTTCCGCAAACAGCGCAACCTCTCCCAGAAGCGTACAAGGACCGACCGTAATCTCCTTGCCCTCCTCGGAGTGCGATAACCTGAAGCTGCCCTCCTGGATCACGAAGCCGCCATCTGCCTCATCGCCAGCGCTGAACAGCACCTCGCCGCGATTGACTTGGCGAGTCACTGCGCCAATCGCCAAAATGCGCAGCGCTTGCCGGCCCAAGAGACCGAGCGTCGGCACGCGTTCGAGAAAGGCGATATCGTCATCGATGGCCATGGGGAGCGGCGTTACGGCACCAGCTTGTAGCCGCCCGCTTCGGTGACCAGGATAGCAGGACTGGCGGCATCCTTCTCGACCTTCTGCCGCAGCCGATAGATGTGCGTCTCCAGCGTGTGGGTGGTGACCCCGGAATTGTAGCCCCAGACTTCCTGCAACAGCGTCTCACGCGATACGGGACGTTGGCCGGCACGATAAAGGTATCGCAGGATAGCGGTCTCCTTTTCGGTCAGCCGCACCTTACTGCCCTTGGGATTGAGCAAGATCTTTGAGCTCGGCCGAAACGTATAGGGGCCGATGGTGAAGACGGCGTCCTCGCTCGCCTCGTGTTGGCGCAGTTGCGCGCGAATGCGCGCGAGCAGCACCGCGAAGCGAAACGGTTTGGTCACGTAGTCGTTGGCGCCCGACTCGAGTCCGAGGATGGTGTCGGAATCCGTATTGTGTCCGGTCAACATGATGATGGGCGCCTTGAAGCCGTTCTTGCGCAGGATGCGCACCGCTTCGCGCCCGTCGACGTCGGGCAGCCCGACATCCATGATCACGAGGTCGATCTGCCCGGCCTTCGCGATGGACTCGAACTCCTCGTGCAACGCGAGTTGCTCCACCAGCGCCTCGCGCAGCTCGGCGTCGTCATCCACGATCAGGATCCTGCGGGTATTAGTCATTTATCAGCCCCAGGAGCGGCAGCGTCCCGGCAGGGGGCATTGGGCGGAATAGAGCATTCAGGGGTAAAAGAGCAAGCCGGATTGCTGTTCTCACGGTCTCTCGTATAGACGTCGGAAGCCGTTCCATGCGTCGCCAGGCTCTTTCCCTGATCCGCGTCCGGGCCCGGCCAGGCAGTCGGACCCGAGGGATCCTGCTCGCCGGACCGCGCGCACTCCAGGTCGTGCTCGGCCGCGGCGGCATTCGCGCCAACAAATTCGAGGGAGATGGCGCAACGCCCCGCGGGCATTTTCGGCTTATCCGCCTGTGGTGGCGCGCGGATCGCCATCGGCACCCGGCGACACAGCTGCCGGCCCGGCGCATTAATCCGTCCCTTGCTTGGTGTGAAAATACCGCCGATCGCCGCTACAACCGTCCGTTCCAACGCGCGGCCGGCGACGGCGGCGACCGCCTGTGGCGGGACGACCAGCTCTACGATTTCGTCATCGAAATCAATCATAACGTGCGCCCGCGCGTGGCGGGTCGGGGCAGCGCCGTCTTCGTTCACGTGGCGCGGCCGAACCGATCGCCGACGGCAGGATGCGTAGCGCTCGCGCGCAATGACCTGCAACGACTGCTGGCGATGCTGGGACCACAGACGCGGCTCTTGATCGAAGTTTAGGGCTCAATCGCTTCGCCCAGCGACCGTTCCCCGAAAATGGCCGTACCTACACGCACATGGGTTGCGCCGAACGCGATTGCGAGTGGAAAATCCGCGCTCATGCCCATGGACAGCAGCGGAAGATCGTTCCGGCGCGCGATCTTGGCGGTCAGCGCGAAATGCGGGGCCGCCGCCTCATGGGCCGGCGGAAGGCACATGAGCCCGGCGACCTGGAGGCCATAGCCTTCGCGGCACGCCTTGACGAACGCGTCGGTCTCCTCCGGCAACACGCCGGACTTCTGCGGCTCGCCCCCGGTATTGACCTCAACAAACAATGTTGGCCTGCGGCCCTGCTTGCTGATTTCTTTGGCCAGCGCCTCGGCCAAGCTTGGCCGGTCAAGGGAATGGATGGCATCGAA
>WNFM01129703.1_pt4 | contig 41511 bp, 38 predicted proteins | sample 5400271 | NCBI WGS metagenome assembly WNFM01 (sample SAMN13153352, study PRJNA577476) | soil metagenome | isolation source: 60 cm saprolite on Douglas fir-dominated hillslope | place: USA:California | collected 2013-09-17
GCATCCTGGAACAGCGGGGAGCGCGCGCCGCCGAGGAGTTGCCATGCAACCGACCAATTGATCAGCCTGATCGCCACCTCGAGCGAACTCGTCCAGTTGGGACCCATGCCGTATGGACACGCGGCAAACCAGCTTTCCAGGTGCTGCCGCAGAACATGAAAATATCTTGTATCGCCGCTAAGCGCATAAGCCTGCGCCAGCGTCACGAGATGCAGATGCCGGTTGGGTTCCCAGAGATATTTGATGTCCCCGACCAGCTGCGGGTCCCGGTAGTCGAGCAGCTTGCCGAATTCGAGCGGGGCTTCCACTCCCGTCTTGGGATCGCGGTTCCAGCGCGGCGGCGACCCCAGATCCGCGCCGCACATCACAAACACGTCCAGCTTGCCGGCGGCTATGCGGGCGGCGGCGGCAAGATAGGGAGCGGCATCGATTTTCGCCGAAGCATGGATCCAGCGGGGGGGAGTCGGTGCGAGATCGGGAACAGGTATTCTCGGCGAACCGATCAGGCCGGCCCGCTCGACATGCATTGCCAGCATACGAAAGACGCGATGCGAGATTTCCGGGATCGTCATGCAGCGCAGGCGGTTGAGCCGCCAGCGCGAGCGTTCCTTGATTGCCGCGAACTCGGCTGCGAGCACGTTCTTGCTGTCGGTGTCTTCGCCGAAGACCACTGAGAACATCCTGGCCAGGGCGTTTTGACGGCTCATGTGCTTTGACGGGGGTGGATCGCCCCGCCTGATCGGAGGGTCGACGTCTGGTTTGGCATCGGAATCATCGCAGTCATGATGCAAAAGTTAATTGACGCTTGTTTCGCGTCATCCGGGAAGGGACTAGTCCGATCAGACATGACAGTGCCCTCAGGCAAGGCAGCCCACGTACAGCTCGCGGAAATCGTCCGCAAGCCGGGCGACCGTGTAGTGCTCCAGCGCCCGCCGGCGGGCTGCGTCCGCCATTCGAAGCAATTCTGGGCGGTCGTCATCGAGAGCGCTTATCGCCAACGCAAGCGTCGATACGTCTCTCACCCGCACGAACAGCCCGTGTTCTCCGTCCCGCATCACATCGGGAATGGCGGCCACAGGTGTGGTTACGGGAACGCAGCCGGCTGCCATCGCCTCCAGCAGGGAATACGGAAGACCCTCCATGTATGAGGGAAATACGAACACGTCCGAATCGAGCCAGAGACGTTTTTTGTCCGCGCCGAAAACGTTGCCGAGAAACCGGACGCAATCTCCCAGACCTGCGGTTTGCGAAGCGGTCATCAACGCGCGTTGATCCTGGCCTTCCCCGGCTATGCAAAGCCGGAACTCGCGTCCGGCGCGCTTCAATTCGGCCATGGCCTCGATGACCTCGAATAGTCCCTTGGCACGCACCAATCTGCCGACATAGACCAGCTTCAACGGCCTGTCTGTGTTGTATGCGCGCGCCTGGTCGGCCAGACCCGACGGATCGATGGCATTTGGCACCAGATGAACTCTGATGCGTGCGTCAAATGCCCGATAGGCCGCCAGTTCCGCGCTGGACAGCACCGTTACTCTGTCGCTCGACACGAGGAAATTCCGCAGAATCCAGGTCAAGAGCGCATTGTCTCGAAAGAATTCCTGCGGCATTGCCCCGCCATGAATCTGGTTCACCACACGCCGACCCAGCAGTCTCGCGACGATCGAATAGACTAGATCCCGCCAATAGGACTTCGCATCGAGCGATGCATTGAGATGGACGATCTCGGCCCCGGTACGCAACAGCAGAAGCGCAAAATGGCAGGGACTGAAAGAAAATCGCATGAGCTTCTGCAGCGCCGTCTCCCGGCGCCCCTCGCTGCCAACCTGAAAATGCAGCAGTTCGTAGTCCCGGGAGAGGTCCGAGGCGAACAGCATTCGCACATGGGTCGACACGCCGCTCACCGCATCGAGAGATGGGCCGAGCACGACGATCTTGTGCTTCTTGCCGGGAGCTCGCGCATGTGGAGGTGCCAAGGCGTATTCCGTGCTCATGCGGGAATCGCCACTTTGTGAAAAGAGCGCGCGAAGTCCGACCTGACCCTGTCGACGGCGCCTTCCGTTCCGTCATCGTCGACGAACAGCCGATGCCAGATTTCCAGGGCGAGCATCAACCAGATTCCCTGCTCGCGGTCGACGCGGCCTTCCAGATGATCCGTCACGATACGGCGCACGACGTCTGCATTGTAGTAACCGCGCCCCAGGCAGCGATCGGAAAGCAGCACATCCTCGATGAGCACGCGCCAGGGCCCCATGAACCAACGGGACAGTGGAACGGTAAATCCCACCTTGCGGCGGTAGATGATTTCTTCCGGAAGATAGCGTTCGGCGAGCCGCTTGAGAACGATCTTCGAGCGCAGCCCGCTCACCTTCAGGTGTTGCGGCAGGCACGCAGCGAACTCGACAACCTTGTGGTCGAGGAAAGGCACCCGGGCCTCGATGCCGGCACCCATGCTCATGCGATCGCCTTTCACAAGCAAGTCGTCCACCAGCCGGGAATGGATGTCGCAATAAAGGAAGCGATCCAGGGCGCCGCTACTGTCGCAGGAATCGACGATGGATCGGAACGCCTGAACCAATCCGCCGTCGCCGATTTCGTTTCGCATCGCGTCGGAAAGGATGCGGGGCTGGAGTTCCGTATCGAACCCCCCGTACCACGACGCGAAGCGGCTCGGCAGATCCGCGATTCCGAGAATCTCCGCCATGCTTCTCAGGCGCCGGCCTTCGAATGGCATGCCGCTTGCCGCGCCGCGCAGGAGAACACTGCGGATGCCCGAAGGCAACCAGTCCAGTGCCGCAGAAAACTGATCGAACATGTATTTTGAATAGCCGCCGAATTGCTCGTCCGCGCCCTCTCCGCACAGCATCACGCTGACGTGTTTCTTGGCCTCGCGGCACATGAAGTAGGTAGGAATTGCCGGGGGCTCGCCCATCGGCTCGTCGTAGATCCAGGCAAGCAACGGCAGTTCTTCGGCGAAATCCTTGAAACCCACGGTAATCTCGTGGTGCTCGGTGTTGTAGCGATCCGCGACCTTGCGCGCGTAGCCGAGCTCGCTGAACTCGGGGATATCGAACCCGACGGAAAAGGACTTCACCGGTGCCGCATCGCCTCTTTCCCGTCGCAGCGATTCCATCAAGGCCACTACGATACTGCTGTCGACTCCTCCGGAGAGCTGCACACCCAGCGGCACGTCCGACATCAGTTGCATGTCCACCGTCCGTTTCAGCAATGCATCCAGTTGCTCGACCGCTTCGTCCATGCCGAACGGCTCCGCCTTGAAACTGACATCCCAGTAGCGCTGCGCTGCCGGCCGCGGTCCGTCACGCACGCCGAACTCGATGAAACAGCCCTCCGGCAAACGCGATATGCCCTCGAACATCGTGTCGGGGCGGGACACATAACGGGTCACCAGCACCTGGGCGACACCGGCGCGGTTGACCTTGCGACTGCGCAGCGCGGGATGACGCAACAGGGATTTCATCTCGCTGGCGAACAAAAGCGAGTTGCCGTCGCTCCACCAGTACAGTGGCTTGACCCCCATCGGGTCGCGCACCAGCGACAGGCTGCGCCTGACGGCATCGTAAATGCCAAAGGCAAAGATTCCTTGCAGGCGCACTGCCAGCCCGCGAAGGCCCCACTGCTCGTAGCCATGGAGCAGCACCTCGGTATCGCTGCGCGACTTGAAGAGATGGCCGCATGCCTCGAGTTCGGTACGCAGCGCGAGATGGTTGTAGATCTCTCCATTGAAGACGACCCACAGCGTGCCGTCCTCGTTGCACATCGGCTGATCACCGGTGTGCAGGTCGATGATGGCGAGGCGCCGATGTCCGAGCCAGCACAGGTCGTCGGCGCTGCGCCACTGGCCTTCCCCGTCCGGTCCGCGCCGGCGGATTGCCGCCAGCATGTCCCGAGCCACGTCGGCAGAAATCGGCGGAGCGCTTTGCGGACGCAATCTCAAATAACCAGCGATCCCGCACATGGCGCTATTGCGTCTGCATCGCGGCGCAGCAGGCGCCGGGACCAGGCCTTGGAATCAACCGCGCTACACATTGCATACCACCCCCTTGAATTTTCCATTCCGCGTTCGCGGGATCGCATCCACCAGCCGGATTTCCAGATGCGTCGAATCGCCCAGGCGTTCGCGGGCGTTGCCATGCAGCCTGGCGCGCGTGCGATCACTGAATCCCGCAGCGGGTACGACAAGGATGGTTACGGCATCGAGGCGGTCCTGACGGATTTGCGCCTCGAGTATGCCTTCGACATCCTTGAAAATATGGTCGAGACGGCCGATCGAACGGCCGTCGGCGAGCTTGACTGCGTCGTCAGCGCGCCCGATGACTTGCTCGATCAGCGGGAATGACCGTCCGCAGGCGCAACGCTGCGTAGCGGGTGCAGGGCGCACCAGGTCGCCGCACCGATACCGGATCAACGGCATCGACAGATTATTGAATCCGGTGCCAACCAACTCGTAAAGTCCGTCACCGGCCGGCAGCATCTCCACAAATGAATAGTCCGTCAGGAGGTGGTGGCGGCCCTGTTCGCAGGTGCCGATTGCGGCTACGCGTTCGAACTGACCGTACCAGTCGAATACCTTGCAGCCGAAGGCACTTTCGATCTCGCGGCGCCGCTCATCGGGCAGAGTTTCGGACGAAGTGACGATACCGCGCAAGGATCTTCCCCGGTAACGAACGCCGGTGCTGTGCATCCATCCCGCGAGAAATCCGATGGAAGACGGATAGGCCTGGATCACCACAGGATCGAAATCTGCGAGCGCTTCGACGTAATCCGCCGCCGCCGATTCGGACAGATGATAGGAAGAGAGCATCAGCATCTTCTCGGCCCGGTTCAGGCGCCACAACGGTCGTTTGAGCTGGGTGGCGGGAACGATCATGTCACCGCGCATCCAGGCCCGCCGGTCGCCCCGGCGCAAGCCCGCCCAACTGAGCTGCCGCCGGATAAAGGCGTTCTCCCGATTGATGGCGTGCAGGTCTTGATACAGGCTCAGGGGCGTTCCCGTGGTACCACTGGTGCTCCCGGAGAACAGCGTTCCCTGTTTTCTCTCCGAGATGAATGCTTTTCCGCCATCGCGCACATCAGCCTTGGTTATCGGCGGCAGTGTCGCCATGATTTCCGGAAATTCGCGTTCTTTTAATTCCGGGACCGCCGACCGATATCTTTCCCGATAGTAAGGAACATCCCGTACCGACCGTTCCAGGATCATTTGCAACTTTCCGGACTGGAAATCGCGTAGCTGCTGTTCTGACCACCATTGGCTTTCATCTACCTGAGCGGCCATGGCCTCATAAGTGCGCCCTTCCCGCATCAGGTTGCGCAGCGAAGTCTTCGCCGAGATAAACGACTCCTGCACCCAGATCGGACTGTGGCGATATGCGAAAGAGCTGAACATTCGAGCGGCTCTATTGCTGACCGGCCGGAGCGGAAGTCAGAAGAATCGATGCCGGATGTGCACCCTTCATGTCCCTGCTCTTGACATCCGTGCCAAAGATTCCGGCCCGCGCGCCGGCTCCGGCCCCAAACGACGTCCGGACCAGGTTGGAGACCGCACCGATGCGACATTCCGCCCGGGGCCGGATAGCGCAGGACGAAGTGCACTCGCCGGCAACGGATTGACGTAACCGGCTGCTCGTGTCACGGGCGCACATCGAAAGCATCGATCACGGTGTAGGCGCCGTTGCCCGTATTGACGATTTTCAGCGTGTGCAACATGGGAACCAGGTTGTCTACCCTGTAAATAGTGGTCTGGTAGGCCTCGGTCCCTTGCGGCAGAGGGGCGGTGCCGGGCGCCAGATATGTATCGACCGATTTCACCGGGACACCATCCAGAAAGATGTCGGCGGTGCCGGTGCTGAGCTTGCGGCAACCGATCCAGCTGACCGATGTACCGGTGAATGTGAAGGTAACGGACGCGCCCGGCGTGGCGGATTCGGATATGCTTCCTTCGCTCCAGGTTCTGTTGAGGTTCTTGAACATCCAGTTGCCGGGACTGTAGACGACGGCAGGATCTTCTTCCTGATAGCGTCTTCCCGGCGTCCTCACGTCGAATGCGTCCACGACGACCTTGGCACCCGTCGAAGCAATGTAATGGGTGCCCAACGCCGTGATCGTGAGCGTATGGCCTACGTCGGCCAATCCCGTTGCCGTGAACACGGTGGCCTGGACCTTGTCCGCCGGGGAATACAAATCGACCATGACGGCAGCACCGTTATCCACCTGGACATTGGCCTGACCGGCGTCGCGGCCGCGATAGCCGACCCAACTGACTGCCGTTCCCCTGAAAGTCAACGTGACTTTTGCACCATTGGTTTCGGAGACCCGCGCGCCCCCCACCGGCGGATCCGGAACGGTGGCGAGGCCGCCGCCGCTCCATCCAAAACGGTCATCCGCCTGGGCCCACACACCAGTGAACGCCACGTCCGGATCCGTCTCCTGCAAGTGCGAGACCACGGGAGCCGGCACGACGAATGCATCCACCACGACGGCGCTTCCGTTCGACTGATCGTTCTTGGTGCCCGTCGGTTCGATCGTCAGCGTATGGCTGCCGGGAGCCAGGCCATACACCGAATAGACCGGGTTGTTGGTTTCGTTGTTGTGCGCAAACAGGTCCACCAGGACGCCTGTGGGATCATCGTCGACCTTGACGCGGGCGATTCCACTGATGTTGCTGCGCTGCCCGATCCACGTGACCGAGGTCCCGGTGAAGGTGTACGTCGCTTTCGCCGGAGGCACGGAGGCTTGCACGGCAGTTCCCGCACTCCATCCGTACCAATCGGGGGTGGCCTGCGTCCAACCTGCACTCAAGGTCACGGCAGCATCTGTTTCCTCGACGCGCCCAGGCGCCGGGGGGGGCGGCGGCGGCGCGGCATTCGAAACGATAACGGTGACCGACGGCGACGTGATCAGGTTGCCCGCGGCACCGCGCGCGATGGCAGTCAGTGTATGCGTGCCGTCGCTGACGGCAGTGCTATTCCATGAGGTCGAATAGGGCGCGTCGGTATCTTCCGCGCCAGCGTTCGCAGCGTCCACCTGGAACTGGACGCCCGCGACTCCGCCACTGATCGTGGCGTCCGCCGTTACAGTGACGCTGCCGGAAATGAGGGCCCCGGAGGCAGGAGAGGGGATGCTGACCGTGTCGCCGGGCGGGGTGCCGCCGCCTGCCGGCGGGGGCACGGTGTCACTTCCGCCGCCTCCTCCGCAGGAAACCAGCGCGCCCGCCACCAGCAAGGCTGCAATGCGTTTCATCGCACGGCCCGCGGCTGCAGTTGCGCGAAATCCGGGGGCGCCAATCCGACTGGGGCCGGCGTAAGAAACAGACAAAGCCGCGCGAGCGGATTCAACGATCTTCCACATGGTTTGACCCTTTCAGCGGCGTCACGGCATCCAATGCGATCGCGACTGCCAAGACGACGTCCGTGCCGAGATACAAAGTTGTCCCTTGCGTTTATCCGTGGGTACAGTTTCGGTTGTCAGGATGTCGTCCTTGAGGGAGAACCATGGTCCGGATGGACGTGCGCACCTGCAGATTCGCGCAGAATCGCGGGGCGCAGGGCACCCCGGGGCCGGTTATTCCGTTGTCGGGCATGACCCGTGCTGTCGACGATTGCGGTCCGGCGGGAAATCAAGGCTTCTCCCCGCGGAGCCGCGGCAACATCGCCTTCAACGAAACACAACCGCCGCCGCTTCGGGGCGAACCCCGCAAAGATCCACCAGCAGTTGTTCATAGCGATCCACCATCTTCGTTTCCGAGAACATCTCTTCCACTCGCGCGCGCGCCCGGCTGCCCATGCGTTTACGCTGCGCCGGGTTTGCCAGCCGCGCGAGGCGGTCGACCAGCGCCCTGGTATTGCCGACCGGGAACAGAAAGCCGTTCTCGCCCGGCCAGATCATCTCCGCCGCGCCGCCGACATCGGAATGCACGAACGGCTTGCCCATGGCCATCGCCTCGATGGCCGCCAGGGAAAACGCCTCGGTATGGCTGCACAACACCATGGCATCGCAGATGCCGATGTAGGGACGGACGTCCTGCTGAAACCCCGTGATCACGACGTGGTGCGCGACCTTGAGTTCGCGGGCGCGGGATTCGACGACTTCGCGCAGTTCCCCGTCGCCAATCATCAGAACGCGCGCCGGGATGCCCATGGCCCGCAGCAGGGCCACCGCGTCGACCAACTGCACATGGTTCTTTTCCGGGCGCAGCCGCGCCGATATGCCCACAACGTAGTCCGCTTCGGAGAAGCCGAGCGTGCCGCGCAACCGCGCGCGTTCCGCGGGAGTCGAACGGTCGAAGAATGCCTTGGTGTCCACACCGTTATGGATCATCGCGTTTCGGCGCGAGAACACGCCGCGTCGAAGCCAGCGGCGCTTCTGTTTTTCGCAGACGAAAACCGAACAATCGGCAGTCCAGAAGAACAGGCGATAGAGGAGCATCTGCAGATGCTCCTTTATTCCGAGCAGCAGGGTCGAGTGATACGTGACGACCAGCGGCACCCGCAGACCGCAAAGGCGCAGCGCGAACCAGGAATACATCAGCGCATAGGCGTTGGCGGCCACGATCACGGAAGGACGGATGCGGAAGATGTGCGCCGCGAAATCTGCCACGGCGCGCCGGTCCAGGTAGCGGGTTGCAGCGAGACAATGCACCGTTCCCGCTGCATTCAAGCGGACGCTGTCGATCAGATTTGGCGTCTCATCCTTGACGTGGACGATGTGGCATTCGTGGCCGCGCTCCACCAGACCATTCGCGACCGTTATCGCATGCCGTTCGGCACCGGCGGGATACAACGAACCCGTGACAAAAATCGCGCGCAGCATGACATTGTTCAAGAAGCGTGGACGATGGGCATTGCAGTTGGCGTTCTTTTGGCGCGTTGGCTACACATCGTGGCGGCGCCAGACGCGGACCGCCGGCCAGTTTCAGAAAGCGTTGAACACCGTACCGACGATATGAGCGCCCATATCACCCAGTTCGCGGATCACGGTCTTGGTATCCGCGAGGCGGGTGCCGTCCTTGCGGGCCACTACCAATGCACTTCCCGCCCGGAAGGCCACGGCTTGCGCATCCGCGTAGGCCCGCGCCGGCGCCGTGTCGAGGAGGATGACGTCGAACTCGCTGCGAAGCTCGTGCAGCAGCACGCCGAGTCCCAGGCCCGCGAGCAGTTCCTGCGGGTTGGGCGGCCTCGCACCGGCAGGCAACAGCGAAAGTGCCCCGAATTCCGGAACCGGTGAGACGGCGGCGCGGCCCGCGCGTCCGGAGAGAACCGCGGAAAGGCCGATCCGGTCGGACACGTTGAATATCAGATGCTGGCGCGGTCTGCGCAGATCGGCGTCGATCAGAAGCGTGCGTTCGCCGAGTTGCGAAAAGGAGACGGCCAGATTGGCGGCAATATAACTGCGCCCTTCTCCGGAACCCGGACTGACGATTGCCAGCACCCGGTGTTTGACCCCAGCCCTGGACCAGCGAATCATCAACTGGGTCCGCAGCCCGCGCAACTCTTCGGCGCGGGGGTTGAACGGGTCGTGCGCGATGACGAGTTCATCGCTGATGCTGTCGTTGCCGGGCAGGAGGTGGGGAAGATCATATTGCTTTGCGATCGCGCGATGCAGGTCATCGATATTGATCAGCCTCAGGCGAAGCGCCGCGTCGCCGAACCTCAATCCCTCCATGTGCTGCAATTCCATCACCCGATCGATGTCTCCGGCGTTCAGCCTTCCTTCCTCCGCGAGGATGCTTCCAATCCTGCGGTCGCCTCGCCCGACAACGCGGCTCGTACCTTCGATCGGCAGAACGTTTTCCTGGGCATTCATCATTTTTTTCCTCAGCCGGGATTCGGTAAAGCAGGTCGCTTGTTGCCGGACCAGCCGAGCAGACGCTGCCCGACGGGCTGGCGCTCGTTGAGCACCGCGAGCAGTGGCACGTCGAGCTCCAGGTCGTTGCGCGAACGCACCCGGCGGTCGACCAGTTCCAGCAGCATCACCATCACGATTCCGAGGATCGTTCCGACGACTATCGAGAGGGCAATATTGAGCTTGATCTTCGGGCTCGAGTGTTTGCGCGGCACGACTGCCGGATTCAGCACCATGACGTTGGTCTGGTTGGCGCGGCTGTCGACCTGGCTGACGACGGAGCGCTGCATCGCGGTGTCGTAGGCCCGCTCAGCGGACTCCACATTGCGCCTGAGCACGGTAAGCTCGTTGCGGTTTTCCTTGAGCCCGAGGACCCGTTCACGCTGCGCGTCCATCGCTCTGCGCGATTCCATCTCGCGCTGGCGGCTCTGGCGCGCGGAGGTCTGGATTCCCGCCACGACCTTGTTCATTTCGGAATCGAGTTTCTCCTTCAGGCTGCGGTTTTCCGCGACCTGACGCTGATACTGCGGATAGTTGACCCCGTAATTGGCGCTCAGCTCCTGCAGTTTTGCTTCCCCGTGCAGCAGATCCTCCTTGAGCTTCTGGATGAACGGATTGTCGCGAATTTCCGTCATCCGGTCCGGCGACTCGCCTCTTGTGGCAAGAGTGCGGGTCTGTTCTTCCCGGGATTTCCATTCAAACGACTGTTCCTGCGCCTTGCCGAGTTGCTCCGACAAGGCGGTCAGGCGGGTGCTTTCGAGGTCGCCGCGTTCATCGGCGGAAACGATGCCCTGCCGCTGGTGATAATCGGTCAGCCTGGCCTGGGCGTCCTCCAGGTTGGCTCGCAGGACCTTCAGTTGCTCGGCGAACCACGCCGCCGCCTTCTGCGTCGGCTCTACGCGCAATTCGAGCATCGTATCGATATAGGCTTTGGCGAAGGCGTTGGCGGCATCCGCGGAAAAGCGCGGATCCGGAGACGAAAAGTTGAGCCGGACCACGCTGCTTTGAGAGGTATCGACCTTGAGATCCTGCAGCAGGCCTTCGATCAGTTTGTCTTCGCCCGGACCGCCATTCTTCGCAGCTTCCTCGACAGCCTTGCGGGCCGTCGGATTCTGCGCAAGCTGCAGTTCCTGCGCCACCTTGCGCGCCACCTTCTCGCTGGTGATGATATCCAGCTGGGTCTGCATGTAGCTGGCCTTCTCCTGCTGAAGGACGATCGGGCGGACGACGCTGTTCAGGGACTGTTCTTCCTTGGCGTCCACCAGCAGCGATACCGTCGCGGTATAGGTCTTCGGCAGCAGAAAACTGATCGCCGCGGCAGCCAGGACGGTAACCGACAGCAGGAAGACGAATATGGCCGCACGTGCGCGCAATGCCGAGAGAAACTGATAGAGGTTCATGCGGTCACCTTGTGTCCTTTGCCGACTGTCGAACGCAGCTCATGTTCAGAACAGGCTTTCCTTTACATAAATCACGTCGTCGGGCCTTATCGGCTCGAACAGCTTCGCTTCGATCTTGCGCACTGCCCCGCCGGGCATCCGGCGGTGAATCGTGAGACCGCGATCGCTGCCGCGCTGCGTCAACCCGCCGCCCAAGGTCAGCGCATGCATGACGACCATGTCGGGCTCCAGCCGGTAGACCCCGGCGCGCTGGACTTCGCCGTAAATGTAGAAAACGGGAGCGTGCTGAACGAAGACCGTATCGCCGTTCTGGATCTCGAAATTCGTGGACATGTCGCCCTTGGCCATCATCTCCGCGACATTGATCTCCCGCTTGCTCTCCGAGCCTTTTCGGTTACTCACGACGGTGACGGTGTCGGCACCGGTCGGGCTGATGCCGCCCGCAAGCGCCAGGATATCGGTGAGCGTCAGGCTGGTATCGTCCAGTGCATACCGCCCTGGGCGAACGACATTGCCGAGCACCGATACCTGCCGGCTGCGCACCTGGACCACGGAGATGCCGACCTGCGGATCCTTCATGAAGTGTCCTTGCTTCAATTGCGCGGCGATCTTGTTTCCCGCGTCCACGGGCGTCTGTCCGGCGAGCGCAATCTCGCCGATCAGCGGAAATACAATCGTTCCACGCTCCGAGATCCGCACCTCGGTGGTGAGATCCGGATTCTGGAACACCGTCACGCGTATGGTGTCGCCGACTCCGAGCGTCTCGCGCGAAGAAGAAGTGGCCGCGTCGACCTGGATCGCGAAAGCAAACAGTGCGACCGCGGCCACCAGCGCGAGACATCGCGATGCCGTGCGGGTCGGTATCAAAGTGGAAAACATGGCGCTTCTGCCTGCCGGGCGCTGCCCTTGTCGTTCATCATGATTGCTTCCTTCCATAGGGAAAACGGCCTATCTCACCTTTACCAGATCGATTGTGTTGAACGCGATGCCCGGTACCGCGGCCTGAGGTTGTGCTCGCGCGGCCGTGTGCATGACGGCCGCCGGGCGGACAGCCTCGATGCCACCGGGACCGGTCTTCGCCCGTTCGCGCAGCTTCGCGACTTCAGCCTGGGCGAGTTCGAGCCGCTTGCGGTTGAGCAGATAGCGCGCGATCGCCGGTCTCGCCTGTTTCTCGCTCAACGGAGCTGGCGCCGAATTCTCGAGCCGGATCACCGAAGCCCCGCCGGGCGTTGGAAAAACGGCGATCTGCCCGCCGTGCATCTCGGCAAGCCGGCGCAGGACGTTCATCGGGACTTGTTCCGAGGCTCGGCTCTGAATTGCCAGTTCGAAAGAGAGTTTCCGGGATTCGAGCCAAGTCACGATTGCGGCGAGGTTTTTCGCCTCCGCAACCGCATCCTGCAACGCGCCAAGCTGGTCCGGTGCGACGACCACGGACAACTCGAGAACACGATAGAGGCGGCGCTGCCCGAACAGCGCCGGATTCTGTGCGTAGAATTTGCTGATTTCCTGCGGGCTCGCCGGTGACGCAGAACGCACCGTGCGTTCGATATAGGCCTGCGCCAGGACCTGCCGCTTCGCGCGCTCGATCGCCTGCGCGACTTGCGCGTCGCCATCCAGCTTGCCGTGAATCGCCTCCTGCGCGAGAAGGTCCTGATCGACGGTGCGCACTTGAAGCGAGGCAGCCGGCCGCCCGGCATGTGCCGGCGCCGTTGCGTTGTTGCGCGCGCCGGCACTCTCGACATGCCCTGCCGGGGTTTGCTTGCTGTTGACTCGTACGGCAATCGGGCCCGACATCGACCTGATGTCGGGCTTGCCGCAGGAACACAGAATCATCGCGACGGCAGTCCACATCGACAGGATGAGGAATTTTCTGATCATGGCTGATTGCATTGCGTCATGCCTATCCTGCGGTTTGGGCGGTCGTTGTAGTGCATCGATTGGTTGGTGCCAGCGTCTTGTCTCACTTGCGACTCAATATAGATGCGCGATGTTTATCGGTGACCTTCGCGCATGGTCCGAACGGACCATGCTCAACCGCGCGGCTGGACGGTTTCGCCAGGCGACCGCCTGCTGCGTGCCGGCATGGGAAACTCAGTTTGCGAACGGACCGCGCTTGCGTCGCGCGATGAACGCTGCAACGACCAGACCGCATAGCAGCGTCATCCAGTCGGTAGGCTCGGGTATGTCAGCGGTCGAGAACAGGAATCCCGCGCCGGTGTGCGAGCCGCCCTCAGCCGATCGGAAAGCGGAACGGTCGTCCGGAACAACCGCCGCGGACAGTACGTCGATGACGCCATTCAGGGCCGATACCTCGCCGAGCAGCGATCCGGTGGCATTCCCGCTCGCGAGCGGCACGGGTGTTGCGTACGTGACATTCGAGAGTTTGGCCACACTGCTGTCAGGGGCGGAGCTGGCCATGTCACCTGTCAGCATCCGGTACTCCGCTCCTTCCGGCAGATCGGCAATTTCCCCGAACGAGTACGAAGGCGAAACAGCGGACGAGAAATGGGAATTGGAGGCCGCCGGTGCGGGAGGATCCGCAGCGGGGATCCGGTCGACAACGCCGGCCCGGACAGTTAGTGCCGCCATCGCCGTGACGGCCAAGAGTGTTTTCGTCAACCGTTTCATGTTACCTCCTGCGAAGTGCAAAATGCCCGAACGATCGGAGCCGCCAACCGGGCACAGTTTGTCGATTTGCAACGCCGCGCAGATACCCGGCGCTTGACCTCATGCTATGCGCGGCCAATTACAGAGACACACCGCGAGGCGCGGATGCAGATATACCGAACGGACTACGCCGCTCCGATCGCGTGCATCCAGCGAACGCGGACCTCTCAAAGGCTCAGGATTCTCAACTCCAGAGCCTTGCCAACCGCCTGCGCGCGGTTGACCACATTCAGTTTGCGCAATATTTTCTGCACATGATTCTTGACGGTCAGAGGGCTGATGTTGAGGATCGCCCCGATCTCGAAATTGCTTTTTCCCAGATAGATCCAGCTCAGGATTTCCCGCTCCCTGGACGTGATGCTGCTTGTCTTCGCGGGTTTGGGGGCATCGTTGTCCATGATGCGTGCGTTCATCCGGGTGCGGATCCACGCCGAATGCAGAAACGGCACCACCAGTTGCGCGAGATAGGCCTGTTTGTGCGCATCCAATCGCGGTGCGCAGGCGAAGATGAAAAAGCTTTCGGTGACACCTTCCGAATCATGTGTGCCGTGTGCGACGACGCGCGTCGCCCCGACCCGCTCGAGTTCGCGCGCGAATGCGCCCCCGGCCAGCGCGCCGAGGTCGGCCAGCGCGCTTGCCACCGGACGGAATCCGCGCTTTTCCCAGGCCTTGATAAGACCCGGTGCGACCGGTGCATCACGCAGGAACGCCTGGCTGAAGATCGAGGGATCCGGAGCATTCACCGCAAAGCTGTCGACGGAAAGTGACAAAGGTTCGCCGCTGCGTTGCGCGCAGATCAGCACCTCATGCCTGATCAGGCTTTGCAGCAGACCCTGCGTCCAACCGAAGAAATGCGGACGCGAATGGACCCTGAGGGAACTATCCAGGTTGAGCATCAACGACTCCTGCTCGACGACGTCCAGAGTCTCGGAAGTCCCGCTCGCGACGTCCTTCTCCCCATCAAAGTCTGCAGGCAGCCCGGCGTCGGGTTCATAAGGCTGTGTCATTTCCGGTGTGATGAGTCGCATCGCGCTTTTACCTTCAGGAGAAAGCATAGGTGGACAGCCTGGTTGCCGGCGTATTGCATGGAAATGTCACAAGAATCAGACGCGGCGCCGGCGGGGCGCGCATTCTGCTGCGTAGTCCGATGGAGCTATCGGGACCGTGCGCAGAGTGCATCATGGTTGAACGTCGCCTGATCTAAGCTGTTTGCACATCGAGTTCCTTACCCGATTCCCGACATTTACCCACTGGCTCCGTCGATAACCGTCATGCATGCCTTCCACGATACCCAACCGCGCCTGTTGCTCAGCAAGCTTGGACCGGTCGCCCTGTTGCGCGCGGCGATCGACCCGGTGATGGCGATCGGCATCCTGGTCATTTCTGTCCTCTGGTTCGAGGGACGGTTCGATGGCTCCTACCTGATTCTCGCGCTGCTCGTATTCTCGATGACCTATCCGAACAGCCTGGTGCACGATGCTTCCGATTCCGGCGCACTGATGCGCGATGTCGTTACCGGCTGGCTGGCGATGATCGCGTTGCTGCTGCTGGTCGGCTGGGTATCCGGCACCCTGGGTGCATTCGACCAACGCGCAATCCTTGCCTGGCTGGTCGTCACTCCGCCGCTGCTGTTCGCCGCCCACCGCCTGATTCCGGTGATCATGCCGCGGCTGCTCTCTGCCGAAGGCCTGCAACGCACGGCCGTCATTGCGGGGGCGAACGATACGGGCTGCAGGCTTGCGGAGCGCATAAACGCCAATCCTTTCCTCGGGACCCGAGTGACCGGCTATTTCGATGACCGCAGCCTCGACCGGACTAATCATCTCGACCACGCTCCGAGCCTGGGTTCACTGAGCGAGCTCGCTGAGTACGTGAAGGCGCATCGCATCGACCTCATCTACATCGCGCTGCCGATGGCTTCGCAGCCGCGCATCCTCCAGTTGCTGGAGGAACTTCACGACACGACCGCTTCGATCTATTTCGCTCCGGACGTCTACCTGTTCGACCTGGTCCAGGCACGAGTCGACACGGTCGGAGGCTTGCCGGTCGTCGCCGTGCGCGAATCGCCCTTCTACGGAGCTGACGGTCTGATCAAGCGCGTGAGCGACATCGTGCTTGCATCCGCGATCCTGCTGCTGATTTCGCCGTTGATGGCCGCCATCGCAATCGGCGTGAAACTGAGCTCGCCGGGTCCGGCCCTGTTCAAACAACGCCGTTATGGCCTGGACGGCAGGGAGATCGTGGTCTACAAGTTCCGCTCGATGAACGTGCTCGAAGACGGCGACGTCATCAGGCAGGCCACGCCCGGTGACCAGCGCGTGACGCCTTTCGGAGCCTTCCTGCGGGCCTCCTCTCTCGACGAATTGCCGCAGTTCATCAATGTTCTGCAAGGCCGCATGAGCGTCGTCGGTCCGCGTCCCCACGCAATCGCGCACAACGAGATGTACCGCAAACTCATTCGCGGCTACATGATCCGGCACAAGGTGAGGCCCGGGATTACCGGCCTGGCACAGGTCAACGGCCTGCGCGGTGAGACCAGTTCCCTCGACAAGATGCAGATGCGCGTCGAATACGACCTTGCGTATCTGCGGAACTGGTCGTTGTTGCTCGACCTGCAGATCGTTCTGAAAACGATCCTGGTCGTGCTGAAGCGGCAGAATGCTCATTGAGTGACGATCAGCCGGCGTTGACCCGATAACGATAGCCGAGCCCGCGCACGGTCTCGATCGCCTTGTCGTGGCCGGTCGGCGCCAGGCCCTGTCGAAGTCTGCGGATGTGAACGTCCACGGTGCGCTCTTCCACGAACGCGTCATGGCCCCATATCTCGTCGAGGAGCTTGGCGCGGCTGAAGATGCGGCCGACGTGGGTCATGAAGAAATGCAGCAAACGGAATTCGGTGGTCCACAATTCGATTTCGCAGTCGCCGGCAGTGATGCGGCGCGCCGCCGGATCGAGCTGGAGTCCGTCGATCTCGATGACGTCGTCCGCGAGTTGCGGCGTGCCCCTGCGCATTACCGCCTTGATGCGCGCGAGCAATTCGCGCCCGGAATACGGCTTGGTCACATAGTCGTCCGCGCCACCCTCCAGCGCCGCCACCTTGTCCTGTTCTTCCGCGCGATCGCTGATCAGCACGATCGAGATGTCCCTGGTGCGCTGATCGCTGCGCAGCCGGCGCGTGAAGGGAAGTCCCGGAATGCCCGGCAACACCCAGTCGAGCAGAACGAGGTCGGGCCGGGCTTCGCGCACTAGCGTCTCGGCCTGGGCGACATCGCCGGCGCAACGAACCTTGTAGCCGGAATTCTGAAGATTGTTGGAAAGCAGTTGCCGGGAGGGTGCTTCGTCTTCAACTAAGAGGATGGAGCCGTACATGAACTTCTCCTTGATCATGGGATCCCGAAAGGCATCCGTGTGCTGACGATTCATTGCAGCCGCGGGACCCCTACATAAGGCACCGGAATTTTTTTCATCCCGGGTGTCGTGATGCGACTATCCCCCTAGGCCGATTGGCGGTCCGTGCGGTTGCGCACATATCCCGGAAAGATATAGAGGCGGTCTGATGATGCGATCAGGTATTGACCGGACGGCATCAAACCAACGCAAGTCCCTCCTTTTCACGACGGCCTTCATCACCACGCTTCTTCGCTCGTCACGGCGCGGTAACAAGGGCAAACGCATCCATCCCGATCGCGGCAGAGGATGAAAGGCATCCCGGTTGCTATTCGGAGAAACGTAGAGCAGAGCCTGTGCGCGACGCGAAATGTTGGTGCGGCGGATTGCCTTTCGCGCTGATACCGTTGACGGTGATGGCGGTGCCTGGTTTCCGATATACGGCACCAACCTGATCTACCTGCAACGGAATCACGCCTCTTTGTAGCGGACTGTCTACAACCTGCCGATATCGTCGCAGACAACACATCGATGCAAGAACGGGATCAGGGAGTTCCCCGCCCGGCGGAGGATGAAGGCAAGTCCGGTTTACATTTGGCCGGCCTCCGGAAAATCGGGCAGGAGATCCTGGATGCTATGCTCGATAGCCTCGCGATCCGTCGCTTTTCGCATTGACGATCGACGTACCGGGATAGTGACGATCCTCTGCCCAGCTGTCATCTCCAGGGATGGCGCCAATCTGCTCCTTGCGGCGCCGGCGTGCACTTTGTAGCGGACCGTCTACAATCTGCCGGCATCGTCGCCCACGACACATCGACGGAGGAAAGCAGATCGGGGGTCTCTTCGGTCAGCCGGCAGAATCCACACCGTGCAGAATAGCCGCGAACGAGTGATCCCGCGGCTGAATACTATTGGTATTAAAAAAAGCTTCAGCCCACTCTCGCTTACTCGTGCTGACGCGACATCGGGATCGATATCGAGACCGTGGTGCCGCGGCCGGGGACGCCGCGGATGTTTACTTCGCCGCCGAACAGTTGAGCGCGTTCCTGCATGCCCAACAGGCCGAGCGATTCGGTGCCGCGAATCTGACTTTCGGATATGCCGATTCCATCGTCCACCACCTTGAGCTTGAGAAGCTCGTCGGTAATGCTCAGGGTCACGTCGACGCTGCTCGCCTTGGCATGGCGTGCGATATTCGTGAGGATTTCCTGGAATATCCGGAACACGGCCGTCGACAATTCCTTGTCCAGATCTACCTGGTCCTCCGGAAGCTTGAGCCGGCAACGCATTCCCATGCGCTTCTGGAACTCCTTCGCCTGCCAGCCGAATGCGGCTACCAGGCCCATGTCGTCCAGAATCTCCGGCCGCAGGCCGGTCGAAATCCTGCGAATGAGGTGCATCGTGGAATCGATGAGGCTGCACATCGCTTCGGCCTTCTCCACAAGCGGTTCCTCGGTTCCGGCAAGCCGTTTGGCCAGCCATGTCACATCCATCTTCAGGCCGGTCAACACCTGCCCCAGCTCGTCATGAATCTCGCGCGCAATTCGGGCGCGCTCTTCTTCGCGTATCGAAATAAGGCGCGCGGCCAGCGCCCGCAACTGCACCTCCGACTCCCGCAATTGCACTTCTGCGATTGCCCTCTCCCTGATTTCGTTGGTCAGCGCCGCGTTCGTCCTGTGCAGATCGACGAATACCGACACTTTCGATCGCAGCACCTCCGGCACCAGCGGCTTTATCAGGTAATCCGCCGCGCCGACTTCGTAGCCGCGGAATGCGGATTCCATTTCCGGGGACACCCCGGTCAGAAAGATGATCGGCGTGTGCCGGGACCGCTCGCGCAAGCGAATCATCCGCGCGGTTTCGAAACCATCCATTCCCGGCATCCGCACATCGAGAAGAATGACGGCCAGATTGTGCTTGAGCACCAGGCGCAGTGCTTCATCGCCGGACTGCGCGCGTAGCAGGTTCTGCCCGAGCGGCTCCAGCAATGCCTCGAGCGCCAGCAGATTCTTGGGCTCGTCGTCGACCATCAGAATGTCGGCCTTCCAGTTTTCCATGCGCCTTTCCACCTTGCTCTCGTTCGGTCGATCCGCCGGTGCGCGAATTCCCGGATGCCCGGGAAAGATACCCTATTTGTGCGCAATCCGCGTTGCGTGGGGGAAGGATGAAATGCCAACGGCCGGACCGCACAGGAAAAAGGACCCGAGGCGGGTCCTTTTTTTTGTTGCTTCGGGCAAGAGGCTTACCTTATTGCCACCTGACTGATCTTCCCCTTGCCTCGAACACAGCTTTTCTTACGACCCGGATGCCGGCGGCGGCGTGCATGTGGCTCCGCCATTCTTCGTCGCCGAGAGCGTGGTCTTACCCGTGCACGAGAAGGTAGCGGGGGCGTCCTGAACGTAAGTCCAGGTCGTGGTGCCCGCAAGCGCGTTGCAGTCCGTTCCGACGGTAAGGTCCACCGAATTGTAGGTCGTGGTACCGCCACGCTCCTTAAAACTGCCGGACCAGCTCAGCTTGTTGCCGTTGATCGTGCCCGAAAAGTTCGTCGAAGTATCGGGATTGGATGCGTCCGTCACGGTAATGGCGTTGGTCGCCGGCGTGTCTTGCGCGACTGTCAGCGGATAATTCACCGGCGGGTTGCCGGGCGTCATGCACTCCGGAGCAGGCGAGGTAACATCCGATTCAACAACCGCCCACACCCCGGAAACATCGCCTATGGGGGCTGCGGCAGCGGCCGGCGCGGCCGCACTACCACCACCCCCTCCACCGCCACATCCGGCCACAACAGCGGCCATCACTATTGCCATAAACCACATCAGTGGCCTGAAAAAGCTTTCGAATCTGTTCATGTGAATTTCTCCTGGTCATGAGATGCCGAAAGAAATCGGAGTGCAGCTGATTCATTGCGCCCACCGATGTCTGCGCACGGCACCGAGGTTTTGGCCCCGAGCGTCGTAATGGCGACTATCCGCATCTGTCGCAATGTGTTCTGTGCGGTCGCGCACATAAACCAGAAAGAAATTCAATTTTGTGTTCGATAGCGAACTTACTTATGTCTCCTAATGACGACGTTATGTTCGCTGATGACGAAATTATGTTCGCTATCGCACATAGCGCGGCAGACGTCGCATCCGATTCCGGGTTCGTTCATCTTGTTCTCCCAGGTGCCGGAAATCAGGATCTTGCAAAAATGACGTAAAGGTTGTCGAGACGCATGGACGGCGCAATCGCACCCGGCACCCATCGGCGCGGGCGCCGACGCGAAATCCGCTTGCGCCTTTCTACACCTTCGGAAGCAGCGCCCGCGCGCTCGGGCCGGATCGACAAAGAAAAGTGACAGACCTCATGCTGGCGAGTCCGGCATCTGCAATTCTGCGTTGTTCAGATATCCGCCGGCTCTGTGTGCTGGCACACAGACGCAAAGGGGATTCGCACGATAAGCTTTCTGGTTGTCAGTGCCACTGACTCCTGAATCCGCGCGCCGGGACCACGCTCAATGCAGCGATGAACGGTCGCCGCGGATCGCAAGGTCGATATTCTTTCGACACCGAACGCAAACCAACACTGGGGGAAAAAACCGTGAACTGGGATCGCATCGAAGGAAACTGGAAACAATTCAAGGGCAACGTCAAGCAGCAATGGGGAAAACTCACCGACGATCAACTCGACGTCATCGCGGGCAAGCGCGACAACCTGTCCGGCAAGATCCAGGAAACCTACGGCCTTACCAAGGAAGCGACGGAGAAGCAGATCTCCGAATGGCAGAACGTCCAGAAAGAAGCGAATCGCCCCAAGTAACGCAATCTACAAATTACTAGTCGATCTACTTTCTACTTCTCACCACGAAGGACACGAAGAACACGAAGGGGTCACGAAGAAGGACAAAAATTGATGTTAGACGAATGGGGTATGAATGGGAATGGCTAACAGATGTGCGGGTGCACTGCAGCGCCAATACCGTCCAAGGACAACAACTTTCGTCCTTGTCTTTCTTCGTGACCCCTTCGTGTTCTTCGTGTCCTTCGTGGTGAGATGTAACCTATGTGGTGAGATTTTCAGATTAAGTCTGTTTCGGTGTCCCATCGAGCCTGCGCGCCAAAGCGCGCCAGTAACGCCGCGCATGCGGGGCCCGCGAGTGCCGCGACCTTGGTGAGCGCATCGGCGATCATGCAACTCGGCGCCGCGACCATTACCGCTCCGCTGCCGTTCCATGCCCGGTTCTCGCGCGGATCGAAAATGCTGCCGAGCGACTGCGCGAGTCGCCCGGCGTGCACGACATGCGGGACAGAAGTTGCAATCGCGCCGCAACGCAGTTCGGCGACCTTCACCAGTCTATCGGGGCGGCGCAGATGGATCGGGTGCGGGATGAGGCCGAAGCGCCGCAGGTCGCCACCGGCGTTCACCGCCCCCTGGGTGCACCCGCCCCTCCTCAGTTCATGGATCGCCCGATCGACTGCAAAGCCTTTCGCGATACCGCCCAGGTCGAGCAACATCGGGCGCTCGAGGAATACCCTGCACTCGGGCATCAGGACGATATGCCGCCAGACGCCACACTGTAACGACGCATCGGCTGAGCCGGGAAGCAGGCCCTCTCTCATCAGCAGCGGTGCAACAGTAATATCGAACAGACCGGCACTGGCCTCGGCGATCCGCACCGCGCGTCGCAGCACGGCCCAGGTCCAGGGATGCACCGTCTGCGGCGTGCGCCACGCTTGGCGGTTCAGTCGCGAAAGGTCGCTCCCGGGATCATGAAAGCTCATCAGGCGCTCGACACGCTCGATGGTGGCCAGTGCCGCATCGACCGACCTTTGCACGGCGTGTTCGGGGCCCGACGCGGATACATGAACCAGCGTTCCCATCGCGGGGCGCAGGCGCGACGAGTCAGCGCAGGACGGACTGGTGGAGGAAAAGAAGTCGCCTGATACCATCGGTCAAATGGCGGGCCGACAGGGTCGCGCCGGTGATGTTGTCGATATCGCTGTCGATCCGCAGCGGACTCATGACGGTCTTGCCGACGAACTGGTCGCGCCACTGCGGATAGCGCACCTGGGAGCCGTAGACTTCGAGGTACTCGATGACCTGGACCTGGCGTACGCTGCCGTCGGCGTTGATTCCCAGCGCGTAAGTGATCAGTTCGTGCTTGCCGATCACCTGATCGACGAAGAACCATCCGATCCTCCTGCCCTTGGACATGGCCTGCCAGACCTGCTGCTGCTCGGTCCGTCCCGCCACGCCTGAGAGTTTGTCGATCTCCTGTTTCTGCTCCGGCGTGAGTTGCACCGGCTTTGCGACGTACTCGTCGGCGAACGGAAAGATCAGCCCCCGCGCCTGGTCCACGCTCATGTATTTGGCGGCGATGCATTGCGGCGCAACCGCGTAGATCGCCGCCGCCGCAAGCCAGCGGATATCCAGACTCATGCGTGGTTGCGCAACGGTTCGGGCGGCGCTTCGTGGATCCGGTTTCGCGCCCCGCCGGAAACGATGTGCCGGACCGGCAGCGGCGGAACGACGAGGCCGGGAATCCAGTGCGCCGCGCTGATCGCCCGTGTGTTCTCGTCGCCCGCGTACGACCAGCGGGCCATGCCTTTGGACATTGCTGTTTTTCTCTTCGATACCCGGGGGCGAATGCAACTGAGGAACCCGACTACGCGGGAACACCCTGAAGCGCGGCACAGTATCGCACAACACTTCGGCACGGGTTGCCCAGTCGCCCGGCCGCAACCGGAACAGCCTGCCCGATGCCGCTATTGCCGATCGTTGCGGCTACTGCCGGATATAGAGGACGCTGTCGATCGTAACGCGATTGCCCACCGGCACCGGTACGGAGATCGTCTCCGGCGGCTGACCGCCGATCCGGATGATCAGTTGATTGCCTTTCACGGCATAGCGGCCGGAATTGCCGGGATCGGTGCGCTCCGCCGCATCGAAATCGAATCGAGTCGGGTCGCCGCCCGGCACGGTCAGGATGTCGTACGCGCGATAGACGCGCCCGCTGGCGGAGAACAAATAGTAGTGGAACGCGGCAACATGCTTTCCATAGCCGACCGGCTTGTTCAGGTCGACCACGTACTTTGGCTTCGATCCCATGTAGAGCCCGGCGACTTTCGCGCCCGCCGGACCGGGGCCTTCCGCCACCGAAGGTAGTGGAGTTCCCGCTTCTACGCGAAGCGACGCGGAAAACTGGTTGAGCGGCGGGATCGCGCGCCGCCAGGTCGCCGGACTGTTCGCGGAAGCGTCGACAATCGCCGCCATGTTCCCGGCGACGACCACCATGCGCATGTGCTGCCTGCCGGTGCTTTCGACGAACTGCGCCGTCAGGGCCGTTTGCGCTCCGCGGATCGCCACGCGCCCAAATGCCGGCTGCCCGGCGACATTGGTTTCCCGATAGCGGGGATCGATCCATTCGCGCAACAGCGTCGTCTGGAACAACTGTTCGATATTCCCGTTGAACGGGCGGAAGGGATAGACCTGAAGACCTGCATTGAATTCGTTCGCGGAAAAATCCTCGGGCGGATGAATTGCGCTGTGATAGAAATTCGGCGGCGGGTCGTAGCGCAGTTCCGGCGCGGGCTGTTGCGCCTGAGCGACAAGACATAGAAGCAGCGCAAGTCCGAAGAGAAGTTTTGGCGTCTCGATCTCCTTTGGCACCGGACCGGACATTTACCAACAATCTCCTGGGAAAAGGGGACAGATTATCCGGCTTCAACACTTCGAAAGGCAGGCTGCACCTTGCTTCGGAGAAAATGAATCCGTCTCCTTTGTCCCTTCCACATCTTTACTTGCCCGGCTTGCCACCCGGCCAAACCGGATTCTGTGCGAGCTCCCGCCATGCAATCGGCGCACGCGCCTTGCGCTCCGCTTCCGCGGGCGGCTTGCCTGCATCCCAGTGCGAGGCAATATAGCGATTTCCGGTGATGCCCTTTGCTGCTTCCGAGCACAGCCAGACGATCGGCGGCGCCATCACTCCGGGGGGAATCAGGTCCTTGCGATCGAACGCCGATTCCTTCGGCACCATCGGCGTGTCGGCCGGGCCGCCCGGAACCACGACGTTGACCGTTACGCCAGTCCCCCTGAATTCCTCGGCATGGCCCGCCGCCATGGCCTCGAGGCCGGCCTTGGCGGGTCCATAGGGATGGAATCCTCCGCGCAGCATTGTGAAAAAACTCGTGGTGACGGTGATGATGCGGCCCCAGCGCTGGTCACGCATGGGATCTATGACTGCGCGTGTCAGATACCACGCGCCGGAGAAATTCGTAGCGACGAAGCGCTGCCACATTTCCGGGGTAATCTCGTCGATGCCAACCAGCCTCTCAAGACAGTCGGCGCGGAACGCGCCCATGCCCATGCCTGCGTTGTTGATGAGGATGTGCACGCCGCCGAAGTGATTGATCGCGCCGGCGACGGCGTCGTCGCACGCATCCGGGTCGGAGATATCGGCGACTCGCGTGGATAAACGGCGGGCAGCCTCGGCCGGCAGCGATTCCCTGAGCCCGGCCAGGCCGATCTCGTTGATGTCGAGCGCGGCTACTTTCGCGCCTTCGTCAAGCAGCGCCCGCACAAGTACGCATCCGAAACCGCCGGCTGCGCCGGTGAGGATGACCACCTTGCCGTTCAACGTGCCTGACATTCGTCCACCTCCACCGACCTTTGGATTCCAAACATCTTGAGCGGCACTATCTTCCACCAAAAGCAGAAAAACAAACATTATTCCTGAAAGTCGAAGGCCGAGGGGCGTGCAGCACGACATCGCCATCTCCGGCCGGCATCGCCCCGAGACGCGGCGGCTGACAACGACGGCACAAAAAAAGGACCCGGTCTCGGGTCCTTTTTTTTGTGCTTCAGGTGCCGAATTGCTATCCGGCTGTTTTTGCCCTCGCCTTGAATTCGGACTGTCTTACAAGGGTCGTACAACCGTGCTGTGATCGAGAGTGACTGCGGTCTGGGCCAACAGTCTGCCGTTCGCCGATGAATTGGTTGCCATCGTGATTGCCGTTTGACATAGCGCGACTCCCTCGAAGTGCGCGGTCGTTCCAACGCTCACGGCACCGGAAACCTGCCAGAAGATATTTTGTGGCAGCGCGCCTCCGATCAGGGTAACCCGCATGCCGTTGGACTGGGTAAGATCTCCTGTTATCTGGAAGATCCACACGTCCGTCGAGCTACCCGAAATGGTGACATCCGTCAGGATCGTGACGCTTGTGTTCCACTTGTAGACGCCGGGGGTGAGTGTTTGCGAGCCGATGGCTCCCGCGAACAGGTCGATCTTGCCGGCATCGGGAGCCCGCCCGGCCGCGTCCGTGTACGCGGCCTGCATGTTGAGGACGGCCGTGGTCAGGTTGCTCGGAGTGGGCGACGCATAGTCGGCAGCGAATACCTTTCCGGTCACTTGGGAAGATGTCGAAAATACGTTGGTGGAGTCAGCCGTCAATGAAAATCCGGTGATGAAGGTCGCGGCCGCCGGACTCAATCCGAGATTTCCGGTGATCGCAGAAGCGGGAACGGATGAGATTCCCGATTTTGCCAGAATCGCGTAAGTGCCGGCCCTTCCCAAGGGCACGCATGCAGCTCCCGCGCAGACCGCGCCGGCGCTGTTATCGGTGCTACCATCACCGCCACCACATCCCGCGGCAAGAACCGCCAACAGCATTGCCGAAATCCACGGCAGGGACTTCGAAGAGTTCCCGAATCTGTTCATGTTTTTACTCCTGATCATTGGATCCCGAAGGACATCGGTGTGCGAACGGGAAAATCCGTCCGCGGATCCCTGCATACGGCAGCACACTGAGCGTGTGGCCGGGTAACGTGCGCACGCACTATCACATTTTCCCGTGGGATAGTCGGTGCGTTAACATACATATGAAGAATAATTTCTCCCGACGGTTTCTATTTCCGACCTCAGGGTATTGCCAGATATTTGACGAACAGAACCGCATTCTTCAAAAACCAATGATCAGTTCGCTTTGACCATCAGAAAAATGACTCTTCCGATCCGCTATTCTATTTTCCCCGGCAACCCCGAAGCTCACCTGTTCGAAGTCCGTTGCACCGTCGACAATCCCGACCCATGGGGCCAGACGTTTTCCCTGCCGATCTGGATTCCAGGCAGCTACCTGATCCGGGAATTCGCCAAGCACGTCGTACGCATCCGCGCGCAGAGCGGCCGCAAGCTGCTGCGCATGGTGAAACTGGACAAGAATAACTGGCAGGTCGAACCGTTCGACGGGCCGGTCACGGTGACGATGGAGGTGTACGCCTGGGATCTGTCGGTGCGCGGCGCGCATCTGGACACGACGCACGGCTTCTTCAACGGTCCTTCCGTATTCCTGAAAGTGGAAGGCCGGGAAGAAGAAGCGGTCGAAGTCGAGATCCTGCCGCCCAAGGGGACGAAGTACCGGAACTGGGGCGTGGCGACAGCGATGCCGCGCAAAGGCGCCAAGCCCTACTTGTTCGGCACCTATGAAGCCGCGAACTACGACGAACTGATCGACCACCCGGTCGAATTGGGCACCTTCGAGCTGGCGACGTTCAAGGCCGGGGGCGTTCAGCACGACGTCGCCATCACCGGCCGGCATCGCACCGACATGCGGCGGCTGACGAAAGATCTGAAGACGCTGTGCGAAACCCAGATCGAATTCTTCGGTACCCCCGCGCCGATGGACCGCTACGTGTTCCTGGTCACGGCGGTCGGAGACGCTTCGACCGCGCTGATCTGCGCGCGCAACGACCTGCCGCACACGGGGATGGACAAACCGGGCGGCGGCTACCGCACTTTTCTCGGACTGGCCAGCCACGAGTACTTCCACACCTGGAACGTGAAGCGCATCAAGCCCGCCGCTTTCACGCCTTACGACCTGGATCGAGAGAACTACACCACGCTGCTGTGGGCCTTCGAAGGCTTTACGTCCTATTACGACGATCTGCTGCTCGTGCGCGCGGGACTGATGCCGCGCAATACCTATCTCGATACGCTGGGCCGCAACATCACGTCGCTGCTGCGCACCAGCGGGCGCAAGAAACAGACGGTCGCGGAATCGAGCTTCGATGCCTGGATCAAGTACTACCGCTCGGATGAAAACACGCCGAACGCCGGCGTCAGCTATTACGGCAAGGGCAGCCTGATCGGGTTGAGCCTGGACCTGCTGATCCGCAACCAGACCGGCGGGCGCAAGTCGCTCGACGACGTGATGCGCGCGCTGTGGAAGCGCTACGGCATGAAAGGCATCGGCGTCCCCGAAGACGGCATCGAGAAGACCGCCGAACAGGTGACCGGTTTGAAACTGAAGCGCTTCTTCGGTCAAGCAGTGCGCGCGACCGCCGATCTGCCTTTGCAGAAATTGCTCGTCACGGTCGGCGTGGACTTGGCGCTGAGGCCGCCGCGCTCGGGCGTGGACCGCCGCGAACGCAAACCCACGCGCGCCGAGAAAACCGCCGAGCGCGGTGTCGCGCTCGGCGTGCGCACCGGCGCCGAAGGCGGCAACGTGCGCATCACGCATGTGCTCGACGGCGGCGCTGCACAGAAATCCGGACTCGCCAGCGGAGACATTGTCATCGCCATGGACGGACTGCGGGTCACACCGGACAACTTCGAAAACCAGCTATCGCGCTACCGCGCCGGCGATACTGTCACGCTGCATACCTTCCGTCGCGACGAACTGAACGTCCTGAACATGACCCTCGCCGCCGCCAGGCCGGATGCCTGGTCGCTGAGCGTCAATGACAATCCCGCCGGCGCCCGCAATCGCAAGCGCTGGCTGGGTACGGATTAGACCAAAGCATTTGCCACAGAGGTCACAGAGGAAAGAAAAAAACAAGACGGTTGGAAAGAAACGCGGAGGATGCATGGTAGCCGTAGTCATGTTCGGACATTCCACACACACGCGCCACCTCCCTTTCGGATCAACTCACTGGCAAACTTTTCCGTCGTTGCTTTCCTCTGTGTCCTAAAAGGGTACTCCGACGTGCTGCGCACGTAGGGTATCTGTGCCCTCTGTGGCCAGTTTTTGACTTTGGGCTAGATAACAATCGCGTCTTCGTCGCCGAGTTTCTTGGCGAGGCGATTTACTGTGGGAAGCAAATTGAGTCCCGAACGAGTCTTGAGTTTTCTCGCGGAAGCGCGGAGGTCGTCGATGGCGATGCGGACAGGCGCGCCGATCTTCGCAACGACGACGGTGTTGGCATCGCACGGCGGCAGCACGAGTAGGCGATCGTCGAAGGCTTTGCGGATGGGATCGGCACCCGGTTTCGCATGTCGCCCACGGCTCAATAGATTTGTCACCATCATTCCCCCGCTGGCAAGTCGCGAACGGCACATACGATAGAACGGCAGGCTGTGGAGCCTGCCCGCGCGCCCATTTGCATCGAAGCCATCGACCAGGATGAGGTCGAACCGGCGGCGCGCCTTCTCCATATATATATAGCCGTCCCCGATCTCGATCCTGAGATGCGCGGATTCCTCCGGCAACCGGAAGAACTGCCAGGCGTTCAGGACGACCTCCGCGTCGAGCTCGACCACTTCGAGTTTCGTCCCGGGGAGATTGCGGTGCAGGAACCGGGTGATCGACGCTGCACCGAGCCCGATCTGCAACACCTTGCGCGGCCATGCCCGGTCCGGGTGCAGGAGCAGCGCTATCATCATTTCTCTGGTGTAGTCGAGCTCGAGCGACCAGGGCCGCGAAAGCCGCATCGCTCCCTGGATCCAGTGCGGGTTGAACTGCAAATAACGGACGCCGCGTTCTTCGCTGATGCGGATGGGCATGTGTGGAACGGTGAAGGGTAATGAGTGAAGGGTGAAGGGTAAAACCGCAGGGCGCGATCTTACCTAAAACTTGCCCTTAAGTGGCGGGAGGAATGGGAGACACCAAGATCGAATCGCCGGAGGTCTACCTCGTCACGCCGTCACGACCGTCACGTCGTCACGTCTTTTTACATGGCATCATGTCCAACATGCCAAAGATCCCACCCGATATCGCGAAGAAACCCGTCTCCGATTCGCGGGCGCTCATCCAGGCCTTTCCTGCGAACAACGCCGCGGCCGGGTTGCCGGTCCCGAAGAAGATCGTCAACAGCCTCATCAGCGCTATCGTGGTCGAGGGCGGCGCGATTCACATCACATTCGACAACCGCGCGAATAGTGCCATCAAGGGCAAGGTCCTCACGCTGCGGCCGGCCGTAGTCAGGGATGCGGCCAGATGACGATCGAAGGCGCAAACAGGACCAGCTTTCCCGCGCGCTATCTGCCTTCGTGGTGCCGGCCGGGCTGAACTGCCGGCGGATATCGAACAGAGGCGGGCGCCCGCCAACGCACGGCGGGTAGCTAAGGCGGGGAAAAGGATATAAATTGGACGCTTGACAGCCTTGTACCGGCGCAATGTGCCGGTGCGAAAAAGGAAGGGGCATCACATGGAAAACCTCGTCGCGCTGATCGAGCCTTTGCTGCAACTCGATTTCGATACCTGGCACGTCGCCATCCCTCAGGAATTGAGTGCGCGAATCGCCTTCGCGCTGGAAAAGGGCAAAGTCCTGTGCCTCACCAACCTGCCCTTTTCACTGTCCACGCGGGAGTTGGACTTCCTTTCACCAGCCTGGCTGAATGGCAAGCGCAAGAACATCAGCCTGGAAGGCGACCGGCTGCGCGGCTTCAGCGGATCCGCCGACGCAGAATCCCGCATGAATGCAATGATCAAGCGGTACTCGGATCAGGCCTTAGGCCTGGTGACGCGTTTATTTCCCGGATACAAGGACCACCTGAAACTGGCCAGGACAAGTTTCCGGCCCGGCGCCGTCGGGGCATCGAAGACTTCCTGGAGAAAAGATGATGCCCGGCTGCACGTCGATGCGTTTCCGTCGCGCCCGAATCACGGCGAGCGCATTTTGCGGGTCTTCACCAACGTCAACCAGCAGGGCGTCTCCCGCGTCTGGCGCGTGGGCGAACCGTTCGAAGCCGCGGCCCGGCATTTCCTGCCCGGCATTCCCCACCCGCTGCCGGGCTCCGCAAAATTGCTGCATGCGTTGAAAATCACCAAGAGCGTGCGCAGCGAATACGATCACATCATGCTGCATCTGCATGACCGCATGAAAGCAGACCCGGATTACCAGAAAAACGCGCCCCAGCAGGAAATCCATATCCGGCCCGGCACGACCTGGATCTGTTTTTCAGATCAGGTCTTGCATGCCGCAATGTCCGGCCAGTACGTGTTCGAACAAACTCTTCACTTGCCCGTTGCTGCGCAATATCACCCGGAATGGTCGCCACTGCGGGTGCTGGAAAAACTGCGGGCCGCCCCCCTTCTGGCTGGAAGCCGGTTGTTGCCGGGAACGCCGCGAACTCACCGGTAGTCATTATCCTTTTGGATCGGTGGCCGGCGGTTTGCCGTCGATCAGCAGCCACGCGGCCAGCGCGCTCATCAGGGCCAGGCCGGCGCTGAGCAGCATGACCCAGCGAAATCCGGCCACGAAGGATTCACCCACTGCGCGCTTGAGCATCTCAGCACTGGCGCCGTCGATATTCGATGGAATGGCAGCGCCGGCCAGTTTGTCCCGCTGCCCTTCGAAGAAAGCCACGACTTCGCGCGATGCATCCAGCGCGGCCAGTTTCCCGGTCAGGCTGGCGTCGAATGTCCAGGCCATGACCATGCCGAACACGGCAATCGCGAGCAGCGCGGCCGTCCTGGAGACCGCGTTGTTCACGCCGGACGCGATCCCCGCAAGGTCCGCTCCGATCGAATTCATGACCGTCGTGGTCAACGGCGCGACGGTTACCGCCATGCCGACTCCAAGCACAACGACTGCGGGGAAAAATGTCAGCCAATAGCTGCCACCGCTTCCGGGCCAAGCGAACAACGCGAAACCGCAAGTCGCGATGACCGGTCCCGTCACCAGCGGCAGCTTGGCGCCGACGCGATCGACCAGGCGACCGGACCAACGCGAGAGGAAGAACATGATGATGATGAGCGGCAGCAGCGCTGCGCCTGCCGCCGTCGCCGAATACGCCTGAACCTGGATCAGATTCAATGGAAAGAAGAACAGCGCGCCGCCCAACGCCGCATACAGCCACAAGGTGAGCAGGTTTGCGCCGGAAAAATTGCGGTTGCGGAACAGGGACAACGGCACCATCGGTGCGCGAACCCGCGACTCGACCAGCACGAATAATGCGATTGCGACGCAACCGAGCGCCAATGCCGCGAGCACCGCGAAAGAACGCCAATGCAAGGCCGGCGCTTCGATGAACGCGTAGACGATGCCGCCGAGCCCGATTGTTGCGAGCAGCGAACCCCAGCCGTCGAGCGCGCGAGCAGTCCTGCTATGGCTCTCGGGGACATGCTTCCAGCAAATAGTGAGAACGGCGAGCGCGAACGGGATATTGATGAGAAAGGCCCAGATCCATGAATACCGGTCTACCAGCCATCCGCCAAGTACGGGACCGACGGCCGCCGTGATGCCGCTGAAGCCCGACCATGTGCCGATCGCACGGCCGCGCTCCTCTTCCGGGAAGGACGCGCTGATGAGCGCGAGGCTGCCCGGCACCAGCAAGGCCCCGCCGATGCCCTGCACCCCGCGCGCCAGGATCAACATGTTCAAGTTGCCGGACAGCGCACAGCCGACCGAGGCCGCAGCGAAAAGCGCGACGCCGAGCATGAAGATCCGGCGCCGCCCGAAGTGATCGCCGAGCGAACCGCCGACCAGCAACAGCGACGCCAGGAACAAGGCGTAAGACTCGACCACCCATTGCATTTCGGACGCCGTGGCCTGGAGATCGTTCTGGATGGAGGGCAACGCGACATTGACGATCGTGCCGTCGATGAAGGCCATGCTCGAACCGACGATCGTCGCTGCAAGGACCCATCGCCTTGCAGAAGGCGTTAGCGCTTCGGCCGAGCCTCCATGCCGGATGAAGGCGTCGTCACAGGGCGGCTTTCCAATCTGGCTCATTTCGTTCGATGCCGGAGATTCATGGCTGGTTCAGGAAGGCAGGAAACAACTGCCGGTGTTGTGAAGTGTCGCATCATTGGGTGTTTGCGCCATACTCGCATTGCGGCCGAAGACGGACAACGGAATCGGCTGATAATATTTTACTATCCGACTGAAAGCATTTTTTCATGAGCAACCAGGCAATCGAACAGGCCGTGCAATTTGCGATGGACCACGAAACGCCGTGGAGCCGGGAGATCACCGACAAATGGGGCATCCATCACGACGATCCGCCGCCCTGGAACCGGCTGCTCGGACCGGTCCATGCACGCGGCCCGGTCTCCGGCACCATCGTCCTGAACGGCAGAACGCTGACGTCGTGGGGAGAACCCGAGCGGCCCGACCTTACCTTCAGCATTGCAAAAACCTACCTCGCATTGCTGGCGGGGATCGCCCACGATCGCGGTCTGCTACCCGACGTCGACGAACCGGTGGGTGCGCGGATCGCCAACATCGGCTTCGATACCGGCCGCAATGCGCAGGTGACCTGGGCGCACCTGCTGCAGCAAACCAGCGAGTGGGAAGGCGAATGCTTCGGTGTACCCGACCAGGTGGACCGCTATCGCACGCTGCAATTTCAGGGTGGCGCAGCCCAAGGCAGGAAAGGCGATCCGCGGCCATTGCAGGCCCCTGGCAGCTATTGGGAATACAACGACGTGCGCATCAACCAGTTGTCGCTGGCGTTGTTGCATCTGTTCGGACGGCCGCTGCCCGAGGTCTTTCGCGAGGCCATCATGCAACCCATCGGCGCCAGCGAACGGTGGCGCTGGGTGGGATACGACAACACGTGGATCTACCTCAATGGGCGAAGGGTCCAGTCAGTCCCCGGCGGTACGCATTGGGGCGGCGGCGTGTCCATCGGCAGCCTCGACCAGGCACGCGTCGGCCAGTTGCTGCTCGATGACGGCAAAGCGAACGGCCGCCAGGTGATATCGGCGGAGTGGATCGAGCGTATGCGCACGCCATCGGGAATCGCGCCGTTCTATGGCTATCTGGTCTGGATCAACCACGCGCAGCGCATATTTCCCAGCGTGCCGGCATCGAGTTACTTCGCCATCGGTGCGGGCAGTTCGTTCACGTGGATGGAACCCGGGCGACGCATGGTACTGGTAGTGCGCTGGATAGACGCGGACCGTGCCGATGAATTTTTCGGACATGTGCTGCGAGCGCTGGAGGGCTGAACGGCATGACCCTGCTTCATACCCGATTCCGCTCCATCCTCGCCGCCATCCTGATCGTCGGACTGGGCAGCGCCTTGCTGATTTTCCTGTTCGCCGGGACTTCGCCCGTCGATCCGCTCGGTGATCCGGGCGATTCAAAGATGTTCGTGCACGATATGCTTCTCTACGGTGGCAAGGCCAATCTGCTCGGCAGCGAGTTCGCGGATTGGCTGGGCGATCTCTGGCACGGCAAGCGGCTGGCGTACACCGTGGCCGTCCTGACGCTGCTTCTCGCCGCAGTCTTCTACTACTTCTTCTCTCCGCTTCCGCCGGAATCCGAGGCCTCGGACGAAACCAAGCACTAAAGATTACACCCAACGCGGAGACGCAGAGAAAAGAAATGGAGAATGAACTGAAAGTGACGGAGAAGAGGTCCTTATCGGCGGCGTTGGTCCAGAGTGGCAACGTGATGAATTGTAGAAAGCAGGACTTGATCTGACACGCCCTGTCCGTCGAGATGTCGCGTTTTCGTGAAGGGATTTTTATGATCTCAGCACAGACTTTACATCTCACCACGAAGGCACGAAGGCACGAAGGCACGAAGGCCACGAAGTGGCACGAAGAAAAACGAAGGTCAACTTAATATATGGACGCGGGTCGCAACATTTATCACCAACGATCACGTGGCGCCAAAAAAAAGAACCTCTATGACTCTTTGCCTTTCTTCGTGCTACTTCGTGCTCTTCGTGCCTTCGTGGTGAGACTGAGGCAGTGATGGTTCAATCGGACAACGTCCGTCAGATCGGATGCTGATTTCTACAGATGAATCAGAAAACTTACATCTCCAATAGGACCCCAACACTCGGAATACTTCCGTCGCGCTATTTCCCGTTAATTTTTCTCTTGTTTTCCTCCGCGTCCTCTGCGTTCTCTGCGCCTCTGCGTTGGGTGGAGACGCCCTAGACTACGACAACGGCGTCGCCGCGCACGGCGACGGGAATCGGGGAAAGGCTGGCGCCTTCGCAAGGACCGTCGAAGCAGAAACCGTCCGCGATGCGATACATCGCACCGTGATGTGCGCACATCAGGACCTCTCCATCGAGGATATGGAACACGCCGGGCTCGTAGTTCAGCGGAATATGGACGTGTGCGCAGCGATTTCGATAGGCGCGCACGCCCTCACCCGAACGCAGCAGCAGCACGCGGAAGCAGTCGTAGCCTTCGCCGAATACGACTTCCTTCGCGCCTTCGTCGGGAATCTCGGCAAGGGTGCAAAGGACGGTTTCCGGTTCGGGCGCAAACGGCCAGCTTTGCCATTCCGGCATCAAGCCCTGACCAGCCTGAAGTCGAACTCGGCTGTGTAGAATGGCGCCGCGGATTTGCCGCCGTCCGGCGTCGGCCCGGCGGGATGATCCTTAAAGTCCACCACGAGCGAGTGCTTGACGCCGAACACGGCGTCGGAATCCAGATACTCGTCGCCTTCGACGAACATATGCGTTGCAACGCGGTCGTAGCCCGGCGCCGTCGCGATCACGTGCACGTGCGCCGGCCGGTAGGGATGCCGGCCCATGCCGAGCAGCATCTTGCCGACCGGTCCGTCGGTCGGCACCGGATAGCTCACCGGCTTCACGGTGCGGAAACCATAGCGGCCGTCGGCGCCGGTGGTAAACCTGCCGCGCGCGTATTGTTCGTTTCCGCCCGGCCGCTGCACGTCGTAAAACCCTTCGCCGTCCGTTTGCCAGACATCCAGCACCGCGCCGGGGATCGGCTTGCCGCCCACGTCGAGCACGCGGCCGGACACATAGGCCGGCTCACCGGGCGCATCGCCGGCGATGTCCGCCCACAGCGGCATGTCCTTCGCGCCGCTCACATAGAATGGGCCGAGCACCGTGGTTTCGGTCGCGCCGCCGGGCTTGCGATGGTTGATCGCGTCGACCAGCATCGATACGCCGAGCGTGTCCGACAGCAGGATGTATTCCTGGCGTTTGTCGTCGCACTTCTTTCCGGTCGCGGTCAGGAACTGGATGCCGGTGAGCCACTCGGCCTCGGTCAGCTCGGTCTCGCGCACGAAAGCATGCAAATGCTTGATGAGGCTGGTCATGACCTGCTTGAAGCGCGGATCCTTCGCGCCTTCCAGTTTTTCCAGCACCGCATTGGCGAGATTCTGTTCGGTCATGTTACCCATGGTCATTCCTCCGTGAAGCTTCCCTTAAGCGCCCATCCATTATTTCAGGGACTCGAGATAACGAATCAGCCTGGCGCGCACCTTCGGATCGTCCTGGAAGTAAATCATCTGCGCCTTGGGCGCAACGGCGATGGTGTCGGTCAGCCAGGCATCGAGCAAATCGCGATCCCACACTTTACCTTTCAATGCTTCCTTGATGCCCTCGGAATAGACGAATCCGGGCGCGGCCGCCGCCTCACGCCCGATCAGCCCGAACAGGTTCGGGCCCTGGCCGTGCTTCTCCCCCTGCTCGAACGTATGGCATTGGCTGCAATAACGAACGGTGTACGCTTTCGCCGCGGCCAGATCGTCCTGCGCGAACAAAGGCATCGCCGTAGCGACGAACGCCGCTACGACTGCGCCCTCCATAGCCGCCTTCACGGCGCTAACGAACTTGCTCATCATTCCCTCCAAGTGGTCAGAATCGAAACAATGATTCCATGGCTGTCGCGTGGCCGGAGCGTCGGGGCGGACGGTCGTCCACCGCGACACCCTCCGCGCGCAGCTACCCTCTCACCGGCTCCTTGTCGGCCTGATTCGCGGCGCGATACGCGAACCCGATGATGGGTCCCAACGTGCCGCCACCGGCCCAATAGGCGCGCCCGGACGCGGAGGCCACGCAGTTGCCCACTCCGTAGAGTCCGGGAATCGGCTTGTCCGCGACGTCCAGTACCTGGCCCTCTGGGTTGGTCTTCGGCCCGCCCTTGGTATCGAGCGTGCCGCCGGTGACGAACGCCGCGTAATACGGTCCCTTGTCGCTGATCGGCCACATGGTCGGGTTCTTGCGCCCCGGTTCCTCCTTGACGTTGCCGTTGAATAGCAGGTCAACGCCGCGCTCGCCGCGATGGAAGTCGAGGTCTTTGCCCGCGCTGGCAAATTCGTTGAAGCGCGCGATGCTCGCCTTGAGGTTGGCGGTGAACTCGGCGCTAATGCGCATGCCGCCATTCTGACCGGCGTATTTCTGCAGGCGCGAGTCGATGTTCGCGGCGAGTTCCTCCAGCGTGGCGCCCTTGATGACATGGCGGTCATCGATGCCGGGCGGCACGATCAGGCGGCCGTATTCATGGCTCGCCGAATGGTCCTGCGCGCGCTGGTCCCAGATCGAAGTCAGGATAAGGTAAGGGAACTCCGCGTTGGCGCCATCCCACTCGAAGAATTTCTGCGCCAGTTCATTGTAATGCAGCTTCTCGTTGACGACGCGTTTGCCGCGCTTGTCCACGAAAATCATGGAATCGCCCGCCACCGAAAAGCAGCCGATCATCGAAGGGTCCTTGGCGATCGCCTTCTCGAACGAGATCGGGCACATCCACGCGTAGTTCATGTTGCGCAGTTGCACGCCCAGGGTGCTCGAGATGCGCACGAAGTCGCCTTCGTTGGTCATCGCGGCACAGCCGCCGTAGGCCGGGACGGAGAGGAAGTTCCTGCGCAGTTCCTCGTCATGGGTAAAGCCGCCGGTCGCGAAGATCACGGCCTTGCGGGCCTTTACGCGAATCACGCCGTCATCGTTCTGGACCTCGACGCCGATGACCTCGCCCTTGTCGTTGCGGATCACTTTCTGCACGCGGTGCCCGGTCCTGATGGTCACGCCGTCGCGCCGGCACGCGGTCGACAGAGTGCGGGTCGCCACTTGCCCGCCGTCGGACATCGAGGGCGCGCCGTCCTTGGGGAAGAGAACCCGGCCGGTCGCGCCAATGGTCTCCATTTCCGCGAAGTAATCCGGCACCGGAGCCACGTGCCGATACGGCAGCGCGCCTTTCTCCGACAGCAGTTCGGTGCCCACCGACGCACTGTCGTAGATCGCCTCGCACATGCTGTATTCCCACTCGGAAAGCCCATAGCGGGGATGTTTGGGATCGAAGAATTGCGGCTGGCTCAAGCGTGCGACGTAGCGCAGGAAATGCTGCTTGTCGTCCGGCATGCCGGCCTTGCGCATGCCGGCATTGTTGGGCACCCAGTACCAATAGGCCGCCTTGAACGAGGTTCCTCCCAAGGTCGCCGCCTTTTCCAGCACCATGACCTTGTTGCCGAGCCAGCGCGAGAACAGCGCCACCGGCAGCCCGGCCCCGCCGCCGCCGCAGACGACGATGTCGTACTCGGCGTCGAAAGTTTCGGCAGCCGCGGCTTCCGTGCTCGACAGCGTAATCGCCCCAAAGGTCGCGGCGACGCTACCGGCCCCGGCGACTTTGAGGAAGTCCCGACGCGAAGAATTCGAGGTTTCGTTTGAGCGTAGTTTCTTGACCATGACTCCTCCTTTGATTTTAGTAAACGTTGGCAACGAACTCATGCAACTCTTTATCCTTGCGCGCGCGTGATCGGCGCGTCGACCTGAAGCCTCCCGTCATCCGCTTTGGCATCAGTCGGCAGCAACAGCCGGCGCTGGACGGGGAAGAAATGAAGGCCGTACTCATGCGAGATCCATCCCCACAGTCCGCGCGGAAACCTGATCGTGACCACGATCGCCAGCACCCCCAGCCCGACCAGATACCAGGTGCCGTAGTCGGAGAAGAACTTGTTCAACAAATAGAACAGCACCACGCCAATGATCGGACCTTCTATCGTGCCGATGCCGCCGATCATGACGATGAAAATCGAGAACGCGGTCCAGTTCACGGTGAAGGCCGCGTCCGGGGAAATGCGCAGGTTGCCGAGAAAATACAAAGCACCCGCCAGTCCGGCACCGAAGGCAGAAACCAGATACACCCCGAGCTTGGTTGCGCGCACGTTCACGCCCTGGCTTTCGGATGCGACTTCGCTGTCGCGGATGGCGAGCAACGCCAGGCCCTGGCGCGAACGCAGGAACCAATACACGAGCGCAACGGATGCGAACGCGGACACCAGGCACAACCAGAAAGTCACTGAAACCCGCGTTGCCTTGTCGATGCCGCGCAGCGCGGTAAGACTCGTGCCGGAACCGCCGCCGACCGTGGAGACGTTGGCGATCGAGAGCCGGAACACTTCCGAGATCACCCAGGTGCCGATGGCGAAATAGCCGCCTTGCAGCCGGAACGCGACGACCGAAACCGGCAGGGCCACCAGCATGGTCAGCAGCGCGGCGATCGGCACGGCCACGAACGGACTGATACCGAAGAAATTGCCCATCACCAGCAGCGCATATCCGCCGAGCCCCAGAAATGCCTGCTGACCGATCGACACCATGCCCCCATAACCGGCCAGCAGATTCCACATCATCGCGAAGATCAGGTAACAGGCCATTTCATTGAACTCGCGCATCCATCCCGCATCCGCCCAGAACGGAAACGTCGCCAGGAACGCGGCGAGCACGAGCGCCACCACACCCCCTGCCCGGCTCGCCCTCGTCGCTCTTTCTACGGCGTAAGTCATTACGGCGACACCCAACGCAGAGACACGGAGAACGCCCCCCTCACCCCAACCCTCTCCCCCGCAATCGGTGGAGAGGGAGATAGAAGACCGGGCAACCATTTGTCGCGTTCCTGCATTTCAGCTCCTTCTCCGCTCCGGGGAGAAGCCGGGGGATGAGGTGGTTTTTCTCTGTGCCCTAAAAGGGTACTCCGACGTGCTATGCACGTAGGGTATCTGTGTCCTCTGTGTCCTCTGTGGCTCAGCATTGGGTTGAGGTATGCGTTGGGTGTAGTCATTGCGTCTTGGGAAATAGGCCGGAAGGACGGAAGAGGAGCATGGTGAGGAAAACGATGTGGCCGAGCCAGATACCCCAGCCGGGATCGAAGCGGAAGCCGATCGCCTGCGTCACGCCGAGGATGATGCCGCCCGCCAGCGTGCCGTAGAACGATCCCATGCCGCCGATGATCACCGCTTCGAATGCAAACAGCAGCAGCGCCGGGCCGTCCGAGGGCGAGACCGTCGTCTTCATGCCGTGCAACGTGCCGGCGAACACGATCAGCACAAAGGCGATGCCGGTCGCGAGAGCATAGACGTGGCGATAGTCGAGTCCCATCAATTCGGCGGCGTCGCGATCGTCGCTGACCGCGCGAAAGGCCCGCCCGAGCGCGGTATGGTCGAACAGCCATTGCATGGCAATGGCCATCGCCACGGCGATTGCAAATATGAGCAGCGGCAGCGTGCCGACCGCCAGTCCATCGGACAACGCAATGCTCGCGGTATTGAGCCCCGCCGACTCGATCGAACGCGGATCGGCGGTATAGATTTCCTGGAGCAGATTCTGGATCACGATGGCGAGGCCGAACGTGACCACCAGCGAAGGCAGCGGATCGCGGCCCAGCGTGCCGTTCAAGACAAAGCGCTGCAAGCCGTATCCCGCCGCGAACCCGACGGGCAGCAGCAGCCCCATGGCGATCCACGGCGCAGCGACCGGCGACACGCCGAGCACAGCCACGACCGATAACGCCGCAAAGGCGGCAAGGATGATGAAGTCGCCGTGCGCCGTATTTGTCAGCCGCATCACACCGAAGATCAGCGACTGCCCCATGGCGAACAGGGCGTACAGGCCGCCCAGTAGTATTCCCTGCACCAGGGTATTGAGATAGTCAGTCAAGATCCGTGAATGTCGTAGTTGGTGGCAACGAAATCAGAGGAAAGAGGAAAGAGAAAAGAGGAAAGGTAAAAACAGATTCGCTCTTCAGGCCGTCGTATCCTCTTTCCTCTTTCCTCTTTCCTCTTTCCTCTTTCCTCTTTCCTCTTTCCTCTTTCCTCTTTCCTCTTTCCCTACACGCCAAAATAGGCGTGCGATATCTGCTCCCTCGTCAGTTCCCTGCTGGCACCGCTGAGCGTCACCCGTCCTTCCTGCAAACAATAAAGCCGGCTCGACACCTTCTGTGCCACACCGACGTCCTGCTCGACGATGATCGCGGTCATGCCGTCGGAGCAGATGCGCGGCAACGCATCGTAGATTTCCTTTACGACGATCGGCGCGAGGCCCAGCGAGAGTTCGTCGCAAATGAGCAGCCTGGGATTGCTCATCAGCGCACGGCCGATGGCGGCCATTTGTTGCTGGCCCCCGGACAATGCCGTCGCGGCACTGCTGCGTCTTTCCTTCAGGATCGGGAACAACGCGCAGACCGTGTCGAGATTCCATGGACCGGCGCGCTTCGCGTAGGCGCCCATCAGCAAGTTCTCCTCGACCGACAGGCTGGGAAACAGGCGGCGGCCTTCGGGCACCATCGCGATGCCCCGCTGCACGATCCTGCCCNNNNGCGACGCCTCCGATCGGCTCGCCGTCGAATACGATTGTGTTCGCGCCCGCCTTCAGCAATCCGCAGACCGTTTTCAGGAATGTCGATTTGCCGGCGCCGTTGGCACCGATCATCGCGACGATTTCGCCTTGCTCAATTTCGAAATCAATCCCGAACAGCGCCTGAAAGTCGCCGTAGAACGATTCCAGCTTGTTTGTCCTCAGTAGCGCCATCATCGAACAAACAAGATGGAACCACGGAGGACACGGAGGAAACCCAAGAACGGAAAAACATAGGCGATATGAAAAACCGGTCTGGTGGCGGCATACACACTAGCGCAACGTAGACACTCGTATGCCTTCTTTGGTCCTGTTTTTCCTCTGTGTCCTCCGTGTCCTCCGTGGTTCACGATTTTCATGCTTCAAGTCCCATATAAACGCGCCGGACCTCGGGATCGTTCATCACATCCGATGGCGCACCTTCGGCGAGTTTCTGGCCGGAGTTGATGACGAACAAACGGTCGGCGACGGCGAGCAGCGCGTGCACCACGTGCTCGATCCAGATCATGGTCACGCCCTGGGCCTTGATGCGACGGATCTCTTCGATCAGTTCGGCGGCTTCGTGCTCGGTCAGGCCACCGGCGATTTCATCCAGCAGCAAGACCTTCGGCTGCGTCGCGAGCGCGCGCGCGAGTTCGAGGCGCTTGCGGTCGAGCAAGG
>WNFM01091449.1_pt3 | contig 41343 bp, 60 predicted proteins | sample 5400271 | NCBI WGS metagenome assembly WNFM01 (sample SAMN13153352, study PRJNA577476) | soil metagenome | isolation source: 60 cm saprolite on Douglas fir-dominated hillslope | place: USA:California | collected 2013-09-17
GATCCTTCGCACTGAAGGGGGAATAGCGCGGTACACGTCTGCTACTGGTGACTTGCTTGTCAAGTTGCGTATCGGCCAAGCAGGAGTGCCCCCGTGTACCGGCGTCCATTCAGGTAGGCCGATTCAATACTACTCGCCAGAGAAGACCAAGGTGCAACCGTGAAGCAACAGAAGACGGCTACTCCGAAACGGTTGAAGACACGCACGGCGATTCTCACGCCGTTGCAGGTCCGCGACGCAATCCTCGACTGGGCAGAGAAGAGCGGCTTCTTCCGTTCGCCTGACGAGGCCGCGGCGGCTCTGTTGACGTTGCGGGAGGATGGCTCTGCGTCGCTCAAGATAACGGTGCAGCCGTGAAGCACTCCCAGTCCGCAGTCCTCGCCTCGTCGCTTCCCATCGCCCGCCCGTTTCTCAAGTGGGTCGGCGGGAAGACCGCGCTCCTTCCAGAGATCCTTCCGTGTCGGTGCCGGCGCTGTGTTCTTCGCGCTCGCGGCCGAGGGGCGGTTCGAGCGGGCCGCCCTGGGCGATACGAACGACGAGCTCATGCACATGTACTCGTATCTCGCCGTCGATCCGGACGGCGCCATCGGCGAGCTCCAAAAGCACGTCTATGAAGAGAAACACTACTACGCCGTGCGGGCGCTCGATCCGAAGAAGCTCGACCCAGCGATGCGCACGGCCCGGTTCATCTATCTGAACAAGACGTGCTTCAACGGCCTGCACCGCGTGAACAAGCAAGGGAAGTTCAACGTGCCCTTCGGTCGCTACACGAACCCAATGATCTGTGACGAAGAGAACCTGCGGGCTGCGTCGGCGACGTTGAAAGGCGTGATCTTTGCTCCGCTCGATTTTCAGAACACTGTTCTTGCGGCAAAGCGCGGCGACGCCGTCTACTTCGACCCACCGTACATGCCCGTTTCGGCGACGTCGAACTTCACGGCGTACTCGGCGGGCGGGTTCGGCTCAGATGATCAGAGGCGTCTCCGAGACGTCGCCAAGTCGCTCGATGATCGCGGCGTCCACGTGCTGCTCTCGAACAGCGATACACCGTTCGTGCGCGAGCTCTACAAGGGTTTCAAGATCGAGGAAGTTCAGGCGCCCCGGCGTGTGAACTCGAAGGCGAGCAAGCGCGGGAACGTCGGAGAGCTTCTCATCTCGGGGAGGAACTCGTGAAGCTCATCGAGATCACTCCGTCCGAGTACCGCCGCGGTCCGGCGTTCGTCACGCGCGCTAGGGGTTGCGGGCTCGAGGATGTACGGATGCCCGTCTACGGTGTTTCCGCCGAAGCGCGCGGGCTCTCCGAGCTGAGGAAGTTGCTCGGCTTCGGCTTGCACGAAGCGGCGCGCAAGATCGGAATCAAGGCGATCGAACTGTCTTGCCTCGAGCGCGGACAGCTCGTGCCCGAGGGCGGGCGGAATGATTGGATGATGATGGCGGAAAGGTTGAGGACACCGTAACTCATGAGACAAATGCCGGCACCCAAGAAGCGGCGCGCTGGAAAGGGCGGGGCGTGATGGCGCTCGACATCGAGGAATTGGATCGGCTGGAAAAAGCGGCGACGCTGGGGCCGTGGCAGGCAACGCAACGTCCGCAAGGTCCTGACCCGTATTGGTGGACCATTGCCGACTTGTTGTCGGACGGCGGCAACAAGCTGTCATGGATGATCGAGGGGACCGCCGAGAACGTCGATGCTTACGGCACTGTTGAGAGTAACGCTCGACTCATTGCCGCCCTTCGCAACGCCGCCCCCGCCCTCATCGCCGCAGCGCATGAGAACGCGAGGCTACGGGATGTACTCACGAGAATCATAGCCATCTCGGCCGATAGGGAACGCTTCGTTCGTCTTGGTCCTCGCGGTTGGTTGGCTGCCGAAACGATAGCTATCGAAGCCCTCGCGACGGAGACCAAGCCGTGACGGACGAGGAACTGTTCGCAGTTCGCACCTGCGTAGCTCGCTGCATCATAGAGCACGGAGGCTCCAATGAGCTAGTCGAGAGCACGATGGCGCCTGTCACCTCCCTCCGCGCCGCCCTCGCCCAGCGCGACGAGGAGGTACGGCGGTTGCGGGAGGCGCTAGCGCCGTTTGCCGCATTCTCCGACAGTGCGCATGTCGACGACGGTTTCGTGTTCGAGTCGATGCTGCTGGAATTCATGAGCCACTACGACGCGACGGCGGCAGATTTCAAGCGAGCGGCCGCCGCGCTCGCAGAAGCAGAGCCCAAACCGTGAAACCCCTAACCCTCGAAGACTTGAACGCATCGGCGCCGGTGCTCGCCCGGGCCGTGTCGAACGTCGGTACGTACCAGGATCATCTTACCGCCATGTCAGAACTGAACTTGCTCCTCCGTCGGGGCGCGCAACATCAAGTTGCACCCGAGCCTAGGAAGAAAGAGCACGCGGTTGTTGTAGGTTCTTTCGTGACCTACTGGGATCCGAAGAAAGGCTCGCAGCAGGCTCACGTGCTTGAAGTACAGGCGGAAGGTCGGCTCAAGATCCGCTGTCATCAAACAGCGAAGCCTGACTACAACGTGGACAACGTTCCACACTCAGAAAAACCGAAGAAGAACCACTGGAGCTATCGATGAAAATTTTACTTGCGACACTCATGCTGGTCGGCTGCGGCGGCGAATCGTTTTCCGATAGCCTGTTCGATCCTGGGGCGGACGGCGCCCCCGGGGGCAGCGCCGGAACGGGTGGCGAGACGTCGACGGGGGGCGAGTCCCACGGGACCGGTGGGGCGGCTCAGGAGACGGGCGGGAGCCAAGCGACCGGCGGGGTGACTCCGACTGGCGGCACCGCTAGCACGGGCGGATCGGTCGCAACCGGCGGCGCGTTCGCGACCGGGGGCTCGTCGAGTTCAACGGGCGGCGCCCCGGGCACGGGCGGGGCGACGAGCACCGGAGGCGCCACCGGCACCGGTGGCTCGACGTGCACGCTCGTCACGCACAGCGACGGCTTCGGACAGACGTGGCAGGACTGCGCGCCGCTCGGCACCTATGACGTCACGGAAGCGCAGAAGGCGTGCCAGACGTGGTGCGCGGCCAACGGTGGTTGCGGTTGTACAGAGTCGGTTGGCCCCAATTCTTCTTGCCCCGACGCATACTGGATAGCTCCGAAGACGACAACCTCGAGTCTGGCTTGGGCCATTTCTTCCGGAACTGTAATGAGCGTTTCGAACACGCCCACTTGCACACCCATCGGTACCTGGAACTGAGCGGGATGAAAGTCAGCATCGGCACACCTTGTTACGGTCAGCTCGAGCCGCAATTCGTCGTTTCACTCATCGACACGATTTCGCTTCTTCGCGCCCGGGGACATCGTGCTTCCTGGGGATACTTGAGCAGCTCCCTGACGCACTGTGCGCGTAATTCGATCGCTGCCGTGCAACTTGAAGAAGGTTCAGACGTCTGCGTGCAGATAGATTCGGATCAGACGTGGGAGGCCGAGGATTTGCTCGAGGCAATCGAATTTGTAACCGTGAACCCTGAAGCCGTAGTCGGATTTCCTGTGCGGGCCCGGACTCCGATGGAAGAAGACGGCGTCATCGTGGAGTCTTCTCTGCCTGTTTCGGACAGTTTGTGGGTCTCGCCGCGTCTCCTTGCCGGGGAGCCGTTGCGCTCGATCTCGTTCATGGACGTGTCTTTCATCGAGGTCGCGAGCGTCGGCGGGCTACTGGTCTATTCTCGGTCGTGCCTCGAACAACTCAGCAAGGAGGCCGAGCTCGATGAGCTGGGCCGCCCGGCGCTCTTCGATTTGGGTCAGAAGATCAACGGCCGGCGCGTGGGTGAAGACGTCTATTTTTGCGAACGATGGCGCGCGGCGGGAGGCAATGTTTTCGTTCACTCAACCGCGGTTGTCGGGCACATCGGAAAGATCACGTATGTGGGCGATTTCAACGCGGAGGTACTCAATTTTTTGCCGTGATCCTCTACGAAGTTCACACGAGCACTGCCTGGCACGCGAAGTGTTCCGTGTTCGTCGTAGCGCTCGATGCGGCGCGGCTCGTGTCGGTACTTTATCCACGACGTGTGCTTTTCGTGTCGCGGCTCGACGGGCCTTTTCGGCACTGGCTCTGCACGTTCCGGAACGGTCGGGTCGTCGTGAGCTTCCTGAACACGCCGGAATTTAGCCAAGTGGAAGCGTAGAGTCACGTTACGCTTGGACCGTATCTACAAAAGCGATTACATTCCGAGAATCATGCAACTCACGATCGAATTCGATAGAGAAACGGACGGCAGGCACATCGCAGAAGTGCCGGAGTTGCCGGGTTGTCTCGCGTACGGTGAGACGCGAGCGGAAGCAGATGCTCATGTTCGCGCGTTGGCCTTCCATATTCTTGCCGATCAGGTCGAGCACGGTGAACGGGACGCGCGGGACATATGCGGCCTGACGTTCCCAAAAAGTGGAGAAATACCGCTTTTTTAGACGCTCCATCCTGTGGTAGCCTTCGGGCATGCTCGGCAACGTTCTCGTCGTCGCCCTGATCTTCGTCCTGGCGATTTTCGCGTCCTGTACGAACAGCGCGTGCCCGAATCCGATCCACGATGCGTGCTCGGAGAAAGCGGCGCAGATCGCGCCCGAGCTCGCGCAAGTCGCTGCGCAGCAGCACAAGACCGCGGCCGAGATGACGACCGAGTTCCTCGGCGTCTGCGAGGGGCAGCTTCAGCAGGATCTCGACCAGACGCTCCCGGCCATCTTGGCCATCGTTGATGCCGGAAAGGACAGCGCACCATGATGAAGGAAGTCTTCGCCCCTCACCTGAACCGCACCGTCAAGTTCGGCCGCCGACGTCCGCCTGCCGTCGGCCCGCACTTGAAACTGAAAAATTACCTCAAGGCATCGCTCCCGTCGGCGCCGGCGTCGTCGGACTACTCGTTGAAGGCGTCGGCGATCCTGAGCGACGTGATGGGGAACGATCAATACGGGGACTGCATTTTTGCGGCCGGTTACCACATCGTGGGAGTCGAGACGGCCAACGCCGGCACCGGATTCCACGCGACACGCGCGCAAGTGCTCGCCGATTACAGCGCCGTCACCGGGTTCAAGCCGAGCGATCCATCGACCGACAACGGAGGACAGGTTGCAGACGCTCTCAATTATTGGCAGGCCCACGGCTTCGCCAACGGGACGAAACTCCTCGGCTATCTTGCGGTCGACGCCACGAACGTTTCCGAGGTGCAGTCGGCCATGTGGCTCTTCGAGAACCTCGATTTCGGCATGGAGCTCCCGGACAAGTGGGTGTCGCCGTTCCCGAGCGGCAACGGATTCGTTTGGGACGTCGCTGGCGCCCCGGATCCGAACAACGGGCACTCGATCTGCGGGACGGGACACACCCCACTCGGCATCAAGATCGACACTTGGGGCCTGTTGGGCACGCTCACGTACGCGGCCATCGCCGAGTACGCGTCGCGCACGCACGGCGGCGAGCTCTGGGTGATGCTCACCCCGGATCAGTTGGCGAAAGGGCAGGCGAAAGCACCGAACGGCGTTCTCTGGTCCGATCTCATCCTCGATTTTGACGCGATCGGCGGGCATGTGCCGCTTCTCCGCTCCCCGCGCCGCCGCCAGCACCCGCGACGGGTGTCTCGCTCGCTCAGGCCGAAGCCGCCATGAAGGCCGCCTTCGCGCATCAGCCATGGCTCATCAGCTCCGGAGCTGCGTCGACGGTCGCCATGCGGGCGCTCGAGGGGCTCACGGGCTGGCCGAAGTAGTTCATGTGACCCATGACCACGACTTGCCTGTTACGGCACGTCTTGTTGTCGCTTCGTTGACGGAAAATGCCTCTGCTATTTCTCGCCAGTACATACCGTTGCGGCGCATTTCTCTGGCGCGTCGAACATCCGCCGCTTTCAGTTTCGCACAGAAATGGCTCTCTCCGCGAGGAGGTTTCGCGCGATTGCGGGCAAACATGTCCCCGGTATTTTGCTTTGCCGTCCCCGCATATAAATGTTTCGGATTCACGCAGTTTCGCACGTCGCAATGGTGGAGCACGAGTAATCCGTCAGGGATCGCTCCATGTGCAAGACGATACGAGTACCGGTGGGCGTACTCGTTGTCTCCAGGAATTGTGCTCTGCCCAAAATCCCCGTAGCCGTCCGGTCTTACGTATCCGCGCCACAACCAACACGTCGGAGTTTTCTCAACCTTCGCCCAAAACCGAATTTCCGGAGGGATTGGTTTGTAATCGCGAGCGAAGTTTACACACGATCTTGAACAGAACTTGCCGCCTTTGCCGCGGGCAACCACGGACGTCGGGAGTTCGAATTTTTTCCCGCAATGCTCGCATTTGCATTGGGTTACTTTCGTTTCGTAGGTCCGTCTGATTCTTTTGGAGGCCGCCATGATGACAACTATCGGTTACGGTGTAGACTTATCACATTGGAACGATGTGAACAAGGTCCCGTGGGACTCGTTCCCGGGCATCGTCGACTTCGTAATCTGTCGCGCGGCTTATGGTTCCGGACTACGCGACCGAGCCGTCGTTGAGCACATGCGCCGAGCGAGGCAGGTCGTACCAAAGGTGGGCTTGTATCATTTCTTCAGGCCAAGTCAGGACTGGAGCGCCCAGTGGGACCTTCTCCGCGAAGTCGCCGACGCCGTCCAGCTCACCGACGGCGACATCGTGCCGGCGCTCGACATCGAGCTCGATCCGTTCCCCGTTCCGACGCCCGTCAGTCCCGAGTGGGAGCCCGCATGTCGCGAGTTCGTCGAGAAAATCTCCGAGGTGTACGGCGACGCCATGGTCTACATCACGCAGCGCGAGTTCGGCATGCTCGGGAAGCCGGCGTGGGTCTTGCGGCAGCCGCTCTGGGTCGCGCACTACACGGCCGCGGCGGCCCCCGCGAGTCCAGGCGGCATCATCCCGACGATCTGGCAGCACCGCGTCGGCCCCTTCGATCCGAAGGCCCCCGGCGGGTACGACAAAGTCCATCCAGACTTCGACCAGGACCGGCTCATCCTACCGTTGCCGATCATCGGGCAGCCGGAGCCCGAGCTTCTCTCGAACGGCGAGCGCGCCCGAATCATGGGGCTCATCGCGGAGACCGAGAGCGAAGAGATCCAGGATGACACGACCTAGCGCAGCGTGCGCCACTCTTGAAGGCCGAGCGGCGTCGCTGTACCATCCGAGACCATGCTCCAGATAGGTCTCGATTTCGCACCCGGCACGACCGACGATTGCAAGAAGCTCGTTCGAAATCTTTCGCCGGACGATCTCTTCAATGCTTACCGGCTCGGGAGGCACTCGTACAACACGGGCGATCTCGTGGTCGTCGTAGATAACGAGGACCAAGAAAGCTTCCAGGCGTGGCCGCGTTCCGAGTACGTGAAGCGCGCCGTGCATAGCGAAGCCTTCACGATCGCGAGGCAGTCCGCGCATCAGGTGATGCTCCTCCCGGCGGAGTCGGACGCCTTCTGGCTCGTCGTCGAGGTGCGCCAGCTCCGGATCCCGGTCATGTGCGTGCTCCACGCCGTGCGGAATAAGAAGGTCGACGACACGCTGATTTCCGTGAATTGACGGCCTCCGAGGCTCCGGGTAAGCTCGAAGCCGATGTCGAACGCGAAAACCGGGTTCTGGGCTGGACTAGGCGCTCTCGTTGGAGGCGCCGCGGGGGCCGCAGCGGGGTATTACGCGGAGCAGTTCCGTCCGCGCACCCGTTACGCCATGACGCGCGGACGGGGATCGAACATCGAGGACGCGATGGTCATCGGGGGCGCGGCCGGCGCCGTCGTCGGCGCGTTCATCGGAGGGACGGCGGCCGGCGAGGATCCGCCACCGCCTCAGCTTACGCGCTAGCGCGGCGCGTAGCGGTGTAATGGAAAGCTTTACAAGATCACGGGATTGCGTGGTGGTGAGGTCTCGGTGATAACATGGGGGGCCGGAGCTCTTCCGGTCGCCGATGCCACACAGCAAAAAACCCGAGGCCGACATCCAAGAAGCCGAAATGGCCTACTACTCGGCCGTTTCGAGCGCGGAGCTGCAACGCACCGTTTGGCAACTCGAGGAGGAACGTAAGGAGGTGAACCGCAAGTTGAACGCGATTTACGCCGTTTTGGCCGCTAGGGACGTGAAGGCCGCCGAACGGCGCAAGATCCTCGAAGAGACCGGTCAGCTCCCTCCTGACGAGCAAAAGAAGAAGAAATGAGCGCGATCCCAGACATCCCGGCGGCGCTCGCGGTGCCCTGCGTCCTCGCAATGGGCACCGTGATCGGCGTTCTCTGGAAGCAGCTCAGCACCGTGAAGAAGGAAGAGCGGGACGCGTGTAAGGAGCAGGCTGCTGTGACGAAGGCGGCTCACGACGCTCAGGTCGCCTCGCTGAACACCACCGTCGACGCCATCATTGGCGAGCGCGACGATTTCAAGGACCGTTGGGTGAAGTCCATCCAGTACGGGGCGGACACGCTCGCGTTCATGCCGAGGCGACCTAACGAAGCGCCGATGGAGAGCCTACCTCCACCTCCGTACGAGGAGCGCGATGACGCGCGTCTCGTACGAGAGCAGATTCAAGGCGAGGTGCTCACTCGCCGCAAGATGGAATTCGAGTCGAGCCGCTCGATGGGCAAGGTAGTAATGCCCCAGACGCTCATGAAGGGGACACGCAACCCCGTCCTAATCACCGCCGTGCAGCGGTTTCTTCGGGATCGGCAAAACCTCTATCACGGACACGCGCACGGCGAGTACGACGAATCAACCGAGCAGGCCGTGCGCGATTTCCAGGACAGGTCCGGGATCCAGGGCGACGGAACTATTGCTCAACGGACTTGGGGGGCGCTTCTTCAGGCAGGATTTCAGATGCCTCAAGGATATCGTCCCAAGATGCCGTCGCGTCCGCACTGAAAGGTCCAACAAAATGCTGCAGAACATCACGAACATCATCGGCGGAATCGTCCTGACTGCGACGGGCGTGCACGCGCTCGCGCTCGCCGTCGGGCAAGCGTGGCACCCTGCGCTCAAGGTGGCCGAAGCGAGCGGCATCGTAGCCGTCGATCTTCAGCAAGTCATGCAGTGGCTCGGGGTGAAAACCTGATGCTCACGTCAATCATCACGGCCATCGTCCTAGCGGCGCTCGCGCTCTGGGTTCTGACGCAGTTTCCCAAAATCGATCCGACACTCGTGAAAATCGTTCGAGTCATCGTGATCGTTGTCACGGTGCTCTACGTGTTGCAGTTCTTCGGTGGCCCTCGTCTGATGCGATAGTCACGCGGCCTGGTGCTTCGGGTGATAGTAGACGAGGAGCGCGCCGCCCACGACGACGGCGGTAACCACGGCCGCGACGCCCAGCCAGCGAGTCGTTTTCGGGATCTGTTTCGCGGCCTCGGTGAGTCCTTCGGCCGTGGCTTGCGTCACGTTTGCGGCCAGCATGATCGTCTCGCCGATGCCGTAGCCGGCGATCTGAAGGATCCCCTTCGTCGTAATGTAAGCCCCCTCGATACGAGCGATGATCTCTTGCTGCGTACCGAAGGAAGGGACGTCGGGGAGCTGGATGTCGATGCCCCAGATTTTCGCGACCTTGAGAAGATCGTCCTTGTACGTGCTGCCGACTCGCGTGACGACGTCCTGGTGCCACTTGAGCATCACGTCCGCACCGGCGAGGATCTCCGCGCTCGATTTCCCGGCCCACGCGTTCCATTGCGTGATAATGCCGAGCGGGTTGGTGTCGCTCGAGTACATGCGCGTCAAGGCGAGCGCCGCGCAGAACGATTGCAGCGAGGGATTCGAGCTCAGGTTTTGGATTTGCGTAGCGTCGAAGATCCCCGTCGGGCACTGCTTCGTGGCATCGACGTTCTCGAAGAGGCCGTTCAGGTATCGCCAGAGGTCTCGGTGCGCGAGGATGAACGGTTGCCACTCCTGGCGGTACGCGAGAAGGTCTCCGACGTCGCCGAGTCCGGTGCCACCGAATCCGACGACACGTCGGTTCCCGAGGAAGATGGTTTCGTTCATCGGCGTTTCTTTCTTTTTCGAACCGAGCGCACGACCTCGTCGAGGACCCATCCGGTTACTGCGCTCACGACGCTCGTCGCGAACATGGCGCCCCAGGGTGACGCCGCCACGGCCACCGGTGCCACGACCGGATCACCAAAGCCCACGGCCGGGACGCCGTGGCGCGAAATCACCCGCGCCCCCACAGCGTGGCGCCGATCCCGACCACGAGGCTCGCCACGGTTCCGCCCACGGGCAAGTAGACGTTTGCGGCCCTGAAACAACCCTGCACGAGGTTCCCCTGCGCGTTGCGGCTCCAGGCGTTCGGCTCGACTCGGATGAGCGTCGTGACGCCAGGCAGCGGAAAGCTCTCCGTGGTCCCGAGGGGGATGCTCGTGTCGGCGACCAAAGCCTGGGCGCGTTTGGCCAAAGCGTCGGGGATGGGCCCGTCGGGATCGCCCCACGCTTTCCACCCGTCCGGGGTCGGCGCGAGCGGGCATTGCGCTGCGATGTCGGGGCCGACGCCGAATTGCGTCATCTCGGGAGGAGTCTACACCGGGACACCTTGACACGTCGAGGCGCCAGGGAGAGTATACGGGCGTCACGCGCCGGTAGAACGCCCGTATGCCGAGATTCTCACGAAAAGCGACCGAAGAGGAGGCGAAATCGCTTCCGATGAAAACGAAGTGCTTGAATCTCAGGATGACCGAGGAGCAATACCGCGCGGTCGAGCAACGCGCGAATCGTCGCGGGGTGCAGGTGAGCTACTGGATGCGGCACATTTTGCTGCAAGTGACACAGGCCCCGCTCAACAAGCAGTTCGTGCGCGTCCAAGAACCAAGCGGAGAAACAGCTTGATGATGAATCCGAAAAAATCGATGGGCCTCGAAGTGTCGGGCGATCAGAAAGTGCCTGTCCGAGCACGCGACTGGGATGCAATGAAGCGCGCGGTTTGGAGGAGCCGGACGGGGTTCGAGATCATAGAGCGAGAGATCGCCGTGATTCTCGACCGTTGCGCGCACCTGGATGGATGCCCCGGCGCGAGCGACGAAACCGCGCCCTGTCTCGGCGGACTCAGGATGTGGAACGGAAGGAATGTGGATGGGAGCAACGACAGCGGAGGCGAAATCGGGTGTCCGGATCGCGAAATCCGGGCGAGCGCTCTCGTTGTCTTGAATGTCGCGCGGCAGCACATGCCCGTCACCGCGAGAAGGCCTGCCGACGCGCCGTACTTCTACGCAAATCGAGCTCGCGCGGTTGCGAAGTCCGATTTCAGACACACATACGGAGCCGACTCTCCCGCCCGCCGCACCCTAAGGAGGATTTTCCATGAGACTCGAACCCGTCAACAAGTGGGTCACCGGACGCGCCGCTGTCTCTCCGATGCGAAGTACCATCATCAAAGCCGATGCCGCGAAGGGCGTCACCCGCTTCTATCTGATCGAAGAGGCCAGCAAAGAAGCCGTGGACGCCGGGTACAAGACGGGCGATCTCGTAGTCGCGAAGCACGCGTTCGACATGTTCTTCGAGGGCGGCGTCACCCACCGGGTCACGTTCTCGATCGACGAAATCATCTGCCGCGTGTACGACGTACGGCTCGAGGATCTTCTCGACGTGTACGGCAAACCCTTCGTCGTTCCCAGCGGTAACGGAGCGCCGTCGCACGAGCCCGACGTTCTTGGGGCGCCAGCCTGATGTACGGCAACCCGATGCTCCGTAAGCGGGACTGCGGGTGCCGCGAGACACCGGCGCGCTCCCGGCGCATGCGAAAGATCGCCGAGCGAGTTGCCCCGCGTCCGGTGCGCGGGGACATCGAACCGGTCACGGTGAGCGGCGGGCAAGGCTCGAAGTGCAAACCGTTCATCAAGATCGAAAAAGACGCCGAAGCGTTCGCAGCATGCAACGCGCTCGCCGACGAGATAGGGGAGCTGAACGACCCGAAGAAGATGGTCCTCTTGATCGAAGAGATTTGCGGTGACGAGGTCAACGAGGTCTTCGGCATCGTGATGCTCGATCTGCATTGCCGCTTCAAGGGCAACGCCGAGACGGGGCGCGGCGAGCCGACGTCTGTGATGGCGCCGATTGGCCCAACGTTCCAGGTCGCCGTTGCTAACGGCGCGCATACGATTTGCCTCTATCATGTCCACCCCTCCGGCGTCGAAGCTCAGCCGAGCAAAGCGGATGAAGAGACGACGAAAGCGTTCGTCGAAGCGGGCGATGTCCTCGGGATACCGGTGATCGATCACATCATCCTCGGAGGAGATTCGAGGAATCGCTCGTACTACTCATTTTTGGAGGACCAAGCCCTATGAACGAACTCGAACCCCCGATGATCACCCGTGTCGTCACGGACCCACTACTGCCTGACCACGGAGATCAGCCGTGCGTCTGGGTGTTCGCTTCACCTCACCCGCTCGACGCGACGTCGAAGATCATCAAGATGTACCTGGAGAGAGGGTACATCATCGTCTACTACGCGGCGCCGGACGGCAAAGGCGGCACGATGTGTCTTCGAAATTTCATTCCGATGGATCGGGTGCGGCTCTTCGAAGAGAAAATGCAACCTGACGTCTTCAAAGAGGAGATCGAGAACTCAGACAACGGCATCGCGAGCTGCACGCTTCGAAACGAAGACGATACCCGAGTTTCCTGCGTCGGTTCCTATGAACGGTCCAGCCGCGGCGTCCTGATGGCCAAACGAAAACCGATGGATAGCGTCCCGCTCGAAGATGAGGCCGACATCATCAAGGAGGTGGGAGCGGAGCTCGACGAAGAAACCGGCGAGCTGGTGGCCGACATAGAAAGTGTTCGAAAGATTGGTGCCATCGATGTCGAGAGCGTTCGCGACAACCGACGCGACAGAGAAATCGCTCAGAGGAAGAAGAACGGGGAGAGGGTAGCGTTCAACACACGCGATCCGATCCCCATCTACAACAGCCTTCTCCGCAGCAAATGGGCCCCAGGGGGCCTCGACATCGAAGTCAAGCGACTGACCGGACCCTCTGCGTTCAATGTGATCACCAGCCGCCCTCGAAACGGTACGGAGCTTTACGAGAGACTCAAAGAACTCCACGGCCCGAGTCCGGAGTACGAGTACGAGGTCAAATTTCTCGACATAGGTATCCACAAATACGCCGGCACCGGGCGCATCGTGATGCCCGACGCTCGACCTTCTCAAGGACAGCAACCCATGGCCTACCCTCCGCAAGGATACCAGCCTCCGCTTCAGCAGTCGGCCCAATCAGTCTCGGCGGCTCCTGCGAACATGGTCGAGCAGTTCGGGCAAATGCTCGATATGGTGCAACGCTGGCAGCGGTCACAGCAGCAACCGACCCCGCAGATGTCGACTCCAGCGTCTTCCAACGTGGTCGAACAGTTCGGCCAGATGTTGGAGATGATGCAGAGGACGATGGGCGGACAGCCGCAACCCGTACCGCAGCAAGCGCCTCCCCCTCCGCCACAACCTGCGGCGACCGGTATGAGCGAAATGATGCAGATGTTCGAAGGCTTTCTGAAGATGCAAGAGAGAATGCAAGCTCTTGCGCCCAGAGGACCTCGCCAACCTCAGTACGATTCGAATCAAGGACCGTTCAGCAGGAATGTGGAGGGGAGCAGCCCATCCTACGGTGGCCCGCAGGGCCCAGGAGGTTACGGACGCCAACCGGAGCCGCCGCAACGACAGAAGACGGCGAGCGAACTACTGAGGGAATCGATCACCATGGTGAGATCGGCCGCGGAAGCGGTGCGTGAGTTCGAAGGGATCTTGCCGAGCGCGGCGAGCCGTGAGCCTGACGAAGAGCCCGACGAGGAGAGACCGCATATCGTCGAGAAGGTGGGCGACGTCCAAGTTTTCCGCAAGAGGGAGGACGGAAACGTCGATCCGTGGGCCACCGGCCTCGCGAACTTCCCGAACGCCATGAAGTGGGTCGGCGAGCAATACGACAAGATCCAAAAGAACGCTGAACGGCAACGACATCAGGCGCAGCGCCCAAACCTTCCGCCGGGGTACGTCGAAGTGATGCCCGGGCAGCCCATCAACGTGCCGCCCGGATACGTCGCGGTCCCTGTAAGCGAACAGGAGGTGCAAGCCGTGATCACACCGCCGCCATCGCCGCAACAAGAGCTCCCGCCGCCTCCCGAACAGGTTCCGCCGCCGATTCAGGAAGAACTCCCCGCGGTTCGTGGATGGGGCGTGCCGCACGTTCCAGAGTGAGCATGCGCTACCGAATCTATGTGACCATCGCGGTGGACGCGGACAACGATCTCGAGGCCCGCGAGTGTGCCTCGAAGCTCAAAGAGCTGCTCCGTGATCCGACGGTGAAAATGGCGGTAGCGATCAAGGGAATTCGACTATTCGCAGACGTGCAACCGGTGGTGCATCAACCACAACGGGAGTTCTGAACATGGCGTACTCGACCACTATCGGCTGCGATTTGTGCGATGCCGTAGGACTGCAAAACGATCCGAATTTTCACCTCGTTGAAGGTCTTATTGATAAGTACAGTGATGCGTCGATCTCGATAGACGCGCTCGTGTGCACCAGATGCCTAGAGCCATTTATGACTTTCTGCCGTGAGCTGAGAGAGAAAGACAAAAGAGCGCTCAACGAACTTCTCGACTCAAGAGTTCAGAAAGCGTTGACGCGATGAACGACAAACCAAAACTGAACTGGAACGTGGTCAAGGAGTTCGAGGAGAACGGAATCCTCGTCGAGGTCTCCGCGAGCGACGCCACCCGCACGAGGTACACCGTCCGCATCGGCCGACGAGGCGAGCGCGGCTCCATCCCGTTCCTGCCGCTCTACACCATCGGTCAAGGCAAGGTGAGCGTCGTCTCCGTCGTCGAAACCGTGTCGAAGCTCCTCCTGCAAGCCGAAAAGTTCGTCGAGGAGCAGGCGCAAGTGCAGGAAGACGCGTACCTCTCGGAACGAATCGAGCGGGAATCGCGCCAGGTCGAGCGTGAGGGTAAGAAGAGGCGGGGACCGCAGTACAAGGGCGCGCGGACCTGATCGAAAATAGTTGTTGACAGTACGGTTGCCGATGGCTATACGTTAGAAACCGTGCAAAAACGAGATCGAGTCCTGACGCTCAGGTTGAACAACGAGGAATATCGTCGTTTCGAAGGTGTAGCCGAAGACAGGGGATTGAACGTCAGCGACACGATCCGTGCTCTCATGCGAGAGGAAGAGAAGAAGCAAGGTACCGCTTTCCTTCGTGATTACGAGGCCGCAAAAGCGAAAGTGGCGAAAAAGGCAGGGAAGTGATGGCCCGAAAACCCGCCGCTCAGACCAACGCCAAGCCGAAAATGCTCGTGCGTGCGCTCCGCGCCGAAATCGGAAGATCTGTCGGCGAGATGACGTGGGACGATCTCGGACGCGACCTCAGGCGTCTCCGTGCTGTTGCCCACCGGGCCATCAACGCCGCCGCGACGGCCTGTGAGGTCGCGCGTGTCTGTGGCTGGGACGTCGCAACCGAGACGGTCGCCTACCGCGCGACGCAGTGGGAGCTCGCCGGGTTCTACGCCTGGGCGAAGGAACACAAGGATCCGAGCGTGCGGGCGCTCGCCGAGATAGAGCCCGGTGGAGGGCTCACATCCGGTTGGGCCTCGGCCGGGTACCAGGCGTGGCAAAAATGGCAGAAGGGTGGGCGCACCACATCGCTCCCGACAGCCAAGCAAGGCGCGCCCATCGAACTCCGCAAGCAAGAGGTCGAAATCCGCACGGACGGGCCGAGCGTCATCCTCGATTTGCGCATTGCCGCCAAATCGCGCGCCCGCCACGTCATGACGATTCGCCCCTCGAAGGGCGGACATTGGGCGCGCCTTCGTGAGATCGCCGAGGGCAAGGTGCAACACGGCTCGGTCAAGATCGTGTACTCGCCGAGCGCGCGCCGAAAGGACGGCAAGCGCGGCAAGTGGTACGCCCTCGTCTCCTACTCGATGCCGATGCCGGCGAAGGCGGCGCCCGAGTCCGGAGGCGCCCTCGTCGTGCACCGCGGTCAGCGGAACTTCCTGACGCTCATGTCGAGCTCGGGCGGCCTCGTCAAGTACGTGGACGGGTACAACATGCGAAACCGCTGGAGGCAGCTCGAGGTGCGAAGCCGCGACGCGAAGAACGGTCTCGATGGCGCCGGCAGCGGGGCGCGAGGGCACGGCCGAAAGCGTCGATACCGCTCGCACGAGATCATCGGGGACAAGATCCACCGCTGCAAGCAGACGTTCTGCCAGCAACGCGCCATGGACGTCATCCGCCGCGCCAAAGCACTCGGGGCGACGGCGATTGTCATCGAGGATTACGGCGGGATTGAGCCGCACGCAGAGCGCGGCGTACGCCGATTCCTGGACCGCTTCCCGATGTACATGCTCAAGCAAGCACTAGCGAGCGCGAGCGAACGTGAAGGCATCGCCCTCGAAGAAGTGCCCGCGGAGTATATCTCCTCGACATGTCCGGCGTGCGACGCGCAGAACACCGGATACCATCACGTCTCGAGGAACATGTTCCACTGCGGTGAGTGCGGCTTCGACCGCGGCGCCGATTGGGTGGCCGCTTACCACATGCTCCAGCGGTACATGGGACCGAGACCAAACGTCCCGCGCGACAATCTCAAGAAGGAGATGAAGATGGCGAAACGCCTGGAGGCGATCGCGGCAGAGTGAAAATGAATCACGTCATCGAGTGGATCTGTGAAGACAAACGGGCGCGCTCCAGCGCCCTAAGGCGAGGCCAAGAGCGCTCGCCAGCCGGCCGGGCCATTGCTGTGCCTCGGGCAGCCCGGAAAAACCGGATACGTGGCAACTCCACATTCCGCTTCACAGATCCTCTCGATGACGTGATTCGCGAGCGGTTCGGCGCCTCTCAAATGCCGGGGACCGCTCGTAGGGCAGAAATCACGCTGCGGATACGCCGTCGCTCGTGTGTGGTGATCGGTGACGGTGGACGAGATCAGGAAAGCGCTCGCAAAGAGTCGTACAAGAGTTCGGAATCTTTCGCCTCTGATGAGGCGGGTCGGAATCAGGAACGGAAGGAATGTGGAATGGAGCGTAGAGAGCCGCCGCCTGCTCGCTGCTGATTGCCCGTCGGAATCAGGAACGGAAGGAATGTGGAATGGAGCGGAGCCAATATCGGAACGTGGGGCGCCTTCCTCGAGGTCGGAATCAGGAACGGAAGGAATGTGGAATGGAGCGTAGGTCCTGCTCGTGAGCACTGCTGCGAGCGCCTGTCGGAATCAGGAACGGAAGGAATGTGGAATGGAGCCCCGGAAGAGAAGGTCTCGCCGAGCGGCTTGGTCGCAACGAGATCGGAGAAGGAATGTGGAGTGGAGCGAGGTACCCGGAAATAAGATCCGCGTCGCGACGGATCGGAGAAGAGGAATGTGGAATGGAGCTTTCAGCGGCCACCCGGATGGCCATGTCGCCGTGAGTCGGAACGCGAGACGAAAGGAATGTGGAGTGGGAGCATGCAGAACAAGATGCACTTCGAAGCAGAAGGAATGTGGAGTGGAGTTCCCAGTAGTCCCAGTATCTTTTGGTCGCAACGGATCAGAGAAGGAATGTGGAGTGGAGCACCGTGAGCAGGCTCTCTCGAGCGTCTGATCGCCGAATGACGGAATGAAAGACAGAAGGAATGTGGAGTGGAGCCGATCCTGCGCGCTTGGTAAGCCATACAGCGAAAAATAGCCGATCCGGCAGGTGATCTGGACGACCTGCAGGAAGCGCGCCTAGACTAAGGGCGTGCGCCTCTACGAAGTCCAGGCCGGCGATTCCCCGGGATCTATTGCCGCGGCGCACGCGGGCTGTCCAAAATGCTCCCGAGACCTGATCGCCGCGAATCCGCACAAGCCGATCCGACGATTTCCGAACGGCTACGTCACCTTCCAAGAACTCCGCATCGACGAGAAGCTCAACCTCCCTGACAAGTGGTGGTCGAAAGAATTCGACGAGCTCCCGTCCTCGTACTTCGCCGCGCTCCCGAATCCTGATGGCGTGACGGGCGTCGGGGCAACGTACACAGAGCTCGGACCGCTCGATCCCGTAGTGCTCGCTCCGGACACGGCCGACGCGCCTCTTCCGGCGACCTTGACCACCGCGGCGCAAGGGGCCGCCGCGGCCATCGCTGCAGATCCGAACTACTGCGCGTCGGTTGCTCGCGTCGGGAGCGTGGTCAACACAGCCGTGCACAACTTCAAGACGTCCTGGAACGCCACACAGAGCCCGCTCGTCCCGATCAACACCGGAAATTACGAAACGCAGACCGCTGACGCGCTCCGGTTCGTGCTCGGGACGTCTCCCGCCGCGTGTCCGACGCGCGCGTACGTGCCGGCGCCGCACGCACCCCCACCTGTACTCGTCGCTGCGCAAGAGCAACCAGGGCTAAGTACCGGGGCCATAGCGGGCATCGCTCTCGTCGGTGCGGGCGTGCTAGGCACAGTGATCTACTTGGTGACGCGATGATCGAAAAACCCGTCGAAAACGTGCACACCGATGCGCGGCCACATCCCGCCGGCAACAAGGGCGCACGCCTCTCCTTGAAGGAGGTCGCCGAGCGTTCATGGAAGGCTCGCATGAGCCCACGCCTTCGCGCCTGGGTCACGCAGCAATGCGACAAGGCCGGCGTGTCACGCGGAGGACGACGCGAGAAGGCCGCGGCTATTCTCGCCGCATTCAGAAAGAAAGTTCCGTACGTCGCCGATCCCGTGATGGGCGAGTTCATGGAGACGCCCGATCAGACGCTTTGCCTCGATGAGGGCGGGCTCTGCTTCATCGGAACCGATTGCGATGGCGCCGCCATCACGCTCGCTGCCGCGGTGATGTCGATCGGCATCGACGCCATGATTGTAGGTTGCTCGTATAAAGATCCGATCGACACTCCGACGCACGTGTACATGGCGTTCGAAGACGATCTCAAAAGTTGGGTGCGCATGGACGGTACGACCAAGCACATGGTCGGACACGTTGCTCCGCATCTACGTGAGTTTTGGATCGAACCCGGAGCGGAAGCGAAATCGCGAGGAGAGGGGGACTTCGTCGGCATGAGCGGTCCGCACGGGGCTCTCGCGCGGCCCGCGTTTGCGTTCGAAATACGCTATCCGAACATACGCTAGTAGAGCGCTAGTGTATCGAGTGTAGAGCGCGGGGTGGTTCGTTCGAAAAATTCGAACGCCGAGATCACGCCAGAAGATGCCATTTCGCGACGCTCACAAGACGTAAGTCGCCGAATGTGTTGACCCAAAGTTTCTCTGTTGAAAGACTTTGGACGTACTGGCGACATGGGTCTTTATGACGATCGTTTGGCGGACCTCAGCGAATCTCGACGTAACCGTCGTGTCGCTCAGCGTAGACATCCGATGCTGCGTCGACAACCCAGCGCATCAACCCCCGTCACACCCGGTCGCGGTGTCCGCGACGTAGTTCCCCGCGAACCAGGAGCCAAGAAAATGCCGAAAGCAAGGAAGAAGCATCGCCGTTCCAAGAAGGCAGCTCGCAAGAGCCCACGACGTCGGCGCAAGGTGCACGCGGTGGCGGCGCCCAGGCGGCGTCGTCGGAAGGTTCGCGCGGCGGTTGCTGCTCCTCGGCGTCGGCGTCGGCGCATGCGCGCGACTGCCGTAGCGGCACCCAAGCGTCGGCGTCGTCGGCGCAAGGTGCATGCGGGGCGCGGAAACTCCGCCGGACACCGCAAGGCGGCTCTGAAAGCGCGTCGTCGACGGGTGTACGAGGATACGGCAGTAGCAACGCCACGTCGTCGACGCCGTCGGCACATGCGCGCGACATCCGTCGCGGCACCGCGTCGCCGTCGTCGCATGCACGCCTCTCGTGGCGGCGGCATGGGGATCACGGACTTCCTGGTCGCACTCGGCTCTGGAGGGCTCGGTTTTCTCGCTGCCGATGGCGTTGACCGCTTCCTGGCGACCTACAACCCTTCGTCGACAGACCCGCTGCCGACGGACAAGTTCACGTCCAACGGCTCGGGCACCATGGCGAACGCGCTGAACGTCGCCTCGCGTCCGGGTTGGAAACGAGGAGCTGCAGCCGCAGGTATGGTCGTCGTTCCAGCAGGCGCGGCGTACTTCCTCAAGAACCGAACGGCGAAGACAGTAGCCGAAGGCGTGCTGATCGGTACGGCGATCTCCGGTCTCAAGATGCTGGTCAACAGCTTCGTGATGCCGATGTTGATCGGCAAGGACACGTCGAACGCGGCGCTTCAAAAGAGCATCGTCGTTCGCATGTTCCCGGCCGAATCCGCAGCGTTCATCAACAAGGCGAACGTGCCGAGCACAGCGGGCGCGCTCTCGGGAGCGAAGGACGTCGGTCCATTCGCGCTCCAGGGTGACTCGCCGTACGACTCGGCTGCGGACGCGCTCCGACGCGGTGTCGGCGGCGATTCACCGTACGACTCGGCTGCGGACGCGCTCCGACGCGGTGTCGGCGGCGATTCACCGTACGACTCGGCCGCTCAGGCTCTCCGCAATCAGGCGGGCATGAGCGCTTCGCCAACAGCCTCGGCCGGGGTCCCGTACACACCTGGCGTTCCTCCAGGAGCCGGACCGGGTCCACAAGCGAACAAAGCGGATCCCGATTGCGGCTGCATGAACGCCAGCAATCCCTTCCTCGGTTTCATCGGTGGAACTGAAGAGGCGACCGCGTAACCTCAAATCACGTGACACTCCCGCCCCGGTAGGCCGCAAGAGCCCCGGGGTTGGGGTGTCGAAAGAGACCGCCCGCATCTGTTCAGGAAACGGTGGGCAATAGGAGAAGAGCAAATGGCCAAAGCACAAAACAGTCCCGTCAGGTCGTCGTCAAGATTCGAGCGCGAGAACCGGCGCGTGCCGTTCGGTCTCGGAGAATCTCCCGGAACGCTCGAGGCAGCGAATCAGTGCCTAAAGTGCAGCTTCGGCAACGTGCCGGTGATCGAGGAAGTGGTCTGGACCATCCCGCTCCCGCTCACGACCGAGGAAGCGCTTTCAACGTTCGGTGACACGATCAATCTGCTCTCGGGCAGCTCGAGCGTGCCCGGAGTAGCGTCGATCGACTCGACGTTCCTCATCAACGGCATCCTTCAGACGGACATCCTCACGCGTGGCATCGGCGTCCACGTGTTCCATGAGCCCATGAGTTTCTCGACGATCGGCAACGCCTTCGTGGCTCCGGCGACGATGACGGCTCCGCCTCCTTCACCGGACGTGTTCACGGTCAACGATGTCCATTTCGGTGCGCTCGGCGACGCGTTCGCCGGCAATTCACCGACGAGCCCGGCTCCTGTCCCGGCCGTGTTCGAATGGGGTGGGCCGGCGTGGCGCGCGGGCTGGAACTTCATCAACGCCTACCAGTTCCAGTGGAAGACGTCGCAGCGTGAACTCGTGCTGAACGAGCTTGCGGCGGACGTCTCCTACTTCGGCTCCTTCGCGGACGCCGAAGCAGCCGGAACGAGCGAGGTCCCCATCATCGAATTCGTCGCGACGGCGAACGCGCTCTACCGGGCAAAAGGATCGGCCACGATCTTCGTGCCGGTTTCGTTCCGGCGCGTGGGCAGCATCAGCACCTCAGTGGCCCCCGTCACCATCACCGGCAACACCGGCATCTTCCACCCGACGCGCGACTTCGATCTCGCGCCGGTCACCTGGGGTGGACTCCGGTGGCAGGGCTACGGCTGCCGCGGTCAGATGTACCGGCCCATCGAAAGCCCGTGCTTCATCGAGCGCGGCATCCCGGTGGGAATGTTCTTCCAGGTGCAGGACGCGGTACACCAGGCGGGGATGCTCGAGGCTCTCACCATCGACAACGAGCCCCTCGGCACCAACGTCCAAGTGGACAACAACCTATCGTGCGACACGAACTTCTCGTTCGGCACGGCGGACAACACCACGATGCTGGAACAAACGCTCGATGCGGTTCCGGCGCTCGCCTCACAATCGGTCAACATCTGCCGCCAGATTTTCAAGGGCGGCGTCCTGAAGCTCGGGATCAAGCTCAAGGGCTACGAGATGCCCGGCGGTTGGAAGGCGTACTGCTCCGCCAACATGCCGCAGATCATGTCGCAGACGGCTGCGGGCTGATCCACACGATCTGAGAGAAGAAAAGCCACAGGCGGCGCGGGCTAGAACAGCGCCGCGCCGCCTGTTCCGTTTTTAGGAGATTTTGACATGGCACCTCACGACGAACAGATTCGAAATCTTGCTTTGTACGCCCCGAAGCTTGCTTATGGGCTGATGGTTGGCGTCCCCCGGGTGCCGTTCGTAGTCGACATCCCGATTCAGTTCTCGTCCAGCACGATCAATGCGCCACCAGTGGTGCAATCGTTCGACAACAACTTAACGCAGGACACGTGCATTGAACGGATCAGCTTCAATCTGTTCCAACAGAATTCATTCCCTGGCAGTCCGTTTTCCAGCCTCTATTTCAATCAACTCAAGCAGAGTGGACAGACTGGCGTCGGCGTGCAGATGCAAGTCTTCGGCGGACCGAAGTACGTCATCTCTGACAACTTCACTGATCTCGGCAATCTCGCCGACGTGTTCGCGACGACGTGGCCAAATGGATGGATTTTGTTCAAGCAGAGCAACGTGAAAATTTCAGCGATACTCACGCAAACGCCCGTGAGCGTGCCGTTCAACATCCTGATCACGTTCCTAGGTTGGCAGCTCCTCGAGAAGGCAGTAGATTCGCTTTCTGACGCCGATGCGCGCGCTCGTCTGCGCAAGCTAGGCATAGAATCTCCAGAACTCGCCGTCCTCTTGAATCCATGATCCCTGTGCGCTTCACCATCTACTGTCACACCAACCGCGTAAACGGAAAACGTTACGTCGGTCAGACGGTGTATTCGATGGAAAAGCGATGGGGGGACCATGTTGCCCTGGCTAAGTCAGGTAACAGACATCATCAAGCGCTGGATAACGCCATTCGCAAGTACGGTGCCGACGTATTTGATCACCAAATTTTAGAGGTTGTCTCGACACAAGAATCGGCTGACTCGATCGAATCTCGTTGGATAGAACAACTGAACTGTCGATCTCCGAACGGATACAATTTACAGTCTGGTGGCGGACGTCATAGCCATCACGACGACAGTAAGAAACTGATCAGTCAAGCGGCACGTGTCCAGCAACAAAAAATGACCGCTGAAGAGCGGAAAACAGCCGCAATTCCGCGCATCAAAGGCTTACGTGCTTGGTGGAAGTCCTTGTCTGAAGAAGAGTATACCGCCCTTAAGCGCACGCGCGCTGATACATCACGTGCCCGATGGGGAAGAATGACCGCTGAAGAACGCGCTATTCAGCAAGGGAAAAGGAAAACCGTCTCTCCTGAAAAACTCAGCAATGCCGCACTTAAATGTTGGAACACTCGTCGGACTAGGTACGGCCAAAATGGCGGCGTCAAAAGCTCCGATGAATACAGCGAACACGCTAGAATGGGTTGGGCTTCTATGTCGCCAGAAGCCCGTGCCGAACGTGTGCGGAAAATAAAAGAAGGCCGCCGTTTAGCACGCGAAGCGAAAAACGCCCGAGTGATCCGAATCAACTTTCTCTCACCTGCAATCCAATGACCACCGACAACGTGATCCGTCTCCGAAGCCACCCCGACGGGGCATCGGAAGGATTGCGTTCGTCGCTCTGTAGCGGCCGTTACGAACTCGTCACCAACGGCCCGAACCCCGAGTTCGGATTCATCGAGAGTGATCCGTACGGGACGAACGCGTACACCGGGCTCGTCGTGCCAACGACCCCGAGCTCGGCGATCAACGACGCGCGTTATCTCTTCCTACTCGCTAGGTCTCGATTCGGCGACGGTGAACGAAGTCCGGAAAAACACGGCGTGCGCCTCGTCGGCATTCGGCAGTACGCCGAACTCGTCGCGCGGATCCCATCCAGGACCGCGCCGCTCTCGAGCGATAGCGGCCCCCCGGAGGGGAGCACGGTCACGCTTCGCAAGGAGATCGTCTCCCCGCTTTGGCATCCACCGGACGGAAACATCTCCTGGCATGTGATGGTCATCCCGCGAACCACCAGGGACACGAGGAATCCCGCGAACACGGACGGGTTCATCTACCAGGACTCGCTCTCCCCCGCGCTCCTCTATCAAACGACGGCGCCGTATACGCCTCCGAATGGTGGAAGGCCCTGGGGAACCCCCCTCGGTGCAAGCCTCGGCAACATCCACGAGCTTCGGTACCCGTGGCGCACGCAGTACAACGAATTTTCGCTCGACATCCCGCTCCCGGTACCGTGCGACGTCGCGCTCTTCGCAAGCGTGCGGCAGAACGATCCCGATCTCAATCCAACCATCGCCACCGACTGCTCGACGTTCCTCGCTCTCTCGGAGGAAGACCGGTTCCTCGTCGGGTTCAGCACGTTCGCGCAGTACGGCGTCATCGCCGGCTCACTCGTCTTCGATCAGAACCTTGGGAGCGACGTGCCATGACCACTCCAGCTCAAGCTTCCGGACATCCGAACTTCGTCACAGATCATCCCGTGCAAGGACCGACGGACGAAGGAATGCGCGCGGCAGACTGCTGGTGGGCTCAACACGTACTTCCGAAAAACCCTCCGTGCGTCGACTGCAACAAAGGATCACCCATGACAGGATTTATCGGTGAACAAATCGCGCTCGGAGGCCGCCGTGCCCGTGGATTCTCCCTTGCAGCGGCCAGCGACCCCGCCATCTGGATCACGCTTTCGTACAATCAGCAGAAATGGGTGAGCGACACGCTCGCCAAGCTGAACGATCTGATCATCAAGACGACCGGCACACGGTGCGCAAGTTGGAGCGCGGCGATCACCGATTCGACCCGGTGCTTCCAGAACTGGTTCAACGCGTCCTACAAGGGCGCGACCGCGATGACGAGTTCGAGCGGATCCCCGATCGTGCTCCGCACCGACGGTGTGCTCGATCAGGACACGCTGAACGCGCTCATCACGGTCGCAGGGATGAACCCGAAGGATTTTCCGACGCCGTACCCCGGAACGGCAATCCAAAAGAAGGGGCTTTCGACCGGCGCCATGGTCGGAATCGCCACAGCGGGGGTCGTCGTTATCGGCGGCGTCGCCTACGTCGTCATGCACAAGAAATCTCAAAGGAGACGCTGAAATCATGTTGTACACCGTCAAAGAAGGTGATTCGCCCGCGACAATCGCCAGAACGTACGGCGTCTCGATGGACGCGCTCCTTCGCGCTAACCCACTCAAACCGACGACGTTCGTCGCGGGGACACGCACCTGGGTATCGATCCTCCCTCGCGAGACCATCAACGTGCCTGTCGCCGGCATGGTGGGCGCCACGGTGCAGGACGCCATCAACGCAATCATCGCGCTCACCCAAGCGGGCAGTCCGTGCGATGCGGCATTCGTTTCCATCGTCTGCGACATCCAGCGCGCGCTCGGTGTGACGGTCGACGGGAAGTACGGCAGCGGCACCGCCGCGGCAGCCAAGGCCGTGTACCCGGCCGCTCCCGGAGCCTGCAGTCCTCGCCCGGCGTGGTGGGCCCCCGTCGGACAGAGCAACTGCACGACTGCTACGGCCCCCGCACCGACGGTAGCCCCCACGGTGACGCCATCGACGGCGCTCGCGCCCGCGGCGGTTCTGGTCCTGGCGACAATCGATCCCTGCGCCCAGGCGAACGTCCTTCTCATATGCGCCGCCCAGAAAGCGCTCGGGGTCACCGCGGACGGCAAATACGGCTCGGGCACCTCGACCGCGGCCAGCAAGTACCTTGGCTCGAGCACCCCGCCCGCGTGTAGCCCGCGCCCGGCGTGGTGGGCGCCGGTCGGACAATCGAATTGCGGCGGCGCAGCGCCAACGCCTGCACCGACGACGTCACCCATTCCTACGAGCGGCACCGCTCCGGTGGCTGTGCAGGCGCTCAGTGGGATCAATCCGTGCGATAAGACGAACGTCCTCCTCGTGTGCGCCGCTCAGAAGGCGCTCGGGGTCGGAGTCGACGGGAAATACGGAACGGCCACGGCATCGGCTGCTCAGCGCCTCGTTTCGTCAGCCCCCGCGGCCTGTAGCCCCCGTCCCACATGGTGGGCCCCAGTCGGGCAGAGCAATTGCCCCTCGGCGGCTCAGGCAGCGGCCGCCGCGACCCAGGCGGCGCAAACCGCCCAAGCAGCGGCAACGGCGGTGCAGACGGCCACATCTCCGGCAGCAGCGACCCAGGCAGCGCAAACGGCCGTTGCGGCGGCGCAGGCCGCGACAGCCGCGGCGGCAGCGGCACCCTCAAATCAGCAAGCCGCGGCCGCAGCTCAGGCCGCACAGACAGCCGCTCAGCAAGCGGCAGCGGCGGCGGGCATCCCGGGGCCGTCGGCGACCTCAACGACCACGATCACGGCGCCTGCGAAGAAGCCCCTCAGCACCGGCGCCATCGTTGCCGGCGCGGTCGGCGTCGCGGCACTCGTTGGTATCGCGGCGCTCGCGATGAGCAAGAAGGGGGCACGCGGCCGCAGAGGTGCGCGCGGGAAGACCACTCACCGCAAGACGTCTCATAAGAAGAGGAAGAAGTAACCGAACCATGGGCGAATTCAGAATCGGTCGAAAGCACGCGCAACACTCTTACCCGAACGCGCGCTTCACCGGCCTCATCGGGCCGTTCGCACGGAACTACGCGACAGGTCCCGTCAGTCCCGGTCAAACCATAGCCACGACTCCTGGAGCGCAAGTGGTGTGGAATTTCGTCGCCGTCGGTGTTCCTGGCGCCAACGTGCCGATCACCCCCCTAAACACCGGATACCTCCGCATCACCGGCATACTGACGATCGCGAATCCTGGAGATCCTGCGGTCGTGCAAGTGCAGGTTCAAATCGGAGGAGTCTCGTTACCGATCCCGTTCGAAGAAGTGGTCACAATTGCCAACGCACAGACCGTCGTGATCCCCATCTTTGCCGAGACGACGCCTACGAACACTCCGGTCGGCACGACGAAGAACATCGAAATTCTGTTGACCTCGAGCTTGACCGGCCCCGTCCTGATCCCGGAGTCATCGCTCCTCGACGTTCAAGAAGTTCAAGTTCCGACCGGATGATCCCATGCCGAAAGTGATCCATCAAGAGACGCTCATGTGTGGCTACAAGCGCTGCTGTCCGACAGTAACGATACTCGACGATGGCAGCATCACGCTCTCCGATGACGACGTCGAGAACGGATCATTCGGCACGATCAAGATCCGTCCCGAGGCCGCGAGCCGTCTCGCTGTCATGCTCGAGAAATTCAAGAAGGAGTAATCCATGCCCTCAGTTCTCGGTCACGGACGGTACGCACGTTGGGTTTACCCACAGAGCCCCGGCGCCGCTGGTGGCGGGCAGGCGGTAGTCGCGCCGCTCTCACGCCAGCGATTCATCGACGGTGATACGACACAGCTCGGGCTCGACGGATCGGTCGCGAACCCGTTCCAGACCATCGCCCAGTTCATGACGTCGAGAACGAACGCATCGACCCCCGACGCGACCGCGAATTACGTCGGATGGGTCATGCCGGCGCTCGCCGGGTACGTGGAGAACGTCAGCTTTCCGCCCTACGTTTCGACGGAGCTACGAGCCGATTCGGTCTCGTTCACCGCCGGCACGTTCATCACCGGCAACGTGACGTGGAACAACACGGGACCGCAGCCCAATGCTGCTGCCGTCTCAGTCGTCTCCATGCACAACATATCCGTGAGCGGTACCTTCACGGTCACGGACGACGCGGGAGCGCCTCCGTCGATAGTGCTCTTCGGTGGAGACGAGGTCGGAGAAGAGGGCGTACAGATTCAAGGACTGTTCGACTCTTCTGGCGCCACTAACAACCTACAGACAGCGATTTTCACAAATGCTTTGCTGGCCGGCGGTATCACAACCGCCACAGGTCTCACAATAGTGGTTCTAGCCGACAGTATATGCTTCGGAAGTATCACCGCCAAGATTCTCGAAGCCCAAGACTCCGAATTCAGCACGACTTCGATCACTTGCAGCTCATTTGCGGAATTCTTAGGTAGTCAATGGCAGACCGCTACGGTTCTCGATTGTCCTAACACGGTATTCGACAGCACATCGTGGCATAGCTTCCTCGGTGCTGGCGGCACCCGCGCCGTCGGTACGGTCGTGCTCGTCGAAGGCGGCTACAGCGGCGCCGGAGTCGAAGGCGCCAATCTACTATCGGACGGAAGCACCACCGGAGTCTCACTCAACGGCACCGGAGCGAGCGTCGGATACTCCGGAGAGCATTCCGGAAACCACTACCAGATCGTCGGGCTCAGTATGGCCGGCGGAGCCGTAGTCCTTCAAACAGGCGGCGGGGAAAAGCCAGGAGACACGATCCTCATTACGAAACCGGACTTCGCCGCACAAGCGTACGCCGTCAAGAACAACGCCGCCGTCACCATCGCCACGATCCCGACCCTCGCGCAAGGCTTCGTGCTTGCCCGATTCAACGGCAGCGACTGGGTCTTCGAGGAAGGCGGGTCACTACTGGCTTGATCTGGATAGCGCTCATCGGCCTGACGCTCATCCTCGTACGCGGCACGATCTTCGCGCCGCTTCAGAGGCTCTGGCCCTCGCTGTTCCAGTGCAGCCAGTGCACCGGTGCGTGGGTGGGCATCGCAGCAGGCGCGAGCGGCATCGTCCAAAACGGGCACGGTCGCGCGCTCGACGCAATCATCGCGGGCGCCGCGACGAGCTTCTTGTCGTTGCTCTCTGATGCCGTACTTCTGAAGTTGCTCGGCGATCCGAGCGAAGGAAAATCCACATGAGACGCAAGTTGAAGAATTTGAAGAACAAGTCGGGGCACTCCGAGAACGGCGCGCCTCGGCAACTCCTCGACGAAGCGTGCTACCGAGAACACCTGAACTCCGTCAACGTCTTCGCCAACACCGGCACGGACTCGCCGCACTACGACTCCGAGTACAGCGGATGGTCCAACGGCTCGAGGCCTAGAGATCAAGCGATCTCCCTGCGGTCAGTAAAACCGCTCAACCCAAGGATCGGATAAATGGGCCACATCATCAATCGCGGACGATACGGACGAGAGACCTACCCGAGCGGCACGCCGCCGAACTTCGGGATCCCTAACGAGATCGTTCGTGAATATTTCGCAATCGGCTCCGATACGACTCCGGGAGCCACGTTCTCTCCTTTCCCGTGGTCAGCAAGTAACTCAGCTCTTGCGCCCACAAACCCGCCAGCGATAACGCCGGAAGCTTACAACTTCATAATTCCTGTTCCTCCGTGCGCTCTCGATACGGCTGCGCTCATCACCGTCTCAGCCACCGGAGGAGGCGCGATTACAGGAGATCCCATACCGATACAGTGGCGAGGAATCTTTGGAAACAACCCCGTCATAGCGATCCCGGCTCCCGCCATCGGGGCTTCGCAACAGTTCATCGACGTCAATACCTTGGGCGCACTTCCAGCAGGTACGATCACCATCACGAACTTCGATTTCAGTGGTGTCGTCGTTCCACTGGGCGGCGCCACAATTTTCCCAGACCTTGCCATGCCGGAAAACCTAGTAGTCCCGGTAAACTCGGCTTTTCTTTGCTTCTTCGCGTTCGGTATCGACTGGAACCCCGCACTCATCAACGCGCCGTTCGGTCCGTGAACCATGCCGTACTTCATCGGACGCCGCGGGGAGACGTACCCCGAGCCAAAACCCCCGGCGACCCAGCAACTCGTCATCCGGCAAGGCACCGACGCGCCCGTCTCCGGACTCGACGTCGCCCCCGCACCGTTCTTCCCGAGAGACGGATCAGCGAACCCACTCCGGGTCACGTTCCCGGCTTTCACGGCCGGAGACGTGCTCGAGGTCGAGGCGTGGCTCTCGGGGGGAGGGGTCACGACCTCCACCTCGCTTGCAGACATGCAGATCGCCGTCTCGATAGACGGCGGTACGACGTTCTACGCGGCGCTTCCAGGCGAGGCCGCCGCTAGAGTCGTCGTCGACGCTTCCAACGGCGCTTTCTCACTTTCCGCGTATTGGAACTGCCTCCTCACAGATCCGATGCCGGTCTTTTCGTCGTCTGGATCTCCGCCGTCTGTGCTCCATCCAATAACGGCGCCACCGATCGTACAGCTCCGGAACCTCTCGAATTACACGATCAGCGTTGCGGGCGCCGGCCCACAAGGGCTTGGCCAGATTGGCGAACTCTGGCTTCTCGCGCGCGAGCTCAACCCGGCGCTCGTCTTCCAAGGACCGCAAGGGATCCTGGTCACCATCCCGCCCACCTGAGGGACCCATGGCGCTCGCTGGTCTTTGCGGAGACGATCACACGGTACTAGTCGACGGCGCCGACACGACGCCGGATTTTCTTGCAGCAAAGCTCGTTGCGGGTCCCGGGATCAGCCTCGTCATCCTGAACCCGGGTGGCGACGAGCAGATCGAGATCATCGATCTCGGGGTTGGCGCGACCCCGCACGACGAGCAGTTCAGCCCGGCCAATGGCCAGACTGTCTTCACGCTCGCCGCTACGCCGCTGGTCCCGTCGACGGTGGGTTTCTACGTGAACGGCGTGAAGTACCAGTTCACCAAGGATTTCACGGTGCTCGCGAACGTCGTCACCTGGCTCAACACCGATTTCACCATGGCCGTAGGAGACAACGTGGACGTGGCCTACGTGACGTAACCCCATGGCCCTCATCCAACCAAAGCAGATCAATCCAGGACCAGCCGGCGGCGATCTTGGAGGGTCGTACCCGAATCCCACTGTCGTTGCGATCGAAGAGACGGGTGACCCGCAAAGGCTCGCAATCGGCGTGATCCCCGTCAACACTGTGTTGGCTAGAGTGGGCACGACTGTCGTCGGTGTTGCTCCGACGTTCCCGCCAGCGGGAGCGGCAAGCGGCGATCTCGGAGGAACGTACCCGAGTCCAACAGTCGTCGCAATTGAGGAAACTAGCGGCCCGCAGCGGCTGACGATCGGCGCTATTCCTGCTGGGACGGTGCTAACCCGATCGGGTACGTCGATCGTTGGTGTCGCAGCAACGTTTCCACCATCGGGAGCGGCCGGTGGTGATCTTGGGGGGACATACCCAAATCCCACGGTCGTCGCGATTGAAGAGACCGGGGGCCCACAGCGGCTTGCTATCGGTGCAATCCCGGCGGGAACCGTCCTGTCACGATCAGGGACAAGCGTCATCGGCATTGCGGCGGTGTTCCCGACGAGCAGCACGTGGGCCGTCGTACTCGTCAACGGGAATACGAGCGGCGGAACGAACCCGACGCTTACGACCGGAGATTCATTACGCGGCACGGCTACCGGATCAGTCGCCGCAGCCGCGGTCTCTCTCGATGCCGGCATCGCGAGCGTTCAAGGAGGCACTGCAACAACTCTTGCAGGCGCAGGTGGCGGCGTCGCAATCGCTGCAGGTAACGCGAACGCGGCTGGGAATGGCACCGGCGGAGCTGTAACTGTCACGAGCGGATCCGGTGGCGCCACGGGCGTCGCTTCCCCTGTAACGATCACTGGCGGCGCCGGCGGATCTACGAGCGGGGATGCTGCCGGTGTTTCGCTGCAGGGCGGAACTCCAGTCGACGGCAACGGCGGAGCTATCACGTTCACGGCATCGGCCGGAGTTGGGACCAACCGCACGGGCGGCGCTATCACAGGGACGGCCGGCAACGCGACGGGCTCCGGTACTGGCGGCACGGTCTCATTCACTTCTGGCTCGGGAGGTGTCACCGGCATCGCGGGTGACATGCTCCTTAACGCTGGATCGGGCGGAACGACGAGCGGCGTCGGTGGCAACTTAACACTCACCGCTGGGGCGTCCGTACTTTCCTCCGCTGGAGGCGTCGCCTCACTGTTCGGCGGTACTGGTGGCACAACGGGCGTCGGTGGGAACACCATCGTACGCGGAGGGCCTGGAGGAACCACCAGCGGCAACGGCGGCAACGTGTTTTTGCAAGGAGGTGTTCCAGTCGATGGCAACGGCGGTCCTGCCACCGTCTCCGGCGCAGCCGGCGTCGGCACGAACAGGAGCGGCGGCAACGTGTCTGTTCAAGCTGGTACTGCGACCGGCTCTGGTGCCGCCGGCATAATCAGCATCATCGCCGGGGCCGGTGGGACGACAACCGCTGGTGGCCAGGCAAGCATGACGGCAGGCACCGGCGGCTCCACGAGCGGTGACGGAGGCACGGCGACCGTTCAGGGCGGAGTGCCAATCGACGGCAACGGCGGCGGCGTCAACATCACTGGTCGGACCGGTGCGACGATCACTGCGACTAACCGAAACGACCGCAGGGGCCGGTGGTGCAACCGGTGTAGCCGGTGATGCGACCATAACGGCAGGCCCCGGCGGTTCCACGAGTGGCAACGGCGGCCTTACGACCCTTCGTGGCGGAGCTCCAACGGACGGCAACGGCGGCGGCGTCAACGTGACCGGACGCAACGCCGCAACGACGACAGCGACAAACCGCAACGGCGGAACCGTCGCATGTTTAGCCGGCAACGCGACAGTTGCAGGTGCCGGAGGAAATTTCACGGCCACCGCCGGTTCGGGTGGCGCCACCGGCACGGCTGGCACGATCACGATCACCGGTGGTCCTGGTGGTTCGACGAGCGGCGATGGCGGCCTAGTGCAGATTCAAGGTGGCTCAGCGACGGACGGTAACGGTGGCATCAATGGTCGCAACGGCGTTGGGACTAACAGGAACGGTGGCGCCGCGACCAGCACTGGCGGAAACGCCACTGGTTCCGGTTCAGGAGGCAACACCAATCTGACGGCAGGCACCGGAGGTGTGACGGGTACGGCCGGCACCATCACCATCTCCGGCGGCGCGGGGGGTAGCACTTCTGGCAACGGCGGACTGGTGACGATCCAGGGCGGATCGGCGACGGACGGCAACGGAGGGGGCGTCACGATCGCAGGGCGTAACGGCGTCGGTACTAACCGCAACGGAGGGACAACAACCATTACCTCCGGCAGTGCGACCGGCTCAGGCACCGCCGCGGATATTCTGCTCACTGCGGGCGCAGGCGGAGCAACAGGCGGCCCCGGCACCGTCGACTTGTTGGGCGGCGCCGGTGGGACGACGAGCGGCAACGGCGGTCTCGTAAGGCTCCGCGGCGGCGTTCCGATCGACGGCAACGGTGGCAACGTCACGATCATCGCTAGGGACGCTGCAACGACGACGGCGGCTAGTAGAGCCGGAGGAACGATCACGATGACCGCCGGAGCCGCGACAGTGGCCCACTACAGGCACCGCTGGCACCGTCACGATCACAACTGGGGCCGGTGGAACCACGAGCGGAGACGGTGGCGCACTCACTCTGCAATGCGGCACCACGAGCGACGGCATCGGCGGAGCCATTGTGATCAACGGTGGTAACTCGTCGACGAGCACTTCGACGAATCGCGCTGGCGGGGCGACAACAATCACGGCCGGGGGCGCGGCTCTGGGTGGTCAGGGCGGCCGAGCAGCCATGTTCGGTGGAACCGGCGGCACCACAGGCACCGGCGGGAACGTTCTTATCGTCGCTGGTGCCGGCGGCTCGACGAGCGGCACCGGCGGCATTCTTACCGTCAGGGGTGGTGCCGGAAATGGTTCCGGAGATGGCGGCTCGGCAAATCTTACCGGCGGTGCGGCCACAGGCACGAACCAGACCGGAGGGATTGCGGCCGTTACAGGAGGGGCTGGAATAGGGAACCAATCAGGCGGTGCAGCGAATGTTATTGCGGGCGCCTCGGGAGCTACCGGCAACGGCGCCAGTGCAACCGTTCAAGGCGGCGCGGGAGGCGCAACGAGTGGCGCTGGTGGCAACGTCGCGATCAATGGCGGAACGCCTACGGACGGTGTTGGCGGTTCGATTGTTATCACCGCTCGCGCGGCAGCAACAACGACAGCGACCTCACGTGCTGGCGGATCCGTCATCTTGCAGGCGGGCGCCGCGGTGTCCGGAGGTGCGGATGGTCTCGTGCAGATCAAGGACAGCGCGGGCGCAGTGAAGGTCGGATACAATGCGACGGGCGTCGGATGGTTCGCCGCGACCCCCGTCGCGCGCCCCGCGGCCTACACCGTGACGAACCCGGTATCGAACCGCACGTTTGATACGACAATCGTTACCGCACAACAACTTGCTCAGGTTCTCGGGACACTCATCGCGGACTTCAAGGCGTACGGGCTCTTGCAGTAGCTCAGGCGCCAATTCGCAGCCGTTCGAGAACGCGCCGAAAATTCTTCCGGAGCTTGTCGTCGAACTCGACGAATGTGCCGTTCACGTAGACGCCGCCGTCGGAGGGCTCCATGGAAATCATGGACGAATCGGACGAATCTCCCTGTGACCTGATAGTCACATGTCCGATTTCTGGATCGATCGGGTTTTCCGGCATCGCGACGTTGGCCGTCGGGGGATAGAGAGCATCGAGAGCGCGCGTGGTCCATTCCCGAAGCGCGCCGACGATGAGTCTCGGAGCAGTCTCCGGGACACCGCGCACGAGGAACTTGCCATCACCGCAGAGCCTGAGCGCTTCCGTGCCAGGGGTTCCATCGAGCGCCTTACCGTCGGTGAACACGACGTCGCCGGTACCGACGCCAGCCGTCGGTGTGCACTCTATCGTCAACGTATCCATCGGGAGCCCCGTCACTCTTTCCTCTCTTCGCGAGCCTGCTTCGCCTTCTCCGGATGCTCGGTCGGCGCCGTCGTGATGGCGCGCATGAACGGAACCGTGGCCATCGCGCCCACGGGGTTGTATGTCGTCCCTTTCTCAGTCGCGCGCTTCAGCAGGAGCCAATCGTCTTCGTCAAGCTCCAGCACGTCGCCGGGTTTCAGGTCGGCAATCTTGGCAATGATCGTCTGCTGAGAAACGACCATGGCCATGGTCCAATGCACCGTGTTCGGATCCTTCGGAGTATCCGAGACGAACGCGGGATCGATGACCCGAAAACGGATGAACTGCACGTGCGTGTGCATAGCGGGCGAACCGTCCGACGGGTCGCGCGCTGGCGTTCCGTCGAGATTCATCTTTTCTTGACCTGTCGCCGCACTGCGCGGCTAGAGGCGACCTGGGAGACGATAGTATCGAGGGTCTTGCCATCGAGAACCTTGTGTTTCATCCGATGATCGTTCGCGCGAGAACGTCGGTCACGGCTTTCATCGCTCCGACGATCGCCCAAGTCGCCTTGGCCGGCGGCTTGCTCGAAAACACGAACTCGGCGCCGGTGTGGTCGGGCTTCACCGCGACGACGACGAACTCCATGATCTCACCGGCCTCGACCTTCTTCACGAAGTCCTTGAGGAGAGCAACCGACTGGTTGTCGGGCTTCTTGCCGCCAGTGATGAGCTGGAAGATGTTGCCGGAGCTGTCGGTGGTCGTAACCGATGGCTGCGCGTACTTCGCCTTGAGCGCGTCGTACTGCTTCTGTTCCTCAGGAGTCAGATCCATCTGGTTTTCCTTTCTTCGACGCTTGGTCGCAAACGAAACGGATCCAGGTCGAGAGCGTCCAGCCCTCGCGGGCTGCGGCCAGCATCCATCGCGACTTTCGCTCGCTATCGACGGATAAGACGAAGCGCGGCGAGACGTGGGTATCTTTTCGTCTTTTTACCAAGCGTCGGCTAGGCTAGCCGAAGGATATCCCCGTGTCAAAACATTCGCGCGCTTCAAGCCGTAGTCGAGTAGAATCGTTAGACAAATGGGCTACCTCTCCGGTCTAGGTCGACGCGCGCGCGAGACGTATCCGGAGTCCCGCTTCGTCACCCCGATCGTTCCTACGGCCCCCACCGTCTTCTTCTCGCAGACAACGGGCGTCACGACGACCATCAGCCAGGTAGGGGAACTCATGCCGATCGTAGACAGCGGAGCCCCGCTCGGGTTCGACGTTCCGGCCATGCCCGGGCTTCACCTCCTGCTCACGTACACCGGAGCTCTCGCGCAGCCCAATAGCGGGCAAGGAGATTTCGGGTTTTTGTGGCCCGTGATCGACGGGGTGCCCGACGCTCGACAACTGCAAACGCTCGTCGGAGGCGGCAACGGACCTCATCCGATCTGTGGGCAATACCTGATCCCGCTCACCTCCGGCGTGTTGCAAGTGCGCACGTTTTGGCGGTGCCGCCTGTTTGCACCAGACGGTCTCGAGCTCGATCCCAACGACGCCGACAACCCGTCGGGGATCTTCCTCTCGGGGTTGGTGGTGACGTGAAACGTTCCCACTGGAAAGCCGTCGCCGTGGGCGGCGCCGTCGTCGGCACGGCCGGAGTGATCGCTATTCTCGCTGGCCGTCGCTCGGCTAAAGCACCGGGCCCCGTGGCGCTCATCGGAGACTCGTACGCGGTTGGACTAGGACCGGAGCTCGCGAAGCTCCTACCCGGCTTCCGGTACGAAGGGCACGTTGGAATGTCGACGCTCGGATGGCTTTCGTGCAACGCGTGCGGGAACTGGCTTCCGACGTTCGCACCCGACGTCGTACTCGTCTCGCTCGGCGTGAACGACGGTACAGCGCCGATCTCTTCGAACTACCAGAGCGTTGTCCAGAGGCTCCACGGCATCGGCGCGCGCGTCGTGTGGATCGAACCACCCGCAGCCGTAAACGCCCCGTCAGCTAGAGCTGTCATCGAATCACTCGGTGTGCAGATCATGCCGGCGCAGGTGCTCCCCATGGCGTCGGACCAGCTTCACCCGACTGGAGCAGGCTATCAAATATGGGCGCAAGAAATCGCGCAAGTGGTAGCCACATGACCTGTTTCACAATCTACCTCCACCGTAACCGTATCAATGGTAAATCCTACGTCGGACAAACAAAAAAGACGATAGAAGAGCGTTGGAAAGAGCACCTGAAATGCGCCAAAGGAACGCGTGTGATCAAAAACGCGCGCGGATTCACTGGTGCAATACGGAAGTACGGTGCAGCGTCGTTTGAACATCGCGCCGTACGAATACGAAACATTAGACTAGGACAGAGAGCAAGACGAGAACGAATGGCGGAGGGATCTTGACAGCTTTAGATTGGCCGTACTTCGGTCAAGCTCTCTGGAAGATATCGGACGAACTCGGGATCAAACCCGAGTGGGTACTGCCAACCTTGTATCTAGAGTCGAAGTTCGATCCGAGCGCCATCAATACGTACGGGTGCGCAGGTCTTTCGCAGTTTTGCGCGAGCGCGTACAGCCACTACGTGAACGTCCCCGTAGAGCAGTACCGCGCGTGGCCCGCGAGCGCGCAACTCTCGGGGCCGATCTTCGCCTACTGGCGCGACGCGCAGGCGTACGGCCCGATCCGATCGGCCGCGCAGCTCATGATCGCGCAACTCGGACAGAACCTCTTGCCGCTCGCGTCGTCACCCGACAGCGTCATCTTCCAATCGCCCGATCTCGCGTACACGCGGAACAAAAGTTTCGATCTCGATCAGAAGGGCTACGTCACTGTCCAGGACATCGCGAACACGATGGCCGCGTACGCGCAGAAGCCCGCGGTCGTCGAAGCTATCTCGATGGCCTACTCGACGCCCATTCGCGTCCCGCAACGCCGCGGCGGTTGGTTCGCCACCACTGTTGGCGTGCTCGCCCTCGCCGCCGCGGCCGGATACGGCGCCCACGCAGCTATCACACGATCCTGGAGGCTCTCATGAACGAAAATATTTCCATGGGCGGACGACAAGTCCAAGGTTTCGCGCTCGGCGCACCAGTCGGTGTGGGCGCGATTGGCGACGGCGTCTCTCCCACGTACGCGGCGGTGATGACCGGCGCCACCGCGGGCCTCGCCGTGCTCGTCTTCAAGGGACCGCTCTGGGGGGCCATCATCTCCTTCGCGGGCGTCGCGGTGCTCACCAAGATCGGTATCGAAAACGCCGCTTAAGGCCCCAGTTTACGCCCAACCCGGACCCGGGTATGCTCCAACACGAGGCTCCATGCGCATCACCGAACTTGCAGGATGGCACGTCTTTTCACGGTCTGCAGAACATGGGGGACAGGTTGCAGGCGAGCAACACCGTCCCGCTTCTGCCCGGACAGTCACTGGTCTCTCCGTCCGGAAGATTCGAGCTCGCGTTCCAGAAAGAAGGGAACCTCGTCGTTTACAACAACGACGTTGCAGCGCGTGACAAGGCGCTTTGGGACACACGCGCTTGCGTCGGCAAAGGCGCCAAGGCGTACCTGCAATCGCAAGGCAATTTCGTGGTCTACGACGCCTCGCACACGGATAAAGTGGCAGGTGGTGTGTGCTGGGCTTCTGACAACGGCGGAAAAGGCGGCGCCTACATAGTCATGCAAGATGACGGCAATCTCGTCATCTACACAGCGGGTGGCAAAGCGGTCTGGTCATCTGGTACGCAAGGGGGACACCGTCCGTCGACAGGGATCCACATCCCCGTCGTAAGCGACATCGTGAAAATCGTCGGGGAAATCGCCGTTGCGCCGCTCAAAATCGCGGAGAACATCGCGAGCGGCGAACGACTCGATCACGTGGCCATGGGAGCGCTCAAGGATCAGCTCAAGATCGCCAAGGAAGCCGCGCCGTACGCTCAAATGGTCGCCTCGCTCGTTCCCGGGATCGGAACAGGGGCCGCCGCAATGATCGGTGCCGGAGCTGCTCTCGCTGAAGGTAAGAGCATCGATGAAATTGCTAAGGCCGCCATCCGCGGTGCGATCCCCGGTGGCGCCGTTGCTCAGGCCGCATTCGACGCCGCAATGAAAGTGGCGGCGGGAGAAAGCATCACGCAGGCCGCGCTCGAGACCGTACGTGCGCAGCTTCCACCCGGACCAGCTCAGGCCGCGTTCGACATCGGGACTGCCGTCGCAACGGGCGAGAAGATCCAGACGGCGCTTGCAAAAGGACTTGCGGATGTCGCCCCGGGACAAATGCAGGCGATTCTCGACGCGGGGCAGAAAGCACTCGCATCGACGCCCGGGCTCGCGGACGCATTCAAGAAGATCCCGCCCGGAGCCGCGGAGGAAGGCTTCAAAATCGCCGCCGGGCTCCTCAGTCACACAGGTGCGAACGAAAAATCGCTCGCGACGGTACGAGCTCAACTCCCCGCCGACGTACGGCAGGGGTTCGACGCGGCGTTGAAGAGCCAGGAAAGCCACACCCCTTGGCTCGCGAACGTCACGAGCGCCCCCGCCGCCCCTACGAAACCGACGATGGTCGCGGTGAAACCAAAGACAGCGGGAAAAAAATACGGTCCGTACCCGAAGCACGTGCAACAGAGCGGGACCGCTGGTGTCGGGGCATTCTTCGACTCCGGCGCGTGGCGATGGTTCGCGGTCTACGCGAACGGAAGGCCCGTCGCGCAGCGAGGCCCCATCTGGCTCTCCGACGACGAATCTCAACGTGAAGCGGCGGGTTTCGTCGAAGCGACTCTGGGCCGCAATTACATTGGCACCGTGTCCCGGTGGGATTGGGACGCGAGCTCGCGCCGGTGGAACCAAGCCGGGCTCGGCGCACCGCCCCCACATGGTGCCCCTCACCACGGTGGCGGAGGTGGCGGATTCCGTCGACCCCCCGGGGGCTTCCGAGGCGGACGTGGTTTTCCGTGGATCTGGTGGGACGTCCCATGGTCGCCCGAGATCGTCGTAACAACCGAGATGTGCCGCACCTGGGGCGACAAGCTCCAGATGCCGCCTACTGTGCAAAACGTGGCCAAATCAGCCCTCGCCGCCTCGGGGGGCCGCCCGACGACGGTGCGCGGTCCGGATGGTGTCCTCTACCTCTTCGCGTACGAGAACGGAGCGATGACCGCACGGGCGTGCGCCGCCGTCGCTGCGGCATGATCTACGAGTACATGTGCCGCGAGTGCGATCACCGCTGGGAGGCGGAGCAACGCATCATGGATCCACCGATGGAGGTGTGCCCAGCGTGTCAAAAACACGCGGCGATGCGCCTCATCTCGAAGACGTCGTTCATCCTGAACGGCGAAGGATGGTACGCAAAAGGCGGATACTAACCGCGGTGGTGTAGAATCGTGTACCCGCCGTGCTGAATCTTCCGACACCTGCACAAATCGTCACCGGCAGCGCTGTCACGACCATCGCCGTCCACGCCTCGACTGTAGACCTAGGACCAGGGACGGCCGTCACGCCGAGAGCGTTCAACACGCCCATCATCGCGGCAGCGACTACCGTAGTGGTGCCTGCCCCCGGGGTTGGCGTAGACCGCAACGTCAAGTTTCTCTCAATCAACAACGAGAGTGCATCGAGCTGCGTCGTTACCGTCCAGATCGCCGACGGCATCAACACCGTAAACGTCTTCGGCCCCGTCCCTCTCCCTTCAGGATGGACCGTCCAGTACAACTCCGACGGCAACGGCTTTGTTCTCTACGACAACTTCGGCAACATCCAAGTCGTTGCGCGCGTCGCGGCACTGAACGCGCTCGCGGCCGGCACGCAAATCGGCTCAACCGGCACGATCGTTTTCTCCGACTCGAACGGTGTGTCGTTCGGGATGAGCAATTCGAGCGTGGTGACGGCGTCGTTCGCGACGATACAAGGAAGCGTCAATCTCAGCGCCGGCACGACGTCGAACCTCGCTTCGGCTTTCACGTTCGCGAACTCGAACGGCGTCTCGTTCGGTCTTGATGTTTCGACGTTGACGGCGTCGGTCGCGATCAATGTCAGCGCGGGTACGACCAGCAACAACGTCTCGGCGATTACTTTTGCGAATTCGAACGGCGTCTCCTTTGGGCTGAATGGTTCGACCCTAACGGCAAGTGCGGCCGTAGGTACAGTGACGGCTTTCAGCCAGGACGCCGACTTCGTGACCAACTTTCCCATCGTTCCCGGTGTGATGTCGCTTCAGAAACTTTCACTTGCGATGAATCTCGAAGCGACGGCGCTCGCGATCATCGCTGACTTCAAAGGCGCGACCAATTTGACGGACGCCGTGACACTCAGCCATGCGGTCTACACACTGAGCGGAGGAACGGCGCGCCTAGCGAGCTCAGGCTCACGTCTCTTCTCGTGGACGAGCGGTTCAGACACGAGCGCCTCGAGCGTGTACGGCGGAGCAAGCGGTACACGTTACCGCACGCTCTCGGTGAGCTACGCGATGACCCCGGGCGACTACCTGTTCGGGTGGTGGATGTCGACCGAGAACGGCGTCACTATCAACGCCTTCGGACGGGCGGCGATGAATCTCGTGGGCACGTTCGGAGGTCTCGAGACCGCCTATTTCCTCCCAGGCGTCTCGGCGAGCACCCTAGGCGTGTTCCCGGTGAGCATTCCTGCTACCGCCACAGGTTACATTCGCACGGGTTTTTCCGCATTGCGCCAGCCCGGCGTTATTCTCGTAGGGACAAATTAGGATCCCCGCTAAGCTAGAGAGGCCCAACCAATGGCAATCACGACCGGCAATTTCCAGGATTTGGTCCAGCTCAGCGCCGATACGCTGTACCCCCTCGGCCCGGACTTCGAGCTCGGCAACCCCTCAAGCGGATCGACCGCCTCCATCGGCTTCAACAACACGGCCGGCGACCTCGTACTCGTGGGGATCGCGACGGGCAACGCCACTTGTTCGTTGCCTGCGGCGGGTGGCGCCCTCTTGACG